>Ga0207644_10000048_pt1 | contig 102494 bp, 99 predicted proteins | sample KBSS73metaG_FD_184326 | JGI IMG/M metagenome (GOLD analysis project Ga0207644, IMG submission 184326) | Switchgrass rhizosphere microbial communities from Kellogg Biological Station, Michigan, USA - KBS S7-3 metaG (SPAdes) (version 2) | ecosystem: Host-associated > Plants > Roots > Rhizosphere... | reverse complement strand
ACCTCGATCGCTGGGTGATCTGCGAAGACCTGCTCAGCGGTCGGGCTGCGCAATCTGTTCTGACTACAAACAAAAAGGACATGTTTCATCAGCCTACATAACTAGCAACCTCGGGCGTCCGCAATGTTGTCGCTAGCGGACGGTCCGCTTGGAGGGCTTCCTTGCCCCCAGCCTCTGTTTCGGCCGCATGCCAGCCGTTCAATTCGAGCCAACACTTTGTCGCCTGTATGTTGCACGGAGTTGCCGGCGATCGGCTGGAAGCGGCGAAAAGCGCCGGAAATCAGCGCAACACGATGGCAACATGACAAGGCGCCAGCCGGACGCGCTAACTTTGAAAAACTATCGTAAATTCAAGGGTTTGAATGGTAGCGGAGGAGGGACTCGAACCCCCGACACGCGGATTATGATTCCGCTGCTCTAACCGGCTGAGCTACTCCGCCCCGTTCGGGCCCCGGCGACTGCCGGGCAGGCGGCGCTCCTAGCCTCGCCGGGCGGGCTGGTCAACCACCTCTCTGCCCCGAAATGACCAGCACCCGACCGGCTTCCACCCGGGCCCGGTGTAGCGGTGCAGGCCGAGCCCCGCAAAGGTGAAGCGGCGCTCGGGCACGAGCCCCTCGAGCGCCTGCTGCAGGGCCCTGGCTTCGGGCGCAGTGACCTTGTTCTGGATGGTGATGTGCAGCCGCGGCGGATGCTGGTCCTGCGCGGTCAGGGCGCCGTGGAAATGGTCGGCGATCCGCGCCCGGAGCGCCAGCATGCCCGGGCTCTCCAGCGCGATGGCGGTTCCCCGCCCAAGGTTCATCAGCCCCGTCACCCGTGCGGGGATCGGCCCGATCTCACCCGCGAGCCTCGCCAGCAAGGGCCGCAGTTCTTCCCGCAGGGAAGGCGCGAAGGCGTGGAACAGGGTGACATGGGCGGCAAGGTGGTTGCGCTCCGGGGGGAAATGGGCGCGGCGCAGGCCGTCAGCCCAGGCCAGCACCCCGGCGGGCAGTTCGGCCGTGACGATGAACGGCCGCCCTCCCCGCTCGGCGACGCTGCCGTCCGCGCCGCCGCTCATCGGCCGCCCTGCTCAGGACAGGCCCATGTCCGCCGAATTGAGCCACGGCACCGGGTCCTGCAGGGCTGCGAGGATGTGCTCGGGCGCAGTCTGGCCATAGGGGTCTTCATCCGCGCCCACGTCATTGATCCCGGGCTCCTCGAACCAGTGGGTGACGGTGTTGTCGTCCACCACCATGGCATAGCGCCACGAGCGCATTCCGAAACCCAGGTGATCCTTGTTGATCAACATGCCCATGCGCCGGGTGAAACTGCCCGATCCGTCCGGGAGAAGGCGCACCTTGTTCACCCCCAGCTTCAGGCCCCACTGGTACATGACGAAGGCATCGTTGACGGCAATGCAGTAAACCTCGTCGATGCCGACCTTCTGGAACTCGTCATGCAGCCGCTCGAAGGCCGGGCACTGTTCGTTCGAGCAGGTCGGCGTAAAGGCCCCCGGCAGCGAGAAGACGACCACCCGCTTGCCGGCGAACTCGTCGCGAACCTTCAAGTCCTGCCAGCGGAAGGGATTGTCGCCGCCGATCGATTCGTCGCGGATGCGCGTCTTCAGGGTAACCTCGGGAATTTGCTGGGGGTGCATGGCTCTCTCGCGAAAATAGCGGCGGACAGGGCGCAATGGCCGGCACGTGAAAAACCCGGCGGACCCCTGCAGGTTCCACGGCAGAGGCAGGGGGAGGCCCGAAGAACCGGCAGCGCCAGATCAGCTAGTCGTTCGCCGTTTTCAGACTGATCGCGCGCAAGGGCATCGGGACCGCGGTGTTCCCGCTGATCGTCGCCTTGATCGCCGTGGCCGATCTGGTCTGGGCACGCCGCTCGCTGCCTGCCTAGAGCTCACCCCTCTGGCGGCGAATGGCGAACCACTTCGCCACATTGCGGTTGTGCTCTTCCAGTGTGGCGGCAAAGGCGTGGCCGCCGGTGCCATCGGCCACCATGTAGAGCGCGTCGGTCTTCGCCGGGTTGAGCACGGCCTCGATCGAGGCGCGGCCCGGGTTGGTGATCGGGCCTTCGGGCAGGCCGATCATCGAATAGGTGTTGTAGCCATTGACCGCGGCGATCTCGGACTGGCGGATTCGCCGGCCGAGCGGCTTGCCCCTGGTGATCGGGTAGATGATCGTCGGATCGGCCTGGAGCATCATGTGCCCCCGCAGCCGGTTGGAATAGAGCCCGGCGACCATGGCCCGCTCGCTGGGCTTGCCGGTCTCCTTCTCGACAATGGAGGCGAGGACCAGCGCCTCCTCCGGCGTTTTCGCCACCGTGGCGGGGCTGCGCTTCGCCCACAGCTCCTGCAAGGTCCGCCGCATGGCCGCCTGCATCCTGAGGACCACGGCCTGGCGGCTCTCGCCCGCGGCGACCTCGTAGGTATCGGGCAGGATCGAGCCTTCGGGCGGCGTCACAGTGTCCCCGGTCAGCAGGGGCTGGGCGGCGAGGCGTTCGGCTACCATGATCGAGGGCATGCCCTCGGGCACGGTGACGAAGCGGCGCACCACTTTGCCGCCCTGAAGGATGTCGACCAGCGTGCGCTGGCTGGCGCCCCTGGGCAGGACGAAATTGCCGGCCTTGATCGGCGCCCCACCGCCCAGCAGGCGCGCCCGCAGCTTGAACGTCAGCGGTGAGGAGATGGCGCCGGTATACTGCAGATGCTCGGCAACCGCATTGAAGCTCTCGCCATCCTTGACGACAAACTCCGTGTCCTTCGCCAGCGGCCCCGGCAGGAACCAGCCGCCCAGCCCCCAGGCGAGGGCGAGCAGGGCGAGGATCATGGCGAGGAGTTTCGGGCGGATCATCGGTGCGGTGTGGGCGAAGCGCGGCAGCGGATCAAGATGCCCCGCCGATCTGCGTCGTCCCGGGCTTGACCCAGGACCGCTGGCAACTGCGAAGCTGTGACCTCGCCAGATCGGCGCCGTATCGCCTGAAGGTTCGCCAGCGGTCCCGGATCAAGTCCGGGACGACGCCAGCTGACACCATCAGACCTTCTTCATCACCAGCGAGGCATTGGTTCCGCCGAAGCCGAACGAATTGTTCAGCACGGCCCGCACTTCGCGCTGCTTGGCCTTCCACGGCACTAGATCGACGTCGGCGCAGGATTCGCTTGGATTGTCGAGGTTGAGCGTGGGGGGAACGATCTGGTCGCGCAGGGCCAGGATGCAGAAGATCGATTCGACTGCGCCCGCGCCGCCCAGCAGGTGCCCGATCGCGCTCTTGGTCGAGCTCATCGAGACATTGCCGATCGCATCGCCGAACAGGCGGCGCACCGCGCCCAGCTCCAGCTCGTCGCCCAAGGGCGTGCTGGTGCCGTGGGCATTGATGTAATCGATGTCGTCCGGGGTCATTCCGGCCTTCTTCAGCGCCATCTGCATCGAGCGGAACGCGCCCGAGCCTTCCGGGTGCGGGGCCGTGACATGATAGGCGTCGCCGGAAAGACCATAGCCGACCACTTCGGCATAGATCTTCGCGCCGCGGGCCTTGGCGTGCTCGTACTCTTCGAGCACGACGACGCCGGCACCCTCGCCCATGACGAAGCCGTCGCGGGCCTGGTCGTACGGTCGGCTGGCCCGGGTGGGCTCATCGTTAAAGCCGGTAGAGAGCGCGCGGGCCTGGGCGAAGCCGGCAATGCCGATCGGGCAGATCGTACCCTCGGCGCCGCCCGCCAGCATGATGTCGGCATCGTCGTCGCGGATCATGCGCGCGGCATCGCCGATCGAGTGGGCGCCGGTCGAACAGGCGGTAACCACAGCGTGGTTCGGCCCCATCAGGCCATACTTGATCGAGACCTGGCCCGAGATCAGGTTGATCAGGCGGCCATGGACGAAGTGCGGCGAGACGCGGCCCGGGCCCTTTTCGTGAAGAACGAGCGATTCGCTCTCGATCCCCGGCAAGCCGCCGATGCCCGAACCGATCGAGCAGCCGGCGCGCAGGCGGGTCGCCTCGTCCATCTCGGTAAGGCCGGCATCCGCGATCGCCTGGCCGGCGGCATCGATGCCGTAGATGATGAACGGATCGACCTGGCGCTGGATCTTGTGATCGACGCGCTTGTTCGGATCGAAGCCATACTCATGGTCGGCCGGCTTCACCTCGCAGGCGATGCGGCATTTCTGGTCGCTCGCGTCGAACCGGGTGATCGGCCCCGCGCCGGACTTGCCCGCGATCAGGTTGGCCCAGACGGTCTCCACGTCCGCCCCCAAGGGGGTGACGAGACCAAGACCGGTGACGACGACACGACGCATAGGCTGCTCCGATTAATCCTCTAACGGCCGGGAGTTAGCCGAGCCGTGCAGAAACGCAACAGGCCCAGGCCCCTTTCGCGGGCCGGGCCTGCCGGATGCCCCGTAAAAGGCATGAGACGCGAAGGGCCGATCAGCCCTTGTTGTCGTTGATGTACTTGATCGCGTCCGAAACGGTGCTGATCTTCTCGGCGGCATCGTCGGGGATTTCGACGCCGAATTCTTCCTCGAAGGCCATCACCAGCTCGACGATGTCGAGGCTGTCAGCGCCCAGATCGTCGATGAAGCTCGCGTCTTCGGTGACCTTGTCAGCCTCGACGCCGAGGTGCTCGACCACAATCTTCTTAACCCGGTCGGCGGTGTCGCTCATGGAATAGTCCTCTCGTGAACGGGAGATGAAATCTTGGGAGCCGCCCTAATGCGCAGATTCCATGCTGGCAAGAGGCGGCAGGGCACGGAGCGTAAGCGAAACGGCGGGATGTGGAAAACCGGGCGCTTTCCTGTCAGGCAAGCCCTTCCCGCAAGCGAGAGGGGGGCAGATTGCGCATACCATACAAGTTCAGGCGCCGAAAGTCACCCGCCCGTCCCCATCGATGTGCCAGGCCGGGTTCCAGGCGATCTCCCACGCATGCATGTCTGGATCGGCCACATAGGCCCGCCACCCGCCATGTGGCGGCGCGGCCGGCTCCCGCAGGATCGTGCCGCCATGAGCGGCCAGCCGGGCGACCAGCACGTCGACCTCGTCCTTCCCGCCGACGTTATGAGCCAGCGCGAAGCCGTTGGACTCTCCATCGGGGCGGCCGAGGTCTTCAACCATCGGACCGGCCAGCCACAGAGCCAGGACCAGGCCGTTCATCTGGAAGAACAGCACTTCCTTGCTCTCGTAGACCGGCTTCCAGCCGAAGCCATCGCCATAGAAGCGGCGGGATCGGTCGAGTTCGTGGATGGTGAGGGTGACGAGGGAGAGTTGCTGCTGGGTCATGGTCAGGTGAACGCGCGAGTGGAGCCCGAGTTGCCCGGGCAGCCCTCCCTCCCCCATCGGGGAGGAGGGATTCGGCGCTAGCCCTTCGGCGGCTCAACCACCCGCAGGTGCAGTTCGCGCAGCTGCTTCGGCTCGGCCGGGCTCGGCGCACTCATCAGCAGGTCTTCGGCGCGCTGGTTCATCGGGAACAGCGTGACCTCGCGCAGGTTCTGTGCGCCGCAGATCAGCATGACGATGCGGTCCACGCCCGCGGCCATGCCGCCGTGCGGCGGGGCGCCATACTGGAAGGCGCGGTACAGCCCGCCGAAGCGCTCTTCCACGTCGGCCTGGGTGAGGCCGGTGATCTCGAAGGCCTTGACCATCGTTTCGGGCGACTGGTTGCGGATCGAGCCCGAGGCGATCTCGAAGCCGTTGCAGACGAGGTCGTACTGGTAGGCGTTGATCGTCAGCGGGTCCTGGCTGGTCAGCGCCTCCATCCCGCCCTGCGGCATCGAGAACGGGTTGTGGCTGAACTCGACCTTCTTGTTCTCCTCGTCCCACTCGTAGAACGGGAAGTCGACGATCCAGCACAGCTCGAAGCGGTCCTGGTCGATCAGCCCCAGCTGCTCACCCACCCGCGTGCGCGCCGCGCCGGCGAGCTTGGACGCCTGCTCGGCCTTGCCGGCGGCGAAGAACAGCCCGTCGTCAGGCCCCAGGCCCAGTTCGGCATAGAGCTTCTCCATGCCCTCAGGCCCATGGTTCTTTGCAATCGGCCCGCCGAACTCGCTGCCCTTTCGGGTAACGTAGCCAAGGCCCGCATGGCCTTCCGAGCGCGCCCAGTCGTTCATGTCGTCGAAGAACTTGCGGCTCTTGTCGGCCGTGGCCGGAGCCGGAATCGCGCGGACCACGCCGCCGCCGCCCACGATCTTCTCGAACAGGCCAAAGCCCGAGCTCGTGAAGTGGGCCGAAACATCGGAAATGATCAGCGGGTTGCGCAGGTCCGGCTTGTCCGAACCATACTTGAGCATGGATTCGGCATAGGGGATGCGCGGGAAGTTGCCGGTGGGGGTAACCTTCTTGCCGTCGGCGAAGGCCTCGAACACCCCGCCGATCACCGGCTCCATCGTCTCCCAGACCTCTTCCTGGGTGACGAAGCTCATCTCGAGGTCGAGCTGGTAGAACTCGCCCGGCAGGCGATCCGCGCGCGGATCCTCGTCGCGGAAGCAGGGGGCGATCTGGAAATAGCGGTCGAACCCGGCGACCATCAGCAGCTGCTTGTACTGCTGCGGTGCCTGGGGGAGCGCGTAGAACTTGCCCGGGTGGATGCGGCTCGGCACGAGAAAGTCGCGCGCGCCTTCCGGGCTGCTTGCCGTCAGGATCGGGGTCGAATATTCGGTGAAGCCCGCGCCTTCCATCCGCCGGCGCATGTCGGAAATGACCTTGGTGCGCGTGACGATGTTGGCGTGGAGCGTCTCTCGCCGCAGGTCGAGGAAGCGATAGCGCAGGCGGATATCCTCGGGATATTCCTGCTCGCCGGCGACCGGCATCGGCAGCTCCTCGGCCCGGCTCAGGACTTCTGCCTCACGGGCGAACACCTCGATCTCGCCGGTCGGCAGGTTCGGGTTCACCGTCCCCGCCCCGCGCGCCTTGACCGTGCCATTGATCGTGACGACACTCTCAACCCGCAGGCTTTCCAGCAGCGGCAGGGCCGCGCTGTCGGCATCGGCGACCACCTGGGTAATCCCGTAATGGTCGCGCAGGTCGACGAACAGCACGCCGCCGTGATCGCGCTTGCGGTGCACCCAGCCGGAAAGCCGGACGGTCTCGCCCTCGTTCGCCTTGGTCAGCGCGCCGCAGGTGTGGGAGCGGTAGGGATGCATCGAAAGACTTTCCATTCGGCCCGGCTTCGGGCAGGGGGGAGTGGCGGGCTAACAGGCGAAGCCCGCCCTTTTGTCAAGCCGCGAGCCCGCACGGGCCCACCTATAGAAAAGTCCAATGAAGATACATCCTCTGATCACGACGACCGACGCGCTGACCGACCTGTGCGGGCGGCTGGCCAAGGCCCAGTTCATCTGCGTCGACACCGAATTCATGCGTGAGAGCACCTACTGGCCGGAGCTCTGCCTGATCCAGATCGCCGACGAGCATGAAGCCGCCGCGGTCGACCCGATGGCCGAGGGGCTCGACATGTCCCCCCTGCTCGACCTGCTGGTGGACAATGAAGAAGTCCTCAAGGTGTTTCACGCCGGTGGGCAGGACGTGGAGATCATCTACAACCTCACGGGCAAGACCCCGCACCCGATCTTCGACACGCAGATCGCGATGATGGCGATCAGCCAGTCCGAACAGATCGGCTATTCGAACCTCGTCGAGTCCTGGCTCGGCATCACGGTCGACAAAGGCGCGCGGTTTACCGACTGGTCGCGCCGGCCGCTGGATGCCCGCCAGCTCGAATATGCGATCGGCGACGTCACCCACCTGGCCAAGATCTTCCCCCGCATCCTCAAGCGCCTGATCAAGACCGGGCGCGGCGAATGGCTCGATGCTGAGATGGAAAAGCTCGCCGATCCCGAGAATTACCGCAACGATCCAAACGCGGCCTGGGAGCGGATCCGCGCCTCGGGCCGCAATCCGGCCATGCTCGGCCGGCTGAAGGCACTCGCCGCCTGGCGCGAATACGAGGCGCAGGACAAGAATATCCCGCGCGGCCGCATCGCCCGAGACGAGACCTTGGCCGACATCGCCAACCACCCGCCGAAAACGCAGGCCGATCTGGGCAAGGTCCGAGGCCTTTCCGCCGGCTGGCGCGAGAACGAGATCGGCAAGCGGCTGATGAACACGCTGGCCAACGCCAAGCCGCTCAGCGACGAGGAACTCCCCCCGCGCACCCCGCGCGGCGCCCCGCTCGGCAAGGAGGGCGCGCTCGTCGCCGATCTGCTGAAGCTCCTCCTCAAGATCCGCGCCCGCGAGATCGACGTCGCCGCCCGCCTGCTCGCCCGCGCCGACGATCTCGAGCTGCTGGCTGCCGGCGTGCGCAAGAACCTTGCCCTGCTGGAAGGCTGGCGGTTCGAGCAGTTCGGCCGCGATGCGCTGGAGCTGGTGGAGGGAAAGCTCGCCTTCGCCGTCCTGGGCGGACGGCTGAAGATGACCCACATCGACGAGATTCACCTGGGCATGGGCGCGGAAAAGGCCGCGCGCGACGCCGCCGGGGCTGATCAGACCGCCGAGCATCGCGGCCCTGACATCGAGATCTCGGTCGAGGAATGACCGCCGGCGCAAAAATCCTCCCCACTCGTGGGGAGGTGGCAGCCCGCAGGGCTGACGGAGTGGGATGCCCAATACGCGCTGCGCTGCTGTGGAGAGCCCCCTCCACCGCCGTTCCGGCGGTCCCCCTCCCCACACGTGGGGAGGACCTGTGACCGTCTTCCAGCCTACCCTCAAGCAGCTGCAATACCTCGTGGCCCTCCATGAGCACGGGCACTTCGGCAAGGCGGCGGAGGCGAGCTTCGTTTCGCAGTCAACCCTCTCAGCCGGCCTGCGCGATCTGGAAGGCCTGCTCGGCGTCACCCTGGTGGAGCGGACCAAGCGCAACGTGCGCTTCACTCCGCTCGGCAATGCCGTGGTCGCCAAGGCCCACCGCATCCTGCGCGAGGCCGAGGAATTGTCCGAACTCGTCCAGTCGAGGGGCCAGCCGCTGGCCGGCGAGGTGCGGATGAGCGTCATCCCAACCATTGCGCCATTCCTGCTCCCGCGCATGCTGCCACGCCTGCGCCGCGAACGGCCCAGCCTCAAGCTCTACCTGCGCGAGGAAACCAGCGCGGCGGCGATGGAGTCGCTCCAGCATGGCCGGGCGGACTGCGTGCTCCTCGCCCTGCCCTACCCCACCGGCGAGGTCGAAAAGGAAACCATCGAACTCGATGCGCTGTTCGTCGCCTTCCCCAAGGACGACCCCCGCGGGCTGCCGGAGGAAATTCTCCCCGAACTGATCGACGAACACCGCCTGCTCCTGCTGGAGGACGGGCATTGCCTCAAGGAACATGCGCTGGCCGCCTGCAACCGCCCGGAACTGCGCGCCTCGGCGACCATGATCGGCACGAGCCTGCACACGCTGGTGCAGATGGTGGACAATGGTCTCGGCCTCACCATGCTCCCTGAAATGGCGGTCGACGCCGGCATCCTCAACGGTACCGACGTCATTGCCCGCCCGCTATCCTCCCCCACCGCCAACCGCGAGATTGCCCTGGTGTGGCGGCGGAATTCCCCACGCGGCGAGGAATTCCGCATGCTGGCCGAAGAGCTGCGTGCCGGCTGAAATGGACTGCTCCCTGATGACCACAACGCCACCGCCCCCGCCGGGCTTTGCGCCAACACCGAATTTCGGCGGGTTTCACGATTTTACCGGGCCGTTCTATCACATGGTGGTCGACGAGAAGCGGCACCTCGTGGGCATGTACGTGCAGGAGCATCACCTCAACACGGGCCGCAATCTCCATGGCGGCATGTACCTGATGCTGGCCGACACGGCGATGACCTGCGCCGGACAAGAACATGCCGGTGTATTCGTCACCACCTCACTCAGCAGCGAATTCATCGCGGCGGCAAAGGGGGGCGAATGGATCGAGGCGGATGTCGAAGTCCTCAAGGCCGGGCGCCGGATGATCTATATGTCCTGTGTCGTGCGTCGCGGCCGGGGGGGTACTGAACCGCTCCTACGAGCCAGCGCCACCTTCTTCGTAAAGCAGCCCAAGACCTAATCCAGGCCAAAGCGCAATCTAGGCCGTAAACTAGCGCCGCTCCCGCGGGCCCCGGTTCGGTCCCGGCCCCTTGCGGTGCGGGCGTGGGGGCGGGCCCCCTGCCCCATGACCGGCCCCGTGACCGGCGTTATCGCGCCGCCGGCCCTTGGCAATTTCGCGGGGGGCTTCGGCCGAACGCTCGATGGTGATGCCCCGCTCGTCCTCTGCCGACGGATCGCCCGTGCGCTTCACCGCGGCCGCGAACTTGCCGGCTATCGCGGTTGGCACCTGGAAATAGGTTTCATTCTGCCCGATCCGGATCGCGCCGATCTCGTTGCGGGTGATGTGCCCGCGCCGGCACAGCAGCGGCAGCAGCCAGCGCGGATCGGCATTGTGGCGCCGGCCGATGTCCATGCGGAACCATTGGACCTCGTCGAACCCCTCGCGCCGCACCGGCCCGCGCGGCTCATCCGGGTCGCCCATGTCTTCGGGCTCCGGCAGCTTGGCCCGGTAGGCTTGAACCAGCGCCAGCGCGATGTCCTGCGGCGAGCGCTTGTCCAACAGCGTGGCGGCCAGAACCTCGTCGGCCTCGGTCGGCTCGAGCGGCTTGAGCAGCTCTTCCAGCAGCCGTTCGTTGTCCTGTGCGCGGATCGCCTCGGCGGTGGGCACCGGCACCCACTGCGCTTCCACCTGCGCCGAGCGCAGCATCATTTCCACCCGCCGCCGCCGAGGGAACGGGACCACCAGCACCGCCGTGCCCTTGCGCCCCGCCCGGCCCGTCCGGCCCGAGCGGTGCTGCAGCACCTCGGCATCGCGCGGCACTTCCACGTGGACGACGAGGCTGAGCGAGGGAATGTCGATCCCCCGCGCGGCAACGTCGGTCGCCACGCAGATCCGCGCCCGCCCGTCCCGCAGCGCCTGCAGCGCCTGGTTGCGCTCGTTCTGGCTGTGCTCGCCGGAAAGGGCGACGGCGGCAAAGCCGCGCTCGGTCAGCGTGGCGTGGAGGTGGCGGACATTGTCGCGCGTGGCGCAAAACAGGATTGCCGTCTCCGCCTCATGAAAGCGCAGCAGGTTGACCACGGCATGTTCGATGGCCGACGGGGCGACGGCGACCGCCTGGTAGGCGATGTCGCCGTGCCCACGCTCCTCGCCCACGGTCTCGATCCGCAGGGCGTCGCGCTGGTAGCGCTTGGCCAGCGCCGCGATCTGGCGCGGCATGGTCGCCGAGAACAGCAGGGTGCGGCGCGTATCGGGCGTGGCGTCAAGGATTTCCTCAAGCTCCTCGCGGAAGCCCATGTCGAGCATCTCGTCAGCCTCGTCGAGCACCGCGCAGCGCAGCGCCGAAAGGTCCAGCGCGCCGCGTTCGAGATGATCGCGCAGACGTCCCGGGGTGCCGACCACAATATGCGCGCCCTGGTACAGCGTGCGCCGCTCGACCGAGGGGTTCATGCCGCCAACGCAGGTGGCGATGCGCCCGCCCGCCGGGGCATAGAGCCAGGCCAGTTCCTTGGCCACCTGCAGCGCCAGCTCGCGCGTGGGCGCAATCACGAGGGCGAGCGGCGCCCCCGGCTGACCAAGACTGTCCGCCTCTCCCAGCAGGTTTTCCGCAAAGGCGATGCCGAAGGCCACGGTCTTGCCCGAGCCGGTCTGGGCGGAAACGAGCAGGTCGCGCCCATGCGCCTCGGGTTCGATGACGGCGGCCTGGACGGCGGTGGGCTGGGCATAGCCACGGTCGGCGAGCGCGCCGGCAAGGGCGCGGGGAAGCTGGTTGAACGGCATGATACCTGGTCTGTTAGGCGCGCATCGCAAGGATGCGGCGGGAGTGCGACCGCGGCAGGGCCGGATCGCGGGGATGGGCCGCCCTTAGGGTAATGCGCCGAAAAAGGCTACAGGCGTTTGCCTGCCCTCTCAATCCATGTGCCTGAGGCCCACCCGCAGATAGTCCCACCCGGTTATCACGGTGAGCGCAGCCGCGCCCCACAGCGTGATCAGTCCCACGGTATGGGGCAGGTTCATGCTGAGCCCGCCCACCGTAACTGTCCACCAGGGCATGCCCCGGCCCAGAATCAGCGAACCCAGGCAGATGATCTGCAGGGTCGTCTTCCACTTGGCCAGCTTGGAGACCGGAACCGACACCTGGATCCCGCCAAGAAACTCCCGCAGCCCCGAAACCGCGATCTCGCGGATCAGGATGATCAGCCCGGCGATCACGTGCATGTCGCCGACATAGGGCCCGGTCAGCACGCCTTGGGCGGTGAGGACGAGGATCACCGCCGCGACCATGATCTTGTCGGCAATGGGATCGAGGAACACGCCCAGCTTCGAAACCGTGCCCTGGGCGCGGGCAAGGTAGCCGTCGAAGTAGTCGGTCACCCCCATCAGCGAGTAGACCGCGAAGGCGGCGAGGTAGCCCGTTTCCCACTTCGGCCACCACAGCAATGCGACCAGCACCGGCACGGTGACGATCCGCGAAAGCGTAAGAATGTTGGGCAGGGTCAGCATCGCCGGGCATGGCTAGCCCGTCGGGACGCCTCTTGCCAAGCCCACACGGTTGATAGTGTCATGCAAATGACTTGCCCCTCCGCCATGTGTCGCTAGGGTCCGCCCCCGGGATTGGCTGCCGCCGAAGGAATGCATGACGACCTCAACCCACCTGCTGCGGCAGCGGCGCTTCCTGCCGCTGTTCGTCACCCAGTTGCTCGGCGCCTTCAACGACAACCTCTTCAAGAACGCCATGGTGCTCTACGTGGTGTACAGCCTGTACAACTCCGAGAGCTCGGAAGCCGCCTTCAGCGGGGTCGCCTCGGCCCTGTTCATCATCCCCTTCGTGCTGTTTTCCGCGCTGTCCGGGCAACTGGCCGACATGCGTGACAAGGCGCGGATCATCCGGCTGGTGAAGCTGGTGGAGATTGCGATCATGGCAGTGGGCGCCGCCGGGCTGCTCCTCGCCTGGCAGCACCTCGCGGTAACCACCGTCGCCATCCCGCTGATGCTCGCCGCACTGTTCGCGATGGGGGTCCACTCCACCTTCTTCGGCCCGATCAAATACGCGATCCTGCCGCAGCACCTCCACAAGGACGAAGTGCTCGCCGGCACCGGGCTGGTCGAGGCCGGAACCTATGTCGCCATTCTCGCGGGGACGATCATGGCCGGCTGGATTCCGGTGGAATGGGCCGCGGCGGGGGTCATCGTCACCGCTCTCGCCGGCTGGTTCACCGCCAGGTTCGTACCGCCTGCTCCGCCGCAGGGCGAGGTGGTCCCGCTCGATCATCACTTCATCCGCGCCTCGATCCGCCTGATCCGGCAAACCGCGCACGATCGCCGGGTCTTCCTCGCCATCGGTGCGATCAGCTTCTTCTGGGCCGTCGGCACAATCCTGTTCATCCAGTTCCCGCCGCTCGCCAAGAACGTCCTCATGGCCAGCAAGGAAGTGGCCAGTCTGTTCCTGGTGGTCTTCTCGATCGGCGTGGCGCTGGGTTCGGTCTCGATCAACGCCCTGCTCAAGGGCCGCGTCTCGGCCCGCTATGCCCCGGCCGCGGTGCTGGCGATGAGCCTGTTCGTGGTCGCCTTCTGGGCGGTCTGCTCGCGGTGGACCGCCGACCCCGCCGCCGGCCTCATGAACGCGGCCGAGTTCGTCCGCCATCCGCTGGCAGTCGAACTGCTGCTGTCGCTGCTGGGGATCGCGGTGGCGGGCGGCATGTTCGTCGTCCCGCTCTACGCCTTCCTCACCACCTTCGTCGACAAGGCCCAGACCGCGCGGACGATCGCGGCCAACAACATCGTCAATTCCGGAGCCATGGTCGGCGGGGCCCTGCTGGCCATGGGGCTGAGCGCGGCCGGCGTGCCGGTCGTCAGCCAGCTGCTGCTCAGCGCGGGGATGGGCCTGGTCTGCGCCTGGCTTGGCTGGCGGCTGTTCCGGGCCGAATGCCGGCACTGCCCGGCAGCGGAATAGACCTCAGCTGAGAAACGCGCTCACCGCCATGAAGCAGGCGATGTAGGCAATGAGGAAGTCCCTCACGTCCTGGGCCGACAGCCATGCCCGGCGCTGCTCCGGCTGGTGCAACACCTCGCCGCGACAGCCATCGATCCGCGCCTGCACTTCCGGCTCATGGCGCGGCAGGCGGCGCAGGGTGCGCAGCGGCAGGGTGGCGCGGAACGGGTGACGGGCGGTGCCGAAGATCGCGGTGCTCATACCGCAAAGAATTAACGGCGCGTTTACTTAGTTCCAGAGCCCCCGCCCCGGCATTTCCCCGCCATCCCGTTTCGGAACAATCCGCCGCCCCGCCGCCAACGACAGCGCCGGACAGGTTGCCCTGCCCGGCGCCGAAGTTTTCACATGAAATCAGCTTCAGGCGGCGACGGGCGCCGTCTTCTGGGTCGAACCGGCGTGGATCTCGTCGATCGCCCCGGCCAGCGAAGCGTCAAATTCGGCATCGCTCATCTGGTGGCGCAGGTCTTCCAGCAGGGCGCGGCTGAAGCTGGCGATAATCCCGGCGTTCTTGGCCAGCTCGATGCAGGCTTCAGGGCGCTTGTAGCCGCCCGACAACGCCACGACTCGCAGGACCTTGGGATGCTTGACCAGCGGATCGAAGGTGCCAGCCACCACCGGCAGCGACAGCTTGAGCATGACCTGCTGGCCTTCGGGCAGTTCATCCAGGTTCTTGAGGATTTCCTTGAGCAGGATCGCATCGCATTCCTTGCGCGTCTCGCTCTTGATGTTCACCTCGGGCTCGATGATCGGCATCATGCCATGGGCGAGGACCTGCTTGCCCACGTCGAACTGCTGCTTGACCACTGCGGCGATCCCGGCCTCGTTGGCTGAATTGATGACCGAACGCTCCTTGGTGCCATAGACGCCCAGGGCCTTGGCCTTGGTGAGCAGCGCATCGAGCTCAGGCATCGGCTTCATCAGCTGGACGCCGTTGGCCTCGTCTTCCAGGCCCTTGTCGACCTTGATGAAGGGCACCACGCCCTTCTCGATCAACGCGGCGGGAACGCCCTTGCCGTCAACCGTGCCGTCCATCGTCCGCTCGAACAGGATCGCGCCAATGACCTTCTCGCCGGTGAAGGCGGACGAGCGGATGATCCGGCAGCGCATTTCGTGGATCAGGCCGAACATCTCTTCTTCGGTCGACCAGGCATCGTCCGTGACGCCATAGCCGGCCAGGGCCTTGGGAGTGGAGCCGCCCGACTGGTCAAGCGCGGCGATGAAACCCTGGCCGGCGGCCATCTTGGCGGTCATGTCGGACGTCTGCATGAAGTTCTTGCCCTTTTCCCTGATGATAGTGCGTGCCCAACGCGTCAGCGGCGATTCTGCCGCGCGCATACGTATGCTGGGCTCCATAGCAAGATTCGCGCGCGGGGCAACCGGGGGCTAAACCAACCTTGCGATCGCCCGCGCCATCTTCGCATCCCGCGCCGAGAGCCCGCCGCAATCATGGGTGGTGAGCGTGATCGCCACCCGATTGTAGACGTTGCTCCATTCCGGGTGATGGTCGTGCTGCTCGGCCAGCAAGGCAACCCGTGTCATGAAGGCGAAGGCCTCGCTGAAATCGCCAAACCGGAAAGCCCGCTCGATCGCCAGGCCATCCGCCCGCAGGGTCCATCCCGGCAGCTCCGTCACCAGCTGCGCAATTTCGGCATCGGACAGGCGGGGGATGGGCATGACGGGCTCCTTGGCAATGCCCGGCAGGTTCGCTTAAAGCCACCAGCGATGCAACGGGGCCACATCCACGCGCGCGACCTTGCCTGCCGCCGGGGCGAGCGGATCCTGTTCGCCCGGCTCAGCCTCGAACTGCGCGCCGGCGAGGCCTTCCATGTCACCGGGCCCAACGGCACCGGCAAATCCAGCCTGATCCGCATCCTGGCCGGGCTGCTGCCCGCCTTTGCCGGCGAGGTCGCCATTGACGGCGCGGCCGCCCTGCTCGACGAACGCCCCGCGCTCGACCCGCACCTCCCCCTCGCGCGCGCGCTCGCCTTCTGGGAGCGCATCGACGGCCACGCCGCCGATGCCGTCGGCCGCCTCGGCCTCGGCGAGCTTGGCGACGTGCCGGTCCGCTTCCTCTCCACCGGCCAGAAGAAACGCGCCGCCATGGCCCGCCTGATCGCCCAAGGCGCACCCGTGTGGCTGCTCGACGAACCACTCAACGGGCTCGACACCGCCGCCGTCGCCCTGATCGAACAGCTCGTGGACGAACACTGCGGTGCCGGCGGGCTCGCCGTGGTCGCCTCGCACCAGCCGATCGCCCTGCCCGGCGCCGCGCGGCTCGTCATTACGGACTATGCAGCGTGAGCCGGCAGCTGCTCGCCCTTCTGCGCCGCGATCTGGCGCTCCTGCTGTTCGGCGGACGGCGCGGCGGGGCCATGCTGCCGCTGGTGTTCTTCCTCGCCGTCGCCATGCTGTTCCCCTTCGGCGTCGGCCCCGATCCCCGGCTGCTCGCCCGCACCGGCGGCGGGGTTGTCTGGATCGCCGCGCTCCTCGCCGCGATCCTCCCGCTCGACCGGTTGATCGAACCCGATGTCGAACTCGGCATGTTCGACCAGTGGGCCCTGCGCGGCATTTCCGAGGAATGGATCGTCGCGATCCGCGTACTCGCCCACTGGCTGAGCTTCGGCCCGCTCCTCATGGTCGCCGCCCTTCCCGCCGCCGCCCTGCTCGGGCTTGACGGGGCAACCGTGCGCACCCTCGAACTGGGCCTGCTGGCCGGAACCCCGGGCCTTGCCGCCGTTGGGGTCATGGTCGCCGCGCTGACTGCCGGCCTGCGCGGCGGCGCAGCACTGGCTGGCCTTCTGGTGATCCCGCTGGCCGTGCCCCTGCTGGTATTCGGCGCAGGCAGCCTGGCACCCGGCGGCGAGACCGGCGTGGCGCTGACGGCGGCGGTAAGCCTCGTCCTGCTGGCCATTGCGCCCATCGCCGGCGGCGCGGCGGTTCGGGCGGCGCGGGGATAGTCACAGTGGCCATGCGGGCCGCGCCGCTGTAGGGCAGCGCGCAAGTTCCCCCGATCAAGCAGAAACCATGGCCCGTAAACACAACAAGCGCGGTCGCATCGACGACCTCTATCCCGAGGACGAGCCAGCCGCTCCGCCCGTGCCCTGCTGGCTGTGCGGACGGCCGACCGGGCAGACCATCGTCTGGCACCACCCGGTCCCCAAGAGCCGCGGCGGGCGCGACGTCGTGCCGATGCACCCGATCTGCCAGCAAACTCTGATCGCCAATTTCACCAATTCCGAATTGCAGCGCCACGGCATGGATGTGGAAGGGCTCCTGCTGAACCCCAGCGTGCGCAAGTTCGTCGACTGGGTAGCAAACAAGGACCCGGACTTCACCGCGACAACGGCGAAGAAGCAGCGGTGAACGGAGCGCGCAGGGGGGTGAAGGGCGAGCAATCGTCGTCCCGGGTTTGACCCGGGACCGCTGGCCATCGCGCAGCTGTGCGCGTGCCTGCCCGACAGGTTTCGCCTGAAGGTTCCACAGGGGTCCCGGGTCAAGCCCGGGACGACGGCAGTTCCCCCTTCCCCTCAATAAGGCGGCTTGTGCAGCCCCTTGGGCGAGAGGGTGAAGATCTCGCAGCCATCCTCGGTAATCCCGATCGAATGCTCGAACTGCGCCGACAGCGAACGGTCCCGCGTCACCGCCGTCCACCCGTCATCAAGCATCTTCACCCCGGGCTTGCCGAGGTTGATCATCGGCTCGATTGTGAAGAACATTCCCGGCTTCAGCTCCGGCCCGGTCCCCGCCCGCGCAGCATGGATCACTTCCGGGGCATCGTGGAACAGCCGCCCCAGCCCATGCCCGCAGAACTCGCGCACCACGCCGTAGCGGTTGCCCTCGGCGTGCTTCTGGATCGCCGCGCCGATATCGCCCAGCCGCTTGCCGGGCCGCGCCTGCTCGATCCCGATCATCAGGCACTCGTAGGTCACCTCGACCAGCCGCCGCGCCTTCAGCGGCACGTCGCCGACGAGATACATCCGGCTCGAATCGCCATGCCAGCCATCGAGCAGCGGGGTGACGTCGATGTTGACGATGTCCCCGTCCTTCAGGACCTTGTCGCCCGGAATGCCGTGGCAGATCACGTTGTTGATCGAAGTGCAGCACGAATGGGCATAGCCGCGATAGCCAAGCGTGGCCGGCACCGCGCCGCCCTCCATGGTGAGCCGGCGAACCATGTCGTCGATCTCGCCGGTGGTGACGCCGGGCTTCACCAAGGGGGCAAGCTCGTCAAGGATCTCGGCGGCAAGGCGGCCGGCTTTGCGCATGCCCTCGAAGGCTGCGGCGCCGTGGAGCTTGATCGTGCCGTCGCGCAGCTGGACTTCGTCGCCGGTGACTGTCTGGTACTGATTCATGCGCGCTCACATAGCGATGATGACAGGCTTTTGCGACCCGCCATCGCCACGCGCCGGCACAACAGCTTCACCCCACCCAGTCGGCCACCTGCGCCGCGACGGCATTGGCCGCGCCGTTGAGCGCCGGAGCCACCAGCCGGGCATCGGCCTTGCCCACCGGTACGCTGGCCTCGAACCGGCGGGTCGTGATCGCCCCTCCGGCGCCCTCGCGCACTGCATCGAAGCGCACCAGAGCGGCGCGGCTCGGCGCGTCGTAGCCGAAGGCAAGCAACCTGCCGGCCAGCCGCACCCGGCCGCTGGCACTGGCCTCGGCGTCCTCGAACACCAGCCGGCCGCCCTTGGCGCGGATCGTCTCGGCAAGGAGATGGCGGAACAGCCTCGACGGGCGCTCGGCCCACATCGCGTTCTTCAGATAGGCGATATTGGAAGCATCGATGGTCACCGCCACCCGCTGCACGCCGAGCGCCCGGTCGGTTTCCGGATCGAGCACGACCAGCGCGCTGTCGGCATTGCCGCTGACGGTTTCGCCCGCCGGCGGTACCGCGGCGGCGGTCAGGGTGAACAGGGTCGGCGGCGCCTTGCCGCCGCCAAGGTTGACGCAGCCCGCCAGCGCCATGGCCAGGACGGGGGCAAGCGCGGCGCCCAGCGCCAGCCGAAGAGAGGAAGCACGGGTCATCGTCATGGCTTGTAATCCGGCAGCTTCGACCCGCCGATCACGGAACCGGCCCCTTGGTCGTCGATCTTCTCGGTGATGGTCCGCAGGGCCCGCGTAGTTTCGCGCAGGTCGCGGATCGCGGCCTCTGCGGCGGGCAGCGTGGTGTCCGACAACTGCCGCGCGGCGGGCCGGGCGTCGCTCACCGTCGCGTTGAGCGTTTCCGCCGCCTTCTGCGCCGAAGCCAGCGTCTGGCGCAGCTGGGCGGCGAGCGGCTTGCCCTCGCCCTCCAGCAGACCGTTGGCACTGTTGGCGGTCTTCTCGAAGGCGGCCAAGGTCAGGCTCGCCTGGCGCAGGGTAACCTGCAGCTCGGCCAGGGTGCGCTCCACCTGCGGCGAGGCATCGGCGAGATGCGCGGTCATCCGGTCGGTATTGGCGAGGATATGGGTGATCGAGCGCTGGTTCTCGTCCGACAGCAGCTGCGTCAGGCGCTCGGTCAGCGTCGCCAGCCGCTCGAGCAAAAGCGGCGCATTGTTGAGCAGGGCGCCAAGCCCGCCGCGCTTGGTCGGGATCACTGGCGCGCCTTCAGGCCCCGGCTCGGTGATCGGCGGAGCGCCCTTCACCGCGCCTTCAAGCAGGAGCGAGGATACGCCCGTGAAGCTGCCCTGGATGGTGGCCGTGGTGCCCTGGAGGACGGGTATCTTCTTGTCGACCTTGATCCGCACCCGCACGAAACTGGGATCGCGCGGCCACAGCTCGATCTTGTCGATCTGCCCCGCGGGAACGCCGGCGAAGGTCACCTGCGCGCCCTTGGCGAGGCCGTCGACCGACTGCTTGAAGAAGATATCGTAGGGTTGCTGGTCGCCCTCGCCCACGCGGGTGATCCACAGGACGAAGGCGGCCACCAGCGCGATCAGCGCCAGCGTGATCGCCCCGACCCAGACGTGATTGGCCCGCGTTTCCATAACTCAGGCACTTTCCCCTGTTTGCCCGGAACGGACTGCGGCTCTCGCCCCGGCCATTTCCCGACTGTCGCGCGCGGCCCTGCCCCTGGGCCCGTTGAAGTATTCCTGTATCCACGGGTGATCCGTGGCAAGCAGTTCCGGTATGGTGCCGATGGCGATCACCTTGCCATCCGCCAGCACGGCGACCCGGTCGCAGATCTCGTAGAGCGTGTCGAGATCGTGGGTGATCAGGAACACGGTGAGGCCAAGCGTCTCCTGCAGTTCCAGCGTCAGCGCGTCGAAGGCGGCGGCGCTGATCGGATCGAGGCCGGCGGTGGGCTCATCGAGAAACAGCAATTCGGGATCGAGCGCCAGCGCCCGGGCAAGGCCGGCGCGTTTCTTCATGCCGCCTGAAAGCTCGGACGGATATTTTGCCGCCGCCTCTTCGGGGAGGCCCGTGAGCATGACCTTGTAGGTGGCGATCTCGTGAAGCAGCGCGGGCGCGATCTCGGGGTAGAACTCCTTCAGCGGAACCTCGACATTCTCGCCCACGGTGAGAGTGGAAAACAGCGCGCCGCCCTGGAACAGGACGCCCCAGCGCGAACGGATGTCGATGTCCTCGTCATCCCGGGCATCCGTGATCGAACGGCCAAGCACTGTAATCGATCCGGCATCGGGCACCTGCAGCCCGATGATCGAGCGCATCAGCACCGACTTGCCGGTCCCCGACCCGCCGACCACACCAAGGATCTCGCCCTTGCGCACCGTGAGATCGAGCCCTTCGTGGATGGTGTGCTCGCCAAACCGGTTGACGAGGCCTTCGACCACGATCGGGAACTCGGGCGCGTCGCCGGACGCGGCGATCATGGTCGAATCGAGGGGGGCGGCATTGTCCGTCATCCCCAGCCCACCTTGGTGAAGAACACCGCGAAGAAGGCGTCGAGCACGATGACCATGAAGATCGCCTGGACCACGGCCATGGTCGTCTTCAGCCCCACTTCCTCGGCATTGGCGCGCACGTTCATGCCCTGGTAGCAGCCGCAAAGCGCGACAATCAGCCCGAAGAACGGCGCCTTGACCATGCCGACCCACAGGTCGCGGATGGGGACGACTTCCTGGATGCGCATGAGAAAAGTCATGAACGGAATGCCCAGGACGAAATCGGAAATGAACGCGCCGCCGATGATCGCCAGCACCGCCGCATAGAAGCCCAACAGCGGCATCATCAGCACGGCGGCGAAGATCCGCGGCAGGACCAGAGCCTCGACCGGAGAGACGCCGATGGTCCGCATGGCGTCGACCTCCTCGGTCAGCTTCATCGTGCCAATCTGGGCGGCAAACGCCGAGCCCGAGCGGCCGGCGACCATGATCGCGGTCATCAGCACGCCCAGTTCGCGCATGGCGAGGCGGCCGGTCAGGTTGACCGTATAGACCTCGGCCCCGAACTGCTGGAGCTGGACCGCGCCCTGCTGGGCGATGACGATGCCGACCAGGAAGCTCATCAACCCGATGATGCCCAGCGCCGAAACGCCCACCAGCTCGGCCTGGCGAACCAGCGAGCGCACGCGCAGGCGGCGAGGCTCACGGATGGTCTGTCCCAGCGCGAGGATGATCTGGCCAAGAAAGCCGGTGATCCCGACCGAGCCCTGGCCCATCGAGGTGATCAGCGTCCCCACGGCCTCTGGCACGCGCTCCAGCAGTTCCGGACGCGGCGGAGCAACTTCGGCCACCGTCGAGGTGCCGCTCACCGCCTCGATCAGGCGGCGGGCCTCGTCGCTTTCCCCGGTGATCTCGGCCTCGCCCCCGCGCGACAGGCGCCAGGCGATCCACGCGCCGACAGTATCGATGGCGGTGACGCCCGAAAGGTCCACCCGCGCAACATCGCCCAGCGTGCGCAGTTGCTGGTCGAGCGCCCCCACGCGGCTCACCGTCAGGGGCCCCGCGAGAGCCACCGTGGTGCCGCCTGCGTCGTCGCGGGTGGTGTATTCGGCCAGTTGCCTCATGCCAGAGGGGTCATGCCGGGAAATGCCGGGGGCGACAAGGGCGGTGAACCGTTCGCCGCAACCTGCCCTCGCTCCGTCCTATGGGTTGCACCCGCGCGGGGGCACTGGCAAAGCGCCCCGCTATGACTGCCCAGATGCTCGACAAGACCTTCGACCCCGCCGCCATCGAAGCCAGGTGGTATGCCCATTGGGAAGGCCATGGCCTGTTCCGCCCGGATCGGCCGCAGGCGCAGCCCTATACCATCGTGAACCCTCCGCCGAACGTGACTGGATCGCTGCACATCGGCCATGCGCTGGATAACACACTTCAGGACATTCTGATCCGCTACGAACGGTTGCGTGGGAAAGACGCGCTGTGGGTGGTCGGCACCGACCATGCGGGCATCGCCACCCAGATGGTGGTCGAACGGCAGATGGAGGCCGCTCAGGACAAGCGCACGAACTACAGCCGCGAGGCCTTCGTCGACAAGGTCTGGGAATGGAAGGCCGAGAGCGGCGGCACCATTACCCGCCAGCTGCGGCGCCTCGGTTGCTCGATGGACTGGAGCCGCGAGCAGTTCACCATGGACCCGCACTTCACCCGCGCGGTGGTGAAGGTCTTCGTCGATCTCTACAACGAGGGCCTGATTTACCGCGACAAGCGGCTGGTGAACTGGGACCCGAAGCTCAAGACCGCGATTTCCGACCTCGAGGTGGAGACCCGCGAGACCAAGGGCGGGTTCTGGCACTTCAAGTATCCGCTGTCCGATGGCGCGCGCCGCGACGACGGGCTCGACTATATCGAGGTGGCGACCACCCGGCCCGAAACGATGCTGGCCGACATGGCCGTCGCCGTTCACCCGGACGATCCGCGTTACCGGAGCGTCATCGGCAAGGAGATCCTCCAGCCGCTGACAGGCCGGCGCTTCAAGGTCGTGGCGGATGAACACGCCGATCCCGAACTCGGCTCGGGTGCGGTGAAGATCACCCCGGGGCATGATTTCAACGACTTCGAAGTGGGCAAGAGAGCCGGCATCAAGCCTTCGGAAATGCTCAACATGTTCGATGCCGAAGCCCGCGTGGTGCAGACCGCCGACGGCCTGGTCCCGGCCGAATTCGTCGGGCTTGACCGCTTTGCCGCCCGCGATCTTGTCGTCGCGCGGATGAAGGACGCCGGATTCCTCATTCCGCATGTCACGAAGGACAAGGAAGGCACGGAAATCGAAGCCGATTTCGAGCCGCGCACGATCCAGACGCCCTATGGCGACCGCGGCGGCGTGATCATCGAGCCGTGGCTGACCGACCAGTGGTATGTCGACGCCGAAAAGCTCGCGGTCGCCCCGCTGGAAGCCGTCCGTTCGGGCGCCATTGAGATCGTGCCGAAGACCTGGGAGAAGACCTTCTTCAACTGGATGGAGAACATCCAGCCGTGGTGCGTCAGCCGCCAATTGTGGTGGGGTCACCGGATTCCGGCGTGGTATGCGGAAGACGGCGAGGTTTTCGTCGCGGAAACCGAGGAACAGGCCCGCGCCCTCGCGGGCAACAAATCTCTCACCCGTGACGAGGACGTGCTCGACACCTGGTTCTCCAGCGCCCTCTGGCCCTTCGCCACGCTCGGCTGGCCAGACGACAGCGAGCTGGTCCGCCGCCACTACCCCAACGACGTGCTCGTCTCCGGCTTCGACATCCTGTTCTTCTGGGATGCGAGGATGGCCATGCAAGGCCTTCATTTCATGAAGGAAGTGCCGTGGAAGAAGCTCTACCTCCACGGCCTCGTCCGCGCCGCCGATGGCCAGAAGATGTCCAAGTCCAAGGGCAACGTGGTCGACCCGCTCGGCCTCATCGACCAATATGGCGCCGATGCCCTGCGCTTCTTCATGTCCGCCATGGAAAGCCAGGGCCGCGATGTGAAAATGGATGAGAAGCGGGTCGAAGGTTACCGTAATTTCGCGACAAAATTGTGGAACGCCGCGCGCTTCTGCCAGAGCAACGGGATCGGCGGCTCGGCTTCCGTCGCCGCGCCGCAGGCCACCAGCGCGGTCAACAAGTGGATCATCGGCGAAGTCGTCGAAACTGTCGCCCTGCTCGACCAGGCCATGGCCGACCTGCGCTTCGATGCCGCCGCCAACACGATCTACCACTTCGTGTGGGACACTTTCTGCGACTGGTACATCGAACTGATCAAGCCTGTCTCGAGCGGAGACGAGAGAGGCTCATTCGACGAGGAAACGAAGGCCGTCGCCGGCTGGGTGCTCGACCAGATCCTCGTCATGCTCCACCCGTTCATGCCCTTCGTCACCGAAGAGCTGTGGAACGCGCTGGCCAGCCGCCCCTATGAACTGATCGTGGCCCAGTGGCCGCAGCCGGGCGTCCCGGTCGATGCCGCCGCCAAGGCCGAGGTGGAATTCCTGATCGGTCTCGTCGGCAGCTTGCGCACCGCCAAGAACGAGCTCGGCATCGCCCCCGGTGCCCGGCTCGACGCCTTCCTGCCCGAACCGTCGGCCCAGACCCGCGGCATCGTCGAGCGCAATCCCCAGGCGATCGACCGCCTCGCCCGCCTCAACGGCATCCGCTTCGAGCCCGCACCCGCCGGCGCGGCCATGCAGGTCGGCGCGGGCGATGCGAACATCGTCATTCCGCTCGAAGGCGTGATCGACATCGCCGCCGAAAAGACCCGCCTCGAAAAGGCCCTTTCTGCCTCCGAAAAGGAAGCGAAAAGCCTGGAAGGCCGCCTCGGCAACCCCTCCTTCGTGGAAAAGGCCAAGCCCGAAGCGGTCGAAAAAGCCCGCGCGGACCATGCTATGCACGCCGCCGAAGCCGAACGCCTGCGCGCGGCGCTGGCGCGGTTGGGGTGATCCTTCGAGACAGCCTCTGCCTGCGGCTTCGGTTTCCTCAGGACGAACGGATGTTCACTTCCCCCTTCGTCCTGAGGAGCGGAAGACGCCGCAGCCTGACGGAGCGTCTCGAAGGATGCTGACCCTCGCCACCACCACACCGGGCGAACCGGAAATCTTCGCTTCGCTGCAAGGCGAAGGCGCCTCCATCGGCTGCCCGGTCGCCTTCGTGCGCCTCTCACGCTGCAACCTCGCCTGCCACTGGTGCGACACGGCCTACACCTGGCGCTTTGCCGGCGACAATCGTCCCCACCGCGACAATCTCGCCTTCGAGCGCGCCGCCAACCAGCTCACCCTCGATGAGGCCGATGTCGCCGGGCGCATTGCCGCGCTCGGGCAGAACCGCCTCGTCATCACCGGCGGTGAACCCCTGCTGCAGGGGGCGGCGCTGGCCCGGATGATCGCCCTGCTGCCGCAACCGACCGCGATCGAGATCGAGACCAACGGCACCGTCGCCCCCCACGCGGCCCTCGATCCGCTGGTCAGCCAGTACAACGTCAGCCCCAAGCTGGCCCATTCCGGCAACCCGGCCGAACTGGCGCTCGTGCCCGAACGCCTTGCTGCCTTCGCCGCCGATACGCGCGCCTGGTTCAAGTTCGTGATCGCTTCGCCTGGCGACCTTGCGGAGGTCCTCGCCCTGCGCGACGCTCACCACATGGCCGCCGAACGCATCCTGCTCATGCCCGAAGGGACTAGCCCCGCCACCCTGCGTGAGCGGATGGCCTGGCTCGCCCCCCTGGCGCTTGAACATGGCCTAAGGCTGACCGACCGGCTCCATATCCACCTCTACGGCGACACGCGCGGCACATGACCATGCTGGCCCGGCAGGTGGAAGCGGCGCCTACCGCTTCCGGTTCGCTCGCCACGGGCCCGATCCTGCGCACCATGCTGGCCTTCTCGGCCTCGACCCTTGTCTCCAACCTGTTGCAGACCGTCATCCAGTCGATCGGCATGATCTGGATCGGCCGCCTGCTGGGCGAGGAAGCACTCGCCGCCACGGCCAACGGCAACCAGGTGATGAGCTTGCTCAGCACGGTCATGCTCGGCCTCGCCATGGCCACGATGATCCGCATCGGCCGTCATGCCGGCGCGGGCGATGCTTCCGAGGCGCGCGGCGCCTTCGCCTGCGGCCTGGGCCTTACCATTGCCCTCGGCCTCGCCCTCGGCCTCGGCGGCTTCCTGCTGACCGACCGGATCCTGCACCTGCTCGGAACGCCGCCCGAAAGCCTCGCCGGGGCGCGGGCCTACCTGCGCGTCATGTTCCTGACCCTGCCGGCGATAGGCCTCACCAACACCTTCGCCATGGCCTCGCGCGGTGCCGGAAACGCGCGCATCCCGCTCTACGGAACGGTCGTCACCCTCCTCGCCTCGGCCACGCTGACCCCGGTCCTGATCCTCGGCTTCGCCGGCCTGCCTCGCCTGGGCGTTGCCGGCGCGGCGCTGGCGAGCGGGCTGTCCAACCTGCTCGGCGTCCTCCTCATGGCCGCCCTGCTCTGGCGCCGCTCCTCGCCGCTGCGCCTGGGCCGGGCCGAGCTGCCCCGGCTGGCCCCGTGGGACCGCGAATCCCCGTGGCTGCTGCGCAACGGCGTGCCGATTTCGGTGCACATGAACCTCGTGGTCCTCGCCCAGCTGGTGATGATCGGCCTCGTCAATCGCGAAGGGCTCAATTACACCGCCGCCTTCGGGGTCAGCCTGCAGATCTGGCTCTACCTGCAGATGCCCAGCTTCGCGATCAGCGCCGGAATCACCGCCATGGCAGCCCAGGCCATCGGCGCGGGCGATCATGTCCGGGTGGGGCAGATCAAGCGCACCGGAGTGCGCGTCTCGCTCACCATCGTCGGCCTGATGATCGCCGTAATCCTGCTGCTCATCCGCCCGATCCTGGCCCTGTTCCTCGGCGCGGGCAGCCCGGCCCTGCCGATCGGCGTGCACATGCAGGTCATCTGCATCTGGGCGTTCATCTTCACCACGGCGATGAGCGCGATGACCGCGGTGCTCCGGGCCTACGGCGCGCAGCTGGTAACCGTAGTGGTCAACCTCGTCGCCCTGTTCGGCATGCGGCTGGCGTGCTACTTCGCCGCCTATCCGCTGATCGGAGCCGACGCCCTGTGGTGGTCGTTCGTGGTCGGCTCGGCTGCTTCACTGGCGCTCACCCACCTTGCCTACCAGCGAGGCGGCTGGGGGCGCGAGGCCGAGCCCGGCCTGCGCCGCCGCTTGGCGGAGGGCGATCATGCCCCATCTTGACGGAAATGAACTTGCCCGCACCTGCCTCGTCCTCCCCCTCCTCCTCCCCAGCTGACACGACCGACCAACCCGCCGCATCGCCGCGCCCGCTGCATGGTGATCTCACCCAGGGGCCGATCCTGCGCACCCTGCTGGTGTTCTCGATCCCCACCCTCCTCTCGAACATGCTCCAGACCCTCAACGGCTCGGTCAACGCCGTCTGGGTCGGCCGGCTGATCGGCGAGAGCGCGCTGGCGGCGACGGCCAATGCCAACGTGATCATGTTCCTGCTGTTCTCGGCCGTGTTCGGCTTCTCGATGGCGACCACTGTCAAGGTCGGCCAGCATTTCGGCGCCCGCAACATCGCCGCCTCGCGGCAGACCTTCGGCGCGGGCACGGGCTTCTGCGTCATGCTTTCGCTGGTCGTGGCGGTGTTCGGGTGGGTGGCCTCGCCCTGGCTGCTCCACCTGATGGCAACCCCGCGCGAATCGATGGCCGAGGCGGATGCCTACCTGCGGATCATCTTCCTCTCGATCCCCTTCTCCACGGCCTCGCTGATGCTCGCCATGGGCCTGCGCGGGGTGGGCGATGCCCGCACTCCGCTCTATGCGATGGTGCTGACCGTGGCGGTCGACATCGTGCTGAACCCGCTGCTGATCCGCGGCGCCGGCCCGCTGCCGGCCTTTGGCATCGCCGGCTCGGCGGCCTCCACCGCCGTTGCCAACCTCACCGGCGCGTTGCTGATGCTGTGGGCCCTCTATGCCCGCGACCTGCCGCTGCGCCTCAGGGGCCGCGAGCTGGCGCACCTGTGGCCGGCCCGGTCGGAACTCGGCTATATCATCACCAAGGGCCTGCCGATGGGGGCGCAGATGCTGCTGATCTCCTCGGCCCAGCTGGTGATCCTCGGCCTCGTCAACCGCGAGGGGCTGGACACCACGGCGGCCTATGGCGCCTCGCTCCAGCTGTGGAACTACCTCCAGATGCCGGCCTTCGCCATCGCCTCAGCGGTGAGCGCCATGGTCGCCCAGGCGATCGGCGCGGGCAATCACGAGCGGGTGGGCCAGGTCACCCGGGTCGGCGTGATCGGCAACCTCGCCCTGACCGGCGTGCTGGCCGCGATCATCGTCGCCGCGCACGAACCGCTGTTCGCGCTGTTCCTGGGGGCCGACAGTCCGGCCATTCCCATCGCCGGCCACATTCAGGCGATCTGTACCTGGTCGTTCATGCTCTCGGGCATGATGATGGTGCTGACCGGGACCATGCGCAGCTACGGCGCCGTGATTTCGCCGCTCGTGATCATGTTCGTGGCCTTCTACCCGGCGCGGCTCGGCTTCTACTTCCTGGCCCATCCGATCATGGGCGGCGAGGCGCTGTGGTGGTCCTATCCGTTCAGCTCGGCCGCATCGGTGCTGATGACCTGGTGGGCCTACACCCGCGGGTCCTGGCGCAAGCAGCGCGACAGGGCCTACGCGCCGTAGCCGCAATCTGGACTGCAGCCAGCCCAGGGTGAGCCCAGAAAGATGCCGTTCGCAGGCCGCCGCGGGCCGCTGCAGGCCGGATTTACCGCCCCTGCGCGCGCCAGCGCATCACGGTGCGCTGCACCATCTCCTCCTCGCCGCCGGACTGGCGCCACAGCTCGGAGATCGAGGGGTCGGCCGAGGCCGGGCGCTTGATCTCTTCGAGATCGTCGAACGAAACGCGGATCGGCACCGAGACACCTTCGCCGCAGATGATGCATTCGCGGTTGCGCAGGGCCGGAATCGAATCGAGGAAGCCGCGCGCGCCTTCCGGCATGGCCGCTTTCACAAAGGCCTGGTCGCGGTCGTTGTTGAGGCGCATCGAGATGATCGTGCCGCACTGCGAGAGCACGCCCTCGGCAAGGTCCGAGGGGCGCTGGGTGATCAGGCCCAGGGAAACGCCGTATTTGCGGCCTTCCTTGGCGATGCGGGATAGGACGCGGCCAACCGAGGAGCCATCGGCATTGCGCTCGTTGGGGACGTAGCGGTGGGCTTCCTCACAGACGAGGAGGACGGGCCGCGTCTCCTCGTCGCGGGCCCAGATCGCAAAGTCGAAGATCAGCCGGCCCAGCACGGCAACCACGGTCGAGGTCACTTCCGAGGGTACGCCCGAGACATCAACGATCGAGATCGGCTTGCCCGAGGCCGGCAGGCGGAAGATCTTGGAGATGAACTCGGCCATGGTGTCACCCACCAGCACGCCCGAGAACATGAACTGGTAGCGCGGATCGCCCTTGAGCTCGTCGAGCTTGGTCTTGATCCGCATGTAGGGGATCGAGTTGGTGCCCTTGTCGAGCTTGCCCATCTCGTTCTGGAGAATGTTCGACAGGTCCGACAACAGGTACGGGATCGGGCTGTCGACCGTGATCTTGCCCATGCCCTCGGCGAGGCGGTTCTTCGTCCGCGCCTGAAGCAGGCACTTGGCAAGGATGTCGGCATCGACCTGCCGGGCCTCGCCCTGCGAGGTCAGCAGCACCTCGCAGTGCTCCTCGAAGTTCATCAGCCAGTAGGGCAGCTGCAGGTTGGTGGTATCGAAGATCAGCCCGTTGTTGCGGAAGGCCGCGGCATATTCGCCGTGCGGATCGATCATCACGATGTGGCCCTGCGGCGCGCTTTCGCAGATCTTGTGGAGGATCAGCGCCGCGCTGGTCGACTTGCCGGTACCGGTCGAGCCGAGCAGGGCAAAGTGCTTGCCCAGCATCGAATCGACATAAAGTCCGGCGCGGATGTCGCGGGTGGGGAATACGGTGCCGATCTGGATCGATGAGCGCCCGTCCGAAGCATAGATCTGGCGCAAATCGTTGGACGTCGCCGGATAGACCAGCGCTCCGGGGATCGGATAGCGGGTGACGCCGCGGCGGAACCCGTGGATCTTGCCGGTCAGCCGCTCCTCCTCGCCCTCGCCCAGAAAGTCGATGTTGGCGAGGATGCCGCCGGGGGTCTTGGTATCCTGGCGCTGGGTGCGCACCGAGGCAAGCAGCCAGCCGCGGCCCACGCGAATCTTGATCTGGCTGCCGACCTGGCCCGCCAGCGCCACCGAGGGATCGTCATCCTCGGCACATTCCTGCAGCCGCTGGAGATCGAGCGCAATGGCCGAGGACGAACCGGCAATGTCGAGAATGACGCCGATCGGCTCGGCCGAATTGGGAGCACGCTGCTGGGCCAGGTCGGCGGCGAGGGCCGGATCGAGATCGTCCAGCGTGGCGGGCGCGCCCTGCTCAAATCCGGTCATGCTGCTTTCGGACATCGGTAATCGGCCTTTTCGCGGATACTTGGCCGATCTAGTCCGGGTTGCGTTAAATTTGCCCTAAGGGCCTGCAATTGCCACGGACTTTCAACCTCATACGTAAGCAAAAAGACGCCCGGCGATCCAGCCCATGGCGATGGACAGGGCCACGGCCACCAGCCCGTAGAGAAAGGCCTGGTGACGGGCGAAATCGGCGACAAAGCGCTCGAACCCCTGTTTCTGCACTTCCACCCGCGCCACGGCCGAGGCCACGACCCGGCCCTTGCTTATGGCAAAGGTTTCCGCCGTATAGGAGCCGGTCTGCACGCTCGAGGGCAGCGCGATCCGGGCCTGATAGAGCACCTGCTCGCTGACCGTCACCCCGTGAGGGTCCTCCTGGTAGAGACTGCCCTCGGACATGACTCCGGCCAGGCCGGCGGCGAAGCGCACCTGCCGGTCGGGATCGATCGTGCCGATCGGCGAGAGCTGGATGAATGGCAGGCCCAGTTCGTAGATCGCGGAGGTGCGCGCATCGACGATCTGGTTCAGCGGGCGCGACGAGGCTACCGCATAGAAGCTCGGCGCCGAACGGAACTGGGCCGAGGCGGCGTTGATCCAGATGCCGGCGTGCTTCTGCTTCTCGCGCACGGTGATCGACTGGGTCGGCCCCTTGAGCACGACGACGATGTCATAGTCGCGCCCCGCCCGGGTCCCCTGCGGATCGAGGATCGCGCCGAACAGCAGCAGTTCGGTTCCGGTGAAGCCCTGGCGCACCTCCACCTTGTGCTGCGAAACCTCGGGCACCAGGATCGGATCGCGCGCCGCACCCAGGAAAACCAGGCACAGGAGGGCGAACAGCCGCTTCACCGCCCGCTTCTCACAATGCCGTGACCGTATAGACTGCGTCCGGCCGGTAGGTCAGCCCGAGCGCCATGCGGAAAGCCACGACCAGCACGATCGCCGCGAGGGCCAGCCGCAGCCGTTCCGGCCGCACCGACAGGGCCAGCCGTGCGCCCACCTGCGCTCCCGTAACCGAACCCAGCAGCAACAGGACGGCGAGCACCATGTCGACCGCGCGCGTGGTCAGCGCGTGCATCATCGTCGTCGCCATGGTCACGAACATGATCTGGAACAGCGAGGTACCCACCACCACGCCCGCACTCATCCCCAGGATATAGAGCATGGCCGGCACCAGCATGAACCCGCCGCCAATTCCCATCAGCATGGTGGCAATGCCGGTGACCACACCCAGCAGCAGCGGTGCCAGCGGGGAGATGTACAGCCCCGAGCGGTAGAACCGCCACCGCAGCGGCAGGCTCGCGACCAGCGGATGATGGCGGCGCTTGCTGGCAGCAAGCGTAAGGCCTCTTGCGTGGGCGCGAATCTCGCGCACAGCGTCGCGAGCCATGAAAGACCCGATCGAACCCAGGAGAACCACGTACAGTACGCTGATCACGGTATCGATCTGGCCAAGTGCGCTCAGCAGGCGGAACAGCAGGGCCCCGATGCCGGTCCCGATCACCCCGCCCAACACCAGCACGCCGCCCATCTGGTAATCCACCCCGCCCCGGCGCGAATGGGCGAACACCCCGGACACGCTGGCACCGGTCACCTGGCTGGCGGCCGAAGCGGCGGCGACGGTCGGAGGGATACCGTAGAAGATCAGCAGCGGCGTGGTCAGGAAGCCGCCCCCCACGCCGAACACGCCCGACAGCAGCCCCGTCAGCGCACCGAGCGCGACGATGACCAGGCCATTTACCGCAAGGTTGGCGATGGGAAGGTAGACATCCATGACTTGCGGACGTCAGCCTAGGTCAGGCAGTGGTCCGGGGGAAGCCGCCGGACCTTGCAAAACTGCGGAGAACCGGAGGCAAGTCAGTCCGGCTCCTTGTTCCACCCGGCGGCAAGGTCGATTGACTTCATTTTCTCGGTCACCATCCGCACCGCCTCTTCGCGCGCGGCTTCGCGGGGCAGGTCCAGCGACTGGCTGAGCGGCTCGCCCAGCAGCGCATCGCCCAGCGCCATCAACACCAGGCCGAGCGCGGTCGTGCGCACCACCTCGCCGTCCTCGGGATGCAGCCGGTCCAGCAATTGGTGGATCGTCCCGAGCACCGGATGGAGCGCATCACGGTTGCCGTTTACCAGCATCCATGAGGCCAGCGCGCCGCCGCCCTGCCGCCCGAATGCATCGAACACGAGGTCGACAACATCGCGCCGTGACCGTGCCCCCGCCCGGCGTGCCTCCACGGCATCGGCGATCTCGGCGCAGATCGAGCGGGCCATCTCGGCCGCCAGTTCGCGCTGCAACTCGGCCGCCGAGCCGAAATGATGGAGCAGATTGGCATGGGTCCGGCCGATCCGTCCCGCGACGGACTTGAGGGTGACCGCCTGTGGCCCCGATTCGAGCAGAAGACTGCGCGCTGCTTCCAAGGCAACTGCCCTGCTTTGCTCGTGGGAGAGGCGCCGCCTCATTGACTTCTTGTCAATATTTGACACCTTCCCAATACCATGAGTGCAATTCAGCCGCTCAGCTTAGTCTCGCGTGGAGCGCTCGGCAATCCGTCGCAGGGTGCCACCACCCCAGCCGGTGCCGAAATTCATGTGCGTGACCTGCGCTTTGGCCGGTCAGAGGCCCCGCAGCGCTGGGGGCTCGCGGAAGATCCCGTCGCCACGGCCTGGCACACCGGCCTGTCGGCCACGTTCCCGCGCGGCGAAGCCTTCTTCATCGAATCGGTCAAGGCCTGCCGCGAGGGCGCACCGCCCGCGCTCGCCGCGGCGATCGGCGGGTTCATCCGGCAGGAAATCAACCACACTCGCGAGCATCTCGCCTTCAACCGCCTGGCTATGGCCACCGGCTATGATCTCTCGCGCGTCGATGCCCGCGTCGATCAGCTCATTGGCGAGACCCGGGGCAAGCCGCCTGCGGTGAACCTGGCGATCACCATGGCCCTCGAACACTTTACCGCCATGTTCGCCCACGAATTTCTCGCCAACCCGCGCCATTTCACCGGCGCCGCGAGTGAGGCAGCCGCGATGTGGCGCTGGCATGCGGTCGAGGAGCTCGAGCACAAGGGCGTCGCCTTCGATACCTGGCGCCACTTCACCCGAGCCTGGCCGCGCCGGCGGCGCTGGCTGGTGCGGTCGGCGATGATGCTGCTCGTCACCCGCAAGTTCCTCGCCAACCGGGTGGGCGATGCACTCGATCTGCTGGACCAGGACAGCATCCACGGCTGGCGCGCCAAGGCTCGCCTGCTGCACTACCTTGTGGTGCGACCGGGCGTGCTGCGCCGGATCTTCCCGGCGTGGCTGGCCTACTTCCGACCGGGCTTCCATCCCTGGCACCGCGACGACCGCGCCCTGATCGCCGCGGCCGAGAGAGACCTTCGGCCGGCCTGATCCGCACTTGGGCGGATCAGGCAGCGCGCCGCATCGATCCCATCTCGCGCCCACCGCCTTCATCGCCGCCCCCCCGGGCTTCGGCGATGTCGAGCACGTGAACCGAGGCCCACACCCGCTCACCGCGAGCGAGCGAGAAGCGCGGCTCGTCCCGGCCGGTGGCGCGAAAGCCAAGCTTGGCAAGGACCCGGCCCGAGGCCGGGTTGTCCGGGAAATGGCTTGCGGTGATCCGCCGGTGGCCAAGCGTGCGCGCTATGGCGACGACCGCGCGGCCCGCCTCCGTGGCATAGCCCTGGCCCCACCGCTCCTTCGCGATCCAGTAGCCCAGTTCCGCCGCGCCGCCGGTGCCTTCCGCCTCATGCAGGCCGATGCAGCCGATCAGCTCGTAGCCACCCGCCGCCATCCGCGGGAGCGTGATGAAAAAGTGCGGAAAGCGCCGGTCCTGCGCAAGCTCGGCAAAGTCGCGCGCATGGTCCGGGCCATAGGGCCAGGGCGCGCGGGCAAGGTTGCGCACGATCCGCTCGTCGGCGATCCGGGCGAACAGGTCACTCCAGTCCTCCGGCCAGCCGGGCCGCAGAAACAGGCGTTCGCTGCGAAAGAACATGGGTGTTCTCCTCTCTCTCCCGCCCCTCGACCGCACTGGTATGCCGGCAAGATGACAGGTGTGTGGCGGTTCGCAGGCACGGCGCTCGGGCCATCGATCCTGCGGGGCGTCTCGAGGGAGAATCAAAAAAGGGAGACGGGCGCGGGGCCCCTCTCCCTCTGGTTCTGCCGGATCAGCCAAGCGGCAGGTCCGGCGTGGGCCATCCCGTCAGGATGGCCCGTTATCGACCATCCGATTATTCGGCGGCTTCCGCCATGGCGTCGACCGAGACGTACTTGCGGCCGAGCTTGCCATCATGGAAGCGCACGCGCCCGGCGCCGAGGGCGAACAGGGTATGGTCCTTGCCCATGCCCACGTTCACGCCCGGGTACACGCGGGTGCCGCGCTGGCGAATGATGATGTTGCCGCCGATGACCTGCTGGCCACCGAACTTCTTCACGCCAAGGCGCTTCGACTCGGAATCGCGACCGTTACGCGACGAGCCGCCTGCTTTCTTGTGTGCCATCTCGAACTACTCCGAAATCTTATTCAGCGGCCGCGGCGGGCGCGGCTTCAGACTTGGCAGCCTTCTTGGCGGCCTTCTTTTCCTCGCCACCAACGGCGAGGATGCGCAGCAGGGTCATCTGCTGGCGATGGCCGTTGCGACGGCGATAGTTGTGCCGGCGACGCTTCTTGAAGACGATCACCTTCTCGCTCTTGGCCTGGGCGATGATTTCGGCCGAGACCACGACGCCCGCGGCGTCCTTGATCTCCCCGGCGTCACCCGCCAGCAGGACATCGCCCAGCGTGATCTTGTCACCGGCCTCACCAGCCAGCTTCTCGACCGCGATCTTGTCTCCGGCGGCAACCCGGTATTGCTTGCCGCCCGTGCGCACGACTGCGAACATGGTAATCGGTTCCAATCCAAACTTGCTTCTACCGCCCCGCCGTCCCGGCACCCTGCCGGCTAGTGGCGACGCGCCGACTCCCCGCCCGAAGGCAGGAGCCGGAAAGAAGGTGCGCCCCTAGTCCAAGCGTCCCGGCCTGTCAACACGCCGGCGGCCCCAAAAGGCCAGCAATCGCGGGGTAACGCGCGGGTAATGCGCGGGCTTTCGTTCGCTGGCCCGGCGTTCTATGCCTGCGCCATGAACCGGCCTGTTTCTCCGCTGCCCCGCCTTGTTTCCCCGCGCCGCGCGGCCGGGCCGGCAACCCTCCTCGTGGGCATGGCCCTGCTCGCCGGCTGCGCTTCGACCGCTGGTTATCCCGCGCTCACGAAGGGGGCCAACGAACTCGCTGCCGAAGGGCGAATCACCGCCTGCGGGATCCCCGTCGCCCGGCCCGCGCCAGTGCCGGTAAGCCCGGCGGTGCTGCCGCCGCAACTGCCGCTGCCGGCAGACTTGCCCGCCCGCCTCGCCGCCCTCGCCGACCAGGCCCGCGCGGCCAATGCCGATTTTGCGGCCAGGCGCGGCAAGGCGTCCAGCCTCGTCGGAGCAGCCTCGGGATCGGGGCGGGGCTCGGAAGCCTGGTCGGTGGCCAGCATCGCGCTTGCCGACCTGTCCTCGGCCCGCAGCCGCACCGCGGTCGCCCTCGCCGATCTTGACCAGCTCTATGTCGCCCAACGTGTCGACGGCGGCGATGGCATTGCCATCGCCGCCGTCCGCGACCAGGTGACCGCATGGGTCGCCGATGAAGATGCGGTCCTGGCCGATCTGTCCGGGCGCCTGGAAAGCTGACCAAGCCGGCGCTGCGTTTAACTCAGTGGCCCACCACCGCGTAGATCACCGCGATGGCCACGCCCCAGCACATCAGCAGCACCGGCAGGATCAACACCTGGGCCGAAGCTTCCGAAGCCGTGAGCTTGCCCGAGAGGGTCTGCACCCCGCGATTGGCAAACTGGCCCATGGTCAGCGTGCGGGCATCGTTGTCGGGGTTCATCGCCACCCACTTGTAGCCAAGCCCGAACCCGCCGACGATCGAGACCACGAAGGCAATCATCGGCAGCGCCAGCTCGCCGTTCATGAACAGCACGCTCATCAGGCCAAGGAAGCCGAGGTAGCAACCGACCGTGATCGCATAGAGCCCGGCGGGCAGTTCGAAGGTGCGATCGACCTTGTGCGACGATGGCGCGGTCGAAACCGTGGCGACGGCCGTGAGTTCGGCATGGCTGGCATGTTGCGACATGATCGGCGACTCCTTGGACCCTGAAAGCCGGCAGACCATCCGTCCGCCCTGTGCCTCCCGGTTACTCCGCCGCCGCCGGCGATTCGTTGACCTCGATCAAGCGTCGCGTCAGTTTATCCACCCGGCCAGTTCGCGCCGCACCAGCGCCTCGAGCATGGCCATCCCGGCCTCGCCGGCATTGAGGCAATCGAGCGCGGCATAGTCCTGCCCGCCCGCCGCCAGAAATTGCTCGCGCCCGCGGATCGCCAGCTCCTCGCGCGTCTCGAGGCAATCGGCGGAGAAGCCGGGCGCCGCGATCGCCAGCCGCCGGGTCCCTCGCGCCGCTTCGGCCGCCAGCACCGCATCCGTTGCCGGCTCGAGCCATTTGGCCCGCCCGAAGCGCGACTGGAAGCTCGTCTCCACCCGCAGGTCGCCCCACTCGCCGGCCAGCGCCTCGGCCAGCAGGCGGGCGGTCTTGCGGCACTGGCAATGATAGGGGTCGCCCAGATGCAGCGTGCGCTCGGGCATGCCGTGAAAGCTCAGCAGCAGCACTTCGGGGCGGAACGGCAGGGCCGACAGTTGCCGGGCGATGTCGTCCTTCAGCGCGGCAATGTGCAGCGCGTCGTCATAGTAGGGCGGCAGCGTGCGCACCGCGGGCTGCCAGCGCATGCCCTTCAGCGCCGCCGCCAGCCCATCCATGGCGCTGGCGGTCGTCGCCCCGGAATATTGCGGATAGAGCGGCGCGACGAGGATCCGGTCGCACCCGGCGTCCTTCAGCGCCTGTAGCTCCGCGCCCATCGCCGGGTTGCCATAACGCATGGCCCAGCGCACCCGCAGGTCCGATCCAAGGCGCGCCTGGAGCGCCTCGGCCTGGGCCCTGGTGATCGCGGCTAGCGGCGAGCCTTCCGGCCCCCAGACCTGCCCATAGGCATGGGCGCTCTTCTTCGGCCGGGTGTTGAGGATGATCCCGCGCAGGATCGGCTGCCACACCAGCGGCGGGATCTCGACCACGCGCCGGTCGGACAGAAATTCCGCGAGATAGCGCTTCACCGCGGCCGGGGTCGGCGCATCGGGCGTACCAAGATTGACCAGCAGCACGCCGATCCCGCCGGTCCGCACTGCTGGATGGTCGGCAGGCTTCGTCATCACACTTCCTCCGCGAACAGCGGCAGCTTGCGAAACCGCACGCCGGTCGCCGAATGGAGCGCATTGGCCACGGCCGGGGCCACGGCCACCACGCCCAGCTCGCCCGGATCAACCGGCGGCTCGCTGCTCTCGATGAATTCCACCGCGATTTCCGGGGTATTGCCCAGCACCGGCAGCGAGAGCTGTGAAAGCCGCTCTGCCGTCGGCAGCCCGCGCGCCCAGCCGGTGCTCGCGCCCAGCGTCAGACCCAGGCCAAAGACCAGCCCGCCCTCGATCTGCTGGCGGGCAATGTCGCGGTTCACGATTCGGCCGATATCGGCGACCGCGCTGATCTTCTCCACCTTGACCCCCGCCTCGTCCTGCCGCGCCGTCGCAATCACCGCAATCCGCCCCGCGCGCAAACCCTCGCCCATGCGGTGGCAGGCCAGCCCCTGCCCGCTGGCATCGGCGCCCGCATCCCAGTCCGCCAGGGTGGCGCAGTGCTGCAGGCATTCGGCCAGCCGCACATCCCCGCCCAGCATCTCGATGCGGTAGGAGAGCGGCTCGCGCTTCGCCGCGCGGGCAAGTTCGTCCACGAAACTTTCGGTGAAGAAGGCGGTCATCGCGTCGGCATTGCCCCGCATCCGCCCTGCCGGGATACCTGTCACCACGGGCACCTGGTCCAGCGCGAAATTCGCCAGCGCATAGGGCGGCACAGCGCCCGCCAGCGCCATGGCATCGGCGTCCCCCGCGCTGGCGATCAGCGCCTGTGCCGGGCTGTCGCCGCCAAAGAAGCGCCGGCCAAACTCGCGCGCCGCCGCCGGCGTGGCGATCCGCGTGCGCCAGCTGATCACCTCGCCGCCGCCGCCGGCATTGGGCCCGTCTGCCGCCTCGCGCGTCCGGGCCCACAGCACCGCGGCGGCAGGCGCTCTCGGCCTGTCCGCCAGATGCTCCTGCCAGCGCGACCAGATCAGCTGAACCGGCTTGCCCACCTCGCGCGCAATCAACGCCGCCTCCACCGCATGGGGCGTTTCCAGCCGCGCATCGAAGCTGCCGCCCGCCGGCATCGGATAAAGCACAACGTCGCGCGGGTTCAGCCCCAGCGCCCCGGCCACCGCGCGGCGGCTGGTCTCGGGCGCTTGCGTCGCCAGCCACAGCTCCAGCCGTCCGTCGGCGAAGCGCGCGGTGCAGGCCGCCGTCTCAAGCGTCGCATGCAGCGCCGGGGCGATATCGTAGCGGGCAACCAGGCTCGGCGCTCCCTCGCCCATGGCCCCTTCCGGATCGCCAACGGTCACCAGCCGCTCGGTCCGGGCCTTCTTCACTGCCTTGTCCAGCGCGGCCTCGATCTGACCGCCATCAACCGGGTGGCTGACCTTGAACTCCGGCGCAATTCGCCCCAGCGCCTGGTCCGCCGCCCACCAGGTGGATGCCACCGCCGCCAGCCAATCCGGTCCCTTCACCAGCTTCACACCGGCTGCCTTGTTCTCATCAACCGTGCCCAGCGCCACGCTTTCGCCCACCGGCCCATGACGGATCGCGGCATAGACCATACCGTCCAGCCGCACGTCGCCCGCAAATCGGGCCGAGCCCTCGGCCAAGGGAGGCAAGTCAATCCGGGGCCATGCGGTCCGCGCATTGCCCTCGGGTTCGGCGGGCGCTGGGCCCAGCTGCGGATCTCCGGGCAAGTCATGCTCCGCGGCGTCCTCGGCCAGGTCGCCGAACCCGGCGCGCTGGTTGCCATGGATCACGAAACCGTTCGCCGCCTTGCACTCGCTCCAGTCGACATCCCAGCGGCGCGCCGCAGCCCGGCACAGCAGTTCCCGCGCCCCTGCCGCCGCATGGCGCACCGGCTCCTCGTAGGCGGCAAGCGAAGTGCCCCCCGCCGTCGCCATGAACCGGTTGCGCTCGGCAAAGCCCCGGGCCAGCCGGCTGTCCTCGCCCTCGGCGAGCCCCGGCGCGAAAGGCATCCACAGCCCCGCCCAGTCCGCCGCCAGCGGCGCGTTGGCATAGGCACCGCTGATCGGCGCGGGCACTGCGGCGACCTTGCGCCAGTCGGCCCCCAGTTCCATCGCCGCAACCTGCGCGAGGAGCGTGGAGACGCCCTGCCCCATTTCCAGCTGCGGCACGGCGACGGTGACGATCCCGGTCTGCGATATCGTCACCCACAGCCCGAAAGCGAATTCGCCTTCTCTGAGCGGCAGTTCCAGCGGAAATCGGCGCGGCGTCAGCGCCCAGGCGACGAGCAATCCTCCGCCCGCCGCGCCGCCGATCAGCAAGCCGCGACGCGTCAGGCGCATCTCAGCCCAGCTGCTCCAGCCAAATCGCCAGCTTCTGCGCGATGGCCATGAACGCCTTGCCCTGCGGCGTATCCCCCGCAGCGGGTGGCCGCCCGGCATCGCTCTCCTGCCGGATGGCCAGATCGAGCGGGATGTGGCCGAGGAACGGCACACCCTCGGCTTTCGCCACGGCCTCGGCGCCGCCATGGCCGAACGGATCGCTTTCCTCCCCGCAATGAGGGCAGACATAGCCCGACATGTTTTCGACCATGCCGATCACCGGCACCTTGGACTGCTCGAAGAAGTTCATCGCCCGCGTCGCGTCGATCAGCGCCAGGTCCTGCGGGGTGGAGACGATCAGCGCGCCATCGGGCTTGTGCTTCTGGACCATGGTCAGCTGCACGTCGCCGGTGCCCGGTGGCAGGTCGATCACGATGAGGTCGGTATTGTCCCAGTGCGCATCCATCAACTGGCCCAGCGCCCCGCCCGCCATCGGCCCGCGCCAGGCGACTGCGCGCCCCGGCTCGATCAGGTTGCCGATCGACAGGACCCGCACGCCATAGGGCGTGTCGAGCGGCACCAGCTTGTCGTCATGCGCGGTCGGCCGCCGCCCTTCGGCGGCCATCAGGCGCGGCTGCGAGGGGCCGTAAATGTCCGCGTCCACCAGTCCGACCTTGACGCCCATCCGGGCCAGCGCCACCGCGAGGTTGGCCGACAGCGTCGACTTGCCGACCCCGCCCTTACCCGAACCCACCGCCAGAATGCGCGGCCCCTTGCGCGCCGGCGCTGCCTTGTCCGCAGTCAGCGCCACGCGCACTTCGCTCACGCCCGCGGCCCCGCGCAGCGCGCCCTTGACCCCGATCTCCAGCTTGTCGCGGCCAAGCTGGTCCAGCCCGGTGGCATCGGCCACCACGGTAACCACGCCCTGCTTTTCCAGCACGGTCGAAACCCGGCCCTTGAGATCGTCCGGCAGCAGGTTCTTCAGGGCTTCGAGGTCGACGCTCATGTCCGGTCCAGGCACTCCAATTCGCTGGCCAGAGCCCCTAGCAAGGAAAATGCGCGAGCGGGCACTGTTTTTGTGCGCGGGCCGTTCCTATAACGGCGCTCATGAAATCAATCGGCGATGCAATCGCGCGCGGCTGGCTGGCTGCGACGGGGGGGAACGACGGCGAAAAGCCGAAGGGCGGCAAATCCGCGCCCAGCCCATGGGGCTCGGGTGACGGTTCGGCCAATGGCCCGGCCGACGAACCGGTCGAACCGGCCCGCGGCGCCGATGAGCCGGAGGACAAGCCCAAGGCCCCCGGCCCCCGCAATCCGTGGCTGCCAGGCAGTTCCGCGCCCGGTCGCCCCTCGGGTACCGGCGGCGACGGCGCTCGTCGCGGCCCCAGCCTCGATGAACTGTTCCGTGGCCGCCCGGGCGGCGGCGGGGGCTTCGGCGGCGGCCGCTTCCCCGGCATCCCGCAGCGGCCCGACGGGCGCTCGTGGCTCCCGCTGATCGCCGCCGGCGTGGTCGCGGTCTGGCTACTGTCCACCACCACCCACATGCTCGGGCCCAAGGAACAGGGCATCGTCACCACCCTGGGCAAGTATTCGCGCACGATTGAGCCGGGCGTCTCGTGGACCCTGCCCTGGCCCATCGAGAACGTGCGGGTCGAAGACGTCACGTCGATCAAGCGCGACACGATCCCCGAGGGCGAGGCCGAGAAGCTCATGCTGACGAGCGACCAGAACCTGGTCGACATCTCCTATCTCGTCCGCTGGAACATCAAGGACCTCAAGCTCTACTCCTTCCAGCTCGCCGATCCCGACAACACCGTGAAGGAAGTGGCCGAGGCCGCCATGCGCGCCTCGATTGCCGAAGTGCCGCTTGCCGAGGCCATGGGCGGCACCGGCCGCGGCGATATCGAGCAGGCGGTGCGCACCCGCATGCAGGCCGTGCTCGACGCCTACCGCTCGGGCGTGCTGATCCAGGGCGTGGAGATCAAGAAGGCCGATCCGCCGGCCAAGGTGATCGATGCCTTCCAGAAGGTCACCGCCGCACAGCAGGATGCCCAGCGCGAGGTTTCCAACGCCCAGGCCTGGGCCCAGCAGATCACCCAGCGCGCCCAGGGCGATGCCACCGCTTTCGACAAGGTCTACGAGCAGTACAAGCTCGCCCCCGAGGTAACCCGCCGCCGCATGTACTATGAAACGATGGAGCGCGTGCTCTCCGCCAATGAAAAGGTGATTGTGGCCGCGCCCGGGGTCACCTCCTACCTTCCGCTGCCGGAACTCAAGCGCAAGGCCGGCGCTGCCGCCGAAGGGGGGAACCAGTAATGTCGCCCAGCGCCCTCTGGCAGGAAAACAAGGCCGCCGTGGCCGCCGCGATCGCCGGCCTCCTCGTCCTGCTCTCCTGCGTCACCATCGTGCCGGAAAACGAACAGGCGGTGATCGTCCGCGTCGGCGAGCCGGTCCGCGTGATCAACCGCTTCCGCCCCGGCGCCGATTTCGGGTCGACCGGCGCGGGGCTCATCTTCCGCGTGCCGATCGTCGAGCGGCTGGTGCGGATCGACAAGCGCGTGCTCTCGGTCGACATGGACCGCCAGCAGGTCCTCTCGACCGACCAGCAGCGCATCGAGGTGGATGCCTATGCCCGCTTCCGCATCATCGATCCGGTCCGCATGGTCCGTTCCGCCGGGACGACCGAGCGCGTGGCCGAACAGCTCCAGCCGATCCTCTCCTCGGTCCTGCGCCAGGAACTGGGCAAGCGCACCTTCCAGTCGCTGCTCACCGCCGAGCGGGGCCAGGCGATGATCAACATCCGCAAGGGGCTTGACCGCGAGGCGCGTGAATATGGCGCCCAGGTGATCGACGTACGCATCAAGCGGGCCGACCTGCCGGACGGCACCCCGCTCGAATCCGCCTTCGCCCGCATGGCCGCCGCGCGCGAGCAGGAGGCGACCACCATCGTGGCGCAAGGTCAGAAGAACGCCCAGATCATTCGCGCCACGGCCGAGGCCAATGCCGCCAAGGTCTATGCCGATGCCTTCGGCAAGGACCCGGCCTTCTACGACTTCTACCGCGCGATGCAGAGCTACGACACGACCTTCTCCAACCCCAAGAACGCCGGGCAAAGCACGATCCTGCTCTCGCCGGACTCGGAATACCTGAAGCAGTTCAAGGGCAAGATCGGGAATTAGTATTTGTTGGGTGCGGAACGACCCGCCGGCCGTTCCTTTGCGGTACCAGCCCTTGGCGGATGCCAAGTGCGCACCTACAACAGCGTCATTCAATGTGGGTTAAGCCGAAGGTGCTTGTATCGGCGCTGATGATAGACCCGGTGCGCCGCCACGCGCACCCAGGCAAAGGAATACAGAGGACGTGAAGCCCGTGCGTTACGCTTATGGAATCACTTCGGCGCTGCTGCTCGGCGGCGCGGCCCTCAGCCTTGCCACCGGCCTGCCCGCCGGGGCCCAGGTCGCGCAGAACGATGCGCAGCAGATCCAGCAGGTTGTCCCCCGCGCGGGAGCCCCTGCCAGTTTTGCCGACCTGACCGCCCAGCTCCAGCCGGCCGTGGTCAACATCTCCACCCGCCAGCGCGTCCGCGTCGCCCAGCAGGGGAACCCCTTCGCCGGAACGCCCTTCGCCGACCTGTTCGGGGGCGATCAGGCCCAGGGGGGCACCCCGCAGACGCGCGAGGCCCAGTCGCTCGGCTCGGGCTTCCTGATCTCGGCCGATGGCTATGTGGTCACCAACAATCACGTGATCACCGCCGATGGCCAGGGCGAGGTCGAATCGATCACAGTCAAGACCAACGACGGCACCGAATATCCGGCCAAGCTGGTCGGCCGCGATGCCGCGTCGGATCTTGCCGTGCTCAAGATCACCGCGCCCAAGCCCTTCCCCTTCGTCAGGTTCGGGGATAGCCGCAATGCGCGGGTGGGCGACTGGGTGATCGCCATCGGCCAGCCCTTCGGCCTCGGCGGCACGGTCACGGCGGGGATCATCTCGGCGGTCTACCGCGCCACCGGCTCAGGTTCGGCCTACGATCGCTACTTGCAGACCGACGCCGCGATCAACCGCGGCAATTCCGGCGGGCCGATGTTCGACATGCGCGGGCAAGTGATCGGCATCAACAATGCGATCTTCTCGCCCACCGGAGGCTCGGTCGGCATCGGCTTCGCCATTCCGGCGGAAACCGCCGCCCCCATCGTCGAAAAACTCAAGACCGGCCAGGCCATCGAACGCGGCTATCTTGGCGTGAGCATCCAGCAGCTCAATGAGGACCTCGCCGACAGCCTCGGCATCCCGCACAACCGCGGCGAATTCATCCAGGCGGTCGTCCCGGGCGGCGCCGGCGCCCGCGCCGGGCTCCAGCCAGGCGATGTGGTCCTGCGCGTCGACGGCAAGGAGGTCACGCCCGACCAGACCCTGTCGTTCATCGTCGCCAACACCCCTCCGGGCAAGCGTATCCCGCTTGAACTGATCCGCAACGGCCAGCGCCTGACCGTCAGCGCCGTCGTCGGCAAGCGGCCTACCGAAGAGCAATTGGCGCAGGACCAGTCCTTCGGCTCGAACGACCAGGACAACAGCGACAACGCCTACAACCAGACCCCGCAGAAGCAGGGCCAGGGCGTGGTCGAACAGTCGCTCGGCATCTCCGCGATCCCGCTGACGCCGACCATCGCGCGCCAGCTCGGCCAGTCCGAAGGCACCCAGGGCGTGGTCGTCACCGCGGTCGACGCCTCGTCCGATGCGGGCCAGAAGGGCCTTCAGCGCGGCGACATCGTCCTCTCGGCCAATTACCAGCCGGTGACCACTGTCGCGCAGTTCGAAGCCGTGGTCCGCGCGGCCAAGGCCCAGAACCGTCCGGCCGTCCTCCTGCGCGTCCAGCGCCGCGGCCAGCCCGCCACCTACGTACCGATCCGCCTGCGCTGAACCGATTGGCCCTCTCCCTGCGGGGAGAGGGCATCTGCCGGTCTCAGAAAACCGTCGCCTCTGCATAGGCAGGGGCCTATCCCGGCCTCGCTCTGATCGGCATCTGCTGGTGCAGACCGCGAACTTGGGATGGAGCCCTGGCTACCCGAAGGGCAGGTGCCGACGCGTATTTCCGCGCAACAGACGCCTCTCGCCCCTCACCCGGTCGTCAGGAAAATCTCCGCCTCGATCACCCAGTCCGCTCCCAGGCGGCGCCACTTGGCGGCATAGGTCCCGCTCGCCAGCGCGATGCCGGACAGGCTCACACCCTCCCAGCGCCCATGTTCCATGGCGAGCGGCGCCACTGGCGAAATCTCCACCCGGTCCGGCACCCGCCGATACACCGTCCGGTCCGCCGCCCCGAATTCGCGTTTCCATGCCTGCAGCTGCGCCTTGCGCCCGGAAATCACCGCGCTGTCCGTCCCTGCCACCAGCACCACATCCGGCGCCAGCAGCGGACCAATCGCGGCCAGGTCCCCTTCTGCCAGCGCCGTGTTGAACGCCGCCCGTCGCATCCGGATCGCCAACTCGGGCGAATCCATCACGCTAAATCCTCCCAACTCGTGGGGAGGTGGCAGCCTGAAAGGCTGACGGAGGGGGCTCTCCTCCGCAGCGCAGCCCCTGCCGGAACGCCCCCACCTCCGCCGATCCGGCGGCCCCCCCTCCCCGCCAGCGGGCAGAACTGCCAAGCGTTATCCGCCATTCCGCTTCGCCTCGCGAAATGCTGCATAGGAATCCAGCACCTTGCGCATCTCGGCAATGGCCTTCTCGCGCGCCGCATCGTCGCGGATCGCCTCGAGCCGGTGCTTGAGGCTGCTGGCAAGGTCGGCATAGGCGTTCTGCCAGTCGCGCCCCTTGGCCGCCTGGACCAGCTCCGGGGGCCCGGTGCGCAGACGCTTGGCCGGGGACCCGGCGGCCAGCTCCCATACCTCGCCCATTTCCGGCACTCGCACCACCGGAGCGTCGGGCCCCTTGCCCACCAGCGCGGCCAGCGTGTCCACCGCGCCGCTCTCGCCATGATCGAGCAGCACCGATCCGGAAACCGGCCCGCGCGCCGCGATCCACGCTACCAGTTCCGACTGGTCGGCATGAGCCGAATAGGAATCGATCCGCTCGATCGCTGCGCGCACCAGCACGTCGCGCCCGGAAATTCGCACCCGCTCGGCCCCGTCGAGGATGACCCGGCCCAGCGAGCCCTGTGCCTGGAAGCCAACGAACAGCACGGTCGAATCGCGCCGCGCCAGGTTGTGAAACAGGTGATGGCGGATGCGCCCGGCCTCGCACATGCCCGAAGCGGCGATGATGATCGCGCCCGACATGGTGTTGAGCCGCATCGATTCGGCGACATCGTTCACATAGTGAATCGCCGGCGAGGCGAAGGGATCGATCCCGCCCGTATCCTCAAGGTCATGCAGATGCCGCGCGAACACGTCGGTCGCATGATTGGCCAGCGGGCTGTCGACGAAGACCATGGCATTGCCGATCCCGCCCCCGCGCGAAAGCAGCGCGATGTCGAGCAGCAGTTCCTGCGTCCGCTCCAGCGCGAAGGCCGGGATGACGAGATTGCCGCCCTTGGCCCCGGCCGCATTGATCACCTGCGCCAGCGCATCGCGCCGCTGTTCCAGAGTCTGCCGCTCGCGCACCCGGTCACCATAGGTGCTCTCGCAGATCACGTGGTCGAAGCAGCAAGGGCCGTCCGGATCGGGCTCGAAAGCCTTGTTTTCCGGGCCAATGTCGCCCGAACACATGACCCTCACCCCGCCCGCCTCGAGCTCCACGGAAACCGCGCCAAGGATATGCCCGGCATTCCACAGTCGCGCGCGAAAGCCGGGCGCAGGCTCGAACCATTCGCCCAGCGGCTTCGGCTTGGCCTTGCGCCACGCCTTCAGCGCATCCTTCTCGGTATAGACCGGCCCGCCCATCGCCTCGCGCCGCCGGTCGCGCCGCCGCATCGCCCGCTCGGCTTCCGCCTCCTGGATACGGCCCGAATCGGCCAGCATGAACTCCAGCAGGTCGGCCGTCTCCGCCGTGCAGAAGATGTCGCGGGCGTAGCCATCCTTCACGAGCTTTGGCAGCAGCCCGGAGTGATCGATATGGGCGTGGGTCAGAATAACGCCGGCGATCTCCTCCGGCCGCTCCAGCCCGTTCCCCCGGTTCAGCGCCTCCAGCGTGCGCGATCCCTGGAACATTCCGCAGTCGACCAGCAGCCGGGTCCCGTCGAGCGCGAACTCGAGGCATGAACCGGTCACCGTCCGGCCCGCCCCATGAAGTGTCAAAGTCAGCGGCATCGGCGTCCTCCCGATCCCATCGTAGCCCTAACCCGGAGCCGAAGGAATTGACCTCCCGCAGTTTTGCTAGATCACGGGGGGTTGTTCTTGGCCACGAACCCAACCGCGGACTCGAGCATCTTCTGGCGGGTGTCGCTGCTTGAAAGCCAGTGGTCCTCTCCCGGAAGAGTGACGAATTCGACCTGCTTGCCTGCCTTTCCCAAGGCGGTGACCATCGTGCTGCTCTGCGCAAACTTGACCACTGTATCGTCCTTGCCGTGGATGAGCATGACCGGCACGCTAACCCGGTCGACAAAACGCAGCGGGGAGACCGCATTCAGATCGCGTCCCCTGCCGACTTCGTCGTGGAGCACGCGTACGATCAGGGGGTCGTCGCCTGACTCGGTGATGTCGCCGTTCACCATCCGGCCAAGGTCGCTGATGCCGGCAACCGCCACCGCGCAGCGATAGATCCCCTGTTGGAGGGTCACTCCGGCAAGCGCGGCGTAGCCGCCATAGCTTGCGCCGACAATGCAGACCCGCTTGGGATCGACGACCCCCTGTCTGACTAGTTCCCCGAGCCCGTCCGAGATGTCGCTCTGCATCTTGCGGCCCCATTCGCCGTGCCCGGCCAGCTCGAAGTCGGCGCCATAGCCGTCCGAGCCGCGAAAGTTGGGCTGGAAAACGGCATAGCCGCGCGAAGCGAACGCCTGGGCAATCCAGTCGAACCCCGGACTGTCATGGGAGGAGGGGCCGCCATGCGGAAGCATAATGGCCGGCAGGTTCTTGGCCGGGCGGCCGGGCGGGAGGGTAAGCACCCCCTCCATGGCGAGGCCGTCGGCCGCCTTGTAGCTCACCATCTGGAAGGGAGCGACCTCCTCGGACGGCACCACATAGGACCGGCCCAGCGGCTTTGCGTCACCCGTAGGGATATCAACCTGCCACCAGCCAATCGGATCGCCGCTACCTTCGGTCGTCACGATCAGGCGCGAGAAAGCCTGGTTGAAATCGGCAAGAGTGACCCGCTCGCCGGGAAACGCCTTCTGGATCGCCGCATAGGTCCTCTGATGGCGTGGATTGAAGAGGTGAGCCTTGCCTTCGGCAAGATCGTTGACGTAGCCGATCATGTGATGGCCAGCATCCATCAGTGAGCTCTGAAAGGCCACATCGGTCAGATAGGGCTGGCGTTCGCCGCCGGCGAGCGGGACGGTGAACCAGTCGTCGTGCTGGGCCTTGGCGTCGCGAACAGTATAGATCAGGGAAGACCCGTCAGGCGTGAAACCGACCAGCCCGATCTGGCCATCGAGGTTCGTTCCGGAGGCCAATTCCTTGCCTCCCCGAACGTATATCCGCCAGCCGCCGGACTTGCGGTTGTAATCGAGTGTGGCGGCGATGGCGCCGGTTTCGTCGAGCAGCCAGCGGCGATTTAGGTCTTCGCCGTCCGGGCGTCGGGCAACCAGCCTGACCTTGTGGCTCGCCAGGTCCACTTCGTAGAGATCGGGGTTCCCGCTGGCAAACCTGTACTCGTTCACCAACACAGTGCGATCCATGGTGATTGCACTGAAATAGCCGAACCAGCGGCCGTCGCGCTGGACCAGTCCGTAGAACCCCTGGACGCCGCCGGTGATTGCCCTCTCGCCAGCAAAGACCATCCACAAATTGCTGCCATCCATCGGCATCACGATAGTGGAAAACAGTTCCGCGCGATCCGCGGTGAAATCAACGCTCAGAGCCGTCGTCTTGGAAAAATAGATCAGGACCGCGCTGTCACCCGCCCAGTCGACCGAGCGCACCTTGACCGGGCCAACGGGGACCTTGGAGACAAGTTTCCCGGCGGCATCGAGGACCAGCACCTGGCGCTCACCATCCAAGGTGCCGAGAATGGCGACATGGTCTCCCGAGGGAGAGATGGCCGCCCGCTCGAAGCCGGGCAGCCGGCCATAGACCGATAGCGGTACCGGCTCGGCCATCGCCGGGGCAGAACCGGCAAAAACCAGACAAATCGCGAGCACAGCCATCAGGAAATAGCCGTACAACTTGGCAACGCTGCTGTATTTATTCATGTTACGCGAAGTCCCCCAGTGACTTCACTCTAACAAGCGATCCGGCCATCTGCAATCGCACCGCTGCTGAGACGCAGGGAAAGTCAACAGAACAAGCGCTAGGCGGCGTGGACAAATTCCACGCGTCCACGGCTGGAGTCAAAAGCCGTCAATTCAAGGAGGTAAGGCGAAGGAGTATGTCGATACTTCGAGCCGAACCGACGCGGAAGTGGCGGCTATTGGCCGGGCCCCTGCGGGGTTGGCCTGTAAAAGGCCCCGTCCGCGTTGCGCGGCCTTGAAAGAGACCCACTCTGTCTGCGCCCGCGCGCCTTGCCAGGGCCTTTTACAGGCCAACCCTGGGCGCGCGGAATTTGTCCACGCCGCCTAATACCCCTGCCCGCCACTACCAGCGTCGCGCGGCGGCACCTGCCGCCCGGTCGCGCGGTCGAGGAACCCGTCGTCGGCGGCAGGAGGCTGGCCGTCTCCGGCGGGGGGCTGGCCGTTGTCTTCCGGGCGGCCGGGGGACTGGTTGACCGCCGCGCCCTGCTGTCGGTTGGGATCGATCAGGTTGCCGTTCTCGTCGACGTAGTAATAGTTTTCGGGGTTGCCGCCCATGTTGGCTTCATCGTCGGGCTCCAACGTATATTCGGGCAGCTTAAGTGCCGTGTCGAACTGCTCGACCGGGCGCCGGGCGGTCGCCACCCGCATGTACTGGGCAAAGGCGCGCGCCGGGGCCGTGCCGCCCATCAGGCCGGGGATCGGCTTGGCGTCGTCGCGCCCCATCCATACGCCGGTGGTGATCCCGCTGGAGAAGCCGATGAACCAGCCGTCCTTGTTCGAGCTCGTCGTCCCGGTCTTGCCCGCCACGGGCCGTCCGATCTGCGCTGCGCGGCCGGTGCCGATGTTGACCGCGGTCTGCAGCAGGTCGGTGATCCCGGCGGCGACATAGTCGGCCACCAGCTGCTGCCCCGGCGCTGGCTTGTGCTCATAGAGCACCTGCCCGTCGGTCGTCGTCACCTTGGAGATGCCATAGGGCTCGACGGCCATGCCCCGCGCCGAAACCGCGGCGAAGGCCCGGGTCATGTCGATCAGGCGCACATCGGAAGTGCCCAGCACCATGGAGGGCATCGTGTTGATCGGCGTGCTGATCCCGAAGCGCCGGGCCATGCCGGCCACCGTGCCGAAGCCCACTTCGTTGCCGAGCTGCGCGGCGACGGTGTTCTTGGAGTAGGCAAAGGCCGTCCGCACGTCGATCTTGCCGGCGAAGTTGCGGGCATCGTTGTGGGGCGACCACCCCTGGATCGTCACCGGTTCATCCACCACCGTATCGTCGGGCTTGTAGCCGGCTTCCAGCGCGGCGAGATAGACGAACAGCTTCCACGCCGAGCCCGGCTGGCGCACCGCGTTGGTGGCCCGGTTATAGTTGGACGTCACATAGTCCGTGCCGCCCACCATGGCGAGGATCGCGCCGTCGCGGTCCATCGAGACCAGCGCGCCCTGCGCCCCGCCCGGCGCGTTCTTGGCAATCGCGTCGGTCGCCACCCGCTGCGCGCCCGGGTCGAGCGTGGTCCACACCTCGATCGGCTGGTTGTTGTCGGGCAGCAGCAGGTCAAGCTGCGGCAGCGCCCAGTCGGTGAAGTAGCGGACCGAGTTCTGCCCCGCCTCCTGCGCGAAGGTCACCTTGGTGAAATCGGCCGCGGCAGCTTCGGCGGGCGTAATCGCGCCGGCATCCTGCATGGTCTCCACCACGACCTTGGCGCGGCTGACGGCAGCCGCCTTGTCGGCGGTAGGCGAATAGCGCGAGGGCGCCTTGACGAGCCCGGCGATGATCGCGGCCTCGGGCAGGGTCAGCTGATCGCCGGGATGGCCGAAAGAACTTCGGCTGGCGCTGTCGATTCCATAGGCCCCCCCGCCGAAGTAGACCTTGTTCAGGTAAAGCTCGAGGATCTGCTGCTTGGAGAACTTGGTCTCCAGCGCGATCGACAGGATGGCCTCGCGGATCTTGCGGGTAAAGGTGCGGTTGTTGTTGAGGAAGACGTTGCGGGCCAGCTGCTGGGTGATGGTCGAGCCGCCCTGCCGCCATTTGCCGCTCTCCACCCGCACGAACAGCGAGCGCAGGATGCCAACGGGGTCCACCCCGAAGTGATCGTAGTAGCGCCGATCCTCGACCGAGATCATCGCGTCCTTCATCGTCGCGGGGATCTGGGAAATGGAGATCCACTTGCCGTAGCTCGGGCCCATCGTCACCAGCTCCGACCCGTCGCGCGCCCGCACGACGATCATCTGGCCCTGGGCTTGCGACTTCAGCGCCTGGTAGCCGGGCAGCGACGAGGCGGCGACCATCACCGCCGCGGCCAGGGCGAGGACCCCGGCGAGACAGAGGGCCAAGCCCCAGATCAGCAGCTTGCGGAAGAAGCGCCCGATCCGCCCCGGACCACGCCTGCCCCCACCCGAACCGCCGGACTGCTTGCGCGGCGGCGGGGGTGGCGGAGCCGAAGGCTGTTCGGACAGGCTGCGCCGGATGGCGGAACGGGCCATGTATCTAGTCTGATCCCTCCGCGGGCGCCGGATTGGCCCGCAACACTTGCGGCCCTTGCCTAGCCGAACCGGAACGCAGCGTTAACAACGAAATTCCGCTGGGGACGCGAGTTCATTCCTTCGGCTTGAAATCAAGGCTGGCGCTGTTGATGCAATAACGCAGCCCTGTCGGCCCGGGACCGTCGGGAAATACGTGTCCGAGGTGTCCCTCGCAGGCGGCGCAGCGCACTTCGGTGCGGGTCATCCCGTGCGACCGATCAACGTGCTCATCCACCGCCCCGGCGGCCACCGGGCTGGTGTAGCTCGGCCAGCCGGAACCGGAATTGTACTTGGTATCGGCATCGAACAGCGGCGCGCCGCAGCCGGCGCAGAAGTACATGCCCTTGGCCTTGTTGCTTTCATACTTGCCGGTGAAGGCCCGCTCGGTCCCGGCCTCGCGCAGCACGTGATACTGCTCGGGGCTGAGCCGCTCGCGCCATTGTTCTTCGGTGAGGTTCAGTTTGTCGGTCATCGGCAAGTCTCCTTTGCGCGCCCATATGGGGAGGCGCACCGCTTGGCGCCAGCCTACAGGGCCGCGAACAGCGCCAGCATCCGGCTCCACGCCCGCTCGGCCTCGGCATGGTTGTAGACCGGGGCATCCGGCACGGTCCAGCCGTGGTCGGCCGGATAGACCTCCACTTCGGCCTGGCGGCCTGCCGCCTGCGCTGCGGCCTTCAACGCGGCCTTGTCACCGGGCGCGCGGGCATCGTCGTTGCGGGCGATGGCAAAGAGGAAGCTCGCCTTGGTTTGCGCGAGCAGCCGGTGTGGACTGTCGGATCCCTCGGTAACCAGCGCCGCGCCATGGAGCGAGGCCACTGCCCTGACCCGGCCGGGGGCGGCCAGAGCGGTGCGCATGGCAAAGGGCCCACCCATGCAATAGCCGTTGGTGCCGATCCCGCGCCGCTTGTCGACGGCGGCCTGCCGGTCCAGCCAGGCAACGAATGCCGCGCCGTCGCGCCGCGTGCCCTCGGGGCTGATCGCCGCGATCATCGGCTTGAGCCGCTCCTGTCCTTCCGGGGTGCGCCATTCGGCAAAGCTGGCGAGCACCGGCGCCCTCGCGCTGCGATAGTACTGATTGACCAGCAGCACCGCATAACCGGCCCCTGCCAGCCGCCGCGCCATGGCCTTGTTGGCATCGCGGATACCGGCAATGTCGGGCCACATCACGATCCCCGGATGGCTGCCCTTGGCGGGATGGAAGAACGCAGCATCGGCCATGCCGTCCGGCGTCGAGATGGAAACGGCAGATTCGCGGACGGACGGGCCGGCGCCCGACGCGTGCGTGCCGCTACAGGCCGCCAGCACCGCCACTGTCCCGGCCAGCGCAAACTCGCGCCGCGAGACTGCCGTAGCAGCCAGTTCGGCGGGCGTAAGTTCATCGCACATGGCGAAGCCTTTCAATCAGCTGCGAAAGTTCAGCTCGAGCACGACATCGTTGGGATCGGTCACGAACAGCTGGGAGAAGTGGGGGGAGACGAGCCCCTCCCGGTACGGCACGCCCAGCGCTTCGCAGCGCGCGCGAACGCCGTCGTAATTCGTGCAGTCAAGGGCAACATGGTCGATCGAACCGGTCGGCCCCGACGAGCGGCCGGCGCCATGCCGCGCCGGATCGAACCGTTGCAGGTGGATGATCGAGCGGCCTGTAGGGTCGGCCAGCCAATGGGCTTCGACTCCGGCGGGAAGAGCCGAGGTATCGCCGTCCGTCAGATCCAGCAGGTCCTTGTAGAACCGCTTGGTGCCGGCAAGGTCGGCCGTAACGATGTTGACGTGATCAAGCCCGCAAACCGACATCAGCTCTCTCCCGCTACCGCAAGGCACAAGCCTGCCAGAGGCGCGCCGCCGGGTCTAGGGTTCTGACCCTGGCCTCAGCGGCGGGAGAGCTCTGCCTCGCACTGGGTGAGCAGTTCGGCGACGATCTCGGCAACAGGCTCTTCCTTCGTCACCATGCCCACCGACTGACCGGCCATCAGCGAACCGTTCTCGACATCGCCATCGATCACGGCGCGGCGCAGGGCGCCGGCCCAGAAGTGCTCGATCTTGAGCTGGGCCTCGCCCATTTCGATGGCCCCATCGTCGAGCAGTTGCGCCACCTCGCGCTGCTTGGCGGTGAATTCCTCGGTTCCGTTGTTCTTGAGTGCGCGGACAGGGATCACGGGCAGGCGCGGATCGACCTGCACGCTGGCCACGGCGTCACGCGCATTGGCGCGGAAGAAGGCCTTCTTGAACGCAGGGTGCGCGATCGATTCGGTCGCGCAGGCAAAGCGGGTACCCAGCTGGACGCCCGAAGCGCCCATTTCGAGGTAGGCCGCGATCATCTCGCCACGGCCGATCCCCCCCGCCACGAAGACCACGTAATCTTCCCCCAATGCCGGGAGGAATTCCTGCGACAGCACGCTCGTCGCAACCGGGCCAATATGACCGCCCGCTTCCGAACCCTCGATCACCAGGGCATCGGCGCCGGCGCGCAGCAGCTTCTTCGCCAGCGCGAGGGTCGGCGCGAAAACGAGCACTTTCGCGCCGAACTCCTTGATCGCTTCGACCGAGCCCTTGGGCGGAATGCCGCCGGCCAGCACGACATGGCCGACCTTGTGCGCGGCGCAGACCGCGATCAGCTCAAACAGCTGGGGGTGCATGGTGATCAGGTTCACGCCGAACGGTTTGGCGGTAAGTTCCTTCGTCGCCGCGATCTCACGGTCAAGCAACTCGGGGGTCATCGCCCCGCAGGCAATCACGCCGAACCCGCCCGCGTTGCTGATCGCGGCCACCAGGTTGCGTTCGGACACCCAGCTCATCGCACCACACAGGATTGCATGCTCGGTGCCCAGGAATGCGGCCCCGCGCGCCATGAGCGCCTTGGTCTTGTCGTACACGTAACCCCCGATCGTTCCCGGACCCGCCGACAGGTGCCGCGCGGCGGAGGCGCTATAGAAGCTGGATTGCCGCGGATAAACCCCCGCCGCTGAAATCGGCAGGAACGATCACACTAGCCAGCCAATCTCAATTCCGCGAATAGCGAATGGCGATTAAAAGGTTTGCATCCGAAGAGGCCGACACGGATCGGTTCACCCTGAGGAGCCCGCCGCCCGCCGTTCCCCCTTTGGCTGGGTCGATCGGGTCGCAAGAGCCCCGTCGCCGCCCTTTGGCGCGGCGGGGCTCAATCGTGGGCGTCAGGCGACCGGCGAAAACAACCGAGCCACGAAAAATACCAGACCGACCGCAAAGACAAGCCCCGCAAGGCTCTGGGTCGCGGTGCGCATGTAGCGTTCGCGGGAGATGGGGGCCATCACGAGGACAGCGATGCCTGCCAGCATGACGAGAATATTGGTCATCATAATTGGTACTCTTTCCGGTGGGACCCGCCATGTCGCACAGGGCTGGTTACCTTCCGTCAAACAGTTGTCCCCAACAGATCTTAACCATCACCCCTAGGGTTTTATTGGGCACTACGTCGCGCGACGGGCGCACAACAGCGGTCGCCCCCTCCCGCTGACGTCCCTCAAGGCGCCTCAGAACAGCCGCGTCAGCGAATAGAACAGCGCTCCCACGGCCGCCGAGGCGGGAATGGTTATGATCCAGGCAACGACCACGCTCTGCGCCACGCCCCAGCGCACGGCCGAGGCCCGCCGGGCCGTTCCGGCGCCGATGATCGCGCCGGTGATGGTGTGCGTGGTCGACACCGGAATGCCGAGGCGTGTCGCCGAGAACACCACGATCGAGCCTGCCAGCGACGCGGAAAATCCCTGATGCTGCGAAAGTTTGGTGATCCGCGAGCCCATGGTCTCGATGATCTTCCACCCGCCCGACAGCGTACCCAGGCCCATGGCGATATAGCACGAGATCGCCACCCAGTGCGGCACGTGGAACTCGCCCTTCAGGTAGCCGGTCGAGTAAAGCAACACGGTGATTACGCCCATCGTCTTCTGCGCGTCGTTGAGGCCATGGCTCAGCGAATAGGCCGCGCTGGATACCAGGTGCAGGACCCGCGTCGTCCCCTCCGCCCGCCGCGCGGTCCATCGATGCAGCGCCCAGGAACTGATCAGCATCACCAGCAGCGCCAGCCAGAACCCGATCAACGGCGAGGCGACGATGGCGATCAGGGTCTTGGAGAGGCCGCCCCACTGCACGCCTGACCACCCGGCATGGGCCACGCCCGCACCGATGATCCCGCCGACCAAGGCATGGCTGGAACTGGAGGGAATGCCCTTGAGCCAGGTGACAACGTTCCAGAACATTGCCCCAACCAGCGCCCCGAACACCACTCCCGGCGTCACCAGATCCTTGTCGATCAGGCCCTTGCCGATGGTATCGGCCACCGCATGCAGGCTCGGGAAAGCCAGCGTCAGGAAATAGGCGGAGAAGTTGAAGAACGCGGCGAAGGCCACCGCCTTGACCGGCGAAAGCAGCCGGGTCGCGACCACGGTGGCGATGGCGTTGGCCGCATCGTGCAGTCCGTTGAGGAAGTCGAAGGAAAGCGCGACAAGAATCAGCGCCACCAGCAGCGGAAAGGCCAGCTCGTGCATGGCAGTGCCCCCTCAGCCGCTCAGGCGTGGTCGATCACGATGCCGTCGATCTGGTCGGCAACATCCTCGAAGGCATCGACGATCCGCTCGAGATGCTTGTAGATCTCGCGCTCGGTGACGAAGCGCAGCGTATTGGACGCGCCGTGATCCTTGAGCGCCTGTTTCAGGCCCTCGGCATGCACCGCATCGGCGTGGCCCTCCATGCGCACCAACCGCTCGGTAAGCTCGTGCAGCCGCTTGGCGTTGCGCGGAACGTCGCGCAGGAGCGGCATGGCTTCGGCGGTCAGCCGCGCCGCGTCCAGCGCGATCGCCGCCATGTCGCGCATCTGCGGGGCGAACTCGGTCACCTCGTAAAGCTTGATCGCTTCGACCGTGGCCTGCATCTCGTCCACCGTGTCGTCGAGCGAGCCGATCAGGGCGGTGATCGCACCGCGGTCGAACGGAGTAAGGAAGGTGCGGCGCACCTCGTGCAGCATCTCGCGCGTGATCTCGTCGGCGTCGTGCTCACGCTCGATGACCTCGCGGATGTGCTCATGGGCGGCCGGCCCGCCCTCGAGCACCCGCACGGTTGCCTCGGCGGCGGCGAGCACGGTGGCGGCGTGCTGCTCAAACAGCCGGAAGAAGTCTGCGCTGTGCGGAAGCAGGCGCTGAAACCAGGCAAACATCGGTATTACCCCTGAAGTCTTGGCGACGGCATCGAGGAAGCCGGTGCGCCGGGCAGCATCACGAAATTCGGAAGGTGCGAAGGAACGGATCAGTTCGGCAAGGTCGGGCTCGTCCACCGCCTTGGCCGCCTCGGCCAGGGTAAACCAGCAGCGCTGGCGCTCATGCTGCTCTTCCCATGAATCGAGCTCGCGGGTCAGCGCCAGCGGGTACACGTCGACGTCGGCCATCAACGAAGCGCCCGAACGCACCCGCTTGCGGAACCGGTAGGAGCCCAGCGGCACCGGGCAAACCGCGCCGAGCACCCCGGCCTCCTCCTCCGCCTCGATCGCGGCGGCGACATGCGGCTCGGTGCGGGCCCCGACATTGCCCTTGGGCAGGACCCAGCGACCCGTCCCGCGCGAGGTAACGAGCATCACCTTGAGGGCAGCCTCGGCGCCCGTCCCGTCGGTGCGGTATGGCAAGGCAGCGACCTGGCGAATGACCCTGTTCCCCGAACGTCAGCCGGAGCGGCCCCTCGCCGCGCCGTGACATATCCGTGTCACAAATTCCGCTGGCCATGCAACCGCTGGAGCCGGGTTGTGCCCGGCTTTCACCCCGGTTGCAGGGCTGTTGCAGTTTACTCGGCGTCGAGTCCGTATGCAGTATGCAGCACACGCACGGCCAGTTCCACCTCGTCGGCGTCGATCAGGACCGAAACCTTGATCTCACTGGTGGAGATCGCCTGAATGTTGATCCCGCGATCCGCCAGCGCCTTGAACATCGTGGCAGCAACACCCGCGTGGCTGCGCATGCCCACGCCCACGACCGAGATCTTGGCGACCTTGTCGTCGCTGATCAGGCGGTAGTAGCCGATGGCCTCCTTGCGCTCTTCCAGCAGAGCCTGGGTGCGCAGCAGATCGGCAGCCGGCACGGTGAAGGTGACGTCGGTCTCGCCCTTGTCCTTGGCGATGTTCTGGATGATCATGTCGACGTTGATGTTGGCCTCGGCCAGCGGGCCGAAGATCGTCGCCACGGCGCCGGGGCGGTCGGCCACGCGGGTCAGGGTAACCTTGGCCTCGTTCTTGTCGGCAGCGATGCCGGTGATCACCTGGCGTTCCATGTCCAGTCCTTCAAGTTCTTCATCGGAAACGATCATTGTCCCCGGAATGGTATCAGCGGCAGGAGCGTTCTCGTCGATGAACGAAGATAGCACCTGCACCCGCACATGCTCCTTCATCGCCAGCGAAACCGACCGGGTCTGGAGCACCTTGGAACCGACCGAGGCCAGCTCCAGCATTTCCTCGTAGGTCACGTTCTTGAGCTTGCGTGCCTTGGCCACGATCCGCGGATCGGTGGTGTAGACGCCGTCAACGTCGGTGTAGATGTCGCAGCGGTCGGCCTTCACGGCAGCGGCCACGGCCACGGCCGACGTATCCGAACCGCCGCGGCCCAGCGTGGTCACGCGGCCCTCCGGCGACAAGCCCTGAAAGCCCGGAATCACCGCGATTTCGCCCGCCGCCATGGAGGCCAGCAGCGCGTCGCTATCGATATCCTCGATCCGCGCCTTGGCATAGGCGTCGTCGGTCTTCACCGGCAGTTGCCAGCCCAGCCACGAGCGCGCCTTGCAGCCCATGGCCTGGAGAGTCAGGGCCAGCAGCCCCGAAGTGATCTGCTCGCCCGCAGCGACAACGACGTCATATTCCGCCGGGTCGTAGAGCGCATTGGCCTCCCGGCAGAAGGTCACCAGCCGGTCGGTTTCCCCGGCCATGGCCGAGACCACCACGGCGACCTCATGCCCGGCCTCCTGCTGGCGCTTGACGATGCCCGCCACGCGCCGGATGCGCTCGGTCCCGGCCATCGACGTGCCGCCGAATTTCATCACGATGCGGGCCACTGGCCTGTGCTCCTGCTGCGGGGTCCACCAAATCTTTCCCCGCGGGCTGCATGGACCGAAGGGCGGGCGCGCTTTAGGAAGGGTCCATGGCTAATGCAACCTCCAACACCCCCCATTCATCCGACCCGACGATCCGCCCCGAGGAAGCGGCCCATTTCGGGCGGATGGCGGCTGAGTGGTGGGATCCGAAGGGCTCCTCGGCCATGCTCCACCGGCTCAACCCGGTGCGCATGGCGTTCATCCGCGATGCGGTGGATCGGCACTGGCACGGCGATTCGCGATCTCTCAAGCCACTTGCCGGTAAGCGCGCGCTCGACGTGGGCTGCGGCGCAGGACTGTTGACGGAGCCGCTCGCCCGGCTTGGTGCGTCGGTCAGCGGCGTGGACGCGGCGGCTGAAAACGTCGCGGCGGCCACTGCCCATGCCCAAGGTTCAGGTCTATCCATCGATTACCGGCATGGCGATCTCGCGAGCCTGGGTCTCGGCCAGTTCGATCTCGTCACCTCGATGGAAGTGATCGAGCACGTGGCCGACAAGGGCGCTTTCGTGCGGGCACTCGGCGCCAGTCTGGCGCCGGGAGGACTGATGATCCTTTCAACCCCCAACCGTACCCTCCGCTCGCGCCTGATCCTCGTCGGGGCAGCCGAGCGCTTCGGCGGAATACCGCGAGGAACCCATCACTGGGACGATTTCATCACTCCGGACGAGCTGCGCGAGCTGCTGTCCGCCGCCGGCCTCGCCATGGCGGAGCCGCAGGGCATCGCATGGAGCCCCCTCGCCGGGCTCCACCTGGCGACCGACCTTTCGCTGAACTACATCGTAACGGCCACGGCCTGCGCCTGACCAATAGTCCGGTCACAGCTCCTGGCAGGGCGACTCGATCGGCCCGCTGGCCCGAAGCAGGGCCGCGGCAATCCGCTCGCGCGGTTCACCGGCCAGGAAACGGTCCAGCGTCCGGTGGTAGTTGCTGATCAGCCCCTCCATCTGGTCCGACAGGCGCATGAATTCGAAGCCCGGGTTGCGCAATCCCAGCTGCTGGCGCGGAAGGTTGCGGAAATCCTCGGTGGGCACCACCGGCCAGCTTGGATCATTGTGGGCCAGAGGCTCTGGAATTGGCGGCAGCGGCGGCTCCTCGCCTTTCGGATAGCGCTTCAACGACCAGATTTCGAAGAGACACTCCTCCGGCCCCAGCGGCCTGATCCGGTAGCTCGACGCTGCGCCATATACCGGAAGTACAAAGAAGTGCGGGAAACAAAAGTTCACGTAGGTCGCGGTGCCCGCCCGGTCGATCTCTTCGAAATCGCCAACTCTCATGCCGCGCTCTGTGTACCAGTCGGTGACCGCCTCATTCACCTTGGTCCGTAACGCCCTGGTTGCGGCAATGGTGTCGCGCGGAAGCTCCGTCTGGCCAAGCATCGCCTTGATGACGTCGACCTCCTCGGCGGCGACCATTCCCGCCATGCCGAGGTTCAGCTGCTCCATGAAATAGATCGTCTGTTCGATAGCAACGTCGGCGTCGACTTCGGCGGGCGCATCGGGTCCCACGGTGAACCAGCGACTGCCAAAACGCATGTCGTCCGGCATTTTCATCCAGCGGGCGCTGTCGGGATGGTTCGTCACACCCTTGGGACGCAGGGTCGTGTGGGTGGTGGCGACATGGTAGCCTTCCATGAAGGCTTCCATGGCGACCTTCCAATTGCACGGCACCTTGGCGGAAAGCCACCATTCGGCGCGCAGATCTTCGATGTGGAATCGATCCAGCGTTTCCCCGGCGAGACCCAGCGTCTCCCGATATCCGGGGGCGTCCTTGTCCCAATTTATGAACACACACCCGCCCCAGACTTCGACTTTCAGCTCTGACAGCCTGAGGTCGGCATCATCGAGCTGGTCCTTGGCGAACGCCTCGGCTGCATAGACATGGGTGCACTTGCCCTCGGCATTCCAGCGCCAGCCATGGAAGGGGCAAACGAACCCGCCCTTGGCCTTGCCTCGGCTGTTGACCAGTTCGACGCCGCGGTGGCGGCAGGCATTGTCGTACGCCTTGATCGTGTCCGGGCCAGTGCGGATCACGATCGCCGACATGCCCACGTTGCGATAGACCGAATAATCTCCCTGTTCGGGAATTTCCTCGAGCCTGCAAGCCATCTGCCAGGTACGCGGCCAGAAGTTGCGGACCTCCAGATCATAGAAGTCCGGGTCGTAATAACGGCGGGAGGGAATTCGATCGGCATCTGTTATCGCATAGGGCACCTTGGCCTTGCCCGCATGGATCGTCTGGTCGTTCATTCGCTGCTCCCGCCAATCGCTTGCAGGGCAGCTTAATCGATCAGATCGGCCCAACAAGGCCTCCCGGGCAGCAAGATCACCGACATGATCCGCGCTGCGATCACGCAGGTGCCGCAAGGAGCGATCGTCCCCATCGGCTCCGGCGGTTGACAGACCTCAGCGTAAGCAATCCGGCAGCCACGTCAGCCGCCAGCGCCGCGCCCACAAAGGCAGCAGCGCCAATCATCGAGCGACGCTTCCCCCGTCCCTGCAAGCGCGCCGCGCCAAGCGTCGCCAGGTCCATGAGGTCCCCCGCTACCCGGCTCCAGGCTCCCACGCTCGACCGTGGTGCGGCAAGGAGCAGGGCGCCGCTGGCCACTTCCCGCAGCCCGTAGGTTTTCAGCACCGGCGCCGAACGCGGCAGGCCCAGCCTGCGGGCGACCTTGCGTCCGGACAGCAGTTCCAGCGCGCCCAGTCCAAAGCTGAGGGCGGCGAGCGGGTATGAGATACGACGCATGGTGGGCCTCTCCTGATGGTCTCCCTTCCAGAAGCGCGCCGCGTGACCTGCCGTTCCGCAGCCGGTCCCCGCAACTGGTCAGCCGAGCGCGGCGGCCCACTCTGCCTCCTTGAAGCCGATCAGCAGGCCTCCCGGATGCTCGACGATGGGCCGCTTGATCAGCGACGGCTGCGCGGTCATCAGCGCGACTGCGCCGTCAAGCGAGCCGGCCGCAGCCTTGTCGCCGTCCGTCAGCTTGCGGAAGGTCGTGCCCGCCCGGTTCAGCACCTTGTCCAGCCCGGCGGCAGCGCACCAGCCGGCGATCCTCGCCGGGTCTGCCCCCTGCTTCCTGTAGTCATGGAACGCATGGGCAATGTTATGGCCTTCGAGCCAGGTGCGCGCCTTCTTGACTGTGTCGCAGTTGGGAATGCCGTAAACCGTGATCGTCATCGCGAGGGTCCTCTTTTGCGGTTTGAGTAGCGCGCCGCAGGGCTTGGGCAAGGCCGCCGGTGGACTTTTGCGCGCTTCTTGCGCAAAAGCGCGCCCCATGTCGTTCAACACCTTCGGCCGCCTGTTCCGTTTCACCACCTGGGGCGAGAGCCACGGGCTCGCCCTGGGCGCCGTGGTCGACGGCTGCCCGCCGGGCCTGCCGCTGACCGAGGCGGACATCCAGCCGCTGCTCGACCGCCGCCGCCCGGGCCAGTCGAAGTTCACCACCCAGCGCCAGGAGCCGGACCAGGTCCGCATCCTCTCCGGCACGTTCGAGGGCCGCACCACCGGTACGCCGATCAGCCTGATGATCGAGAATACCGACCAGCGCTCCAAGGACTATGGCGAGATCGCCCAGCAATATCGCCCCGGCCACGCCGACTATGCTTATGACGCCAAATACGGCCTGCGCGACTATCGCGGCGGCGGGCGGTCATCGGCGCGGGAGACGGCGGCGCGGGTGGCGGCTGGCGCGGTGGCGCGGCTGGTGATTCCGGAAGTGTCGATCACGGCCTGGGTCAGCGAGATCGGCGGGGATGCGATCGACCCCGATAACTTCGATGTCGCCGAGATCGGCAACAACCCGTTCTTCTGCCCGGATGCGGCGGCTGCCGTGCGGTGGGAGAAGATCGTCGACGAGGCGCGGCTGGCGGGCTCGTCCATCGGCGCGGTGGTGGAATGCGAGGCCACCGGCGTGCCCGCCGGCTGGGGCGCGCCGCTCTATGCCAAGCTCGACAGCGAGCTGGCCGCGGCGATGATGAGCATCAACGCGGTCAAGGGCGTGGAGATCGGCGACGGCTTCGGGGCGGCCCGGTTGACCGGCGAGCAGAATGCCGATGCCATGCGCCCCGCCGGCGACGAGCACGGGGGGCCGCTGTTCCTGGCCAACCACGCGGGCGGCATAGCGGGCGGAATCTCGACCGGGCAGCCGGTGCGGGTGCGGGTGGCGTTCAAGCCGACGAGTTCGATCCTCACGCCGGTCGAATCAATCAACCGCAGCGGCGAGACGGTGCAGGTGCGGACCAAGGGGCGGCATGATCCCTGCGTCGGCATTCGCGGGGTGCCGGTGGTGGAGGCGATGATGGCGCTGGTTCTGGCGGATCAGAAGCTGCTGCAGCGGGGGCAGTGCGGGTAGGTTTGTTGAGAAAATACGTGCAGGCGCCCTCATGCGAAATCCAACACGACTGATCGCCTTCGCCGATTAGTCTACGGTAATCGGCGGGACAAATCTGATTAATCGGGAATCCGCATTTCCCGACTCGGCCAGCCGGGCCTATCCCCTCCCCTGTCGCTGAAATTCACCGCAACAGGAGAGTAGATCCATGGGTATCATTGGCAGCCAGCTCGGCTCGTTCTCGGCCACCTCGTTCAAGGACGGCAAGTTCGTCGACATCACCGAGAAGGACGTTCTCGGCAAGTGGGCGGTGTTCTTCTTCTACCCGGCCGACTTCACCTTCGTCTGCCCGACCGAGCTCGAAGACCTCGCCGACAAGTATGCCGAGCTCCAGGCGATGGGCGTGGAAGTCTTCGCGGTCTCGACCGACACCCACTTCAGCCACAAGGCCTGGCATGACACGTCGCCGGCGATCAGCAAGATCAAGTATCACATGGTGGGCGACCAGCATCACACGCTGACCAACCACTTCAACAACATGCGCGAAGGCGTGGGCCTGGCCGACCGCGGCACCTTCGTGACCGACCCGGCCGGCGTGCTGCAGCTCGTCGAAGTGACCCCGGAAGGCGTTGGCCGCAACGCCGCCGAGCTGGTCCGCAAGATCAAGGCCGCCAAGTACTGGCAGGAACACCCCGGCCAGGTCTGCCCGGCCAAGTGGGAAGAGGGCAGCGCAACCCTCGCCCCGTCGATCGACCTCGTCGGCAAGATCTGATCCTAATCCTCCCCGCTTGCGGGGAGGGGGACCGCCGCAGGGGGTGGAGGGGGTTCGCCTCCTCCCACCACCTCGCAGGAACAGGTGGAGGGGCGGCGCAGCTGCGCCCATCCGGGATCAGCTTGAGCCGATAACCCCCTCCGTCAGCCCTTGCGGGCTGCCACCTCCCCACACAGTGGGGAGGATCAGACAAGGATTCCCTCCCATGCTCGACGCCGCCACCACCGAACAGCTGAAGCAATACCTTGGCATGCTGCGCGAACCGATCGCGCTGGTTGCCACGCTGGGCGCTGATGCCCGCTCCGCCGAAACCCGCCAGTTGCTGGAGACGATCGCCGGGCTGTCCGACAAGGTCACCGCCAGCTTCGATGGCGACGACAAGCGCGTCCCCTCCTTCTCCATCGCCAGCGTCTCGAACCCCGAAGCCTCCGTGCGCTTCGCCGGCGTTCCGCTGGGCCATGAATTCACTTCGCTGGTCCTGGCCCTGCTGTGGGCCGGCGGCCATCCGCCCAAGGTCGACGACGCCGTCCTCCAGCAGATCCGCGACCTGCCCGGCGATTACGACTTCGAGATGTATTTCTCGCTCTCGTGCCACAACTGCCCCGACGTGGTGCAGGCGCTGACCCTGATGGCGCTGACCAATCCGCGCGTCCATGCCGTGCTGATCGAAGGCGGGGCGTTCAAGGCCGAGGTCGAGGATCGCGGGGTGATGGCCGTGCCCGCAGTGTTTCTCGATGGCGCGATGTGGTCATCGGGCAAGGTCACGGTCGAGGAAATCCTCGCCAAGCTCGACACCGGCGCGGCCGACCGCATGGCCGGCGAAATCGCCGCGAAGGCACCTTACGAGGTGCTGGTCGTCGGCGGCGGTCCGGCGGGAGCGGCGGCGGCGATCTACACCGCGCGCAAGGGCATCCGCACCGGCGTTGCCGCCGAGCGGTTCGGCGGCCAGGTGATGGACACCATGGGGATCGAGAACTTCATCTCGGTGCCCTACACCGAAGGCCCGAAGCTGGCCGGGGCGCTGGAGCAGCACGTCAAGGAATACGAGGTCGACGTGATGAACCTCCAGACCGCGCGGGAACTGATCCCGGCAGCGCGGCGCGGGGGCTACCATGAGATCGTGCTGGCCAATGGGGCGAGCTTGAAGGCGCGCACCGTGATCCTTTCCACGGGCGCGCGGTGGCGCAACATGAACGTGCCGGGCGAAGTGGAATACAAGGCCAAGGGCGTGGCCTATTGCCCGCACTGCGACGGCCCGCTGTTCAAGGGCAAGCGGGTGGCGGTAATCGGCGGGGGCAACTCCGGCGTCGAGGCGGCGATCGACCTTGCCGGGATTGTCAGCCACGTGACGCTGATCGAGTTCGACGCGCAGCTGCGGGCCGATGCCGTGCTCCAGGCCAAGCTGCGGTCCTTGCCGAACGTGACGGTGATCGTCTCCGCGCTGACCAGCGAGGTACTCGGCGACGGCGCCAAGGTGACCGGCCTGACATACAAGGACCGGACGACGGACGCTGTTCACACCGTCGAGCTGGAAGGCATCTTCGTGCAGATCGGGCTGGTGCCCAACACCGAGTGGCTGAAGGGCGCCGTGGCGCTTTCCCCGCGCGGCGAGATCGAGATCGACCAGCGCGGCGAGACTTCGGTCCCCGGCGTGTTCGCGGCGGGCGATGCGACGACCGTGCCCTACAAGCAGATCGTCATCGCACTGGGCGCGGGGGCGACGGCGGCGCTTTCGGCCTTCGATTACCTGATCCGGCTGCCGGCGGAAGACAAGGTGAGCGAGGCAGCCTGAGTTTGCGGAACCCTCCCCCTCGATGGGGGAGAAGACGCAGGTTCAATCCCGGCCGCGCCTGAGCACGATGTAGAGCGCCCCTGCCCCGCCGTGCCTGGGGTGGGCGCCGCGGACGGCGGCAATGCGGGGGCCGTGGGGGCCGGCGGCGAGCCAGTCGAGGACCTTGGCGCGGATTGCGCCGCGGCGTTCGCCCCTGCCGGCGTGGTCGTCGGACGGGCGCGGGCGACCGGTGATCAGGAGGACGAGGCGCGCGCCCATGCTGATGGCCTGGGTCAGGCCGTGATCGAGGCGGGCGTGGGCGGAATCGAGGGTATGGCCGTGGAGATCCAGCGTGAAGTCCGGCGCGATGGCGGCCTTGGCGAGTTTGCGGTCCCAGCTGGAATCGAGACCGTGGCTGTCCAGCGGCCGCGGCGGTGTTGCGCGGGGCGGCGCTGGCGGCGGCGGGGGAATGCGGCCCTTGAGGCGCTTTGGCGGCGGGGGCAGCCTGGGCGGCACTCCCCCTCCGTCAGCGCTGCGCGCTGCCACCTCCCCCCGAGTGGGGAGGATTTTGTGCATGGGTTTCACCGTGGCCGCGACCCTGGCCCAGAGTTCGGCTTCTTCGGGGGTCAGCCCGCGTGGGGGCCTGCTCATTTGAGGGAGAGGCGGGCGAGCGTGCCGCGCGGGACGAAGACCAGGGCGGTGCCCGATGCGCTCATGCCGCCGGCAATCTTGCGGGCGGTGGGGCCGGCGCCCCAGAAGCTGTCAAACCGGTTGGGGCCCTTGATCGCCCCGCCGGTATCCTGGGCGACCCACAAGCCGGTGGTTTCCGTCCGGTCGGTCTTGAGGAGGACGGGGGCGCCCAGGGGGACCATCAGCGGATCGGCGGCGAGGCTGACCTGCGAGCGGACCGGCACGTTCATCGCCCCGATCGGGCCATCGCCGGTGATCTCGCGAAAGAAGATGTAGGACCGGTTGGCCCGCATCATCGCCCGGCCCTCTTCCGGATGGGCGCGCAGATAGGCCATCATGCCCTGCATCGAGCCCGAATATTGGCCGGGGCCGGAGCCGATCAGGCCGCGATCGCGCATCAGCTGGCCCACGGCGGTATAGGGGAAGCCGTTCTGCCCGGCATAGCCGAGGCGCAGGACCGTGCCATCTGGCGCGATCAGGCGGCCAGAGCCCTGGATCTCGAGGAAGAACAGTTCAATGGGATCGGCCGCCCAGCCGAGCTCAAGGCCCTTGCCGGCAAGGGCGCCGTCCTCGATCTGCGCGCGGTCGTAGTAGGCGACGAAGCGGCCATCGGCATCGAACCGGCCGACCGGCGGCTGGCCGACGCGTTGTTCGAACGGGGTTTCGAAGGGCCAGGCGCGGACGAGATCGGGCGGCAGGCGATAGACGGGAACGGTGAAGCCGGGCTGCTGGGTGCGGGTGCCGGCGATCTCGGGCTCGTAATAGCCGGTGACATAGCTGCGCCCGTCGCCGACGCGGACGGTTTCGAAGAAGCGGGCGAAGAAGGCCGGGGCATCGGCGGGGGCCCAGGTGGGCGCGGCGGCGCAGGCGGGGCGCCAGTCATCCGCGCGGGTCAGCCCGCTGGTATCGGTGCGGATCAGCAGGGCGCGGCACGATTCGGCGAAGGAGCGCAGGGCGGCCGAGGCGCGGCCCTGGGCAAGCGGCAGGCTGGCGGGGGCGGGCCCGGGAGCGATGCCGGTGGTGAGCGCGGTGGGCGGCGGCGTTGGCGGAACGGCCGGCGGCGGCATTGGCGTCGTCGTGGGCGCGGGAGCCGGGCCGGGGCCGGTTGGAGGCCCCGGCGGAATAATCGTGCAGGCGGCAAGCAGGAACGGCGCGGCAAGCGCGGCCAGCAACCCTGTTCGGCTGGGCCGCCCTGCCCCCGTCACCCCTGCGTCCTCAGGCTTCGTCAGTCTCGTCGAGCAGCCAGTCAGGGCCGGCGGCGGTAAGGTCGCGGCTGAAGGTCCACAGGTCGCGCGCTTCGATCGCATCGTCGAGCGAGCCGGCGACGACGGTGCCCGCGGCGTCGCGGGTGACCGCGGCAATATCCGCGGTGAAGCGCACGGTGATGCGGGCCAGGTTGCCGGCGAGTTCGGCATCGACGATGGCGGCATCCTCGATCCGGACGAGGCGGTTATCCAGCGTTTCGCCCGAGGCCTGGCGCGCGTCGATCGCCTCGGCGAAGCGCTTGTACACGTCTGCGTCGCACAGGTGGGCGAGCTGGTCCTTGTCACCCTTCCAGAAGGCATCGAGGATCAGGCGATAGGCGCCGCGCGCGCCCTGGAGGAAGATGAGGGCATCGAAGCGGCGATCGGCCACGGCGATATCGCGCAGGCCGCGTTCGGCGGCGGGGAGCACGCCGGGAAGTTCGCGGCGGACCGGCTGGGCCGTGCGCAGCTGGGCGCGATCGGGCAAGCCGGGAGCCTCGGCGCGGGGCGCGCGCGGAGCGCCCGGGCTGCCGGCATCGCCGCGCGGTTCGATCCGACCCTGAATGGTCTCCTCCTCATGCTCGGCCCGGCGGCCGAGCACGGAGTAGAGCCGCAGGCCGAGGAAGGCTGCGATCATGGCCAGGATGACGACTTCAACGGTCACGTCAGGGTGCTTTCGTTGGGCGGGTGCCCGCACGGCGCGCGGACTGCCACGGACTCAATGTGCCTCAGATAGGTAAGCTTGACAAATGAACAACGCATGATCGCCGCCTATGTGCATTTTTCACGTCGGAGTGTGGTATCGCGGATATTTGGCGGGGGACGGCCGGCGCATCCGGCTTTCCCTTGCGGCACCGGCCCGCTCCCTGCTAGGCGCGCCGGCTGAACATATCCGATCATCCAGTCGAGAAAGCTTATCCCATGGCCGACGAAGGCAACGTCATTTCCGATCTCAAGCTCGATGGCCCCGCCGCCAACGGCCAGGACACCGGTCCGGCTGCCGGCATCATCTCGCAGTACATCAAGGACCTGTCGGTCGAGAACCCCAATGCGCCGGCTTCCTATCAGTGGCAGGACGCCCCGCAGCTCGACGTGCAGTTCAACATCCAGGCCCGCCAGATCGACGGCGAGATCCACGAGGTCGAGCTCAAGATCGCGATGAACGCCAAGGCGGAAGGCGGCGTGGCCTACATGATCGAGCTGGCCTATTGCGGCCTGATCGGCATGCATGGCCTGGCCCCCGAGCAGGAGCACGCCTTCACCTATGGCGAGGCGCCGCGCATCCTGTTCCCGTTTGCCCGCCGCATCCTCGCCGATGCCGTGCGCGATGCCGGGTATCCGCCGGTCATGCTCGAGCCGATCGACTTCAACGGGCTCTACCTGCAGCAGCTCGCCCAGGCCCAGCAGACCACGGGCGAGCCGGCCGGCAACGCCTGAGCCCGGTGAACGCCTGATCCCAGTGAACGGTGGCCTTTAGATGAACCTGCTGAAGGCCACCGGCACCATTGGCGGACTCACCCTGCTCAGCCGGGTGCTGGGGCTGGTGCGCGACAGCCTGTTTGCGCGGTTCATCGGGGCGAGCTTCGCCTCGGACGCGTTTCTCGTCGCCTTCCGCCTGCCCAACATGTTTCGCGCGCTGTTCGCCGAAGGGGCCTTCGCCAGCGCGTTCATCCCGATGTTCAACCAGAAGGTGGCGGACCCGCAAGGGCAAGGGCTGCGCGACGGGCTGGACTTTGCGGAGGCCGCGCTCGCCGTGCTGCTGCCGGTGCTGCTGGCGATGACCGTGCTCCTGGAAGTCTTCGCCTGGCCGGTGACCTTCGCGCTTTCGGGCAAGTTCAACGGGGTCAGCCACGCGCAGTTCGCCTTCGCGGTGGAGCTGTCGCGCTACACGATCCCCTATCTCATGCTGATCAGCCTGGTCTCGCTGTTCGGCGGCATCCTCAATTCGCTGCACAAGTTCTGGGTCAACGCCGCCGCGCCGATCCTGCTGAACCTGACGCTGATCGTGGCGCTGCTCGGCTTCCACTCGGCCGATCCGCTGGAGACGGCGCGCAACCAGGCGATCGCGGTTTCGGTCTCGGGGCTGCTGCAGCTGCTGTGGCTGGCCTTCGCCTGCCGGCAGAACGGGGTGAGCCTCAAGCTGCGGCGGCCGCAGATGAGCCCGGAGGTCAAGCGGCTGCTGAAGCTGATCTGGCCGGCGGCGGCGGGCGCGGGGGCGGTGCAGATCAACCTTGTCATCTCGACCGCGCTGGCCGCCAGCCTGCTGGCCCACGGCTCGGTGACCTACATCTACATGGCCGACCGGCTGAACCAGCTGCCGCTGGGCCTGATCGGGATCGGCCTTGGCACGGTGCTGCTCCCCACGATCTCCCGCCAGCTGGGCGGCGGCGAGGAAGCGGCGGCGCTGGAAACGCAGAACCGCGGGCTGGACCTGGCTCTGCTGCTGACCCTGCCGGCGACAGTGGCGCTGGTCGTGGCGGGGGAGCCGATTGCCGCCGCCCTGTTCGGCTATGGCCGGTTCACGGCGGACGACACCCATTTCACCGCCCAGGCCCTGGCCGCCTTCTCGATCGGGCTGCCGAGCTATATCCTCGTCAAGGTGCTGACCCCCGGGTTCTACGCGCGGCAGGATACGAAGACGCCGGTGCGCTATGCCATGATCTCGATGGTGGTGAACCTCGTCGGCAACCTCGCCCTGATCGTGCCGCTCAGGCACATGGGGCCGCCGCTGGCGACGGCGATCGCCTCGACTGTCAACGTGGCCATGCTTTACCGCACGCTGGTCGCGCGCGGGCATTTCACCGCCGATGCGCGCCTGCGCCGCCGCGCTCCGCGCCTGCTGCTGGCGGCGCTGGCGATGGGTGTGGTGCTGTGGTTCGGCCAAGGCCTGCTGATGCCCTATGTCCACGGCACCTGGCCGGTGCGCTTCGCCGCGCTGGCCGTGCTGGTCTCGGCCGGAATGGTCGTCTATGGGCTCGCCACCCTGGTGATGGGCGCCTTCTCGAAAGACGACATCGCCTTCCTCCTGCGGCGTCGCCGCTCCCCTGCCTAAGAGTTTCGATTTCATGCGCATCGTTTCCGGCATCCAGCCCACCGGCAATCTCCACCTCGGCAATTACCTGGGGGCGATCCGCAATTGGGTGCGCATGCAGGACGAGCATGCGGGCGGCGAATGCCTCTACTTCCTCGCCGACCTCCACGCGATCTCGATGCCGCACGTGCCGGCCGAACTTGCCGCGAACACCCGCGAAATGGTGGCCGCGCTGGTCGCCTGCGGGATCGATCCGGACCGTTCGATCCTGTTCAACCAGGCCCAGGTGCCCCAGCACGCCGAACTGCAATGGCTGCTCAACGGCACGGCCCGGATGGGCTGGCTGAACCGGATGACCCAGTGGAAGGACAAGGCCGGCAAGAACCGCGAAGGCGCCTCGGTCGCCCTGTTCACCTACCCGGTGCTCCAGGCCGCCGACGTGCTGCTTTACCAGGCGACCCACGTGCCCGTGGGCGAGGACCAGAAGCAGCACCTCGAGCTGGCGCGCGACGTGGCGCAGAAGTTCAACTTCGACTTCTGCCCGGAGGACGCGCCGGTGTTCACCCTGCCCGACCCGATCATCCCGCCCGAAGCCGCGCGGATCATGTCGCTGCGCGACGGCAGCGCCAAGATGAGCAAGTCCGACCCCTCGGAAATGAGCCGGATCAACCTGACCGACGATGCCGACACGATCATGACCAAGGTCAAGAAGGCCAAGACCGATCCCGAGCCGCTGCCCTCCGAGGCCGCCGGGCTGGAGGGGCGGCCGGAAGCGGCGAACCTGGTCGGCATCTATTCGGCCATGTCGGGCAAGAGCGTGGCCGAGATCCTCGGCGAATTCGGCGGCAAGGGCTTCGGCGCGTTCAAGCCGGCGCTGGGCGAACTGCTGGTGGAAAGCCTTAGCCCCATCAACGCACGGTTCGTGGGCCTGCGCAGCGATCAGGAAATGCTCGACGCAATCCTCGCCCGCGGCGCTTCGCGGGCGCGGGCCCTGGCGATCCCGACGCTCGACAAGGTTTACACGGCGCTGGGTCTGGTGCGGGGCTGAAGGTTTTCTCCGCCCCCCGCACGCTTCGTCATGCTGATCTTGGTTCAGCATCCATGACGCGAAGTTTCGGTCAGCGCCGCGCCGTGGGCCTGGCGCGGTGCGGGTGGCACGCCCGGCCCGTGGATCCTGAAACGGGTTCAGGATGACGGAGTGGTTTGGGGTCATGGCGCGCTCCGGTCTTGCCTGCTCGTCATGCTGAACCTGATTCAGCATCCTTGGTGCAAGGCTTCTCTTGGCGCTGCGCAGGATCCCGGGCTCGCGACGGGGGGACGGCATCGGCGGAGGCGTTCCCGGTCAGCTTACGGAAAGGTTCTGGTGGGCAGGGAGCCAGGCGGGGCTGCGTTTCACTGTTGCGTGGGAGCGCCGCTTGATCCTGTTTCAGCCTGACATGCGTGAGGGGACCTATGGCCCCTCTCCCCGCGAGCGCGCGATTTCGGCGCTGCTGTCGCTGGCGCTGTGCCTGGCATTGGCATTCATGATCGTGCGCATGGGGGCGATGGGGCCGAGCCTGCCGGCGAACGGCTCGCGGCTGGTTGCGGTCGATGTAAGCGCGCACGAATCCGACAAGCCCCGGCAGGCCCAGCGCAGCCCGGCGCATCACGTGGCGGCGGCGAGTGCCACGGCTCCGGTGATCACCCCTCCCCCGCCAGTGCCGGCCACCAGCCCTGTTCCCGCGCTGAACCTCATTCCGCTCACCCGCGAGCAACTGGCCTCGGCCGATATCGGCCGCATGCCCAGGCGCGGCCCGGCTGCCGGCCCTCCGGCCCCCCAGGATGGCGGCGCCGACGGCGGGGGCAGCGGGGACGGCCCCGGCGGTGCGCGGCTCTATGCCGCCGAATGGGTGCGCGAGCCCACCAATGCCGAACTGGCAACCTACATTCCGCACGAGGCCGCGGCGCCCGGTGCCTGGGCGACGATTGCCTGCCGCACGATTGACCGGTTCCATGTCGAGGACTGCCGGGAGATGGAGGAAAGCCCGCCCGGCTCGGGCCTTGCGCGGGGGCTCCGGCAGGCTGCCTGGCAGTTTCTGGTTCGCCCGCCCCGGGTGAACGGCAAGGCGCTGGTCGGCTCGTGGGTGCGCATTCGCTTCGAGTTCAGCCACGCCGCCGGCTCGGGCGGATCGCGATCCTGTTCGGCGCACTTGCGCCACGGCTGGCCGCGCGGCATTCAAGCGCAGTTCAGTGCCCGTGCGTTAGACCAACACACAGGTGCGCCAGCCCGCGGCAGGAGAGCGGCGCGGATTCGAAGGGATAAGAGGCATGTCGCGCAAGAAGTTCGAATTTACCGCTCTGGGCAAATCCTTGAAGCTGGCGGCAGTGCCGCTGGTGCTGGCCAGCCTTTCGGCCTGCGCCACCGGGCTCGACACCAGCGTCAGCCGCTTCCAGTCGCAGATGCCGGCCCCGGCCGGGCAGACTTTCGCCGTGGTGGCCGACAATCCGGCGCTGGCCGGGGGGCTGGAGTTTGCGCAGTACGCCCGGCTCGTCGAAGGGCAGATGGCGCGGCTGGGCTATACCCCGTCCGACCCGGCCCATGCGACCATGATCGTGCGGTTCGACTATGGCGTTGACCGAGGCCGGGAGCGCATCCGTTCGACCGGCGCGGGATTCCGGGATCCGTTCTGGGATCCCTGGTATGGCTATCGCGGCTTCGGCGGCGGCTACTATGGCCGGCCCTATCGCTGGGGCGCCTATGGCGGCTGGGGCTTCGGCTGGTATGACCCGTGGTTCGACAATGATGTGGAGAGCTACACCGTCTACACCAGCGGCGTCTCGCTGAAGATCGACCGCAAGGTGGACGGTGTGCGGCTGTTCGAGGGCAAGGCCGAGGCGGTCTCCACCTCCAACCGGCTGCAGTACCTGGTGCCGAACCTGGTGGAAGCCATGTTCACCGGCTTCCCGGGCCATTCGGGCGAGACGGTGCGGATCACCGTGGCGCCGGAGAACGCGAAGCACTGATCGGGCCGATCCGTTGATTTGATCGAGGCCCTTGCCCGGTTGAATGGAGGCGCGCAGGAGAAGGGCGATGAAAGCCGCCCTTTTCCTGCGCATCGCCCTGCTGATCGCGCTGCCGAGCGCCCTGCTCGCCGCTCCGCTCGGCGCGCAGGCGACCTCCCCCCGCTGGTCGACCGTGGCGCTGGCCGACCTGCACAAGTGGGTGGCCGCCGCGCCCGCCGATGCCCTTCCCGCCCCCGACGCGAGCGCGCTGGAAGCGGCGGAGCGGCTCGGCGACGGGGCGGCGGTTGACCGCGCGGCGGACGGGCTGGCGCTGAAGCTCGCCACCATGCACCTCACCGGCTGCTGCGGGGCGAACCATGCCGGCTGGCACATCGTCGACACCGACAGCACGGCCGACCTCCCGGCGCGGATCGCGGCGGCGGTGAGCGGCGGAACGCTCGACGCGTTTTTCGCGGGGCTGGCCCCGCAGAACCCGGACTATGCCGCCCTGCGCGCGGCCTATGCGGCGGAGCAGGACCCGGGCCGCAAGGCCACGCTGGCGCGCAACATGGAGCGGTGGCGGTGGCTGCCGCGCGAGCCGGGGTCACGGTATCTGCTGGTCAATACGGCGGCCTTCGAGGTGCGCTACTGGTCAGGCGGGAAGCTGGTGGACCGGCGGGCGGTGATCAACGGCAAGGTTTCCTCGCCCACGCCGATCTTCGCGGCGCGGGTGACTGGCATTACCTTCAATCCGTGGTGGGACATTCCGCCCAATATCGTGCGCGAGGGCATCGGCAAGCTGGCGCGGACCAACCCGGCGGCGGCACGGGCCAGGGGCTATGTGTGGAGCGGGGGCAAGTTTCGCCAGCGGCCCGGGCCGACCAATTCGCTGGGGCTGATGAAGCTGGTCATGCCCAATCCGTTCAACATCTATCTCCACGACACCCCGAGCAAGAACCTGTTCGCGAAGCCCGTGCGCGCCTTCAGCCACGGCTGTGTGCGGGTGAGCGATGCGCTTGGGTTTGCCTCGGTGATGCTGGGCGAGGACCGGGCGGCGGTGGACGCGCGGGTGGCGAGCGGTGCAACGGCGACGGTCAGCCTGCCGGCGGCGATGCCGGTCTATATCGCCTATTTCACCGCCGGGCTTGGGCCGGACGGGCAGGTGGCGTTCTATCCCGACATCTACGGGCGGGACGCGGCCATGGGGGACATGAAGGACAACAAGCCGTTCTGCGCGGCGTGATCCTGCCCGCGAGCGGGGAGGATCAGAGCGCCGCGACCCCGCCGGTGGAGCCGAAGCCGCCCTCACCGCGGGCGGTTTCCTCAAGGTGCTCGACCTCGAGCCAGCCAGCCCGCGTCACCGGGGCAAGCACCAGCTGGGCTACCCGGTCTCCCCGGCGGATCACAAACGGCTCGGCGCCGTGGTTGATCAGGATGACCTTGAGTTCGCCGCGATAGTCCGAATCGATGGTGCCCGGCGTGTTCGGCACGGTGATGCCGTGCTTGAGGGCGAGGCCGGAGCGGGGGCGGACCTGGATTTCGAAGTGGGGCGGGATGGCGACGGCAAGGCCGGTGGCGACCGCGTGGCGGGCGCCGGGGGCGATGGTGACGTCCTCGGCCGAAACCACGTCCATGCCGGCCGCGCCTTCGGTGGCATAGGCAGGAAGGTCCAGCCCTGCGCCGTGGGGCAGGCGCCTGACCAGCACGGGCACGGGATCATTCGGCGAGGGCATTCGCGATCCTTTCGACAAGGGCCGTGGCGACCATGTCCTTGGGCATCTCGGGCAGGTTTTCCACCCCGTCGGCCGTGACGATGTGCACGGTGTTGGACTTGCCGCCCATCACCGACTTGCCCTTGCTGTCAAACGAGACGTCGTTCGCGACGATCCAGTCCGCCCCCTTGCGCTTGCGCTTGTCCCGGGCGTGCTCGATCACCTTGTCGGTCTCGGCGGCGAAACCGATCAGCAGCCTGGGCTTGAGCGAGGGGCTGGAGCCCACGGTGGCGAGGATGTCGGGGTTTTCGGTCAGCATCAGCACCGGCGGGGCCGAGCCGCGTTTCTTGAGCTTGGACGTGGCGACATCCTTGGTGCGCCAATCGGCCACGGCAGCGACCATGATCGCGACATCGGCCGGGAGGGCCTCCTTGACCGCGGCCTGCATCTCGCGCGCGGATTCGACATCGATCCGGTCAACCCCCGGCGGGGTGGCGAGGTTGACCGGCCCCGCGACGAGCGTGACCTGCGCCCCGGCGCGCGCGGCGGCGGCGGCGATGGCGAAGCCCTGCTGGCCCGACGAACGATTGGCGATGTAGCGCACCGGATCGATCGGCTCGTGCGTGGGGCCGGCGGTGACGAGGACGTGGCGGCCGGAGAGCGGGCCATCCTCGGGCCGGACGAAAGGCGCAGCCGGTTCGAGCGGCGGCTGGCCGCCGACGCTGATGCCGAACTGGTCGCCCGGGATCGGCTGGGGGGCGGACTGGCGCTCGTTGACGAGGTGGTTGAGCGCTTCCGGATCGGTTGGCGGGGCGGCGCGGCCCTTGCCCTTCTTGGCCAGCAGGGCGCCCGCCCCCGGCGGGGGGACTGCGGGCGCTTCGGGTTCGGCGGCCGGGGCGGAGAGCGCCTCGCCTTCGCCCAGGGCCTCGAGGGCCATGGCCTTCTTCGCGCCCTTGCCCGCGGCGCGGCCGATCAGCGAGGCGGAGAGGCCGCCGAGGCCGACATCCGGACCGCTATCGCCTTCATCATTGGCGAAGGTGGGGAGCGGATCGAGCGGCGTGAACGGCTCGTCCTCCGGCGCCGACCAGCCGGCGCCATCGCGCATCGGCAGGGCTTCGGGCCCGGTGAACCACGAGGCGATGAGGCGCCAGACGGCATCGGGTTCGGGAAGGCGGCCGGGGCCGAATTCGCCGCAGGCCATGGCGCCCTCGTCCGGGTCCATCACGAAGACCCCGGCATCCCGCAGGCTGGCGACGTTGCGCTGGGTGGCGGCGTGCTGCCACATGCGCACGTTCATCGCGGGGACGGCGAGAACGGGCTTGTCAGTCGCCAGGAGGAGCGTGGTCGCCAGATCGTCGGCAATGCCGGCGGCCATCTTGGCCATGAGATCGGCCGTGGCCGGGCAGACCGCGACCAGATCAGCCTCGCGGCTGAGCTGGATGTGGCCCATCTCCACCTCGTTCCTGAGATCCCACAGGGTGGTGTGGACGGGGTTTTCCGATAGGGCCGCCAGGGCCATGGGCGTTACGAACTTGGCGCCGCCCGCGGTCAGCACGCAGGTTACCGAGCCGCCGCCCTTGCGGATCATCCGCACGAGTTCGCACGACTTGTAGGCGGCGATGCCGCCGCCGACGATCAGGAGGATGCGCGGGCCAGCCATTGGGTCATGTTCTCTGCACACCTTGGCGGCCGAGGGCAATCGGGATTTGCCCCGGATTGGCGGCACGCCACAGGTCGCGCAGGGTTGCGGGGAGGAAAGCGAGGCCGACGAGCAGCGTGGACGCGACGACCATGCCCCAGTAGAAGTTGTCGCCCCGGCCCGCGATCATGAAGGCGAGACCATAGCCGGCCTGGAGCAAGGTGCCGAACAGGCCGGCCTGCCCCTTCCAGCCGGACCAGCCGAGCAGGCTGGCGACCACCAGCACGGCGCCGACCGCGTGGGGCAGGAGCCTGAGGTTGCTGGAAAGCACCAGCATCGACAGCCAGCCGCTGAGCCCGCGCAGGGTGATCCACGAGGCGGAGGGCGGATCGGAGGGCACGACCATCCGGGCCACGAGGTGGAGATGAACGGCCAGTGCGGCGAGGAACAGGACGGCAAGGCCGGCCCAGGCCAGCCCTTCGCGCCAGCGCCGCTGCCACAGGGCGAAGGCGGCCATGAGGAGCACGAAGGGCAGCGCATGTTCGCGGATCGCAAGGGCGAGCGCGGCGGCGAGCCAGGTGCCGAGCCACCGGCCGCGCTCGGGCCGGTGGAGGCCGAAGGAGAGCGCAAGGAGCTGGCCCGCCCAGAGTTCGTGGAGAACGAAGAAATAGCGGGTGGTGCCGATGGTCACGCCGATCAGCAGGGCGGCCATGGCCAGGCTGCGCACCGGCAGGGCGGCGGGATCGCCGCCGAGCTTGCGCCACCAGGCCAGCAGCACGCCAAGCGCCAGCACGACCGAAAGCGGCGCAAGCGCGCGAGCGGGCAGCGCGGCTTCGATCACGGCCAGGGTCGGCAGGCGAACCGCGAAGCCCGGGTGCAGCGGGAAGCGGTGCCTGCGGTGTTCCTCGGCGATGACCCCATAGTAGCCTTCGCCGTGGCGAAGGCGGGCGATCACGTCGTCGTAGAGCTGGAGGTCCTCGTCGCGGGTGCGGACCTGCAGCGTGGCGGAAGCGGCAGCGGGCCCTCGGGCACCGGCGGCGGCATCATTATCGCCTGCGCGGATCGGGGTCAGGGCCGCGACGGCCATGAGGGCCAGCCACAGCGCCAGGGCCGCCAAGGCCGCCCGCCGCGGCCAGGCGGCATAGCGGGCGGTGACGCCAGGCTCAGCCAAGCGCGGGCTCCCTTCGCCGCGCCAACCCCGCCGCGCGCCACAGCGATGGCAGCGCGATCGGCAGGAAAGCCGCGCCCATGAACAGCAGCGGGGTGATGAGAATGCCCCAATAGAAGTTGTTGTCGCGCCCGGCGATCGAGAAGGCAAAGGCATAGCCAAGGGTCAGCAGGGCGCCGAAGTTGCCCATCGGCGTGCGCCAGCCGGTCCAGCCGAACAGGCTCAGCACCACGAAAATGCCCGCGACAGGAACCGGCACGAGCGAGAGGAAGGTGGAGTTGTTCACCTTGTACATCAGCCCGGCGATGCCCTTGAGCACGAACCACGAGGGGCTGACCGGATCACCGGGACGGATCTGAGCCTCGGCGAGGTGCAGGTGGACCATCAGTGCCGCACCGAACAGGGCGATCAGCGCGATCCACGCGGCCCCTTCTCGCCAGCGGCGGTGCCACAGGGCCCAGGCGGCCATCAGCATGACGAACGGCAGCACCAGCTCGCGCACGGCGAGCGCGGCGGCAGCGGCGATCCAGGCACCCCCCCAGCGGCCCTCATCCGGCCGGTGGAGGCCGAAGGACAGGGCGATCAACTGAGCGGCCCAGATTTCGTGAACAATGTTGTAGCGCGCCGACAGTCCGCTGGCGATGCCGGCCATCAGCAGGGCCAGCGCCATTGGCCGGCGGTCTTCGCCGCCCGCCTCGAGCCCGAGCCGGCGGGCATTGGCGAGCATCATGGCGACGAACAGCATGACCTGCAGCGCGACCAGGCCGACCGGTCCGAGCGCGACGGAAACCATGGCCAGGGTGGGCAGGCGGACCGTGAGGCCGGGCGCGACGGGGTAGTTGTTGGCCCGCTGCTCCTCGGTGGCCGCGACATAGTAGTCATCTCCGCGAGCAAGGCGCTGGTAGATCAGGCGATAGAGCCTGAGGTCGTTATCATCGCTTTTGACGACGTTGTGGCCCGACGCATCGGTGACCGTGATCTTGGGCGGTTCGGGCGGCGGGGGCGAATAGCCCGGAGCGATCACGGCCAGCAGCAGGAACGCGGCCAGCAGGCCGAGGACCACGCGGGCCATGAATTGCGAAAAACCCGCGTAACGATCGAAGCTGGGCCGCGCCTCTAGCCCGGCCAGCCGTGCGTCATCAGTATCCACGTAACCAGTCCCCCGCCGATCCCCGCAAGGAGGTATCCCGGCCAGCTAGCCCGCATATGGTTACCATCGGGTTGACGGACGGCCTCCGCGCCGGACGAGCGGCCGCCCCAGACCAGCCCGATGTCGCGCAGCGGCGGGGCTTCGGGGGCGCCTCCCTTGGCGGGAAAGCGCTCTTCCACCCGGCGCACCAGATCGGGCAGGCGCAGCAGGGTCTGGAAGTCTTCCCGCAGCTTTTCGGCGATCGCCGCCTCGGGCCCGAGTTCGTCGCGGATCCACGAACGCACGAAGGGCGCCGAAACGTCCCACATGTTGATCGCGGGATCGAGCGCCTGGGCCAGGCCTTCGACCATGACCATGGTCTTCTGCAGGAGCAGCAGGTGGGGCTGGACCGCCATGTCGAAATCGCGGGTGATGGCAAAGAGCCCGTCGAGCATCTGGCCGACGGACAGCTCGCTCACCGGACGGCCACGCATCGGTTCGCCCACGGCGCGCAGCGCGGTCGCGAACTCATCGACCGAGTGGTAGCTCGGCACGTATTGCGCCTCAAAGTGGATTTCGGCGACCCGGCGGTAATTGCCCGTGGTCAGGCCATAGAGGATTTCCGCCAGCCACTGGCGCGCGCGGCGGTCGATCCGCCCCATGATCCCGAAATCGATGGCGACGATGGTGCCGTCCGGCCGGACGAAGAGATTGCCCTGGTGCATGTCGGCATGGAAGAAGCCGACGCTGATCGCCTGGGTGAGGAAGGCAAGGACAAGGCGGCCGGCCAGTTCGGGGAGGTCGTGACCGGCGGCGCGCAGGGCGGCAAGATCGCTCATCTTGGCGCCGTCGACCCATTCGATGGTCAGGACCTTGCCGTTGGTGCGGTCCCAGTCGATCTCGGGCACGTGATAGCCGGCGAAGCTCTTCATCGCCTCGGCCAGTTCCGAGGCCGAGGCGGCTTCGCGGCGCAGGTCGAGCTCGCGCGCGGTCCAGCGCTTCAAGTTCTCGACCACCAGCCGCGGGCGCAGCCGCTCCGCCTCGCCGCCGAGCGCCTCGAGATGGGCCGCGGCCCATTCGTAGGTATCGATGTCGCGGGCGAACTTCCTGGCGATCCCGGGGCGCAGGACCTTGACCGCGACGGTGCGGCCATCGGCGGTGACCGCGCGGTGGACCTGGGCGATCGAGGCAGCGCCGACCGGTTCGCGCTCGACCGAGGCGAACAGGGCTTCAAGCGGCTGCTGGAAGCTCGCCTCGATCTCGGTGCGGATTTCATCGAAGGCGACGGGTGGCAGGCTGTCCTGCAAGGTGAGCAGGTTGTGGGCCGCTTCCTCGCCGACGAGGTCGGGCCGGGTGGCGAGGGTCTGCCCGAGCTTGATCGCCGCCGGGCCGATGGCCTGGAAGGCGCCGGCATAGTCGGGAATGCGCGGCTGGCGGGTGCCGAAGCGGGCGAGCTTGCACAGGCGGCGCACCGGGGCGGGCGTGTTGAACCCTTCCTCGATGATGCGCAGCGCTCCGTGGCGCGCGAGGATGCGGCCCCACTTGAGCAGCCGCAGGATATGGGTGGTGGCGGTGGTCACCCCTCAGGCTTTCCAGCCCGAATGAATGGCGACGAGGCCCCCCAGGATGGGCTCGACCTTCACGCGGGTGAACCCGGCGTTGCGGATCATCTGCGCGAACCGGGGCATCGGCGGGAAGCGGCGGATGGATTCGACGAGGTAGCGGTAGGACTCGGCGTCGCCGGCGATCATCTGGCCCAGTTTCGGCACGAGATGGTGCGAATAGGCATCATAGGCTTCCTTGAAGCCTGGCCATTCGGTGGTCGAGAATTCGAGGCAGAAGAACCGGCCGCCGAACTTGAGCACGCGGTGGGCTTCGGCGAGAGCCGCATCGATGCGGGTCACGTTGCGGATGCCAAAGGCGATCGTGTAGGCATCGAAGGCGCGATCCGGGAAGGTGAGGGTCTCGGCGTTCTGCGGGCTCCAGGTGAGGCCCTGGATGGCCTTTTTCGCGGCGCGGTCCATGCCGACGGCGAGCATGTCCTCGTTGATGTCGGACACGGTGACCAGCGCGCCGTGGCGGGCCATGCGGAAGGCGATGTCGCCCGTGCCGCCGGCCATGTCGAGGATGGACTCGCCCGGCCGCGGCTTCACCCGGCGAACGAACTTGTCCTTCCACAGGCGGTGAAGCCCGGCGCTCATCGCGTCGTTCATCACGTCGTACTTCCTGGCGACGCTGGAGAAGACCGCGCCGACGCGCCGGGTCTTCTCCTCGGGGGAGACCTCTTCGTAGCCGAAGGAAACGTGTTCGCTGGAAACCTGATCGTTCATGGCGCGTCCTCTAGCCGCGCCGCAGGCATGGCGCCAGAGGGACTCTCGGGCCGCCCCCGCGCCGCCGCGAATGCGCCCAGGGCGATGCCGACCACGATCAGCGCCATGCCCCACAGGTGATACAGATGCAGCACCTCGCCCAGCAGCAGCGCGGAGAGCACTGCGCCGAACAGCGGCAGGAGCGTGATCGCCTGTCCCGCCACGACCGGACCGGTGCGCGCCGCGGCCGCATTGAACAGAAAATAGGCCGAGAGCGAAGCCAACAGCGCGACGTAGGCAAAGGCGCCGAACACCCCGGGGCCCCAGTGCACCACCTGCCCGGAGCGCCATTCCCACGCAGCGAACGGCGCCAGTGCGAGGGCGGCCACGGCGAAGGTCAGGGCAATCACGGTGATCGGCGAGACCACCGGACGCAGGCGCAGCAGCACGGTGTAGAGCGACCAGACGATGGCCGCGGCCACCAGGATCAGGTCGCCCCGGCTGAACGCCAGCCGCAAGGCGCGGCCGAGATCGCCCTGGAACACGATCACTGCCACGCCCAGAATGGCGACGATCACGGCGAGGATCTGCAGCGGGCGGGCCCGTTGGCCGAAGATCGCCCGATCGAAGGCGAGCACGAATGCCGGAACGCTCGCCTGGATCAGCATGGCGTTGCTGGCGGTCGAATGGCGCAGACCGGTGTAGAGCAGGCTGTTGAACAGGGCGATGCCCAGTACGCCCAGCGCCAGGATCGGCCGCCAGTGCTTCCGCGCCACGGCCCAGTCCCGCCGCACCGCCGGGACGGACCACGGCAGCAGCAGCACCGAAGCCAGCAGCCAGCGTCCGAAGCTGAAGGTCACCGGCGGCACGTCGAAGCGCACCGCGCGCCCGACTATGGCGTTGCCGGCCCACAGCACCATGACCAGGCCGAGCATGGCATATGCGCGGTAGAGGCCTGGGGGACTTGTACTTTCGCGGTCCATCCCGCGCCCATAAGGCGGCTCGCCGCGCTTGGCGAGGGCACGGGCCGCTTGCGGAACGGTGACATCGCCGGAGCGTGCCGCTATCGCACCGCCATGCCTGAATTGCCGGAAGTCGAAACCACCGTGCGGGGCCTAGCCCGTTTTCTCGACGGGGAGACGCTGGCGCGCGTGACCACGCGGCGGGGCGACCTGCGCCGCCCCTTTCCGCCCGACCTCGTCCAGGTGCTGACCGGGGCGCGGGTCACGGGCATGGGCCGGCGGGCGAAATATGGGCTGATCCATGTCGACCGCGGGCAGACCATGGTGTTCCACCTCGGCATGTCGGGCCGCTGGCGGATCGATCCGGAAGAGTTGGAGAAGCACGACCATCTCGTGCTGGAGACAGGCTCGGGCCATCGCCTCGCCCTGTGCGACCCGCGGCGGTTCGGTTCGGTCGACCTGGTGGCGACCGCCGCGCTGGAGCAATGGCCGCCCTTCGCCGCGCTGGGGCCGGAGCCGCTCTCCGACGCCCTCACCCCGGGCCACCTTGCCGCCTCGTTCAAGGACCGGGTGGCGGCGATCAAGCTGCTGCTGCTCGACCAGCGGATCGTGGCGGGGCTGGGCAACATCTACGTGTGCGAGGCGCTGTACCGGGCGCGGATCGATCCGCGCAAGGCGGCGGGCAAGGCTTCCCGGCCGGCGCTGGGGCGGCTGGTGCCGGCGATCAAGACCGTGCTGGATGAAGCCATCGCCGCGGGGGGCAGCACCCTGCGCGACTATGCCCAGCCGGACGGGCAACTGGGGTATTTCTCCAAGACCTTCGATGTCTATGACCGCGAGGGGGAGCCCTGCCGATCATGCAGCGGCACGGTTCGGCGGATCGTCCAGGGCGGGCGCAGCACCTGGTTCTGCCCGAGCTGCCAGAAGTAGGGGAGCGGGCGCTCCCTGCTATCAGGGGCGCTTGCCGCGAGTCTTTTGTTGGGTGCGGAAAGCGCATCCGCGCTTTCCTTGCGGCACCGGCCCGCTCCCCCGGCCCAACCACCCACAGGATACACTCAATGGGTGGTTGGGCCGGGGGAGCGGGCGGGTGCCGCAAGCCCTCGGCGGATGTCGGGGCAGCACTAATCAAGATTGACGATTCGCCCCGGCGCGGTTAAGGGCCGCGCTTCCCGCGGGGCGGCTTCGGCTGAACTCCGCGATTTTGCACGCAATTCAGGACAGGGCCGGGACCGGCCGAACGAAGGACAGACATGGCCAATACGCCGCAAGCCCGCAAGCGCATCCGTCGCAACGAGAAGCGCGCCGAAATCAATGGCGCCCGCATCGGCCGCATCCGCACCTTCGTGAAGAAGGTCGAAGCGGCCCTGGCCGGTGGCGACAAGTCCGCTGCGGCTGACGCGCTCAAGGCGGCCCAGCCGGAACTGGCTCGCGGCGTGGCCCGCGGCGTGCTCCACAAGAACACTGCCTCGCGCAAGCTGTCGCGCCTGTCGAAGGCCGTCGCCAAGCTCGCCTGAGCAGGCGAATCGATTCGCCACCGGACAGGCCCCGAGGGCCTTTCCGGTGGGACGAAAACGGAACACGGCCGGGGGTCATCCTCCGGCCTTTTTCGTGGCCGGGTAAATGCCTCCCGGGGCACCTCGCTCAGGTGCTTTAGAAAAGGGCAGAATTTCTGCGATTCGGCTGCGCGGTTGAGCAAAAACGACGGAAAACAGCACTTTGATACGTAAACAACGGGATTCTCCGGGGTCCCCTAGTGTCAAGGAGCATTATTTCAGTTTTTTTGCAGCCGGGCGCTTGCGCGGCGCCAAATCCGCTTCATAAATCGCCCTGCCCCGAGCGGCAGCGCAAAGGGGTATCACGGGACATGTATCGAAGGACGCGCCGGGCACACCAGGTCCCCGGCAAGGGTCGAGCCGTGTCTGCTGCAAGCGGGGGCGCGCAGCCAAGTGGTGGGGGTTCTGACAGGATGGGTATTCCGACAGGACAGCGGCAACTGGCACGGACCGGGCACGGCGCAGCAGCGCCCGTACTCGATCCGTCGCCAAGGGTTTTCGGGCGCAGGGGTTTGTTGGCATGACACATAAGGGCAAGATCAGCGAAGCGCGTATGATGGAAGACCAGGAAGCCCTCGATCTTGCCGCCGACTGGGCGGATATCAGCCAGGGCCTGCGCAAGGACCTGGGGCAGCAGCTGCACAGCCAGTGGATCAAGCCGATCCAGCTGGGCTCCTTCTGCAAGGAAACGGGTACGCTCGACCTGTTCCTGCCGACCGACTTCTCCGCCAACTGGGTGGCCGACCGCTTTGCCGACCGGCTGAGCCTGGCCTGGAAGATCGCCCGTTCGGAAGTGCGCCACGTTCGCATCTCGGTTCACCCCGCCCGCCGGCAGATGCCCGACCTGCGCCTTGGCGGCGGTCGTCGCCCGGCCAACGATGGCGCCCCCTCGGCACCCGTGCCGGAGCCCGGCCCCCTCACCCTGCCCTCGGCCGACCTGTCGGGCAGCGAATTCGTTACCCTGGGCCAGCCGTCGATCGGGCTTGACCCCTCGCTGACCTTCACCTCGTTCGTGACCGGCGCGGGCAACGTGCTGGCCTGCAATGCCGCCCAGCGCATGGCGGCGGCGGAAAAGCCGCAGTTCTCTCCGCTCTACCTCAAGGCGGCCACCGGCCAGGGCAAGACCCACCTGCTCCATGCCATCGGCCACGCCTTCCTCGCGGCCCATCCGCGCAGCCGGATCTTCTACTGCTCGGCCGAGCGGTTCATGGTCGAATTCGTCCAGGCCCTGCGCCAGAACCAGATGCTGGAATTCAAGTCCCGCCTGCGCGGCTTCGACCTGCTGATGGTTGACGACATCCAGTTCATCATCGGCAAGGCTTCGGCCCAGGAAGAGCTGCTCTACACGATCGACGCCCTGCTCAACGAGGGCAAGCGGCTGGTCTTCGCGGCCGACCGCGCCCCCCAGGCGCTCGACGGGGTGGAGCAGCGCCTGCTCTCGCGCCTGTCGATGGGCCTCGTGGCCGATATCCAGCCGGCCGACATCGAACTGCGCCGCTCGATCCTCGAGCATCGCCTCGCCCGCTTCGCGCCGACCGACGTGCCGGCCGACGTGGTCGAATTCCTCGCCCGGACCATCAACCGCAATGTGCGCGAGCTGGTCGGCGGCCTCAACAAGCTGATCGCCTATGCCCAGCTGACCGGCCAGAAGGTGAGCCTGCAGCTTGCCGAGGAGCAGCTGACCGACATCCTCTCGGCCAACCGCCGCCGGATCACGATCGACGAGATCCAGCGCACGGTCTGCCAGTTCTACCGGGTCGACCGGACGGAAATGGCGAGCAAGCGCCGGGCCCGCGCCGTGGTCCGCCCGCGGCAGGTGGCGATGTACCTGGCCAAGGTACTGACGCCGCGGTCCTACCCGGAGATCGGCCGCAAGTTTGGCGGACGCGATCACTCCACGGTGATCCACGCCGTGCGCCTGATCGAGGACCTGCGCGCCCGCGACGCCGACATGGACGGCGACGTGCGCACCCTGCTGCGCCAGCTGGAAGACTGAGCGCCGCTGGACGGCAGCGGCCGGACAATCGCGGCGAAGTCATGGAATTGCACCGGCATGCCACAGGCCATGCCGGTTTTTCCGCTGGGTTATAAACAGGTCAGCGTAGGCCGTAGCCCAGCCAGCCATCCTCGATCACCCGGACCGACACCCCGGAGAACGGGTAACCCGTGGCCCGCAGCCGCGCGAGAAAGGCGGACGGCGTCGGGGCCGGGCTGTGCTCGGTCCAGAACACCGTAGGACAGGACCGGGAGACGCGCCGCGACGCGGAAGGCTCGATGGTGAACCCGTGGCGCTTCGCCATGAGGGCATAGGCGAAGGGCGGAACGGCCCGGTTGTCCGCCGGTGGCAGCGCGGTGAGCTCGGCATTCCAGACCGGATCCTGATGGACGACGGTTCCGCGGCACCGCCGCACCTCTTCGGCAATGGCTGTGGATGTGCCCGTCCATGAACGGCGGGTCACGGTCTCACGGGCATTGCCCCAGAGCGCGACGAGGCTGGCAGCCACGGCCAGCACCATCACCGCCGAGCGGCGGGCGGGGCGGTCCCCCGCCAGCTCGGCCAGGCCAAGGGCCAGGACCATTGCCAGAACCGGGACCAGGGCGATCAGGTAGCGACCGATCACGAAGGGCCGCATCGCCAGGTGAATGGCGAGGATCGCTGCCAGCGACAGAGCGGCCGTGAGCCCCAGCGCCGCGACGCAGGCAAGTGCCGGACGCGCCTGCCCGCGCCAGGCCGTCAAGGCCATCAGGGTGAGGCCGGCAAGGCCGCCCGCCAGCAATACGGGATTGGCCTTGCAGGCGGCCAGAAACGTCATTTCGATCGCCCAGCGCGCCGCGACCAGGCCCGGCGCGATCCAGAATACGCGTGTGTTGGCCTCCCACTGCTGGGCCTGCACCGCAGTCACGGCGAGGAACAGCAGACCGCCCGGCAGCGCCGCCGGCAGGACCGTCCGGACGAAGTCCAGCCGCCGACGCAGCAATGCGACGAGGAGGAAGCTGCCGATCATGGCGCCGGTGATCAGGGTGGTGGCGATATGGGTGTTGAATGCGACTGCGGCGCCGACCCACAGGGGCAGGCGCGCCCACCGGCCGCCCTGCCCGGGCTCAAGGTATTCGCGCACGAGCGCGAGGACGAGGACTGCAACGGCGGTGAGGGAGAGGAAATAGGAGCGCAGTTCCGCGGCATAGATCACCAGCATCGGCTGGGCAGCCAGCCCGGCGAAGTAGAGTGCCGCGAGAAAGCGCAAGCGTGGGCTGCCGCTGCGCGCGGCGGCGATTCCGCCACCCAGCGCAACAAGGCCGATCAGCCCGTTGACCCACCGCCGGGCCTCCACCGTTGGGCCGAGCCAGCCGGTGAGATCGACCAGTGCATAGTATAGCGGCGGATGATTGTCGGGAAGCCAATGGGCGGTCAGGGCCGTGACGAAGCCCTCGCCCCGGCTGGTCACGTAGAGCGTGAAGAACTCGTCGAACCAGGGGCCGCGCCGCGTGATCACGAACGCCAGGGCCAGGGCCAGGGCGATGACGAGAACGGCCACCGAGGTCAGGAGACCTCGGGTTCGAGCCGCTGGCGCGGCGGTGTCGGACCTGGCGCCGGGAGGGTCGGCAGCGATCAGGGACAGGGGGGCTGCGGGTGTGGCCATGAGGCCACGACATAGCCGGGATATCTTGCTTTTGGGTTGCGATGGTTATGGCGAGGGGGCCACGCGGGGGCGCCGCCATGCCCGGTCGGAGCGCCGCCCCGGCAGCGCCCCGGCCGGAGTGGACCTCAGAACCGCAGCCCGATCATCGAGCCCACGCCCACATCGGGCGCGCCCTTGGTGAGGCCGGCCGAGCCGTAGAGCGTGAAGTTGAGGCGGTGCGAGACCGGCGTGCTGAAGGCGCCGAACAGTTCCTCGCTATCGCGCGAGAGATCGCTGGTGGCCTGGCGATAGTCGTAGGAGGCGATCAGCACCGACTTGCCCATGGCGAAGGAGGCGCCGGCCGAGCCGTTCCAGGCGTTGTGGAGATTCACGCCGGGCGGATCGCCGGGCATACGGTAGCCGACGCTGACGAAGGGCGTGAGCGGGCCGAACGACTTCGACACTTCCGCGCCGACGGCAAAGTCGGTCTGCCCCGTGCCGAGCCCGCGCGAGGCCCTGGCCGTGGGCAGCTTGACCCGGCCATTGAATTCAAGCCCGAAGCCGAGGCGTTCCTCGGGAATCGACCAGGCGGCGCCAAGGTTGAGATCACCAAGGCCCGAGCGCACGGTACGCGGGGCATTGGGATCGATCACCACGCCGCCGCTGCCATCGGCGACGATGGCCGAAGAGCCATCGATCCGCAGCCACGGGAGGGTCGCGGTAAAGCGCAGGTCGCCCGTCTTGTAGCGCAGGCTCATCGGGACGATCAGGATTTCGGTATCGGACCCGGTGCCGTAATCGCCCTTGGACCAGTCAAGCCCGGTCGTGGCGGTGAGCCCGTCTTCGGCAAGGGCCGGAGTCGCAGTCAGGGTCGCGGCCGCCAGGGCAGCCGCGGCAAGCAGCTTCTTTGTCATTGGAAGTTCCCCCATGGAACAGCAGGCCCCGCGTCGTGCACGGGGCCTGCCGAAGTGGATCAAAGTCAGGCCGATCAGTGGCCCGGACGGGCCGCCTGGACGGTGTCCTTGATGGCCTGGGCGGCATCGCGCACGGCCGAGGCATCGGTCCGCGCATCCTGGGCCGAGGCGCGCACGTCGGCCGCCGCGGCGCGGGCCGCCGACGCGGTGACGCGGGCATCGGCGCTGGCTTCCTTGGCGTCGGCCGCGGCCGAGCGGGCGGCGCGCAGGTCGGCCGCGGCGCCGGTGCCGTCCTTGATCGCCGAGTTGTCGCCGCGACCAGCAGCGACGGCCCGGGCATCAAGCGCCGCCGAGGCGCCGGAAGCGTGCAGCGAACCGCCCAGGGAAACGTTGGTCGAGGCGGTGCCGGCGGTGCTGGCCGTGCCGGTGGTCGGCGAGGTGGACGGCGTGGTGTTCGACGCGGTGTTGCTGTCGCTGTCGGTATCGGTGCCGCTGTCGGTGCTGGTGCCAGTGCTGGTGCCAGTGCTGCTGTCGGTGTGGCCGTGGGTGCGCGCGGCGGCGCGGGCGGCATTGCGGTCATGAGCCATGGCCGAGACCTGAGAGCCGATGCCCTTGGGGGCCGTCCCGGTGCGCTGGGCCTTGGCCATGGCGCGGACCTGGGTACCGAGACCGTTTTCGGCGGTGGTGGACGGCGTGGTGGTGCCCGTCGTGGTACCGCTGGTCGTGCCGGACGTCGTGCCGGAGGTGGTCCCGCTGGTGCCGGTCCCGCTGGTGTCGGTCGTGCTGGATCCGGTGGTGGTTCCGGTGGTGGTGGTTCCGGTGGTGGTGGTTCCGGTGGTGGTCTGGGCCAGGGCCGGCCCGGCGGCCGCAACCGCGAGAGCCGAAACGATCGGCAGGATCTTCATTCGCATTTTTTTCTCCTTGTGCGCCCCCGATGGGCCGGGCTCCCCCCCGGACCCTCATCGGAAGAAACGACCACGAGACCGTGGCGCTTCTTGCCGCATGAGCTGTGAGCCCCTGCCTGAACGCCTGATTTACAAGGAAAATTACTTAGTTTTAACCAATAACGCCGCCCGGTGAAAGGTGTCGTGGGCGCGATGAATGGTTGGCCTGCGCGACGTCAGACGTGGGGCCGGACCTCTTCCATGACCCACTGGGCGTGATCGAGATAGGCCTCGACGCTCGCCACTGGCGGCATCGGCACCGAGCTCATGGTGATGCCGCATTCGCGCAGGTGGCCCAGGGCATCGACCAGCTGCTGGGCACTGGTCGGATCCGGGCCGCTCGCGCCGGACGCGCCGTGGCCTTCGGTGAGCAGCAGGTTGGCGAGGCTGTAGGTCACCTCGAGCGGACGATCGGTCCAGGCCGGGGCGGACTTGATCGCGTCGATCCGGTCGGGCACCTCGTCGGGGCGGGTGCGGAAAGTGACGATCCAGCCCGAACCGAAGCGGGCCACGCGTCGCAGGGCGGCCGGGCTGTCGCCCCCGATCCAGATCGGCAGGTGGGGCTTCTGCACCGGCTTGGGCTGGAAGCCGATATCCTCGAACTGCACGTATTTGCCGTGGTAGGTCGGCCTCTCCTCGGTCCACAGGGCGACGATCGCCGCGAGATAATCGTCCGCAATGGCGCCGCGTTCGCGCCAGGGCACGCCAAAGTAGGGATATTCATCCTCGATCGAGCCGAGGCCGAAGGTCACCGCGATGCGGCCTCCGCTCAGCCAGTCCGCCGTGGCTAGGGCCTTGGCGTGGACGATCGGATTGCTGAAGGGCAGGATCGTTATCCCGGAATTGAGCACGATCCGGCTGGTTGCCCCGGCGAGCGCCGCCTGGGCCGTGGTCGCGTGGAGCCAGAAGGCACCGGTGTGGTGATCAGTCGGCGGAACGGCGTAGTGTTCGGGCACCGTGATCATGTCGTAGCCCAGCTCTTCGGCGCGGCGGGCGAGGCGCAGCTGGTCGGGCCCGGTCACGGTCAGCTCCCAGGGTTGGGTGACGGCGGCGATCTCCATCAGGTGCGGCATCGGGAAGGTGAGTTTCATCTGCCGGTCCTGCTCCTGCTTGCGTTCCGGCGATGGACGCCGGACCCCTTTGCGGACAGGGTGGGCGAGGCCGAGCGCCGTTGCAAGAGGGCAGGTCCGCGCGCAAGGGTGTGCCAGTGCACGGGGCCGGGACCCGGTCCGGGCCTCTTCCGTTGACGCGGGGACCGCGGCGCAACCGGAGCGAAAGAGAGCATGGGCCTTTGGCCAGACCAGCAGACCGAGCACCATCACGCCGACGGCCTGCCCGTGCCGCGACGCTACTTTGCGGCGATCACGATCTGGCTGGCGATCTCGATGTCGGTGCTCGACGCCGCCATCGCCAATATTGCCCTGCCGACGATTGCCATGGAACTGCACGCCGCGCCTGCCGCCGCGATCTGGGTGATCAATGCCTACCAGCTGGCGACCACCATGCTGCTGCTGCCGCTCGCCGCGATGGGCGACCGGATCGGCCATGCGCGGGTGTATATCGGGGGCCTGGCGCTGTTCGTTATCGGCTCGCTGCTGTGCGCGCTGGCGGGGAGCCTGGGCGCGCTGATCGCGGCGCGGGTGGTCCAGGGCATGGGCGCGGCCGGGGTGATGAGCATGAACGCCGCGCTGGTCCGGGCCACCTACCCCTCCGACATGCTCGGGCGGGCCATGGGCTACAATGCGCTGGTGCTTTCCGTGGCCGCTGCCGTGGGCCCATCGCTGGCTTCGGGCATCCTGGCCGTGGCGACCTGGCCCTGGCTGTTCGCGATCAACGTGCCGGTGGGGCTCGCCTCGCTCGCGGTCGGCTGGCACTGCCTGCCCCATGCGCCGGGCCATGGCCGGGCCCCTGACTTCACCGCCGCGGCGCTGAGCGCGGCCATGCTGGGGCTGGTGGTCTACGGCGCGGAGAGCTTCGCCCGCGAGGGGCGGACCTCGGGGCTGGTGCTGCTGGTGATCGGCCTCGCCTGCGGGGCCGGGCTGGTGATGTGGGAGCGGGGCAAGGCCCATCCGCTGTTTCCGACCGATCTGCTCGCGCGGCCGGTCTTTGCCCTCTCGATCATGGCCTCGACCACCTCCTTCGCGGCGCAGACCCTGGCCTATGTCTCGATCCCGTTCATGCTTCAGCAGGTGCTGGGGCGCGGCGTGGTCGAGTCCGGCCTGCTGATGACGCCGTGGCCGATCGCGGCGGGCACCTGTGCGTTCATCGCCGGGCGGCTGGCAGACCGCTGGCCGGCGGGCCTCCTGGGGGGCGCGGGGTTGCTGATGTTGGCGGGCGGTCTGTTTGCTCTTTCCCGGCTGGGCGCCCACCCCAGCGACTTCGACCTTGTCTGGCGCATGGCCCTGTGCGGCGCGGGCTTCGGCACTTTCCAGACGCCGAACAAACGCACCATCATCGGCTCCGCCCCGCGCGAACGGGCTGGCGCGGCCGGTGGCATGCTGGCGACCGCGCGGCTGCTTGGCCAAACTTCGGGCGCGGTGGCCGTGGCGGTGGGGTTCCACCGGATGGGACTGGGCTCCTCCCCCTTCCTGCTGTCCTGCGGTGCCGTTGCCGCCGTGGTCGCCGCCGGGATCAGCCTGGTGCGGCTGCGCGTGCCCGCGCCGGAGGGACTGCCGGGCGCGCGCGACGTGGTGGCGGAATAGGGCGCCCTGCCCTCCCCCACTTCCCTCGGCTCTTCCCTCGGCGCGCGCGCTTGCCTAAGCGGTTGGCCATGAGCCTGCCGCCCGATCGCCTCGACCGCTTTGCCCGCCACATCGTGCTCCCCGAGATCGGCGGGGCGGGACAGGTGGCGCTGGCCAGGGCCCACGTGGTGCTGGTCGGCTGCGGCGGGATCGGCTCGCCCGCGCTGCAATACCTTGCGGCAGCGGGCGTGGGCCAGCTGACACTGATCGATGACGACGTGGTCGAAGCGAGCAACCTCCAGCGCCAGACGATCTTTTCCACCGGCGATATCGGGCGCGGCAAGGCCGCTGCCGCCGCGAACTGGGTGCGCCATTTCGACCTCGCGCTGGAAGTCCACGCGCGGCAGGCGCGGATCGAGGCAGGCAATGCGGGCGAACTGATCGCCGGCGCCGACGTGGTGCTCGACGGGTGCGACAACTTCGCCACGCGCCTGGCGGTTTCGGACGCCTGCGTGAAGGCCGGCGTGCCGCTGACCAGCGCGGCGCTGGGGCGGTTCCAGGGCCAGGTGGGCAATTTCGCCGGGCACCTGCCGGGCGAGCCCTGCTACCGCTGCTGGGTGGGCGATGCTTTCGACGCCGAGGACTGCGACACTTGCGCCGCCGACGGGGTGCTGGGGGCCATGGCGGGCATGGTCGGCTGCATGGGGGCCATGGCGGCGATCCGCGTGCTGCTGGAGGGCCACGCGGCGCTGGGCGACCCGCAGTGGGGCAAGCTGCAGCTGCTGGACGGGTTGGCGCCTTCGCTGCGGACCATCCGGGTGCCGAAGGACGAGACTTGCCGGGGGTGTCGCGCGCGATAGATCCTCCCCACGTGTGGGGAGGTGGCGCGCGCGCAGCGCGTGACGGAGGGGGTTCTCGTCCGTGACGGTGCGCCTGCCTGAGAGCCCCCTCTACCACCGCCTGCGGCGGCGGTCCCCCTCCCCACACGTGGGGAGGATTTAGCAGCCCAGCACTTCCTCTACCCACCCAGGCACCAGTTCCGTCGCCGGCCCGAGGCGGGTTTCCTCGAACCAGGCGGAGCCCCTGGAGCGTTCCAGGTTGAGTTCCAGCGTGGCGGCGCCGAGTTCGCGGGCCGAGCGGACGAAGCCGGCGGCGGGGTAGACCGCGCCCGAGGTGCCGATCGAAACGAACAGGTCAGCCTCGCGCAGGGCGGCATGAATACGGTCCATGCCGTAGGGCATTTCGCCGAACCAGACGACATCGGGACGCAGCGCGCGGGCGCCGCAGAGCGGGCATGGCGGGCGCTCGATCAGCGGCCCGGTCCAGCGGGGGCGCCGGTCGCAGGCGGTGCACCAGGCGGTGAGATGTTCGCCGTGCATGTGGTGCACGCGGCGGGCGCCGGCGCGCTCGTGAAGATCGTCGACGTTCTGGGTCACGATGAGAAGGTTGCCCGGCCAGGTGGAATCGAGCCGGGCGAGCGCGTGGTGCGCCGCGTTGGGCTGCTTGGTCTGGATGGCGGCGCGGCGCATGTCGTAGAAGCGCAGGACAAGGTCGGGATCGCGAGCGAAGGCTTCGGGGGTGGCGACGTCTTCCACCCGGTGCTGCTCCCACAGGCCGCCTTCCGAGCGGAAGGTGTCGATGCCGCTCTCGGCCGAAACGCCGGCGCCGGTGAGGATCACGATGTTGCGGTATTCAGCCATCGCCGCCATGAAGCACGCCGACAGGAAGGTGAGCAATGTCCAGAATCGGAATTATCGGCAGCGAGGGACGCATGGGCAAGGCGCTGGCGGAGGCTGTTGCCGCTGCGGGCGAGGTGCTCGCGGGCGGGATCGACAAGGGCGGCGATCCGGTGGCGCTGGCCGCGGCATGCGACGTGCTCATCGACTTTTCGAGCCCTCACGCGCTGGAGGCCAACCTTGATGCGGCGGCGGGAGCGGGCATACCAATTCTGGTGGGCACGACCGGCCTTGAGGAGCGGCATCACTGGCTGGTCGATGCAGCGGCGCAGAAGACCGCCGTGCTCCAGACCGGCAATACCTCGCTGGGCGTCAACATGCTGGCCCATCTCGTGCGCGAGGCGGCGGCGCGGCTGGGCGAGGACTGGGACATCGAGATCGTTGAGACGCATCACCGGATGAAGGTGGATGCGCCCTCGGGCACCGCCCTCCTGCTGGGCGAGGCCGCAGCCGAGGGGCGCGAAATCCGCCTGGCGGACAATGCCGTGCGCGGGCGCGACGGGATCACCGGCGCGCGGGAGAGCGGGACGATCGGGTTTGCTTCGCTGCGCGGCGGCACGGTTGCGGGCGATCACACGGTCTATTTCCTGGCCGACAACGAGCGGATCGCGCTTTCGCACCTTGCCGAAAACCGGCTGATCTTCGCCCGGGGCGCGGTGCGCGCGGCGCAGTGGCTGGTGGGCAAGGCGCCCGGGCGCTACCGGATGCCCGAGGTACTGGGGCTTTGAAGAAGGACGACATCTTCGAATTCTTCCGCCGGCTGGCCGAGGCCAATCCCTCGCCCGAGACCGAGCTGGAGTTCGGGAATGTCTACCAGCTGCTGGTGGCCGTGACGCTTTCGGCCCAGGCGACCGACGTTGGCGTCAACAAGGCGACGCGGGCGCTGTTTCGCGCGGTGAAGACCCCGGCGCAGATGGTGGCGCTGGGCGACGAGGGGCTGAGGGAGCAGATCAAGACCATCGGCCTGTTCAACACCAAGGCGAAGAATGTCATCGCGCTCTCCGAAATCCTCGTACGCGACCATGGGGGCGAGGTGCCGAATGACCGGGACGCCTTGACCGCGCTGCCGGGGGTGGGCCGCAAGACGGCCAATGTCGTGCTCAACTGCGCCTTTGGCGCGGAAACGTTCGCGGTTGATACCCATATCTTCCGCGTGGGTAATCGCACCGGTCTCGCCAGGGGCAAGACGCCGCTGGCGGTTGAGCTGCAGCTCGAGAAGAAGGTGCCGCAGCCGTTTCGCCTTGGCGCGCATCACTGGCTGATCCTTCACGGGCGCTATGTGTGCAAGGCGCGCACGCCCGAGTGTTGGCGCTGCCCGGTGGTCGACCTGTGCGGCTACAAGGCCAAGGTGCTGGAGAAAGGTGCGGGGCCGGCGGCGAAGAACGTGCGGGAACGTTCCCCGCGCAAATCGGTTCCGGGGACGCGACTGCCAAAAGGAGATGCCTGATGCGCCTGGGTTCGTTCCGTATCGGCCTTGCCGTGGCGGCCTCCTGCGCGGCACTGGCCGGGTGCTATGGCTATGAGCGCGGTCCCGATCGCGCCGGGCCGGTGGACCGAATTCCCGCCGCCGCCGTGACCGGGCCGGACGAGGCCTGCATTCCGGTTCACCAGTTCAGCCAGACCGTGGTCCGCGACGGCCGGACGATCGACTTCCTGAGCAGCGGGCGGCGCGGCTGGCGCAATGTCCTGCCGAGCGACTGCCCGGGCCTCGCCAGTGAGCGGGCATTCAGTTTCAGCACCTCGCTCTCGCAGCTGTGCAGCACGGACATCATCCGGGTGCTGCAGAACTATGGCGGTGGGCTCCAGCCAGGGGCTTCGTGCGGGCTGGGGCGGTTTACGCCGATTGAACTGCGGCGGTAGGCCGTAACGCCCAGATCCTCCCCGCTTGCGGGGACGGGACCGCCCGTGCAGCCGGTGGTCCGCAGCGCGGCGTTCGTCTGAAAGCCCCCTCCGTCAGCCCTTCGGGCTGCCACCTCCCCACGAGTGGGGAGGATTGCGGGTCATGCTTGGGGATCGAGGTTCAGGCCCTTGCGCCCATGCTCCGGCGTATCGTGCGGGGCTTCTGGGCCTTCCCCATCGGGGTCGCGCAGGGGCTGAAGCATGCCTTCCCACTTGGTGATCACCGCCGTCGCCACGGCATTGCCGACCACGTTGGTGGCGGTGCGGCCCATGTCGAGGAAGGTGTCGACGCCGAGGATCAGGGCAATGCCCTCCACCGGCAGGCCGAACTGGGTGAGCGTGGCGGCGATGACCACGAGGCTGGCGCGCGGCACGGCCGCGATGCCCTTAGACGTGACCATCAGGGTGAGCAGCATGGCGATCTGCTGGCCGGCCGAGAGGTGAATGCCGTAGGCCTGGGCGATGAACAGGGTGGCGAAGCTCGTATACATCATCGAGCCGTCGAGGTTGAAACTGTAGCCCAGCGGCAGGACGAAGCCGGAAATGCGGCGGGGAACGCCGAACCGGTCAAGCTGCTCGAACAGGCGCGGCAGGGCGCTTTCCGAGCTGGCCGTGGAGAAGGCGAGGATCACGGGCTCGCGGATGTAGCGGGCCAGCGTCACGGCGCGCTTCTTCAGGACCAGCGCGGCCATGCCGAACAGGATGGTCCACAGGATCAGCAGCCCGAAGTAGAACTCGCTCATCAGCGCGGCATAGGTGAGGACGATGCCGAAGCCGCGGAGCGCGATGACCGAGGCCATGGCCCCGAACACGGCGAGCGGGGCGAAGCGCATGACATAGTCGGTCGCCCGCATCATCACCTGGGCGAGCGCATCGAGCCCTTCAACAAGGATCGCTCCGCGTTCGCGCAGGGCCGAGAGGGCGAGGCCGAAGAACAGCGAGAAGACCAGGATCTGGAGGACATTGTTCTTGGCCATGGCGTCGACCATCGAGGTCGGGAAAACTTCGAGGACGAAGTGGCGGAAGGTGAAGTCGGACGTCGCCAGCTGGCCGATATCGCCACCGGCCTTGAACTGAAGGCCGACGCCGGGCTGGAAGAAGTTGACCAGCAGCAGGCCGACGAGAATCGAGATGAGGCTCGCGGTGATGAACCAGGCGAGCGCCCTGCCCCCGATCCGCCCGAGCGCCGAGCTATCGCCCATGCCGGCGATGCCGGTGACCAGCGTGGCAAAGACCAGCGGGGCGATGATCATCTTGATGAGGTGGAGGAACACATCGGGCAGGAGCTTGAGATAGTCCGCCACCTGGGCCTGGAGCGGATCGCCCGCGGGGAACCACAGGTTGACCGCCACGCCGGTAATGATGCCGAGCACGAGGCCGATAAGGATGCGGATGGTCAGCTTGCCGGTCATTCAGGAGCCCCTTGCGATGGGGCGAGACTAGCGGGGGGCGGGGGCGGCGCAATAAGCGTTTTGGGATTGGGGGAACACGAGCACGCGGCCAGCTATCAGCGCAACTTCCCCTCCGTGGTGAGGAGGGCACGAAGCCGAATGGCTGAGGGACCGTCGCGAACCACAAAGCGGCGCGCCAGGCCCTCGCGACGGCGCTTCAGCCGTTCGGCTTCAGTGCCTCCTCAGGACGAACGGGGTTCGGACTGCGCCAGCGCCGCCTCGGCCACCTGCCGGTATATCCGCGCCAACACCTCGAGGTCCTCCACCGCCACGGCCTCGTCGCGCTTGTGCATTGTGGCGTTGCACAGGCCGAATTCGACCACGGGGCAGACGGCCTTGAGGAAGCGGGCGTCGGAGGTACCGCCGGTGGTGGAAAGATCGGGCTCAAGCCCGGTTTCGGCGCGGATCGCCTCGACCAGCAGGGCCGAGAAATCGCCGGGCGGGGTGAGGAAGGCCTCGCCCGAGACGACGTGGCGGGCCGTGCCGCCATGGGCATGGGCGATCGCCGCGATGCGCCTGGCCAGGGCATTGCCGGTGTGCAGGTCGTTGAAGCGGATCGACACCCGGGCCGAGGCCCTGGCAGGGATGACGTTGGTGGCGGGATTGCCGACGGCGATGTCGGTAATCTCGAGATTGGAGGGCTGGAACCAGTCGGTCCCGCTATCCAGTTCGAGGGCCTCCAGCTCGGCCATGATCGCGACGAGGCGGGGGATCGGGTTGTCGGCGAGGTGCGGATAGGCCACGTGGCCTTCCTTGCCTTCGACCTCGATCCAGATGTTGACCGAGCCGCGCCGGCCGATCTTGACCATATCGCCGAGGCGATGGACCGAGGTCGGCTCGCCCACGAGGCACATGTCGGGCTGTTCGCCGGTCTCGCGCATGTGTTCGATGAGGGCGAGCGTGCCGTGGCGGGCGGCGCCTTCCTCATCGCCGGTGATGATCAGGCTGACCGTTCCGGCTTGGGCCGGAATCGCGGCACAGGCGGCGACCATGGCGGCGATCGCGCCCTTCATGTCGACCGCGCCGCGCCCGTAGAGCAGCTCGCCCCTGCGCTCGGGCAGGAACGGGGCGCTGGTCCAGCCCTCGCCCGGGGGGACGACATCGAGGTGGCCGGCAAAGGCGAAGTGGCGGGAGCCGGCGGGGCCGCGGCGGACGGCGAAGAGGTTTTCAACCGGGCCATCGGGCGCCTCCCCGTTGACCATCCGGCGCACTTCGAAGCCGAGGGGCGCGAGCTGCCCTTCGAGGCAATCGAACACCGCGCCCGTCGCCGGAGTGACGCTGGGACAGGCGATCAGCGCCTCGGCGAGATCGGCGATGGGGGGGAGTTGGCTCATCGCCCTGCCATATGGGGAGGGCGGCGGCGGAACAAGGGCGGGCTCATGCCGCCGAGGGCCCGTCGTACTGCTCGAGCCGCCATTCCTCGCCTTCCGCGGCGGCGACCCACTGAACCAGCCAGTCATGCTCCCACACGGCCTGCATATAGGCTTCGGCGAACCCGGGGACGGGAACCACGTAGGTAAGGAAGCGGCTGACCACGGGGGCGTAGAAGATATCGGCGGCGCAGAAGGTGCCGAACAGGAAGGGGCCGCCATGGCCGAAGCGGGCGCGGGCCTCGGCCCAGAGGGTGAGGATGCGGACCACATCGGCGCGCCCCTGCGCGGTCAGCTGGTGGCGCGACACCCGCCGGCGGATGTTCATCGGGCACTCGGAACGCAAGGCCTGGTAGCCGGCGTGCATTTCTGCGACCATCGAGCGGGCCATGGCGCGGGCGTCGTCGGGCTTGGGCCAGAACCGGTCGCGCCCGACCTTGTCGGCAAGGTAGTCGACAATGGCGAGGCTGTCCCAGACCACGGCTTCACCGTCCCACAGGACGGGGACCTTGCCCTGCGACGGCGCGATCTCACCGATTTCGCGCTTCTGCTCGTCCCACCCCTCGCCGTAGAGGGGGATGGTGATTTCCTCGAAGTGCAGGCCCGACTGGCGCGCGGCAAGCCAGCCGCGCAGCGACCAGCTCGAATAGTTCTTGTTGCCGATGATGAGCTTCACGAAGGCCTGCCTGGCTGGTCTGACGGTACCGGGTAACCGCCCGGGGCCGCGCTGTCGAGACAGCGGGTTTAACGCGAGGCCGGTTCGTGCCAACAAAGGCCTCACAAGCAACGGAAACAAGCGGAGAGAACCATGGGCACAGCCGCGCTGGGCATTGACCACCTGACGGCGATCGGCATGCCCCCGGTCGACCTGATCCAGCTGGCCGAAGCGGCCGGGCTGCAGAGCATCAGCCTCATGACCCACCGCAACTACAATCCCTATGGATTTTCCGACTGGTCGCTGGTGGACGACGCCCGGCTGCGGCGCGAGACCCGGGCGGCTCTGGCGGGCAGCGGCGTGCGGCTGGCCTTGGGCGAGGCCTGCCATATCCGGCCGGATGCGACGGCGCGCGATTTCGAGCCGGTAATCGCCATGTTCGCCGAGCTTGGCTGCCCGAGGATGAACGTGGTTTCCTTCGAATACGAGCCGGTGCGCGAGGCCGAGCAGGCCCACGAACTGGCCGAGATGATCTGCGCGGCCGGCCTGACCTTCAACTGGGAATTTTCGCGGCGGGGCCGGCGAATGCTGGCGGACGTAGCGCGCGAGGTGCGGGCCATGCGCGCGCGGGGGCTGGCGGCGCATATCCTGATCGATCCCATGCACTTCATCCGCGGCGGCGAGCAGATTGCCAATCTGGCCGCGCTGGAGCCGGAACTCGTCAGCTATTTCCAATTGTGCGACGTGCCGCTGGTGGGCGAAGGCGAATACATGGAGGAGGCGCTCTACCGCCGCCTGCCGCCGGGCGACGGCGAATTGCCGCTTGCCGAGATTGTCCGTGCCTTGCCGGAGGGCGCGGTGATCTCGATGGAAATCCCGCAGCGCTCGCGGATCGAGGCTGGCGAGAGTTTCATCGACATGGTGCGGGACGCGGCGGCGAAAAGCCGGACCCTGCTGGCCGAGGCCTTAGGCGGGTAGCGGTCCGACGGCGGGGGGCTGCCCTTCGCGCCGATAAACCCGGGCGAGCCACCGCTGCGCAGAGCGGCGCAGGGCCGGGCTGCGGCGTTCACACAGGCTGGCCAGCAGCGCGCAGACGGCCAGGATGCCGACCAGCGCGAGGACCGCGCCCGGTACACCCGCGGGAGCCACGATCCCCCACGAGCAGGCAAAGGCGATCAGCGGCTGGTGGGTGAGATAGGCGGTGAAGGTCATGCCGGCGCCCCAGCGCAGGGCCGGAGCGGCAAGGGCAATGGGCCGGGCCAGCAGAGGCAGCCACGGCCTTGCCCCGGCAAGTCCGAGGGCGACGGCAAGGCCGACCAGGGTATTGCCAATGACATTCTGCGAATTGACCAGCGGGATCGGCGTGCGGACCTGAAGCCAGGCGAGAGCGGGCATGTCCACCGTGCGCGCCAGCAGGAACGTGGCAAGGCCCGCAATCAACAGGCCTGTGCCGGCGCGCCGCGGCAGGTTAACCAGCCGCGGCGAACGGGCGAGCATCGCGCCCATCAACCAGATCGGCATCAGCAGCAGGATCTGCGGACCGGCCAGCCAGCCGAGCGCAAGCAACCAGATCAGGCGCCGGGAGCCTTGCAGAAACAGGGCCACGCCGAACAGGGCATAGTACCAGACCTCGTAGCTGAGTGACCACCACGGCGCGTTCCACACGGGCAACTGCCCATGGGCGCTTTCGGTCATGAACAACAGCGGATCGATCACGGAGTGCCAGGTCAGCGTCTCGTGCCCGCGATAGGGCTCGATCACCGGAACGGGCCCGCGCAGCGCGAAGACGAACAGGCCCAGTGCCATGGCGAGCAGAGCGACCGGCATGATCCGCACGGCCCGGGCCAGGGCATATTCGGCGAGAGTTGTACCCGGCCGGGAGGCTCCCGTGCCGACTGCGAGCCCCGAGACGACGAAGAAGACCACCACGGCATAGTGCGAGCCGAGGGGACCGACATAGGGCTGGCCGGAATGGAACCCGACGCCCAGCGAATGATAGACGACCACGGCGAAGGCGCTGACCATACGGACAAGATCGACGAGCGAGGACATCGGACCCGAGAGGAACTCGGGGGCCGGCGGGTCAATCCGGTCGGGCGCGGCGCGGCTCATGGCGGGAAGCCTAGCGGCACAATGGTTACCAGGTGGCAAATCGCGCCTATCACAAGCGCGCGGGATGAAGGCCGCCCTTGCCTTTGACGGCGCGGCGGGATCACAAGGCGGCGACCAACCGGGCAGCGGGAGACAGGACAGTGGCCGAGGCTGACGACGAACTCGTGATCGAGCACGAGGCTGGCCTCGCCGTGGTGCGGATCAACCGGCCGGCGCAGATGAATTCGCTGTCGATGGACCTGCTGGGCCGGATGGGCGTGGCAATTCCCGCGCTGATCGCCGATCCGGCGGTGCGCGCGATCATGCTGACCGGCACCGGGCCGCGCGCGTTCTGTGCCGGGGCCGACATGGGCATGATGGGCGGCCCTTCGGACCCGGAACAGACGCTGGCCGGCATGAAGAGCTGGCACCACTGGATGATTGCCCTGCGCGAGACGGAGAAGCTGGTGATCGGCGCGATCAACGGCGCGGCCGCGGGCGGCGGCTTCGGCATCGCGATGGTGGCCGACCTGCTCGTCGCGGCGGATACGGCCGTGTTCAAGGGCGCGTTTTCGACCCTTGGCGTGGCCGCCGATTTTGGACTCGGCTTCACCCTGCCCCGCGCGATCGGCGAAAAGCGCGCGATGGAGATCATTGCCTGTGACCGCCGGGTGAGCGCGGCCGAGGCCAAGGCGCTGGGCATGGTGGCCGAGGTCTTTCCGGCCGAGAGCTTCGCCGCCGAGGCCCGTGCCTATGCCCTCAAGCTGGCCGCCGGATCGCGCGGAATTCAGCTTAGCAAGCGCCTGATGCGCCTGGGCGATTCCGCGGCGTTTGCCGCCTACCTCGAGGCCGAGGCCCGCACCCAGACCGAGGCGTTCCAGACGGAGGATGTTCGCGAAGGGGTCCGCGCCTTTCAGGAGCGGCGACCGCCCCGGTTTGCCGGGCGCTAGGGTCAGGATCTGTAATTGCAGAAGCTAGGCGGTGTTGATCCCGTGAGGGTTTCATGGATCTGTCCGCACTGACCGAAGCGGGGCTTGGCCGTGCTGTATCGGGTCTCACAGAGGCGAACGTTGCATTGACTCGATGCGGGCTTGTTGGCCCATCTGAGCACCTTCGCA
>Ga0207644_10000045_pt1 | contig 105495 bp, 107 predicted proteins | sample KBSS73metaG_FD_184326 | JGI IMG/M metagenome (GOLD analysis project Ga0207644, IMG submission 184326) | Switchgrass rhizosphere microbial communities from Kellogg Biological Station, Michigan, USA - KBS S7-3 metaG (SPAdes) (version 2) | ecosystem: Host-associated > Plants > Roots >... | reverse complement strand
TTCTTCGGTGGGGTTTGTTAAGCACCATCAAGATCCGTCAGGCCGGCTTCACCGGATGCGTCTCGTCATTCGACAGCTTGAGAAAATATATCGAAAGATATCAGGACCTCCGAGTGATCCCCACTTTTTCTTAAGGTGGATCACCAAATCTCGTCCTCGAAAACAAAAACGAGATGCAAATAACTCGCAGAATTACGGAATATCCGGAGAGGGAGGAATATGCGAAAGAGCTTGAAATCAGCGGTTTCGATATTGGCGCTCGGCATGGCAATGTCGAGTGCGGCGGCCATTGCGCAGGAGGTAAGGGGTCCGGAAGTTGTGGGGTCCACCGCCGCCCCCCCCGCCCCGGCTCAGACGTCGGCCGCGGCGGTCGGGCCCTCCCTCACGCAAGCGACTTCGAACGATCCGGGTCTGGCTGAGATTGTGGTGACAGCGCGGCGTACAACCGAAAATCTCCAGTCGGTACCGGTCGCCATCACGGCATTTTCCGGCGCTCAGCTGCAACAGCAGAGCGCCCGATCGGTATCGGACGTGGCGATGCTGACGCCCGGTTTGCAGATAAACTATGGCACCTCGATAAGTTCGGGCGCAATTTTTACGATTCGCGGCCAGGTTAATCAGGATCCAATCGCCAACCAGGATCCGTCGGTCGGCGTTTATGTGGATGGCCTTTACTGGGCGCGGGCTTACGGTGCCAACGCCGATCTGCTGGATATTCAGGGGGTTCAGGTGCTGAAAGGCCCGCAGGGGACACTCTTTGGCCGCAATACGACCGGGGGTGCCGTCCTGCTCTCAACCAACGATCCGAACTTTGACGGGCTGTCGGGACTGGTGTCCGGGTCCTATGGCCGGTTTGACTATCGCACGGTCACGGGCGTGATCAATGCGCCGCTGGTCGAAGACAAGGTCGCGCTACGTGTCGCGGGTCAGTTGATCAAGCGCGACGGTTATATCCACGACATCAGCCACGGTGTCACACTTGGCAACCTCGACAATTACACCATGCGCTCGAAACTGCTGTTCAAGCCCACTGAAAATCTGAGCATCGTTTTGTCGGGTGAGTGGTATCGATCGAACACGCTGAATGTGCCGCAGCGGCTGATCTACGGATCGCCGAGTGGTACGTCCGCGATCTCGACGGTCGCCGAAGTCGACGGCTTCGGCACTGCCGCCGCCTTGGGCTGCTTCAACCCCGGTGGCGTCGGGCCGGCGTGTCAGGCGCGCGCATCGGCGCTGTTCAATGACAGCATCGCGAAAAGCCGGGGCAACAACGCCGAGCTGACCAACATCCCGCGCACCTATGTCAAGACGCAGACCTATGGCGCGACGGCTACGCTTGGCACCTCTTTCGGTGCTGTCAAAGCGATCGGTGGCTACCGCAAAGTGCGGTCACTTAGTGTCAATGATAATGACGGTTCGCGCTTCTCCCTGCTCGCTTTCGAGCCGGCCATTGGCGTTCCCGGATCTCACGAAGATTCCGCAAGTGTCTCACAATATTCAATTGAGGTAGTCGCGACCGGCAAGGCTCTCGATAACCGCCTGGATTTTGCGGCCGGCGTCTACTACTTTCATGAAAGCGGGTTTGACGGCAACCGGATCCAGGCACTCAACGCCATCAACCCTACGGGTCTGTTGTTTTTTGGCAGAATCAAAAATGACAGCAAAAGCATTTTTGGCCAGGTAACCTATCACGCTACCGACGCGCTTTCGTTAACCGGCGGCATTAGATACTCGGTCGACGACAAGCGTCTGAAGTCGTATAATGGCTCATTCCCCTTGGGCACCATGCCGGGGATCACGGATGTCTCCTGTATCGTCGCTTCAGTCTGCCCGGCGAGTCGCCATGACTCGTTCACCGGCGTCTCCTACACCGCCGGTATCGACTATAGGATCGCCGATAGCGTCCTGGCCTATGTCAAGACGGCCAGGGGTTATCGCTCGGGCGGTGAGAATATCCGCTCGACGAGCGCGGCCAGCTTCATACCATTCAAGCCCGAGAAGGCGACCTCCTATGAAGGCGGCATCAAAAGTGAATTCTTCGGTCACCGGCTGCGCGTGAACGTCGCCGGCTACTATACCATCCTAAAGGATATTCAGCGGACGATTACGATCGTAACCCCAGGCGGAGCGGTGACGGCGGCGATCACTAATGCGGGCCAGGCGGATGTCTATGGTGGCGAGTTCGAGGCGAGCGCCGTGTTGCCCGGTGGCTTCCGGCTCGATGGGACGGTGGGCTATGCCCATCCCAAATATGTCAAGTACATCGACAACGGCTTCGATCGCAGCCGCGACGCCTTCTACGGCGTTCCGAAGTGGACGGCATCAATCTCTCCGTCATGGACGCATGATTTCGACGTCGGCAAGCTCCTGTTGCGGGCCGACTTTTCCTATCAGTCGGACATGAACATCTCGCCCGTCGCTTTCTACACGGATGATGCGGGCGTGCTTCGCGACGCGCAGAACGGAAACCCCGTCTCGCCTGTGGATGCGGCGGGTTATCTGCGCGGTGCGACGGACCAGGCGCATTGGCTGGTCAATGCGCGCGCCGGCATCACCGTGATGGATGGCAAGCTGGATCTTGCGGTGTGGGGCAAGAACCTGACCAACAAGCGGGACTTTGTCGCGGCGCTGTCATTGCCGTCCTTTGGCCTTTCTGCCGCTGGCGAACGTGAGCCGCGGACCTTCGGAGTCACCGCAACGATGAAGTTTGGAGCGCATTAGCAACGTCGCCGGTCTGGCCCTTAAGCAGCTTTTATCATCCTCCACACCGCTACACAGCAGGAGCTTCGCGATCGTGACGACATCGAACATGAAGTCGGACAGCGGCACGAGTCTCGCCGGACGTAAGATCATCATAACGGGCGCCGCATCGGGGATCGGCCACGCAACCGCCATATTGTTCGCAGCTCAAGGCGCTTCGATCGCCATGTTGGACGTCAAGGATATCGCTCTATGGCAAGAGGGACCCGGCAATGCCTTGCGATATCAGGTCGATTTACTCGATCGGACGCGAGTTCAGAGCGAAGTTCAACGGGCCGGCGAAGCCCTAGGCGGCATCAACGGCGTCGTGAACTGCGCCGCCATAGGCATTTATGGGTCGATCGATGACTATCCGATCGAGGATTGGGATCGCGTGCTGGGAGTCAATCTCACAGCACCCTTCCTGCTCATTCAAGCCGCCATGCCGTTCCTGCGCCGGGCAAGAGCGGCGACAATCGTCAACGTGGCGTCGGGAGCCGGTCTCCGTCCCAACGCCCCCGGCAGCCTCGCCTATGCAACGTCCAAAGGCGGGCTCATCTCGATGAGCAAAGTACTGGCCTATGAGCTTGCTCCCGCCATCCGTGTAAACACCGTCACCCCCGGAGTTGTCGACACGGCTATGTCGCGCAATGTGGTTATCGGCGAATATGATGATCCCAACGACGCGCCATTCGTCCAAAATTACGCGCTGAAGCGCGTCGCGGAACCGCGCGAACTCGCCAACGTCATCCTGTTCCTGACGTCCGACGCATCGTCCTTCGTCACCGGCTCGAACCTTATCGCCGATGGTGGGCGGCTCTTCCTTTGAGGAACACAACGTCTATTATCGCGGGAAGAACGTCCTTCAAGCGGTAGAACCGCGCACGTCCTGCCCTTCTGATTGACCCGTTCCTCCGCCAGTCAATGGGCGAACCGATCGAGCGGAACCTTGCCGCCAAAGATCTCGCCGTGACGTTCCTCGACTTCCCCGGCGAGGTTACATACGCCGCGATCGATGCAATGACCGCCCAGGCGCGCGCCGACGCAAGCGACTGCGTGATTGCGGTCGGCGGCGGCAAGGCGATCGATACGGGTAAGTGCGTGGCGATCCGGCTCGATTCACCCTTCATCTCCGTGCCAACGGCCGCCTCGACCGACGCCCCTGCCTCGCTCGGCGCGGCGGTATACAATGAACAGCATGTGCGCATTGGGAGCGAGCGGCTAAAGCGCCATCCCGACATCGTTATCGCCGACACTGCGGTCATTGCCCGAGCCCCGGCGCGACTGCTTGCTGCGGGGATCGGCGACGCGCTGAGCAAGAAGTTCGAAGCCGATGCCGCGATCACTGCGGGCGTGGACAGATACCATGGCTATCGCGCACCTCGCCTCGTCTGCGTGGTTGCGGACCTATGCTACGCCATCCTCCGCGAGCACGGCCACGCTGCCTATGCCGACGTCCAGGTCGGGCGCAGCAGCGAAGCACTGGAAGCTGTAACCGAAGCAATTATCCTCTTGTCACCGATGGTCTTTGAAAACGGCGGCCTCTCCTTCGCCCATTCGATGCAGACCGCCCTGATGCAGGGGCGCGGTACGAAAGCCCGCATGCACGGCGAACACATCGCCTATGCACTCCTGGTGCAGCTTGCGGTAGAGAACCGTCACGACGCGTTTATCGCTGATCTCATGGACTATCTGCGCCCGATGAAACTCCCCACTTCGCTGGCCGAGCTGGACTGCGCCGAGCCGACCGAGATGGAACTGAATGAGATCGCGAGGATCACGTTCGAATCAAACTGGTCGAGAAACGTACCCTTCCCGGTCGGCGAGGAGCAGATGATCGCCGCGATGCAGCGGATCGAGATACTTTCCGCCCGGCATCGCGTGGTCGCCTGACCAAGCTCATTTCACGACCGGATGAGGCATGGAGAGGGCTGCGAACTTGACGAACCCGCGTAGCAGTGTTGCAATACGATCGAAGTACTCCCGCAAACGCAAGAGCATGGCAAATCAAAGCTCTGCCACATGGACGCCAGGTTGCTCACGGACCGAACGCGTTCATCTGCCGCACATCCAGCGCCGGTCTTATCCGAACGGCCGTCCAGAGTTTTCGTGATATTTGTAGCGACTGAGCTAGCCCGGATATCTCACAATACCGTTTGATCTGACCGGGCCGCGAGGTTTTGCGGCCTTTCTGCAGGTACGGAGGCGGCCGAGATGCGTGACGGCAGCTCAAGGGAGCATTTTCGGCAGTTGCGGGGCGAGCGCCGCGGTTTCCGCGATGGCGGGTGGAGCGAGACGGCGCTGTCTGGTTCGTCAACGAGCCGCAGCGGTTCGCAAGGCGAGGTAAGCGAACTCCCATTCGTCGCGCCACGGATAGCAGAGGTCATGGCGATCTTGACGCGCCGGACGCTGACGAGAGAGAAAGGTCGATCCCGGTGGCCCGATGCGGACCACCGGGAACAGGTCCGTGGCGGTGCTGTCAGTCGACTGCGAACGCGTCTCCACTTCGACCGATGAGAGTGCAGCTATCAAGTGACCGCACGTTTGGCCGCGCCCGGATGCGAGCGTGGAAAGTCGGACGGCATTGGCGGGCCGCCTGGCCAGCGTGCCGGGAAGTCCGACCGCAGCGCCTCCCCGACTTCAGTCCACGGCGCAATATGGACGGTGCGCATGTCACGGTACGCGATGCACCAGCCTGAATCGACGCGAACATACCTGTCCTTGTACCGAACCGCCCCAAACAGCGACTCGCCGCCGAGCACGAGTTCAAGGTGTGCGCCGATCAAACCGGTCGCATGGTTCGGGTCAACAAATGTGAAGAGCGCGTAGTTCGGTGTGTGCACGGTGAGGCCCATGTGAGAGCGGGCCTCGGCGATGAATGAGACGATTCCCTGCCTGCTTGTTGCATTCGGCAAACCCGAGCCCGCGAAAGTCGCATCCTCCGTGAAACAGGCACCCAGAGCGTCAAGATCGTCACAATCGGCTGCGAGAAAATAGCGCACGACGAGGTCATCCAGCGCGGCACGATCCTCGAGCCTTCGTACCCGCTCCTCCATGTCATTCATGCAGCGGCCCCACGCCGTATCACCGCCCGGTCCAGACCGGCTTGCGCCGCTCGGCAGCAGCGGAAAGACCCTCCTGCCGGTCGGCCGCGTCGTGATAAGCCTCAATTTCCTCGAACTTCGTCGACAAGGCGACTTCGAGCGGATGCCCGAGCCTGCCAAGCGCTGCAGCCTTTGCGGCCTGTACCGCCAGCGGCGAGGCGGCGTTGATTTTGTCGACCCATTTCCGTGCGGTGGATTCGAGTTCGGTATAGGATACGACTTCGTTGACGAGGCCATATCGTTGCGCGGCATCCGCCGTGATGCGCTCGCCAGTCAGGATCATCGCCATCGCGATATGGTACGGAAGCTGGCGGATCGCGCGGTGGACGACGCCGCACTCGCCAATGATGCCGACCTTGGTTTCGGGAAGGCCGAATTGCGCATTATCTGCAGCAACGATGATGTCCGCACACATCGCGAGTTCGAAACCGCCGCCGACGCAGAAGCCCTGTACCGCCGCCACCATCGGCTTCTTCAGCTTGACCAACGGCCCGCCAATGCCGGTCAGACCGCCGCCCAACGCCATCCGCCCGCTGCGATCGGTGCCACCCGAAACGTCAGCGCCGATGCAAAAGGCCTTCTCGCCTTCCGCCGAGAGGATCACCGCCCAAATTTCGGCGTTTACGTTGATCTCGGTCCAGGCATCGGCGAGCGCCTGGTCCATGGCGGGCGTGATGGCATTCAATCCTTGCGGACGATTGAGCCGGACGCGGGCGACGTGACCATCGATAGAGAATTCCAGATCGGACACGAGAGAGCTACTCCTTGACGGGGGCGACGAGCGGGGTCGTCGACGGAACGTTATATTCGGCGATCACAGCCTTCAGCCCGCGTTCGGCCATGCGCGTCCGGATCTCGATCACGGCCGGTGCAAGGTGAAGCAGCGCATCGATTTCGGCGATACCCGACAGCGCGTGACGAAAGCCTGCTGCCTCGGCGGCGCGGTTGATCGAAAGCTTCTTAAGCCGAAGAACTTCGGGAGGCGTCAGAGCAATGCGGTCGGCAAGCGAGGCCACCGCTGCGAGCAAGTCGGCAGCCGGCACACAGTGATTGGCCCACCCCCATTCGACCGCGGTCGGTCCGTCAATCCAGTTTCCAGGGACGAAAGCGAATTCCTTCGCGCGTTTCGCACCGACCAGAGAAACCCATGTCGGGGCGACGAACCCGCCGCCAATCGGGATGGTGGGCTCCCCGATGCGCGCATCGTCCGCGACGATCGTTATATCGGCGAACACGCACATCTGCGCCGCGGTCGCGATGCAATATCCATGGACGGCCGCTATCACGGGCTTGGGGTGGTCCCACATCGCCAGCCAGCGTTCGACGTTGCCTTGCAGCCGTGCGCGGTCCGCCATCGGGTCCGCCGGCCCCGTGTCGCCCGAGCCATAAGCAGCGAGATCTATACCGGCGCAGAATCCCTTGCCCTCACCGCGCAATCCGATCACCGGTCCGCCTTCTCCCTTCAATCGTTCGAGCGCATCGGCAAACTCATCCATCAGCGCCGGCGACAATGCGTTGGCCCGATCAGGTCGATCGAGCACGATCCAGCTCAGAGCACCAGCATGTTCAATGCGAATATTTTCGTAACCGTCGGACAACCGACTACTCCGCCCGCCCAATCGGATTAAACGCCTTCACGTGATAATCGGTGGTCAATGTCGATCGAAGCTCGCGGCGTTTGAACTTCCATTGGCCGTCCACCTTCACTACGGTGTCGAAATACTGGCCGTAGAGGATGCCGTCGGGACGCTCCTTCTGGTAGCGATGGACGGCAACAACGATCGACCGCACGTTGGCCTCCTCGCGCGCGACAAAATCCACCACGACATTGCTATTGTGATGCGACGTGCCCTTGAAGAAGGTGCCGATGCCCTCGAGCGTCTTCCGGTATGCGTCGATCCCGCTCGCCCCGAAATTCGGTGCGTAGCTCACTTCGCAAGCATCCACGAAAAGTTCGGCCATTTTCTCAGGCTGGTTCATGTCGAGCGCGTAACTATACTCAAAGATCATTCGCTCGATGGCCCGCTGTTCCACCATCATCTCGATATCGGTCATGCCCACCTGATCGTCATCCCTTCGGCCCGTTGAGACTAGCTACGAAATCACTGCGCCAGCATCCCGGCGTCCACCAGATGCTCCGCGCCCGTTATGTAAGACGATTCATCGGACGCCAGGAACAGCACGAGCTGCGACACCTCGTCCGGGTCCGCGATCCGCCGGAGCGGAATGAGCGAGAGCGCGTCGCCGCCGCTCTCATCGGTGGCCTCGACCATCATCGGCGTCTGGATGAAGCCGGGATGGACTGAATTCACCCGGATATTGCGCGGCCCGTATTCGATCGCGGTCGCCTTGGTCATTCCGCGCACCGCGAACTTGCTGGCGACGTAGGCGAGGCTCGGGAAGCCGTAGTTTGCCGCCATGCCGGCGATCGAGGAGATATTGACGATCGATCCGCGTCCGGCACGCAGCATCGATGGCAGGACTGCGCGCATGCCGAGAAATACCGAATGCTGATTGACCGCGCAGACCTGGTGATAGTCGGCCTCGGCGAGATCCGCGGTCTCCACCATCGGCCCCAAAATGCCAGCATTGTTGACGAGAACGGTGATCGGTCCAAACACTTGTTCGCCCTTTGCGACGACCTCGGTCCATTGTCCGGCATCGGTCACTTCGTGCTTGAGAAACAGGGCATTTGCACCCAGCTCGTCGGCAAGCGCGCGGCCGGGGCCCTCGGAACGATCGGTCATGATTACCCTGGCCCCTTCCGCGACGAAGCGGCGGGCATGCGATTCACCCATACCGCGCGCGGCTCCGGTGATCAGGGCAACCTTGCCTTCCAGCCTATTCATGCAGCCTGCTTTCCCAACATATCGGCATCGACGGAACGGCGCTAATCAGGTCGGCCGAAGTACCGGCCGACCCGCCTGCCGATGGCTCAGAACTTGAACGAAACCTCGGCAGCGGCCGTGCGAGGTTCCCCCCAGAGAGCGGTGTTGAAGCCACCGCTCGCGCCTTCCACGTAGCCCGACTGATAGTAGAGCTTGTCGAACACGTTCTTCACATAGACGCCGGCCGAAAAGTTGCTTTGCATGATATTGTTCCAGCTTAGGCGCAGGTTGACGATTGAATAGCCCGCCAGTTTTGTGCGCGGGGTGATCGAACCAGCGTTGCTTGAGAAGAAGGAGCTCGTCTGACCGAATACGTCGCCGTGCAGGACGACTTCTCCGGCGGATTCCGAAATCGGCAGTTTGACGTCGGTATAGAATGACCCGCTCCACTTTGGAGTATCGGGATAGGAATCGAACGGAATCGTGTAGCCGGGAATGCCGGTCTGCGTAGAAAGATCGACTAGATTGTCAGTATATTTGCCCTTGGTGTACGCGCCCGAGAAGCCCAAGGTGAGCCAGCGCGAAGGCCGGATGTTGGCGTCGGCTTCTACGCCGCGAATCCGCTTCTTCGGTACGTTGACCGTGAAGCCTGCCGGATTTCCCGCAATGATCGCATAGATTGCGTGCTGGGCATTCTTTACGTTCTGCTGATACAGAGCGATATTGAATTGCGCCGGCATGTCGCCCAGCCGTCCGCTGAACTTGTAACCCAGTTCGAAATCATGGGCATATTCGTTCTTGAAGAAATTCAGGTTGCCGTAGGGCACGACCGTTCCATTGAAATTTCCCGATCGGAAGCTGCCGCGCTGCGCAAAATAGACCATGTTATGCGGATTGATCTGATATTGCAGGTTGAACGTCCAGCTGGGTGCATCGAGCTTCTTTGACTGTACGGGTGCAACCGGCATTCCGGGCAGGGTAAACAGTGCGCCCGGTTCCTGGTTCAGCTTCAGCGTTTCCCACGTATAACGTCCGCCCAACGTCACGCTGAGTGCGTCCGTCAGTTTGTAGGTGCTTTGGGCGAAAACCGCCTTGGACGTGTCTTTGCCGGTATAATAATAAGCGATGTCCGCCAGCGGGGTGGGGAACAGCTCCGGTCCCACGACGACCGGAATATAGTCGGTCTGTTTCTTATAGTCGTAAAATAGGCCGACGATGAATGTCAGTCGTCCGTCTAGCGCGTTGCCTTGCAGCTGCAATTCGTTCGACCAGCGCTTGATTTTGAACGTCTCGCCGCCTGGCGGACCATTGCCCAGGCCGGTGAAGTTGAACAGATCAATGGAACCGAACGGAGAACCGGACAGGATACCGGGGGTTCGCGCGAATGTATCGCCCCAGCTGAAGATGTTCTTCAAGGTCAGATCGTCGTTCAGATCCAATTTGGTGGTGTTGGTAATGAACGCGGCATGTGCCTTGTGCGGAAGGTCATAGGAAAGCCAGACCTTGTAGGGATGGTCCTTTTGCCAGGCGAGGTAGCCGGCGGTTGCACCAGGCCATGTGCCGGGACCCTCCGGCCCATCGCCCAAGGTTGGAGCGAATGGGCTGTTTGGACCGTACACACAATCCATCGTCGCTGTCAGAGCGAACCCGTTATTCGTCTCGCCGCACGTATGATAGGAATAGAGTCCGCCCGACCCCTCGGTACCGCCGAATTTGCTGTATTGAGCAACAAATATGTTCTCGAGACCCTCGAAAGGTCGGGCGACGATCGTGATGCGCCCGGACTTGGAATCGGTATCGCCCAGCGTACTTCCGGTGTTGGCATTTTTTATGTAGCCGTTCGAGGTCACATAATCGCCCGCGACCCGGATCAGCAGCTTTCCCGGTATCAACGGGATGTCGACTGCGCCCTGCGCCTGGAACATGTCGCGCTCGCCGGCGCGAACGATCGCGTAGCCCCCAAAGTCCTCGCCAGGCTTGGTCGTCTCGTAGAGCACGGCGCCGCCTGTCGCGTTGCGCCCGAACAGGGTACCCTGCGGTCCCTTGAGCACCTGCAAAGACGAGAAATCGAAAAAGGCCGTCGACGTATTGCCACCGGTGAACGGAGCTTCGTTGATATAGGTCAGCACCGCCGGGCTTGTTCCCGAGAATGGATCGAGCGTCTGACCGCGCATCGTGAAGCTGATCTGATTTGAATTCTGACCATTTTTGACGGTCAGCCCCGGTACGAGCGAGGTCAGGTCCTGCTCCCGCGTGATCACCCGCTCCTGCAAGACCTGGCCGGTAAAGGCGGACACCGATACGGGAACCCGTGAAAGCGCCTCCGACCTGCGCTGGGCCGTAACGATGATTTCTCCGGCATCGGCCTCCTGCACCTGCTCCGGCGGCTGAGCCTGCGCGGCCACCGGCGTGCCGGTCGGCGAAGTTTCCTGTGCCGCAGCCGGCGTAGCAGCCACGGCAACGAGCGCGCCCCCGCTCATCAACGCTATTTGAAACGAGTCGATTGTCCGCTTTGTCATTTAGCCCTCCTCTTCCCTGCTTGGGTCTACTTTCCGGCGGCGCTATCGGTACGATGACGGATAGGACGCTGACCCTTTGAGCTATCAACAGTGAAGTTGACAGCAACCGCTAGCTTGGTCAACATCAAAGTTGACTGATTTGACTTTGATCGGTGATGGGGGTCGGGCCGGCCGGGCGCCTGCAGCTGCGCATGGAGAGCAAATGACTAGTGTATCGCTGGCCGACCTGCATCAGTTCGCCGCCGCGGCTTTGGATAACACCGACCCCGGCGATCCCCTGAGTCCGATGGATATCGCGCTGGTTCGCTTGGGCCTGGCGACGAGCGTGAGCGCGCTGAACCGGGATGCAATTGATGGGGCGGTTGCCGAGGCCGTTGCGGCCGGCGCAACGACTGCCCAAATTCAAGAGGTTGTATCGTTGATTTCCGGCCTTGGCGTCCATTCGCTGATGGTGGCGGCCGTTCCCATCGCGCGCGCCGCAGGTCTGGATTCGGCGGCGCTCACGCCTGAGCAGCAGGAACTGTGGGACAAACATGTCGGCGGCGATCCGTACTGGAATGCATTCGAAACCGAGCTGCCCGGATTCTTAGAGGCAATGCTCAAGCTCTCGACCGATCAATTCACGGCCTTCTTCGACTATTGCGCCCTTCCGTGGAAAAGCGGTCAGGTTCAGGCCAGGCTGAAGGAATTGATCGCGATGGGGTGCGATGCGATGCCGGCGCACCGCTTCGGTCCGGGGCTTCGTCTGCATCTTGGCCACGCGATCAAGCTGGGCGCGGGTCGACGCGCGGTGATGGAGGTGCTCGACCTCGCCGCGGCAGCGCCGCCGCACGACGGCTGGCGGTAAACGTCCCAAGGCCGGACTCAAAGACTTGGATCGATCACCGCCTTGATAGCTTCACCCGTGCGCACTGCGTGAAGGGCTTTGTCGGCGTCCGAAATCGCAAAGCGGTGGCTGATCAGCGCGGCTAGCGGCACCTTGTCCTGGAGATGCGCGGCAAGGTGCATCGCTCCATAATAATGACGCGGCTTTGGAAAGCTCGCCCCGGCGATCGTCAGGTTCTTGGTCGTCATGTCGCGCGGGGATATCGGCTGCGTTCCGATCGCGCCCCACAGGCCAAGTATGACGTAGCGGCCATGGATGCCGGTAAGATCGACGCCCTCCGGAAAGGCAGGCAGGGCACCTGCGGCCTCAACGACGAGCGAAGGGCCCGAAGGGCCGGTGAGATCGTAGATCTGGCGGCGCCGTTCGTCGGCGCTCGCCGTGAGCGACACCGTCGCCGTCGCTCCAAGCGACTTGGCAATTTCCAGACGGCGGTCGACGCCGTCTATAACGATCACCTGGTGCGCGCCGGCCTGCGCAGCGACAAGGACAGCCGCGAGCCCGACCGGCCCGGCACCCTGTACGACGACGGATTCGCCCATCCGGACCGGCCCGCACCGATCGAAGCCGCGCAAGACCGTCGGCAAGGCACAGCCCAACGCTGCAAGGGCAAGCGGATCCGCGTCCTCGGGCAGCTTGAAGAACGCGAGTCCGGTGGGCAGCCAGGCGTAGTCGGCATAACTTCCCCAATTGGGCTTTTCAGCATGTTCGAAGAACCGGCTGTTCTCGCACGGCGTCTCGTCGAGAACGGTGCAGGAATAACAGCGATGGCAGGCCGCGATCGGCGACCAATAAACCAGATCGCCGGCCTTGACTGGAATGCCCGCATAATCCTTGTCGATGCCACCCAGCTTTTCCACCCGGCCGATACCTTCGTGCCCGAGGATGATCGGGAACGGCATCACGCCGGCCTCCCCGCTGGTGATATGCACATCAGAACCGCAGACGCCGCCGACGATGACGCGTACCAGTGCACCGCCGGGCTCGGGGTCCGCGACGGGCACTTCCCATGTCTCTAGGCGGTTGGGCTCGACGAGCACGGTAGCGCGGCCGGTGACCATATTGCTCTCCTTATCCTGTCGCGGCGTTCAAGCCGGCATGTTCACCTTCGGGCAAACTTCGGTGGCTAGGCGTCGCAGCGACTCCTCCCAAGGTTTGGGATCGTCGATGCTGTCGTGCTGATTGGCGACGATCTGGCCCCAACCCCCGACCTGGCTAGCGAGCTTTTCCAGCTTGTCGATGACTGTCTCGGGCGAGCCGCAGAGCACGACATGCTCGGCTAGGAAGTCGTCGTCGATCTCGGACGGCGTGATGTTTCGCCCGGAATCCTGGATGATGCCGTCGAACAGGCGGAACTTGACATAGATTTCCTTGAGATACTTGCGCCATGTCTCGGCCATCCCGCTGCTCAGGTAGCGGCGCTTGGCCTCCGCATCGCTGTCGGCGATGAAAACATCTCGGCAGACGCGATAGCGTTTGCGGTCGGCCTTCCGGCCCTTCGATTCCATGGCCACCGCCCAGGTGTTCCAATGCGAAATCATCTGTGGCGTGCCGCCGAAGAAGGAGATCGGGCTGTAGTTGCGTTCGCCGGCGAACTTCATCGAGGATGAATTCATCGACAGGCCGGTGACCGCGATCTCAAGCTTTTCGCGACCTCCGTGCGGGCTGTTGTCGGCAACCTCAACCCAATATTCCGGCATCGTATCAGGGCCGGGAAATCCGGCCTGGAAATATTCGCCACGCTCCAGAAACGGCTTTCGCTCCCAGACACGTTCCATCAGGCGGAGCGCCTCCAACTGGCGTGGCGGCAGGCTGAAGATATCGTCGAAGCCATGCAGGATTGCGTCGGTATGATGACCGCCGGGAGCCACGCCCAGGAAATAGCGTCCCTCCATTACCTGGCTGAGCCAACCGATGCGGACAGCGAGCGTCGCCGGATCGTGGTACGGCAGCAGATGCGCCATGGGGGCGAACCGGATCTTCTTCGTGATCTGTGCACAAGCCGCAATGATCGCCTCGGGCATCGGGATATTCTCCCAGCCGAGCGTGTAATGCTCGCCGATCATGAAATCCGTAAATCCGGCCTCGTCGGCGATCCGGGCAATATCGACCGCCCAATCGAAAACCTGTCGCGGCGTTCGGCTCGGAGGATTGTACGGTGTCATGAAGATCCCGCACTGCAGAGCCATTTGCGTCTCTCCTGACAACTATATCGGTCAAACCAGTGTGCCGTCCGCCGCCTTCACGGAAAAGCGCGGCGCCACCTTGCTGATGAATTGCTCAAGTTCCTCCTGATTTGCCTCCGGCTCAAGGTGGCCCTGGCCGAACATGAGGAACAGCTCGTCGAAGCCAAGCCGATCGTGCGCTTCGCCGATCCGGTCGGCGATTTCGTCGGCGGATCCGATCAGGACGTTGGGCGGGCGCTGGCCCATGGGGATGAACCATTCGTCCCAGAACCACATATGCTCTTCCATAAGCTGCGCCGCCCGATCCTTGTCGTCGGTGAGCATCAGGAAGCCGCCCCATGCCGACGCCTGGGCATTGGTTACCTCGCGGCCGTTCTTGGCCGCCGTGGCGATATAGCGATTGTTCAGAGACTCGCAGAAGTCGAGATTGTCCGAGAGGACGATCAGCTTGCCGCCCTCTTCGGCCCAAAAGTCGATCGTGCGTCCGGAGGCCGCAAAGCCGCCGTAGATCGGAGGATGCGGACGTTGGTAGGGAAGCGGCGCGATGCCGATCTCGCGCACCACACCGTCGGCGTCCTGGCCCTTGCCATATTTAGCATAGGCTGGATGGCCGCCAGATCCACCTTCGGGCGGGAATTGCCAATTGTCGCCCTTGTGGCTGAAGACATCGTTGGTCCAGGCCTTCTTGACGACCCGGACGCCCTCTTCGAACAGCGAGCGGTTGCGGGCATCCTGCTGGTCGCGTGCCTTGACGTTGTCGGGCGTGGTGGCACTGACACCTTCCTTGACACCGTAAGCATCGACCCAGCGCGCATGATAGCCGCGGGTGAAGCCGCAATAGAGCCGCCCTTGGAGCATGTGGTCGAGGGTTGCGATCTCTTCAGCCACCCGCACCGGGTTATGCGTCGTCATCGTGTAGCCCATGATGCCGGCGTGCATTCGCTTGCAGTGCTGGCCGACAAAAAGGCTGAACATGCCGGGGTGGTTATTTGCTTCGAACCCCTCGATCTGGAGGTGATGTTCGGGCTGACAGTAACCGTAAAAGCCCAGCTCGTCGGCAAGCTTCACGTAACCCTTCACCTCTTCGAGGAAGCGCTGGTATAATTCCGGACGCTGACCCGCCATGCCAGCCTCGATCTCGTGCCGGCGGCCAACCACGCCAGTTTGCATCAAATGAAATCGCATGCCTCTCCGCCCGTTCTGCTACGGTGACGTGTGGAACCGCGCTCGCGATCGTCCGTCAACGCGTGTGTTGGAATCAGTTCCAGCGCATTCAGGCCCGCTTGTCAACTCATGTGTTGACTGATGATGGTGAGGTTGGGCATATCGTTGCCTAGAACCAAGCGGTCAGCGGCGACGAGGAGAGGTGATGGCGTATGTGCTGACGACTGAAGTGTCGACGCTCGGCGACCTGCTGCTCCGAACCGCTGCCGATGATCCAGACCGTGCGGCACTGATTCTGCCTGACGATCGTGTGACGTTCGCCGAACTTCGCGACAGATCCGTTGCCGTGGCACGCGCGCTCGCCGCGATCGGCGTCGGGCGTGGCGATCATGTCGCGATCCTGATCCCAAACAGCGTCGCCTATGCCGAAGCCCTGTTTGGGATTGCCCTGCTGGGCGGTGTCGCAGTGCCGCTCAGTGCGCGCCATCGTGCGACCGAACTTGGCTATATCCTTGCCAATTCCGAGTCGGTTGCACTGATCACGAGTCGGGACCCAGCCGATCCGATCGACTTTACAGCGATCCTGGCGGAAACATTCTCACTCGTCGCTGGCGACGGCGCGATCGCCGCGGCCCCGGCCCTCCGCCACTTCATTCTGATGCGCGGAAAATCGACCGGCCGTTTCGTTGGCCGCGACGATTTCCTGGCCGGCGGCGAAGCCGTGCCGGCGTCAGCCATAGACCATATGCGCCGCAGCATTCGGCTGCGTGACCCGGCGCTGATCATCTACACGTCCGGCACCACCGCCAATCCCAAGGGATGCCTGATCTGTCATGAGGCGCTGACGCGCGGTCCGGTTGAACGTGCCCGGCACAGGATGAGCACCGGTTCGCCGGGCGTGACATGGGGCGCCGGACCGCTATTCCATATTGGCTCGCTCTCTCCGTTCATCGGTGCGGTCGGATCAGGCAGCACGTATCTCACCGACGGCTACTTCGATCCCGGCCGGGCACTCGCGCTGATGGCGGAGCATGGCGTAACGCTGGCCTGGCCTTGGTTTCCGGCGATCGTTCAAGGACTGATCGACCATCCCGATTTCGATCCCGCCAAGCTTTCCACGCTTCGCTATCTGTTCCTGATCGCACCGCCGACGCTGGTCGATCGCGTCCAGGACCTGCTTCCCCAGAGTGAGGTTATTCAAGCATGCGGGATGAGCGAAACCGCAGGCATCTTCGCGCTGAGCGACCCCGACGAAGGTCGCGAGTCACGCTCGGTGACGCAAGGCAAACCGGCAACAGGCATCGAGATACGGATCACGGACCCTGACACCGGCGTCGATCTGCCCGACGGCGCGATGGGCGAGATCCTGGTGCGCGGCTATAATGTCATGGATGGCTACTGGGCGGCCCCCGAAAAGACCGCAGCAACCTTCGACGCGGGAGGCTGGCTCAAGACCGGCGACCTTTACACCCGCCTGCCTAACGGCAGCCTGATCTTCGGCGGCCGCTGCAAGGACATGCTCAAGGTCGGTGGCGAGAATGTCGCGGCAATCGAGGTCGAGGCGTTCCTGTGCACCCATCCCGACGTCAAGACGGCCGAGGTCATAGGCCGACCCGATCCACGGCTGGATGAAGTCCCCGTGGCATTTGTCGAGCTATACGAGGGCGGCGCGGCCGACGAGGACGCACTTATCGCCCACTGCCGCGGCAGAATCGCAAGCTACAAGGTGCCGCGCGCAATCTATTTCATGACATCGGCCGACTGGCCGATGTCGGCGACCAAGATCGACAAGCGAGCGCTCCGCGCCCGCCTCGCGGAGGAAATTCAATGAGCGATCCGAAACAGACCGTCAGCGGTTTCCTCGCCACTTTCTCGAGGGGAGATGTGGATGGCGTCATCGGTGCAATGGCAGCGGACGCGACATGGTGGGTGTCCGGCAGCCTTGAGGGTATGTCAGGCACATATGACAGGGCTTCGCTTGGTCCGCTGCTGGAAGGTGCCCGGGCGATGTACAAGGAGGGCGCGCTGCGCATCACGCCAATTGCTATGACGGTCGAAGGCAATCGAGTCGCGGTGGAAGCCGAGGGCTTTGCGACTATGACGAACGGCCGGGTCTATCACCCGCGCTATCACATGCTGTTCGAAGTGAAGCACGGCAAGATCCGCTCCGTGCGAGAATATATGGACACTCTGCACGCCTGGGAGACCTTCTTCAAACCCTAGCCTGCGCCTGGCCGCATGCATGTGGCCACTACTATCTGACCCAAAGTATCCTTCACCGCATCCTCGAAACTCTCGTCATCCTGCGTGCGCGGCCGATCGTCCGAATAAGCGGTCAGCATGTTCAGGAACATGAAGCAGGCGGTGATCAGCCGGCGCTGCGCGATGCGATCGGGTAGGAAGGCGAGCCGATCCCGCAACAGTTTCAACGCGCGATCGATATTCGGCGGCAGCTCGGATCCGAAATCGCCGAATTCAGCGGTGTCGGTGCGCAACAGATACTGGCACAGGAAATTCGCGTAGCTGTGATTGCCATGCTGATCGGGCAGCTCGAGCTGCGGGAGGAAGATGATCTCGACAATCGTGCGCGCATCATCGAGCTTTCCGGCGGCTTCGGCAGCCTCCAGCATTTCGGCGCGGCGATCCTCCATCTGGCGCATGCGATAGTCGAACACCGCCTGCACCAAGCCCTCGCGCGAGCGGAAATGATATTGCACGGCATGATGGTTGCCCTGTCCCGCGGCGGCCGCGATTTCGCGCAAGGAGACGCCCTCGATCCCGCCACGCGCGAACAGCTTCTCGGCGGCCAGGATCAGTCGGGTCTTGCCGTCCATTCGTTCGACCACCGCCGTTGCCACCATCGCCTCCGTCCTGTCCGGAATCCGGTTGACGGGTTCTGGCAATTATGTCAATTACGCCACGTGGCTTAAAAGAATGAGACCTAGGAGAGCTTGCCATGTCGATGCAGACCGGACTGATTTTCCACCCTTATATGCGGCCGAGCCGCACCGCGCGGCAGACCTTTGAATGGGGTGTGCAAAGCTCGATCGCGTGCGACAATGTGGGTTTCGACTCGATGATGATTTCCGAGCATGCGTCGCAAATCTGGGAAAACATCCCCAATCCCGAGTTGATCATGGCGGCGGCCGCGCTGCAGACCAAAAACATCAAGTTCGCGCCGATGGCGCACATCCTGCCGCATCATAACCCGACCAAGCTGGCGATGACGGTCGGCTGGCTGTCGCAGATATTGGAGGGCCGCTACTTCATGGGGATCGGCGCCGGCGCCTATCCGCTCGCCTCTTACATGCACGGCATCCGCGGCGAGGACCAAAGCACCGAGCATCTCAACGACATGGTTCGCGAATCGCTGATGATCATGGAAAAAATCTGGAAGCGCGAACCCTTCTTCTATGAAGGCAAATATTGGGACGCCGGCTTTCCCGAGGAAGAGGAAGCGCTGACCGAGGAAGACGAGCAGCACAAGCTCGCCAACTATTCGCCGTGGGGTGGCTCATTCCCCGAATTCGCGGTGACCGGTTTCAGCGCCAATTCGCCATCGATGAGACTGGCCGGGGAGCGCAATTTCAAGCCGGTGTCGATCTATTCGGGACTCGATGCCCTGAAGCGGCACTGGGAGATTTATTCCGAGGCCAATATCAAGGCCGGCTTCACACCCGATCGATCACGCCACGCGGTCTCGCAGACGGTGTTCATCGCGGACACCGATGCCGAAGCCAAAAGGCTCGTGATGGAAGGTCCGATCGGCTATTGTTTCAACCACTATCTGATCCCGATCTGGCGCCGCTTCGGCATGATGGACGGCTTCGCCAAGGACGCGGGGATCGATCCGTTGAAAGCCGATCTCGAATTCCTTGTCGACCATGTGTTCGTGGTTGGATCTCCCGACACCGTCGTCGAAAAGATCAACACCTTGTTCGCGAAATGCGGCGGCTGGGGCACGCTTCAGATCGAGAGCCACGATTATTACGATGATCCCTCGGCGTGGTTCTACTCGCTCGAACTCGCGGCAAAGGAAGTCGCACCGCGTATTTCCTTGCCGGACGGCGCAACTCTCAATGCATCGCGGCAGCCGCAACCGGCCTGAGTTTCAAGGGCGCTGTGGAGGAGAAACATGCAACTGGCCGGCAAACGGATAATCGTGACGGGCAGCGCCCAAGGTATCGGCCAGGCCGCCGTCGACGCGTTTGTCGCCGAGGGTGCACATGTCTTCGCGCTTGATTCCAACGACGTGCTTGGCGCGCAAGCGGCACAGGCGGCGAACGCTAGGGGGCCGGGAACGGCCAAATTCCTGCAGGTGGACGTCAGCAATCGTGCGCAAGTCGATGCCGCCTTTGCGGCGGCGGCGGCGGAGCTGGGGGGGCTCGACGTCCTTGCCCATATTGCCGGCGTGCATCGCCATGCGCCGACGCATGACGTTCCCGACGATATTCTGAGCTGGATCTACGCCGTCAACGTCAACGGGACCATCTACACCAACAACGCGGCCTACCGGTTCATGAAGGATTCGGGTGGTGCGATCATCAATTTCGGGTCCGAATCCGGCCTGACCGCGGAGGTGAACAACGCCGTCTACGGGTCGTCGAAAGCCGCGGTTCACAACTGGACCCGCAGCGTCGCGCGCGAATGGGGCGCGCGCAACATCAGGATCAACGCGGTGCTGCCCTATGTCGTGACGCCGATGTACGCGAATTTTCGCGCCGCCCTGTCGCCCGAAGAGCTGGCGGCGCATGACAAGGCAACGGCCGAGCAGATTCCGCTTGGCGGGAAATTCGGCGATCCGGCGACCGATCTCGCACCGGTGTTGGTGTTCCTCGCCGGTGACGGGTCACGCTTCATTACCGGCCAATTGCTGCCGGTTGATGGCGGGCTGATATCGGTTCGGTAAACGCAATCGGGCTTGCATGCGTCAGGCCGACGGCTTGGTCCGCATTCCATCGGTAAAGATCGACCAGAAGGCTTCCGCGACTTCGCGGCCCGTCATTCCCTTGCCAGGCTGGAACCAGCGATGCGTCCAGTTGAGCATGCCGAACAGTGCATTCTCGACAAGCCTTGGCGGAATGTCGCCGCGCAAGTCGCCGGCCGCGATGGCCTCGCGGATGAAGGTTATCAACGTCTGATCGAATGCACGCGTCTTCTTCATGATCTCCTGCGCCCATGCGGTCTCCTCGGCGCCCACCTGATGCATCTGTTCCTGGATGTAGACGAATGTTGCGGGGTAATTCTCCTCGTACGACACCATCAGCCGCACGTAGATGAGATGAAGCCGCTCAATCCAACTGAGGCTCTGATCGCCTATCAGGCGATCGGCCTCGTGCATGTTCGCATCGAGTACGCCTTCGACCGTTTCGCGGAACAGCTCTTCCTTGCTGCCGAAATAATAATAGACCGTCGCACGATCCAATCCGGCTGCGCGGGCGACGTCGATGAGGCGGGTTGATTGATATCCCCGTTTCTTGAACAGCTGCGCGGCGATGCGGACCAGCTCCTCGCGTTTGGCGGCATAATCGAGGCTTCCGTCGGCGAGCGCGGAACGGCGACGGCGAGATATGTTGCTGACTTTAGGCACCGCGTATTCCCTCTTGCAATGCGCTCCCCTTATCTAACGATCTCGGCCAAGACTATCAGTCAACATATGGGTTGACTAGCGACCTTCCCATCCTCATTCTGGTGCAAGGAGAGGCGCATGGATCGCGCGCTAGCGCATTTCCCGACCAACCCGGAATATGGGCTCGGCATCTATCGGCGGCGACTGAACTTCGTCGCGGATGCGCGAAGCATGACCGCGCAGGTGGATGACACGCACCATTCCTATTGGCTGCTGCTAGAACATGACGCCGTCCGGGTGACCAACGTCGAGGCCGGCTTCATGCGGGCGCCGAACACGACCTGTCCGGGCGTGACAGCGGGGCTGGCGGCATTGATCGGCCTGCCAGTCGACACGACGGCCTCCGAGGCACTGGCCCGCCTTCCCCGATCGGCCAGCTGCACCCACCTTTCGGATCTTTTCTGCTGGACACTCGCGCAGATCGGGCAGACGGCCCTGTGGGAGATCAGCATTCCCGATCAGCTCTCGGCCCCCGTCTGGTTCGAGGTGGCGAGAAATAAGGTCATCGGACACCGATGGCAGGTCGCGAACCGCCATATCGTCGCCCCCGTAGCGCTTCGCGGGCGTCCATTGATGCAGGGCTTCATGGCCTGGGCACGATCGGAATTTGGCGGCGAAGACCTGATTGCCGCCACCATGTTGCAACGCGGGTTGCTTGTCGCGCGTGGCCGCGAACATATCGTCGATCAAGGCGACCCGACGCCGTTGGCACGCGCGGAAGGCATGGCCGGAAGTTGCTGGAGCTACTCCGGCGACAGGCTGAGTCACGCGACGGGGACGCTCAACTATGTGCGCGACTTCACCGCCGGTGTCACGCCGGAAACCCCGCCGCCGCACATTGCCGCACGGCTGCAAGGAGCAGGATCATGAACGATATCGCATCGATCGGGGAAATCATCGAGGATGCCCGAAATGGCCCCCCGTAACATATTGGTCGACGCACCGGATCGCGAGAATGAAGGCGGGGCACGGCACCGCATTCACGGTCTCAATCGAGGCACGCGAGGGTATTACCACCGGCATTTCCGCCCATGACCGTGGCCACAGGATCGCTGTCGCCATCGACGGATCCAAGGAGCGCCGCGATATCGTCTCTCCCGGCCATGTCTTCCCGCTCGTAGCGCGAGATGGTGGGGTCCTGGTCCGCGCAGGGCACACCGAAGCGGCGTTGATATTTCACGTCTGGCAGGTCTTACGCCTGCGGGCGTGATCTCAGCCCGACCTCGATCTCCGAACGCGTGAAGGGCAACCGGAAATCCTACTCGGAGACGCATGGCTATCGCGATTATGGCATCGGCGCGCAGATCCTGCTGGATCTGGGCGTGCGCGACATGATCCTGCTCACCGGAAGCACGACCAAGATGACGGCGCTGGAAGGCTTTGGGCTTCGCGTTGTGGACCGGCACGCGCTGACCGAGCCGGGCGTGCGGCTCGCGGCGGGCTGAGCGCTATCTAGCCGAAGGCCATTCCAGCTGGACGTTGTCGACCGCAGCGACGATTCCCGAATGATAGATTGGAGCGCTGTCTTCGCGGATCGTGAATTCGGGGATGCGCTTCAGCCATTCTTCCAGCGTGACGATCGCTTCCATCCGTGCCAGATGCAGGCCCGCGCAGCGGTGCGGCCCGCCACCAAAGGTGGAATGCGATATCCCGCGTCGATCCAGTTTGACCTTCAGTGCGTCCGGATTCTCGGCTTCGTCGAGCCCGTGGAGCGCAGTCGGCAGCAGGATCATTTCGCCGCGCTTCAGCTCGACGCCCCGGTAAATCTGATCCTTGGCCACCATGCGCGCTTCAGAGACGACCGGGAATCGGCGGAACATTTCCTCGGCACTCCGCTTCAGCTTTACCTCGTCGGTGCGAAGCTCGGCGACAAGGTCAGGATGACGCGCCAGATAGATCATCATGAAGCTGAGGAAATTGACCACCGTGTCGAGCCCGGCCAACAACAGCAACGAGATCAGACCCAGGGCCTTCTCATGCGAGATGAGCTCGCCGTTGATCTCGGAATTGACCATGACCGTGATCATGTCGCCGCCCTGCTTGCCGCGCCGTGCCCGAATGATCGGGTCGACATAAGCGAAGAAACCCGCGTTGCCGGCTTCGAGTGTCGCCGCCTGTTCTTCAGGCGTATTGCCTTCGGGCCTGGTCATCTGGACGGCGAAGCGGCTTAGCCGCGGCACGTCCTCCATCGGCAGATCGGCGAGCGCCATGAAGACGCGCACCGGAAAGACACGCGCATAATCGGCCGAGAAATCGCAGCGACCCTGCGGCGCAATCTGAGCAATGAGTTCGGCGGCGATCTCGCGGACGCGATCCTCGACCACGCGGATCTGGGCGAGGCTGAGGCCCTTATCCAACGTCTCGCGATAGGGCGTATGTTCGGGCGGATCCATCCGCGTCGGCACCATCTCATATTTCTCGCCGGCCTCCTTCGGCAGCCAGATATTCTCGCTCGAGAAGCGCGTCGGATCGCTGTAGATTTCGCGGACGGTATCACCATTGGTGGCGATCCAGTGCCCGCCGGTACGCGGCGTCCAGATAAGGTCGGGCACGCCGGGCTGCTGCACGCGCTTCCAGGCCTCGTGGTAGCCCTCCTCAATGCCAACGAGCGCGTACATATCGATGTCGTAGACGCGATCGGCAGCAATGTGCGCCGGACGCGAGCTGTCCATGGTGTGGGTGGCCACCAACCTCTCCTGTACCTATCGCCCGTCGAGCTGACAGCTCCTAACCAAGCGTTGCGATCGGGCACAGGAATGGCCAGCTTTGGGCGCCAAGTCAACGCACTTGTTGACGCCTGACCCGGGCCGCTAGCTTTCGGATGACTACCAAGGAGCCGCACGCTCGGCTATGCCAAGCAGAAGCATCGCATCGTTGCGATTGTCCGGATCCTCGCTCTCGGATTTGAACTGAACTTTGCTGCGGGTCTTGGGAGCATTCTCCGTAATCCGCGCTTCACGCTTGGCGATCATCTGGAGCACCTCTCGGCGTGCCGGACGATTACCAGCCAGCGCGTCTCGGTACATATTGTGTTGAAGGGCCTCTTCAACGGCAAATTCCCTGTTTCCGTGCAAACTCAACCCCCCATCAGACGGCCAGAGACCGTGGCCCAGCCGTCTCCGAGGTACGGCCTGATCTGCGCCTTCAGTTCCGCCGAGGAATGGGATTGGCCGTGAATTACCAGCCTGATCCGGCCACTTGCCACGCAGTACCTATTCGAAGACAAGTGCTGAGGGTCACTGGCGGAGCGGGAGGGATTCGAACTAAACGGCTAAGCGGCTGATTTATCCAGCTTCTGACCGATCCGAATTTCCGCGATACCTCGGAATATACCTCGTCGACTTTTTCCTCTGAAAACCGTCACTTGGCGGCTCAGTTCGACTGCGTGCACCGTATTCGAACCCACGATACAACGCAAGGTTTCGGCGATGTGGGAACGGTGCCGCTCAAGCGCCACCAGAGCGGACTGATTCATTTCGACCGGCGATCTAAGCCCGCTCGGCTCAAGCGTGAGTAGATGATATGAGACGAACCCTGAGAACGACAGAGCCGGGGGAATGGAGTTCGTGCGAATTGTTCGTGTCCATATCGAGAACTTCCGGGGAATAAGGCTCGCCGATCTTCATTTCGAGGGAACAACCGTCCTCCTTGGTGACAATAACACCGGGAAATCGACTGTCTTTGAGGCGATCGAGCTCGCCATCGGCGCCGATCGGCTGGCGCGTACGCAGGCGATCGACGAGCATGATTTCCACGGCGGCCGCTATCTTGCCGCAGAGGATCAGCCCGCGCCGACAATCGTGGTCGAGGTGGTGGTCGCCGGGCTCGACCAGCAGCATTGCGACCGCTTTCGCAACAATATTGAGTTTTGGCGCCGCGCCGACCGCACGCTGATCGGCCCCGGCGGCGCGGGCCAAGTGGCAGCGCCCGACGTCGAACCGGCGGTTCGCATCCGCTTCGAAGGCGCCTATGACCCGGATGGCGACGAGTTCACAGCGAAGACCTGGTTCGCGGTGCCCCGGGCAGACGACGGCACGCCGACGAGCGAGTGCCGGTCGAGCGACAAGCGCGAATTCGGCTTCTTGCACCTGCGCGCGCTGCGCACCGGCAGCCGTGCCTTGTCGATGGAGCGCGGCTCGCTACTCGACGTAATCCTCAAGACCTATGAAGTGCGCACGCGCATGTGGGAGACGCTGCTCGACCAGCTGCGCAACCTCGATGTCGTCGGCGCGAGCGATCCTGAGTTCGGCAAGATCCTGACCGCGATCCAGGATGCGATGCGCGAGATCGTGCCCGGCGAATGGGCGGACGCGCCGCATCTGCGCGTGTCCGAGCTGACCCGAGAGGATCTGCGCCGCGTGCTCAAGTCGTTCCTGGCAACCGGCGTGCCCGGCTATGCCGCGCCTTTCCAGCACCAGGGCTCTGGCACGATCAACGCGCTCGTCCTCGCGATGCTCGGGTTGATCGCCGAGCGACGCAAGGGCCGGGTCATCTTCGCAATGGAAGAACCGGAGCTGTCGCTTCCGCCGCATGTCCAGCAGCGCGTCGTTGACAAGGTGCGCGGGCTGGCATCCCAGGCGCTCTTCACCTCGCATTCGCCCTATGTGATCGAGCAGTTCCAGCCCGAGCAGATGACGGTGATGCAGCGCGATCCGACGGCGCTGCTCCAGGCATCCGCGGTGGTCCTGCCGCCCAGCCTACGCCTCAAGATCTTCCGCGACGGCTTCCGCACCCGATTCTGCGAAGCATTGCTTGCTCGCCGCGTCCTGGTGGTCGAGGGCAAGACCGAGTTCGTCGCTTATAGCACCGTAGCGAGGCGCGCCGCCGAACTCGCGCCCGGCCAGCACAAAAGACTCGACTCGCTCGGATGGGTGCCGTTCGACGCGGGCGGCGAGACCAATGTCGCCTCCTTCGCCGGTTTCTTCCGCAGCGTCGGCAAAACGGTCGCGACGATCTTCGACCAGCAGACGCCAGAAGCGGCGGCGGTGATCCAGCTTGCGTGCGACCGGGCCTTCGAGCAGCCCTACGCGGGGTTCGAGGATCTGCTGCGCGCCGAGATTTCCCCGGCCATGCACAAATGGTTCGTGCAGTGGCTGGCGCACCAGAGCGAATGGCCGCTAGCCCTTCAGAACCTGCTGCCACCAGCGGACGCGCCGGATGCCGCCTATGCGGCACCGTTCCTCGCGCTTTTCAAGCACAAGAAGGGCGATGAATATCTGACGATCTTCTTCAATGAGTGCCAGCTAGGCCACTTCCCCGCGACGATCATGCAAATTCTCAAGCAGGTGCGCGCGATGGTCGAGCCGCCTCCGCCGCCTCCGCCGATCCCGCTACCGCCGGCGCCCCCGGTACCGAGCGGCTGAGCGGCACGCACTCGATGACCCTTATCCTGTGTGACCAGCGCCGGCGGCTGCTCGCGACGGATGGGAACATCCTCGTACGCGGCGGTGCGGGTTCGGGCAAGACGACGATCGCGCTCGCCAAGGCTTGCGCCGATCTCAACGAGGGCAAGCTCGGGACCAGCGGCAAGGCGCTGTTCCTGAGCTTCGCGCGCGCGACCATCGCCCGAGTCGCCGAGCAGGCCACCGCGACGATCCCGCGCGCGCAGATGGCGCAGATCGAGATCAACACCTATCACGGCTTCGCCTGGTCGATCCTCAAGAGCCACGCTTATCTGCTGTGCGCCCGTCCCGGCGTGTCGCTCCTCCTGCCGGCGCAAGCGCGCGGCCGGCTAGCGGGCCTCTCCGGCCAGGCGCGCCGCGCGCGTCAGCGGCAAATGTTCGACGAAGAGGGGCTGATCGCCTTCGATCTTTTTCCGAGCCTCGTCGCCGAGCTGTTCGAGGCAGTGCCGGTGCTGGCGCGCGCTTATGGCGGGGCCTACCCGCTCATCATCGTCGACGAGTTCCAAGACACGAACGCCGACGAATGGGCGATGATCTCCAGGCTGGGTGAGGCAAGCCGGCTGATGGCGCTCGGCGATCCCAAGCAGCGCATCTATGATTTCAAGGGCGCCGATCCCCGCCGCTTCGACGAATTCATCGCCGCCTTCCAGCCGACCACGTTCGATTTCAAGGGCGAGAACCGGCGCAGCGCCGGCACCGACATCACCCTTTTCGCCGATGCGATGTTGACCGGCGCGTTCCGGCCGGCGCCCTATGCCGGCGTGACGTTAGAGGCTTATCCGGGGCAGAGCTTGCGGCCGCTCAAGCAAGCGATCCTCCAGGTCGCCAGGCGCCTGCGTGGCCGCAGCGAATGGTCGCTTGCGGTGCTGGTGCCGGCCAACGTCCTGGCGGCGAGCATTTTCGATTACATGGGCAAGGCCGAGCATGGCCTGCCGCGCTATCCGGTGGAGATCCTGGTGTCGGCCGAAGGGCCGATGCTCGCGGGCGACCTGATCGCGCTCCTCCTCGAGCCACATGGGCCCGAGGTTCCATTGGGCGCGCTGGTTTTGGAGGCGCTGGCTGCGTTCGAGGTCGGCCGCAACGAAAGCGCGTCGGCGACGGCGATCGCCAAAGCCGGCAAGCTGCGCAAGGCGGCGCGCGCCGTGCGGGAGCGCGGCGATTCCGGCTATGGTGCGCGCGGGGTGGCCGCTGACGTGCGGCAGTTGCTCGTCACGATCGCCGCGCTCGAGTTGACGGGCGACCCCATGACCGACTGGCGGGCTGTGCGGGCGGCGATCGGAGGGAGCGCGCGCGCCGAGTTGCAGACGGTGGCTAAGGAAGCCCGGCACATGCGGCTCCTACGGCGCGGCGCGCAGATCGAAGCACGCCTGGCGGAGGCATGGCGCACCCACGGCGCCTATCGCGACGCGCGCCATCTACTGCACGCGGCCGTGATGGAGGACCAGTTCGCGGCGACGGGCCGACCACATCTCGGCGTGACTGTGATGACGATCCACAAGGCCAAGGGGAAGGAATTCGACGAGGTGATCGTGTTCGAGGGCCCCTTCCAACGCTACGTGCGGATGGGGGGCGCGGAAGCCGAACGCTCGGCGCGGTTTAACCTCCATGTCGCCGCGACCCGCGCGCGTACCAATGTGACGATCATGACCCCGGCGCGAGATCCGTGTCGGCTGCTGCCGTAGGCGGGAGAAGAGGATGGCCAGCCAGGAGGAAATCGCCGGGCTCCGGGCGCGCCGTCGATCGACCTTGTGCATGCCTCCTAAAGGTGGCCTTTGACGGACATCTGATGGAAGGCGTCGAGAAGCCAGCTGCGGATATGCTCGACCTTCAGCACCTCGATTCCGGTGTCACCGCTGCGCCAGCGGCAGACAATTCCGGTGACGCGAGCCTTGTCCGGCGACCACTGCGTGCCGTCTCGAAGACATGCGACGAAGCGCGTGTCCCACACCGTCGAGCCGCTGAAACCTGGAGGCAAAGGAAGATGGCCTTGGCCGTTGAACATTTCGGCCTTCTCCGGCGAATGGTGCAGCGGGAAGAAGTAGCGACGGTCGGGGCCCATCGGTGCCTCCTCCATGATCTGCGTCCCGTATGACGTTCCCGCGCTGAACAGATTTTCGAAGTGGAAGCTGCTCGTTTCCTGCGCGTAGCCGCGGAAGAAGAGGATTTCCCTGTCGGTCGGAACATGTGCCCAATTGAACTTCTCTTCGGGTATCGCTTGGGCCGCATGGGGCCTGCTCCAGATCCCGTCCGGCACAGGAATGATGGCGCAGTCGACCGGATATGGCGCTCCCAGACTGCCGTTCAGCATGCGAAAGACGTCATCAGTTCCATGCGCGCCGAAAGCCGGATTCGGGAGTGGCAGACCGGTCTGCTGATCGTTCAGAACGTGTTCGTTCGTCAGCAGGAAACGGCGACCGAAGAGGTCGATGAACGAGCCGGATCCTGACAGGCGCGGTTCGTCGTCGGGCTTTTCATAGGAAACTGCTGACACGAACGGCGCAGTGAAGGCCTGCATATCCGCCACGACCTGGCGGGCATGCGTTTTCCAATCATCTTCGGACATGATGAAATCGCGCATGGACTCTCCTGTTCGCTCGCGGCTGCGACAACGCGGTGGGTTGAAAGCTCGCTCGTCGCGCCAACGGCTTCACCAGATGAAATCGTCAGTCCCGAAGCGATTGGTGCCGAAATGCACTTCGAACTCGGGATCAAGTGTAGCACGCAGCTCTTCGGCCTGCTCGGCATCGGGAAAGAGACCGGCCAGTCGCCAGGGGCTGCCTCTCACCACGCCGAAGCCGCGATAGCTGCCCGGGCTGTCGGCAACGAGGGACGGGATCACCCGGGTCAGCGGTATGCGCGACAGATCGACCGCATACCCGACGCCCGGATCCCCTTCGAAAGGCTCGATGCTCGAGCTGACGATCCCGATAACCTCTCCGGCTTCATTGAAGACCGGCCCGCCGCTCATGCCGCTTCGCCAGTGTGCTTCCACCTCTATCGAAGGCCACGGATAGAACCTTCCGCGACCTTCCGGCAGGATGTTGGTGATTGTCCCGACCGCACCGTACATCCGCTCGGTGTACGTCATCGCGGCAGCCTCGCTCGCACCTTGGAGGCAAGTCAGTTCCGGGTAGCCGATCGCCATCACGCGGTCGCCGATTACAGGTGATCTACCCTGTGTCCGGATCGGTGCAGGCGGTGTCCGGTGTCCATCCGGCACATTCGACATGTCCAGATGGAAGCGCATCAGGTCGAGAATGATCGGGCGCGGTTCGGCCTCGCCGACAACGGGAACCGGCGGCTCGGCCAGCGACCTCAGCGAATAGACGGCATTCACCGGCGCAAAAAGCTCGCGCTTCAACCCAACGGTGCCGAACACCAGACCAATGCTGAACAGGGCGGCTGCGATCTCGGCATCATCCCCTGTTTCGACCGCTTCAAAATGATCCTTCAACACGTGCTCTGCGGTCAGGTAGGTCTCGAAGGGGTCGGCGCGAAAGCTCGTCCCGAGTCCGGTCAACAGGCCCGTCTCACGGTTGATCGTCAGAATAGGCAGCACCTGCTTTCGCAGGTTGAAGGGGTCCTGGATCAGGAACTGATCTGGAGAGTTGCCATGTTGTGGAGCTGCAGGAAATGCCATTCAAAGTACGTAGCCCATCAAGGTGATTGCGTCAGCGTTCGCCGGAGCCACAAAGTCAGATGGTCCGCTTTTTCCCTTCGAAGCCGTCCTTCACGTCGTCGATCCAGGCTCGTACTTCTTGGTCGCTCCAGCGGGACGCCAGTGGCGTGACCTTGTAGGGCGCGGGGAATTTGCCCTCCTGGATCAGGCGATAGATCATCGACTTTCCCAGCCCGACCCGGCGCTTGACCTCGTCGAGCTTGAGGAAGCGATCGGGCTGGTCGTCGTTCATTTTCCGCCGGCACGGCTTCGGACGAAGCCGCGATCGCTTTCAAGGAAGGCGCCGAGCATCGCCGGGATCAGCTCGGCGACTGGTTCGTCCCGTCCATAACTCTTGGCGTAGAAGGCGGCGTAGTCGGTCAAAGCCTGATGGAGGTCTGGCATCACCGAGATCGTGAGCTTCATCGGTGTGCGGTCCGGAAGCTGCGGCAGCTTGATGTCGGCCATTCAATTGCTCCTGTCCGACGGTGGCGTAAGGATCAGGTCCTTGTGGACGACGAGGCGCACCGGAGCACCCGGTCGTATGGTGATCGTCGGCTGGACGCCGAGATTGCGCTGAGTGATCTGATCGCCGGCCCTGGCCACATTGTCCTGCGTCGACATCCGGATCGCCTGAACAAGATCGCTCTGACCCGACAGCGCGAGCTCGGAACTGACGCCGAGCAGGGTCGAAAGAACGACGCCCTTGAGCAGCTGCCAGGTATGGAGGTCGACCTTGTCGGCGAGACCGGCGTAGCCCGACGGATCGGTCGCCGGCACGTTGTCGATCCGCAGCGAACTGCCGTTCGGCATGATGATGCGTTGCCAGACGATGAGCGCGCGCTTCTGCCCGAAGGCGACGACGCTGTCGTAACTTCCGATGAGCCGGGCGCCTTGCGGTACGAGCAGTATGCGACCGGTCGCACTGTCGAAGGTGTTCTCCGTGACCTGGGCGGTGACCAGTCCCGGGAGATCGGATCGCAGCCCCGTGATCAGGCTGGCTGAAATCACGCTGCCAGCCGACAGTGTGTACGGCGACGGCAACGCGGCCAGCGCGTAGGGATTGATGTCCCCCGTCGCATCACGTTTGCCGACGAAGGCGGCCTTGCGTCCCTGCGCGTTCGGATCCCGATCCGGATCGAGCGCGACCTTGTCGGTATCGCTCGCCGGCGCGGGCGACGACCCGGCCGCAACGGGTTCAGTCGGCGTCGAAGCCTGCCGGTTCTGCACGAGCACGCCGGATTCCCGGGCGGCCTTGAGTTCGGCCAGTCGACGTTCGCGTTCCGCGGCCTCCGCCTGCTGCAGTTGCTGGCTGGCTGGGTCCACGCCGGTCGCCAGCTGCTGCTGCTGCCTCTCCAGGATCGGCTTGCCGAGGTCTCCGGGAAGCGGCGGACCGAGCCGGGGCACGTCGCCATAGGTGGCAGGCGCGCCGTTCAGACCGTCGCTCATGGGCCGCACGTTCGGCTGCGAGAGCTCCTGCTGGTTTTCGCCGTGCTGGAACAGGCGCGGCTTCAGCGCCACCCACGTCACGGCGATCAGGCTGACCGAGCCGATGGCGGCAATCGCAATGATCACACCGCGCTTGAACCGGATCGCGCGCGGTGGTCGGGCGCGGATCGCCAGCGTCTCTGGGTCCAGCTTCGCATTCTGCGGGAGTGCGGTCTCCGTCACGACGCCCTCCGTCGTGTGGCGGACTGACCGGCCCGGTTGATCCGCACGATGTCCTGGCGTTTCAGACCGAGGCGCAGCTCGGCTGTCTCGAACAGGCGATCGACGACGTAATACCGACCCTGCACGCGATAGTTGACCAGCTGGGCAGACCCTTTCGCATCGACGAGAAAGAGCGGCGGTGCTTCACCGGTCCCGAGATCTGACGGAAATTCGATGTAGGTCTGGCGGCCGTCGTCAAATGCTCGAACGGGCCGCCACGTCGGACGGTCGCCCGAGATGACATAGTCGAAGTGAAGCTGGTCGACCGAAAGTCCGGTGGCAACCGGCTGCGCGGCGCGAGAGCGATCCGCAGCTGCCTTCAGCGCGATGAGCTGGTCCTGAGGATATGTCCAGGAAATCGCGACCATCGCCGAGCGCCCGACGCTGGTCAGCGCGAGATGATAGGTCCGGCGATCGGTGGTGATGATGATGTTCGTGGCAAGCCCGGGAGCGAACGGCTTGACGAGGACATGCGTCCGCCGTGTCTCGCCGGTCCCGCTGCTGGTGTCGCCGATGACCCATCGCACGGTGTCGCCCGCGGCGACCGCTCCCAGCACCTCGCCCGGCTGAAGCGTGATGTCGGTCACCTGTCCCGGAGCGGTGAGCACATGATAGACCGACCCGTCGCTGAACGGGTAGACCTGCACCGCGTTGATGTAGCCGGCCGTCGCCGGCTCCAGGGTCGCAGCACGATTTGCAGCGCGCACCCGCAGCTCCGCTGGCGAGGGTGGCAGGCGTCGACGCGGGGCCGCAGGTGGCGTGACGACGGGCATCGGCACTGCGGCGACCGGCGCCGCAACGGGTGGGATGGTGCCGGCCGACGATGGCGGCGGCGCTGGAACGGTCTGCGCTGCAGCGCTGCCAGCGCTGGCGAGCAGCGCGACAAGAAGGTGGAATCTCATTGACGGGTCTCCGCTTGGGGTTGCTGAGGCTGGGCGAGGCTCGGATCGAGCGGCGATCCGAGCGGCAGGTTCGCTGTCGGCGCTGCTGCGGGGCGCGAGGGTGCCGGCGCTGTCGTTCCCGGCTCCAGCTCGCGGCTCCAGTCGACCGCGTCGACGTAGAGACCGAGAGGATTGCGTCGAAGAGCGTCCGCTGTCGGCGGCGAGTTGAGCACGACCGTCAGGATTCCGGTCCAGTGCGTCGATCCGGCCTGCGCGCCGCGCTCGTAGGCGGTCTCGATCCACTTCACCTGAAAGGAGCGATCGGAGGCGCGGACCACACTGGTGACCTGCACCGAGACTGTCCACTCACCCACGCGACCGAACGGGTCTGCAGAGCGGGCATAGTCTCCGAGGAAGACGGCACCTCGCTTGGTCGTGAAGTCATAAGCCGACAGCCAGTCCTGGCGCATCAGGACCGGATCGAGCGATACCGACCGGACGCTCGTCACGAACCGCCCGAGGAACCATGCGATCTGCGGATCGGTCGGATGGTAGACGGCATCGGCGGCTGACACGGCACGGGGTTCGCCGAGCTTGTCGACCTCCACGACATAGGGGACGACCCGGCTCTGAACCGACTGCCAGAGCAGGCCGCCCGAGAGGGCGGCGGTCAGGCCAAGGCATCCGAATGCCATCAGACGCCAGTTCCGGGCCTGCACGCGGGCGGAGCCGATCCGATCGTCCCATAGCTGACCGGCTCGCTGGAATGGCGTTTCGGGTATGGGCGATCGCCCATAGCGTTGCACGGCACGTTTGAAGATCATCAGTCGTCCCTTTCCTTGATGTCGGGGGTGGCACCGGCGCCGCCGCGGTCGCCTTGCCCAATGGTGTGGATGGCAGCCTGGCAGTGGTGTCGAGCGGACGCCTGATCCTTCATCGCGCGCGCCCAGCCGGGCATCCTGCGGGCGTCATCGGCGGCGGAACCGGCGGCCGCCTGTCGACCGACCATGGCGTTGAAGGCACCCTGCCGGCCGGCTTCGGCGGCCTCGCCGAGACCGAGGGCGGCGGACATGCGCGAGCGGGCAGCACGGGAGGCGGCGGTGGCGACCCCCTTCATCCCGGCGCCGACGGACGACGAGCCGCTCGCCTCCTGGCCCAGCTTGTAGGCCGTGCCTGCGGCAGACCCCATCGAAGTGCCCGCTCGGACGGCGCCCATGCCGGCCGCCGCCAGTCCACGTGCGGCGCCGGCGGCGCCCGCCGCGCCCAGGACGATGACGCCCCCGGCACCCAGAGCGGTGCCGAACGCCGCGCCGGCACCGAGCTGCGGCGCGCCCGATACCAGTCCCGACGCGATCCCGGGGCCGAAGATGCCGAGGCCGAAAAGCGCAAGGCTGGCGAGCACGAGGCTCAGTGCCTGGCCGATATCGGGCTCCTGGCCCTGAAGGGCGGTGGTGAACTGGGAGAAATAGTTGGAGCCGATCCCGACGATCACGGCGAGCACCATGACCTTGATGCCGGAGCTGACGACGTGTCCGAGAACGCGCTCCGCCAGGAAGCTCGTCCGGTTCCAGAGCGCGAAGGGGACGAGGATGAACCCGGCAAGCGAGCTCAGCTTGAACTCGAGGATCGTCACGAACATCTGCACGGCCAGGATGAAGAAGGCGAGGATGACGAGCACCCAGGCGATCAGCAGGACCATGATCGTGAGGAAATTGTCGAAGAAGCTGGTGAAGCCCATCATCTGCGAGGCCTGCTCGAGCAGGGGCCAAGCCGCGGAGAAGCCGGTTCCGGCGAGCCGACCGGGCTTGAGCAGGTCCGCCGCCGCCATCCCGCCCCCGCCGGCGGTCAGCCCGGCCTGGGCGAACGAGCGGAAGATGATGTCGGCGAGCGTCGAGAAGCTGTTCAGGATGAACGCGAACGCGCCGATGTAGAGGATCTTGCGGATCAGGCGTCCGAGAACATTGTCCTCGCCGCCGAGCGCCCAGAACAGGCCGGCCAGCGTGATGTCGAGCGCGATCAACGTCCGACTGAGGAAGCTGACGTCGCCGCCGAGAAGGCCGAACCCACTGTCGATGTAGGTGATGAAGGCCTGCATGAACTGGTCGATGACGTTGAGGTCGTTCACGGTGGTGATGTCCTGACGAGATGAGGAGAAATGCCGCGGGGCGCGCCTGGGGGAGCTGCGACGCGCCCCGCGGCGACGTCGGCGGAGGGGCGAGGTCCGTCGACGCCGTGCCGGCGCCTACTGGGGGGTGTAGGCGGTGCCGGAGCCGAGGAACTTCTTCGTCGCGCCCTGCGCGTCCGACTGGGCCTGCGCGCGGCTTGCCCGCTCGATCGCGTCGGCGCGGTACTGTGCCGCCATCAGCGTCTGGAGCTGGAACTGCTGCTTGGCGACGAGTGCGAGAAGCTGGTTCGTGGCCTGCTGCGCCTGAAGCGCGCCCTGCGCACCCTGGCTGCGCTGGACGATGCCGTTGAGCGTGCTCGCGTCCGCGGCGACGTTCTCGACCACCTGTGCCTGGACGGTCATGGTGTGCTTGTACGCATCCATCGAAGCATCCAGCCGCGCGCGCGCGTCGATGACATGCTGATTGCTGGTGAGCGCCTGATTGAAGCTCGTCGGGAACATCGACTGGAACTGCTGATCTAGGCCGGCGACGCGGAACCGGATGGCCTGCGCCTGGCCCATCAGCTGGTCGATCTGCTGGATCGTCTGGGTGATCGCCTGCAGCTCGGGAAACGTGATCGTGCTCAGGTTCCTGGCCTGGTTGATCAGGCTCTGCGCCTGGTTCTGCAGCATCTGGATCTGATTGTTGATCTGCTGCAGCGTCCGCGCCGCGGTCAGGATGTTCTGGCTGTAATTGCTCGGGTCGAAGACGGTGAGCTGCGCTCGTGCCGGGGTTGCCGTCGTCAGCACACCCATCACGAGCGAGCCGCTTGCGCCGAGCGCGAGCGCGCCGGCCATCAAATACTTCTTCAGGGGGATTCTGGTCATCTTGAGTCTCCGGGGCTTGGGGTCAGGGAGCGGTGAAATCGGCGAGAAGGTCGGCAGCCCAGCCGAGATCGGCGGCCGCCAGGTAATCGGCGGCGAACCGGGCGGGGCCGGCCTCGGCGAGGATCGTGTCGATGCGGCGCTGGCTGGCCGGGTCGGATGCACCGCACAGCGCCAGCGCAACCGGTCCGAGACCCAGCTCGAACAGTCGGTTCCCGCGCGCGGACTGCAGGTAATAATGCCGCTTCGGCGTCGCCCGGCTGACCAGCTCGATCTGGCGATCGTTGAGACCGAAGCGGGCGTAGGCCTCCCTGCTCTGGGGCTCGATCGCGCGATCGTTGGGAAGCAGGATGCGCTGCGGGCAGCTCTCGATGATGGCCGGCGCGATGCTGCTGCCCGCGACATCGGCTAAGCTCTGCGTGGCGAACAGGACCGCCACGTTCTTCTTGCGCAGGGTCTTCAACCACTCGCGGATGCGCGCGGCGAAGAGCGGATGGTCGAGGAAGATCCAGGCCTCGTCGAGGATCAGCAATGTCGGGCGACCGTCGAAGCGTTCCTCGAGGCGGTGGAACAGATACGTCAGCACCGGGGCCACGACGCTCGCCTGTCCGAGCAGAGCCTCGGTCTCGAAGCACTGGACGTCGGCGAACGCCAGCCCGCTCTCGCTCGCATCCAGAAGCCGCCCGTGCGGTCCGTCGAGCGTGTAAGGCTGGATCGCGGTACGCAGCGCATTGGACTGGAGGAGAAGCGCCAGCCCCGTCATCGTCCGCTCGGCAGGCGGCGCGGAGGCCAGGCTGCCCAGGGCGGACCACACCGCGTCCTTCACCTCGGGGGTGACGACGACGCGTTCGGCGTCGAGCAGCGCCGCGATCCATTCCGCCACCCAGCTCCGTTCTGTCGGGTCGTCGATCCGCAGGAGCGGCTGGAATGCCAGTGCAGCGTCCGATCCGGCGTCGGCCCCGAGAGCATGGTATGCTCCGCCCATCGCGAGCACGGCGGCGCGCGCCGAGAATCCCTTGTCGAAGATGTAGACCTGGGCGTCGGGATAACGGCGGAACTGCAGCGCGATCAGCGCCAGCAGCACCGACTTGCCGGCGCCGGTCGGTCCCACGACCATCATGTGGCCGACGTCACCGACATGGGTGGACAGGCGAAAGGGCGTCGATCCGGCCGTCTGCGCCACCAGCAGCGGCGGACCTTCGAGATGTCCGTTGGCGACAGGCCCCGCCCACACCGCCGACAGCGGCATCAGATGAGCGAGATTGAGGGTATGGACTATCGGCTGCCGGACGTTCGCATAGACATGGCCCGGGATCGAGGACAGCCACGCCTCGACCGCGTTCACACCCTCGCGGATCGTCGTGAAACCGAGGCCGCCGACGATCCGTTCGACCTGCCGGATCTTCGCCTCGACGGTCGCGCGATCCTCGTCGGCGACCGTGATGGTCGTGGTCAGATAGCCGAAGGAAACGTGATCACCGCCGAGCGCCTGAAGGGCGAGGTCGGCGTCGGCGACCTTGTTGTCCGCGTCGCTGTCGAGCAGCTGGGTGGGCTGATTGTACAGCACTTCGCGCAGCAGCGCGGAGATCGACTTGCGCTTGTTGAACCACTGCCGGCGCAGCTTGGTCAGCAGCTTTGTCGCGTCGGTCTTGTCCAGTGCGATGAAGCGCGTGACCCAGCGATAGGCGAAGTCCGCTTCGTTGAGCGCGTCGAGGATACCGGGCCGGCTCACGTTCGGGAAACCGACAAGCGTCAGGGTGCGCAGGTGCCGGCCGCCCAGTGTCGGCTCGAGGCCGCCGACCAGCGGTGTGTCCGCCAGAAGCGCATCGAGATACATCGGTGTCTCGGGCACGGAGACGCGGTGATGGCGGCTCGAGATCGTTCCGTGCAGGTAGGTCAGCGTCTGCTCGGACGATAGCGCGCGGACTTCCGGCATGAAGGCTGCGAACAGATCGAGTGCCCGGTCCGTCTCGGCGACGAAGGTCGCCAGCGCAGCGTGCCAGTCCCGGCCGACAGCAGTATCGGGGCGATCGACTAGCGATCGGCCCGCCGCGTCCGCGCCGTCCGCCGCAGGAAGCCAGACGAGGGTCAGATGGTAGCGGCTCTCGAAATGGGCGCCTTCCGCCTCGAAGCGCCCGCGACGTTCCTCGTCGACAAGCCAGGATACCGGGTCTGGAAACGCGCTGCCCGGGTAGCCGAGAGCGTCCCGGCGTTCGCCTTCGAAGAACAGCGCCCAACCTGTGCCGAAGCGCTTGAGGACGTTGTTCGCCCGGGCGCAGGCGGACACGAGCTCCGCCTCGGTCGCGCTTTCGAGATCGGGTCCGCGGAATGACAGCGTCCGCTGGAAGCTGCCGTCCTTGTTGAGGATCACGCCCTTCGCCACCAGTGCGGCCCAGGGAAGATGGTCGGCAAGGCGATCGGCGCCATGGCGGTATTCACGCAGGCTCAGCATGCGAGATAGCCCTTCTGTCTGAGGTGGCGGATCAGGACGGGAGCGAAGGACGGGTCGCGACGGGTCGCGAAGACCGCGATGCTGTGCCCGACCGCCCAGACGACGATCCCCGCGATCCATTGCTGGAGACCGAGACCGATCGCCGCCGCGAGCGTCCCGTTGACGATCGCCAGGCCGCGCGGTGCACCGCCGAGGAGGATCGGCGCTCCGAGGCTCCCGTGGATGGGAACCTCGAAACCTTCGATATGCTCGCTCACGCGATCAGCGCTCCGCCGCCGAAGCTGAAGAAGCTCAGGAAGAAGCTCGATGCCGCGAAGGCGATCGACAGGCCGAAGATGATCTGGATCAGGCGGCGGAAGCCCCCGGCGGTCTCCCCGAAGGCGAGAGTCAGGCCGGTGACGATGATGATGATCACCGCCACGATCTTGGCGACGGGACCCTGCACCGAATCCAGCACCTGCTGCAGGGGCTGCTCCCACGGCATCCCGGTGCCGGCGGCGTGCGCCTTGGTGGCGATCGCCAGTCCGAGGCCGATGACGGCGCCGGCAAGGAAGGTGGTGCGGCGGTCGGGAATCCTGATGGCAGTCATGATCAATCTCCTTGGTTGCGAGGGACGGCAAGCTCGGTGAGGGCGTAGGCGCCGGTGTCGGGGTCGAGTGGCCCGACCCGCGCGATGCTGGCGATCCGGCGCTGGGTGCCGCGGCCGGCGATGAAGACGATGATGTCGATCGCTTCCGCGATCAGCTGACGGGGCACCGTGATCACGGCCTCCTGGACGAGCTGCTCGATCCGGTAGAGGGCGGCGATCCCGCTGTTCGCGTGGACGGTGGCGATCCCGCCCGGGTGGCCGGTGTTCCAGGCCTTGAGCATGTCGAGGGCTTCGGGGCCGCGAACCTCGCCGACTATGATGCGATCGGGCCGGAGCCGCATGGTCGATCGGACCAGGTCGGTCATCGACACTGCCCCGGGGCGGGTCCGCAGAGCTACCGTATCGGGCAGCGGGCACTGCAGTTCGCGGGTGTCCTCGATGAGGATCACGCGTGCATCGACCCACGCCATCTCGGCCAGCAGCGCATTGGCAAGCGTGGTCTTGCCCGAGCTCGTGCCGCCGGCGACGAGGATGTTGAAGCGCTGGGTGACCGCGGCGCGCAGGGCATCCGCAGCCGGCTCCGTCATGATCCCGTCGGCCACATAATCGTCGAGCGTGTGGAGCCGCTCGGCGGGCTTGCGGATCGAGAAGCAGGGTGCCGTCGACACCGGCGGCAGCACGCCTTCGAAGCGTTCGCCGGCGCGACCTTCGGCATGTGGCGGCAGCTCCGCCGATACGATCGGCGAGCCGTCATGGACCTCCGCCCGCGCATGGCTGGCGACGAGGCGAATGATCCGTTCGACCTGCTCCCGATCGAGACGGACGCCGGTGTCCGTCCGGCCCTCGCCAAGGCGGTCCAGCCTGAGCGCGCCGTCCGGATTGACCATGATCTCGACGACCTGCGCGTCTGCCAGCGCCAGGGCGATATCGGGGCCCATCGCCGTGCGCAGCATGACACGGCGGCGATCCCGGGCGAGCGCGCCGCTCATCGATCCGGCTCCGCGCCGAGCGTGCGCCGTCCGGCGGCGACCTGGCGGCCGACCTGCCCCACGAAAGCCTCGAACCGCTCGCGGCCGATCGCACGTCCCGCCTGATCTCCGTCGGCAAGCGGGGCCTGGATCGAGAGTTCGAACCGGATGAAGAGCGCGAGCGTCTCGAGAAGGACGTAGCCGTCGCGCTCGATGCGCGAGAGCGCGTTCGTCATGCGATCGAGCCTCAGCCCGAACCGGTCGTCCAGTTCGGACGATCCGCGGCGGTCGAGCCAGGCCGTCAGGGCATCGGCAAGGATCGCCGATTTGGTCGCCCCGGGCTTTGCCGAGAGGGCTTCGAGCCGATCACTGAGCGGCTTCGCGAGGAACAGCTGATGGCGGACCTTCTCGACCATGGTCAGAAGTCCAGCTGCAGGTCGTCGGGACGCGACGACGCGGAATCGATGGAGTAGACGGCGCGCGTGGCGGCGAGCGACCGGGCCTGGTCCATCGCGCGCTTGTCGGTGGCAGCATCGGTGTCGTCGTCGCCGAGACCGAGGACATCAGCCGGAACCACGTCCTGCTGCACGGGCGTCTCAAGTTCGTGCGCGGGATGCCGAACCTGTTCCAGGCCGCCGCTGCTATCCTTCTCGTCGCTGTTGTCGCGCGCTTCGCCGAGGCGGGCGTCCGTGCCGCGTACAAGGCCGTGCCAGTCGTCCGCGCGTGCCTTCGGCAGGTCGGCGTAGCCCCCGTTTGCCAGCGCCGGCGCGGGAAGGATGCGCGCCTTGAAGGTCCTGTCCTCGTAGTAGCGGAGCTTCTTCGCGCGCACGGGGGCGTGCCCGGCGACGAGGACAAGCTCGTCCACGGGCGGAAGCTGCATGACTTCGCCGGGTGTCAGCAGTGCGCGAGCTGTTTCCTGCCGGCTGACCATGACGTGTGCGAGCCAGGGGGCGAGCCGGTGGCCGGCATAGTTGCGCATCGCACGCTGCTCGGTCGCGGTGCCGAGCGCATCGGAGATGCGCTTGGCGGTGCGTTCGTCATTGGTCGCGAAGGCGACGCGGACATGGCAGTTGTCGAGGATCGCGTTGTGCTCGCCATAGGCCTTCTCGATCTGATTGAGGCTCTGGGCGATGAGGAAGGCGCGCACGCCGTAGCCGGCGAGGAATGCCAGGCTCGTCTCGAAGAAGTCGAGGCGGCCGAGCGCCGGAAACTCGTCCAGCATCATCAGCAGGCGATGGCGGCCCGGCTTGTTCTCCGCGTGAAGATGTTCGGTGAGGCGGCGCCCGATCTGATTGAGCACCAGCCGGATCAGCGGCTTGGTGCGGCTGATGTCGGACGGCGGCACGACGAGGTAGAGCGACACCGGATGATCACCCTCGACCAGGTCGGCGATGCGCCAGTCGGATGCGGCGGTGACGGCGGCCACCGTGGGATCGCGATAAAGTCCGAGGAACGACATCGCCGTGGACAGCACGCCGGAACGCTCGTTCTCGCTCTTGTTGAGCAGTTCGCGTGCAGCCGAGGCCACGACGGGATGGACGACCGGGGCGTCGGGCACCCCGAGATGATTGGTCGTCATCATGACGCGCAGGGTCGCGACGAACGGCCGTTGCGGATCGGACAGGAAGGTCGCTACGCGCGAAAGCGTCTTGTCGGCATCGGCATAGAGGATGTGGAGGATCGCGCCGACAAGCAGCGAGTGGCTCGTCTTTTCCCAGTGATTGCGCCGGTCTAGCGCGCCTTCGGGATCGACCAGAATGTCCGCGATGTTCTGGACGTCGCGCACTTCGTCCGCGCCGCGACGAACTTCGAGCAGCGGATTGTAGCGCGCGGAACGGGCATCGGTCGGGTTGAACAGAAGGCAGTGCGAGAAGCGCGCGCGCCAGCCCGCCGTCAGCTGCCAGTTCTCGCCCTTGATGTCGTGGATGACGGTCGAGCCGGACCAGCCGAGAAGGGTCGGCACGACAAGACCGACTCCCTTGCCCGACCGCGTCGGCGCAAAGGCCATGACATGCTCCGGACCGTCGTGGCGGAGATAACGCTCACGAACGCGACCGAGGAAGATGCCACGGTCGCTGAAGAGCCCGGCGGCTGACGTCTCGCGGTCGGAGGCCCAGTGTGCCGAGCCGTAGGTCGTGACATTGCGCCGCTGACGCGCGCGCCACAGCGACCCCGCCACTGCCGCCCCGCAGCCGATGAAGCCGCTCGCGCCGGCGATCGTGCCGGCCCGGTCGAAGACGTGCGGGGCGTAGGCATCGAAGTGATACCACCACGGGAAGATTGCCCAGGGACGATAGATCGGTACGCCGCCGATAATCGCCCATGGTGATCCCAGTTCCGGTTGGTAGGCGAGCGCCGCGGCTGCCCATTGCGTCGCAGCCCAGATGCCCGCGAGCACGATCGCGAACACGACGATGATCTGACCGATCAAGAGCTTGGTGGGTGTCAACGTCGCCTCCGCCCCGCTCACCGAATCCGTCGGTGTGGGGTGCGACGATAAATCCGCCCGATCGGCTCGGCGGGGCAGAGAGTGTCTGGTGCCCCAGGGTACACGTCCGGGGACTTCGCGGAACGGCGGCTTCAGGTGGCAAACCCGGGCGCTTGCCGAACGGTCATATGCCCAGCAAATGCGCGGATACATTCCGCAGATATTTTGAAAATAATCCGAATATGTGTTTCACTTGTCGCGAATGTTCGCTATCTAGCTCGCAGAATCATCGCGGAGAATCGTCGTGAGAGACAAGCGAGCCAAATTCGTTCAGTTGGCAAATCAGCGAGTTACGAAGGCCCTCGAGCAGATCAGGCTCGTCGGCAATCTGTCCAACCGCGCGGCGTACGAGTTCAACGATGAAGACACGAAGAAGATCGTGAAAGCGCTGCAGAAGGCCGTAGACACCACGAAAGCGCGGTTCTCCGAGACCGGGGCATCGTCCGACAACGCCTTCTCGCTCGAAGATTGATCGTAGACCGGTGGCCGATACCTTAACGCCCGAGCGTCGTAGCGCATTGATGGCACGGGTCGGTCCACGCGATACGAAGCCCGAGCTGATCGTGCGGCGCATGTTGCATGCTCGCGGGTGGCGTTATCGCCTCCATCGAAAGACTTTGCCGGGCACACCGGACTTGGTCTTCGCGCAACGGCGTGCCGCGGTCTTCGTAAACGGCTGCTTTTGGCACGGCCACAATTGCCGCCTCGGAAGAATGCCGAAAAGCAGACCCGAATTCTGGATACCTAAGCTCGAAGCAAATCGGCAGAGAGACGCTCGGAAAATTTCCCAGCTTAGGGATTTGGGGTGGCGGGTAATGACGGTTTGGCAATGCAGTCTGGTCGACCGGGAGCAGACGCTGACGGACATCGAAACTTTTTTGCGAGGCTCGGAAAACGTGACCGAGACACGCGCGATACAGGGTTGAAGGGGGAAGAATGGCGGAAGTGAATCAGACGGTGGGCGTCGAGTGGGTGTTCGAAAACAACCCACCGATGGGCGGTGCCGCAGGTGAAGCGTTCACCAATACGCTCGCTTCGTCGGGTATGCCCCCCGCCGCCGTATTGGCGCGCGAGGCGATTCAGAACAGCGTGGATGCCCGCGCGAAGGGAGAAACGAAGGTCGGGGTCGATTTCGTCTCGAAATCGCTTTCCGGAAAAGAGAAGGCGGCTTTCGTGAAGGCTGCGGGCTTGGCAGCCATCGACGGGCGATCTTCGCAATTGGACCTCAAACAGCCGAACTGCCTCGCGAAACTCGGCGACGGAAAGAAGCCGCTCGAGCTTCTGTTCGTCAACGACTACAACACGACCGGTCTCGCGGGCGACCCGAGCGACGCGGACTCCAAGTTCTTCCGGTTCCTCCTCTCGCTCGGCGACGGCGGGAAGGAGCACGATGAACACGGTACCGGAGGATCGTACGGCTTCGGCAAGTCGGTCTACAGCTCGAATTCGGGAATTCTGACCATTTTCGCGTACAGCCGGACCGTCGACGAAAAGGGTGATCCGCTCTCACTCCTTTTCGGATGCGGCTATTTCAGGAAGCATAAGCACGACAGCGAGCATTACACCGGTCGCGCATGGTTCGGTCAGGACGTCTCGCCGGGCCACGCACATGCTCAACAGATCGTCACACCGATGCGTGGAGCGGAGGCAGACGCCAAAGCGGCAGAACTCGGTTTCAATCCGCGGTCGGCCGACCAACTTGGCACGTCCGTTCTGATCGTGGATGCTGTAGTCGATACCGCCGAGATACTTCGGGGTGTCGAGGACTGGTGGTGGCCTCGGTTGCTCGCCAACCAGCTCGACGTAAAAGTTATCGATTCCGCTGGTGGCAAGGCGTTCCCCCGCCCGCGCAAGCGGCCCGATCTCCAGCCCTTTCTCGACGCTTACGAGCTGGCGATCGGCAAATCGCCTCCAAACAACAAGACCGATTTCAGACGGCCGTTCAACAAGTTCGACAATACGTCGATCGGCAACGCCGGTTTCAAGGTTCTCGAGAAGAACGAGAAGGACGAATTCGTCGTCGAAGATTCCAGATTGGACTCCGTTGCCTTGATCCGCAGTCCATTGATGGTGGTGGCGTACCATCGCGCATGGAACGTCGCGACACCCGCGATGGCGGGCGCGTTCGTCTCCGACAGTGAGGTCGACGACATCCTCCGCGCCGCCGAACCACCCGCACACGACAGGTGGGATCCGGACGCCCGGCGACTTCAAGACGAGACCGGTCGCAATCGCTCGATCGTGAAACGCGTGCTGGACGCTGTCCGTCGAAATTTGAAGGGCTGCCAGAACACCGCGTCGCCTCCGCCGCCGCCGCGCCCGAAGCGTTTGACATTGCTGGAGCGAACTCTGGCGAGCTTCCTCACACCGGCGAAAAAAGGCACCAAGCCCGGAGCCGAGCCGACCGCAGCGCCGATCCATTTGACGTACGACCAGGAGCCGCGTGCCGAAGCCGCCGGCGACAAGTTGCGGCTGACGGCCAAGTTCAGCGTACGGCTGAAGGCAGATGAAGACGTCGACACGTTGCTTGCGCGCGTCCGCGTCAGTTGTCCGATCGTCGAGGACGGCCAAACCGGCGACGCCATCGGTCTGACCACTACCGCATCGGTGGCAACCACGGACGATCCCGAAAAGTCCGGGTGGCAGCGCTTCGATCTCGGGAACACGGCGATCAAATTCGAGTGCGTTAGCGAATGTTACGATCCCCTCTGGACCGTTCGCTTCGTTCCGGAAGTCGAACCGGTGGGAGGCGAATGATGGCGACGACCTGGCATCGCGAGGAACCCCGCGAGGTTCGCCCGTTCTTTCACGCTATCGATGCCGCAGAGGCTCTCGACGGCTGCGGCATTCGACTGTTCGATGGCACCGACACCCGCACGGAGACGTCGTATGATCTCGACGAGATCGACTTCAAGAAGCTCGCCCCCTCAGTCCAAATCCTTTTGGCGGATCCCGGGCAATGGCTGCCCGACGGGCTGTCGAAGGACGATCTTGAGCTGGTGTTGGTCGCTCGGCACTCGTTTCTCAAGCGCTCCGAACCCGTCCACAGCATCTCGCTCGTCGAACAGCTGCCCAGCGAATGGAGCATCGGTCCGGAGGTTTTGGCCCGCATGGGTGGTGGCCGGAATCTCGAACTGACCCTTGCGCTGACCCTGCGGACCGACAGGGAGCCGTCGCCTGGCACACCGTTCGTCGCGGGGCATTGGCTCGCCCGTAAGTCTTTCCTGCTGCGGTCGCGAACCATGCCGACGCTATTCGACCTTCGCACGAGGAAAGACGAAGAATGGGTGGCCAAGGGCTATCCGGCGAAGACGTTCTACGCCGTCGAATATATCGGTGGGATAGATACCGAACTCGACGAAGGCGCTTCGGTCGCGACCGTTTGGCTTCATGTCGATGCGCACAACAGAATGGTGTCGTCTTCTCTCGGAGAGGCGATGCAGCCTGCGCTCGCGGCCGAAATCATTTCATCCATCCTGTTGGAAAGCTTCAAGGAATGGAAGGATGTCGATACCGTCGAGGCCGCTAGTCCTCTTTCGACGCTGCTCAAGCAACTCGGCAAGGAAAAGCCGCTTTCTCTCGGCGGGCTGAAGGCGCTCGTCGCGAACCCCCCGCTGCTCAAGGCGACGCTGCAGGACCGCTTGTCGGTCGTCGCCGCCCTGAAATAGGAGACGTCGTATGCCCTATCCCATCCTCGGCAAGACCGAAACGCGTCTCTATCTTCAAGCCGTGGAGACAGCCGTCGCGGCCGAAGCGACCATACCCGAGCTGCCGGATGCCCGGAGTGCCGACGACGGCGGAGACGAAGACTGGGACGCGATCGCGACGGAAGTTCGCGCCGCGCTGGAAAAGTTGATGGCCGAGTCCGGCGGCAAAGACGGTGAAGTAAAGGGTGGCGCATTCGAAGCGGCAGCCGGCGCCGCGATCCATGCGCTACTTCCGCCGGAACACCCTGCGTTGGCTGATCCCGAATTCTGGGTCTGGCTGACCCTCACGCACGGCATCGACGTCGTGGACTGGCGTTACCCGGGAAAGCGCAATCTGAAAAATTTCGGTGTGGGCGGTGCGGGTGAGAATTTTTTCTACCGGCTTTGGCTTCGTGCGGAAATCGCCCACTCTCCCGGCGCCAAGGACGAGTACGAACTTTCACGTGTCGGCGACATCGATTTTTGGCGCAGTCACATTTTCAGGCAGGGCTACGGAGAAGTCCGACCGTTCGCGCGCGCGCTCGTGGAGTTCCAGTTTCCCGCAAAAAAGGGCCGAAAAGCGCGGCTCAAGATCGACGATATCCGAGCTCTCGCCAAACAGCTGAAAAGAGCTCGATCCAACCTGATGTTTGAGGTAATGTCCGAGAGCCGAGCGGCTCAGTTCATCGAATCGGAATGGGAGCGGCTGGCACAGGAAGCCGCGTGAGTACCAAGCATTGCAACAAACATTCATACGTAAGAACAGCAAGATAATCCGGGAGATACGGGTCAGAGACGTCCTTCACGAGACCGTCGTCGCCGACTTGGCGGACGAAGCGCTCTCCCCACCGTCGGCTTGGTGGCAAACGCTCCTCCGCGGGGAGCATCCGGTATCGGCGGAACATCCCGCGCCGATCAAGATCGTAGATGCCTTCTGCGGTCCGGGGGGCTTGGCGCTCGGAATCAAATCGGCGATCGAAGCGGTCGGTGGCACAGCGGAGTTCGCTGCCATCGTCGACACCGACATCACGGCTTTGGAAATTCACAAGCACAACCTCGGCGCGCGGCGGCATATCTCGGCGAGCGCCGCGTCGCTCGTCGACTTCCACGTTCTCGGCATCGGAGCCGAAGCTGAATTCGGATACGAGCCGGAGGTGGTCCACGGCGAACTCGCGAAAGTCGGCCGCGTCGATATGTTCATCGCCGGACCTCCTTGCCAGGGCCACTCCAATCTCAACAATCACACGCGACGGGCCGATCCTCGAAACGACCTATATGTGACGGCTGTCGCACTCGGGATCGCCCTCGGCGCGGAAATGGTCGTGATCGAAAACGTGCCGACGGTCCAGAACTCGCATTCGGACGTCGTAGCGACGGCCGCAGGGCTGCTGACCTCCTCCGGTTATGGCATTTCGATGGGAATATTGAAGGCGGACGAACTGGGCGCCGCGCAGCGTCGAACCAGGCACTTCCTGATCGGCGTGCGTAACCGTGTCCTAGAGCAGAACTATCTCGTCACAACGGCTGCGAAGCTCGCGGCGCCCGCCATGCCGGTGTCGTGGGCGATCGGCGATTTGCTCGACAAGCAGTCCACTCGCTTCATCGATACCGCTCCGACGCTGACGCCCGTCAACCTGGATCGCATCGATTATCTGTTCGAGAACGATCTGTACGATCTTCCGGACGACCAGAGGCCCGACTGTCACAAGAACGGGACGACTTACACGGCAGTGTACGGACGCATGCATTGGGACAGGCCGGCCCAGACGATCACCACGGGCTTCGGAACGCCCGGGCAAGGGCGCTACATCCACTCGCTGCGTCGCCGCGTAATTACGCCCCATGAGGCAGCGAGGATTCAAGGGTTTCCGGACTGGTTCGATTTCGAACCGCCGCAGTTGCCGGTAAAGCGGAAGAACCTGGCGAAATGGATCGGCGATGCCGTCCATCCGGTCCTCGGTTACGCGGTCGGCCTCTCGGTTCTGGCCGCGCGCGAGGAGACGGCGGTCGCCGGTTTGAAAGACGCAGCGTAGCGCCCGTCGGTAACGGTATCGCGGTGCGCTGATCCGCATCGTCAGCTAATCTGCGGACCGGCGCGGTCGCGGCCGAAGCGCCAGTTCACCCCGTCCGCCCGCATCAGCCCGCTCACCTTGCTACCGATCTGCCGGTCGAGCACGGGTCGCCACGGGACGAGCGTAAATTCGCGCGACTGCTCAACTAGCGCGAACCGCCCGCTGGCCAGATCGACGCGCCGTGTGAGCCGGCCCTCGACCGGGCTGCCGGCCTGCGCTTCCACGAACGACTTGCCCAGTTCGGCGGCGAGCCGGTCTCCGGCACCGACCAGTTCCCGGCGCTGGAGCAGTGTGATCGCATTTGCGCGCAGGCGAACCTTGTTCCCGTCCATGTCTGCGAGCTCCTGCTGAACCAGCCACTGACGTCGCACATCGAGCGACGACCGGACCTCGCGACCGAATCCGGCGTCGCGCACCGGCACGGGCGTCACCGCGCCGATCTGCCGGTCGAGCCACGTCGCGGCATCGGCGGTCTCGAGCCGTGCGATGGGCATCGTCGACACGTTCTCGATGTCGACCGGGCGGTCGCGCAGTCCGCGCGCATCGTGGCGGGCGGCATGGTCGAGATGATCCGCCGCGATCGTCCAGCTGCCATCGGCGTTGCGTTCGAGGCCGGCACCGGCCCGGCGCATCGCCTCGAGCCGCCGGACATGCGCCTCCGCGAAATCCTGACTCGCACCGGCATCGTGGCGGAGATGGGCGTCGATCGAGTAGCGCCCGCCATTGCCCTTCGCGACCTCGGCGACCGTCCGGTCGACGTCGCGCACGCCCGCGCTGCGCGGCGCAATCCTGACGATCGACTCCTCCGGGGTCGGCTCGGTGAGGTCGCCGCGACCGATGTCGAGGTAATGGACCCGGCCGTCGATCCCGTCGACGAGCAGATAGTGGCGGTCGCGATGCTCGTCGGAGAAGCCGCGGTGGATGACCCGCCCGATGATCTCGTCGCTCGGCGTGTCGTGGATGCGGCGATCGACACCGGCGCGATCGAGCTTCCGCGCCGTCAGCTCGCGCTGCATCGTGCGGATGATGTCGCCGCGCTCACCCATGCGCCGCAGCGTGTCCTCGATGCCGTCGGCGAGGCGCCAGCGCCCGTGTCCCAGGTCCTCCGCCAGGCCCATCGTGCCGAGCCTGCGCAGCCGGCCGGCCGCGACCGACTGCTGGAACGGGTCGTTGCTCGCCGCGGTCACGGTACGCTCGTCGTCCATGCGGCGGATCAGACGGCGGTCGATCGTGGTCAGCCGTTCCTGATCGACATCGTGTCGCAGCCGGTTCTCGATCTCGCGGTCGGTGCGCGGCCCGAGATCGACCGTCGCCAGCTCGGCGGCGCGTTCGCGAAAGCCGTGGGCGATGTACTCGCGCGCGATGATCAGGTTCTCGCCGGACTCGTCGACTCCGCGCAGCATGATGTGGGTGTGCGGCTGGTCGGTGTTGAAATGGTCGACCGCGACCCAGTCGAGCTTCGTGCCGAGGTCGTGCTCGGCCTGGGTCATCAGACGTCGGACATAGGGTTTGAGGTCGGTGTATTCGGCGCCGTCCTCGGCCGAGACGATGAAGCGGAACTGATGCCGATCGCCGTCGCACCGTTCGAGGAAGGCCTTGCCGTCGGCCTGGTCGGCCTCCCGGCCGTAGAGTTCGCCCGCCGCGCCCTCGCGGGTGACGCCGTCGCGCTGGATGTAGCGCAGATGCGCGCGGGCGCCGGTCATACCCTTCGCCCCCAGCCTCACGAGCCGGGTCTTCACGATCGCGCGGCGGTTCCTCAGACCGGCGAACCGGTCGCGGCTGGACAGCAGACGGCCGATGCTGGCGCCGCGGCCGATCCGGCTGCCGTCGAAGCGGCGGCCGACGATGCCGGTCCTGGCCCCGGCAAGCCGCGCCGCGACCACGATCCGGCTGCCGTAGCGCAGCACCTTCTTCCCGTCCTTCCCCTTGGTCCGACCGAGCTTCGGGGTGAAGTCGTCGTCATCCATGGCGAGTCTCGCGATTTCGGAAGGAAAGTGCCGGATTTCGGAAGGTTCCTTCCGCGGAGTCTCGCGGCCGGAGCGGCTTGTCTCGCGAAAAAACGATGTGCAGACAATCACTTGAGCAGGGTCGCGAGACACTGCCTTTATCTTGTTTTCCCTTCCCCCCTTCCTCCTGACCTTCTCGGCGAAAAAAAGGGGGAGAAGCAGCGCCGGTCCGACGCCGCCTCTCCCTGCCGATCAACCCGCGATCAATGCGCATCGACCATCGCTTCATGGGCCGATCTGCGCGACCTGCAGTAGCGCTTCCCCATCGTCCCGTGCGCTATTCCGTCGCCATCCACGATCATCACGCTCGCGAACCAGCGACCGTCCAGTCGCCCGCAGATCGCTATCCGGTCGAGCTCCAGATCATCGTCGTCGATGCTCTCGTAGAACCCGATCCAGCGCTCCTCGAGCCGGGCATCCCAGAGGAAATCTGTCTCCTCCGCGTCCAGGAAGCGCTGCGCCAGTGCCTCTCCGGCACCGCGCCCGAACTCAATTTCCAGACCCGCCATCAGCGTCACCATCACGCGATCCGACGCCGTTCCGATGCTCTGATACATGCTCATCATGACCTCCAACGCTTGCGTCCTCACCATCGAGAACGGCGTCCGAGGGACGGGTGGCGGAGCGGCTGTCAGGGCCGCTGGAGCGCAAGCGGAAGCGCCGCGAAGCGGACGTGGGGGGAACCGATTTTCGAAGAAAATCGGGGGGCACCCGCGGGCCTTGATAGCCGTTTCGCCAGCCGTCATGCTGGGCCTGTCGAGACGAGCCTCCCACCTCTCGTTCGCGCATGACATCGCCTCATTGACCATCACGTCGCACCGCGAACAACGTGGTCTGCGTGGGCGCAGGGTCGGCCGATCGAGGCCGCTGCGTTCCTTGATAGCGCACGGCGAACAACGTCTCGCGCGGTGCCTCGACCACGACCGATGGCGTTGTCGATGCCGCTCCGCCCACGGTCCGCAGATAGGCGACCGTCTCTTCGGGGAGAGCCCCGCCCGTGGCCAGATGCGCCGCGTATCGGCCGGGGCCGCCGTTGTAGGCGGCGAAAAGGCCGGGATAGCCGAAGCGGTCGTACATCAGGCGCAGGTAGAAGGTGCCGGCAAGGATGTTGTCGCGCGGATTGTCCGGATCGGCGCCGAGGCGGAGCCGCTGTCGCATCGCCGCCCAGGTCGCGGGCATCAGCTGCATCAGCCCCATCGCCCCGGCCCGGCTGCGGATGGGGCGGCCATCGAGTCTGGTCCGGTGGTCGCTTTCGGCCTGCATCACCCGCTCGATCCACGCGGTCGGAACGCCGAAGCGGAGCGACGCCTCGGTGATCCATGGCCGCCAGTCGGCGACGCCCTCGGCCCGCGCCGGCACCGCGACGACCAGCGCCGCCGCACATGCGATCAGCTTCAGCGGCGCCATATCAGCCGCGCCTTTCCGACGACGTCGCCAGCCTCGGTCACGCCGAAATAGCGCCCGTCGAATGAGGCCGGACTGTCCATCAGCAGGAACAGCTGGCCGCCGCGGAGCCGCACGCAACCCGACCAAATCGGCATCGGCCGGCCCCGTCCATCGGCAAGCCGGCGTTCGGCGGTCCAGCGACCGTTGACGAAGATCTCCTGACCGAGGGCGCAGACCTCGTCGCCGGCAAGGGCCGTGACGCGCTTCACGAGCGGCACGTTCATCGGCAGGTATCGGCGCTCCGCCGCGAGCCGCCGGAAGGGGTCGGGGACACGCGCGATGACCATGTCACCGGGCGCCAAGGCTGCACCGGGCGACACGGCGTAGAGACCGACCGGCGCGCTCGCGCTGGCGTTCCAGACGAGACGCGGCGCCGGCGGAAGGGCTGCACTGGAAAGCACGAGCGCGATGCCCGCGCCGGTGATCGCGACGCGCCTGCGAAGGCGGCTTCGGCGCAGCTTGTCGGCACGCAGCGCGTCGCCCCAGGCGAGCAGCGGGGCATCGCCCGCGCGGTCGCGGCGGCCCGTCACCGGCCGATCTCGCGCGTGGCCTGCTCGCCCGACCAGGCATCGAGGTCGTCGATATGGTACTGGACGAACCGGCTGTGCCGCCGGAACACCGGGCCCTTGCCCGCCCTGCGCAGGCGCTTGAGCAGCCGGCTCGACAGCTTGAGATAGGCGGCGGCCTGGTCGGTGTTGAGGAAAGGCGAGCCGCGCTTGGCGCGGTTCGCCCGGGCGATGTCGTCATCGGTGTCCATCGGGGCGTTGTCCTGGCGAAGCGGATCGCGACCGTGCGTCCGCGGCACCGGGGATGACGGGCGGAACACCGGGCGGGCAGTGTCGGAAACCGGGGTCCGGATTCCGACACACCCGATGCGAGCGGTGCGGGTGAGGCCGGGTCGCGCGGGTTCGAAGCCCCGCGCGACGGAAAGCGGACGCATGCAGACGCCCCCGCCTGCAAGGTCCCTCGCGAGCTATGGCAAATCCGGCTCACCGCTCGAACCCCGCGCGCCGGAGCGCGCGGGGCACCGTGTTCAGCGCGACCAGATGAGCTTGTGCTCGCCGTTGTCGCCCTGCGTCAGGGTAGCGTAGATCGGCGCCGGGAAGGACGGATCGTCGAGCTTGAGACTGAGATATTCCGCGCCGGTGTCGCGCGCCGCCTTGGTCCAGCCCGCGCCGAACTCGACGCCGCCGGCGCTGACGCGATGGTCCGGCGCCTTGTCGTTCTCGCGATCGACCGGCCGGATGCTGGCCTTGACGCGAAGCGTGAGGGTCCGGATCTCGCCGTTGTAGACGCCGCCCTCGCCGCGCGTGAAGCTGCCGATCTGTGCCATGATAACCTCCATTCGATGGGTCGATGCCGCCCCATGCGGCCTCGATGCGGTTGTCAGGCCGCTGGCCGGACGACGCGCACCGTCAGGCCGGAGCGCAGCGGAGGACGGCCCGAGCCGGGCTTCTTGCCTCGCGAGGAAGGCGCGGGCACCGCGCCGGGGAAGAAGGTCGGCGAAGCCGTTGCGCGGCAGAGGACGGCCTGCGGCAGACCGCGATCGATCAAGGCCGCCGGGGTCGCACCGCCTCGAAGAGGATGCGGTCGAGGCTGTCGGATCGTCACGCCAGGGTGCGAAGGGGTGTCCGCGACGGCGGCGGATACGGACCGTTCCACCGTCCGCGTTGGCCTTCCGCCCGGCGTGCGCTAGACGTCCGGCAAGGGGGAGCGATGACGGTTCTGGATCAGGTTCGCGGGTTGATCGAGCGGCTGTCGCCGGACCCGATCTGCGACGACTGCATCAGCGACAAGCTCGGTCTGTCGGTCCGGCAGCACGCCAACCACAAGACGCGGGAGCTGGCGGGGACGCGCGGATTCGAACGTCGCAAGGACGTCTGCGCGATCTGCGGCGGGACCAAGCTGGTGATCTGTCGCAAGGGGAATCCATAGGCGGGGTCCGTCCGGACTATCGTTCCCAGCGCGTTTCCGTCGCGAGATATTCCCAGATCACGCTCTTCACCGTGACGTAGCCGGACCAGTCGATCGCGTAGCGATAGCGGCCCGGCTCGACCGTGATCCAGCAACCGACCATGGCCTGATCGTCGAGCAGATGCACGGTCATCCGGCTGCCGACCTCGGGCCAGGCTGCGAGCTCGCCGGGTGTGCCGGCGGACTCGAAGGCTTCGCGCTGCTCCGCGCTCAGCTGCTCGAGCGGCACGAACGAGACATGGCCGGGCGCTTCGAGGAGCGGCTCGCCGATCTCGTGATAGGCGTGCCCGCGCGCATTCTTGACGATCACACGGCGGACCCGGTCGGCGTCGGGGTACAGGGTGAACGGCTGGAGGTCGTCGAACAGCAGGAGCTGGCCGTCGGGGCGCTTCTTGAGCGCGCGGACGACATGGCGATTGCTGCGCAGGATGCTCGCGGCCTCCGGATGCATCTTCGGATCGGGGTAGAGCGTGCCCGCCATCACCGCGTGCAGGACGCAGAGCAGATAGTTCTCGTCGGGCGAGAAACCGGAATTGCACTGGCGGCAGACCACGACCTGGGGAAGATAGTCGAAGTCGTCGCCCTCGCCACGATCATAGTCGGCGCCGCGTTCCCGCAGGTCCTTCGTGAGGAGGGATTTGGTCGGGACGTGATCGCGATTGCTGTCGACGTCGGCGATCCCGGCACCGCAATGGATGCACCAGACCTTGAGCCGTTCGTCGGTGAAGTCCTCTATCTCTCGCACCGATTGTCCCGCGACCAGCCTGCATCCGCATCACCACATAGCCGATTCCGCCTCCGATCGGCACAAGGGAATCCGCGCGCCGACGCCGGAACGGCGAAGGCGCGCGGCCGAATTTCAGGGGTCAGGAAAGGCGGGCGGGGTCGCCCCCGCCCGCATGATTTCAGGCCGCCTGCCTGAACGGCTCGGCCTGATCGTCGGGGTCCGGCGCGGTGTGCATGTCCCGCGCGGCGATGACCTTGGCATGGGCGGCGACGGTGCCGACCCCGCCGCGCGCGGTGTAGGCGCTCGGCGGGAACTGCATCCAGCGCGGCACCCAGCGCTCGACCTTGGCGCGGCCATCGGCACCGGCCAGATGGTCGGCGATGATCCGCTTCAAGGTCTTGGACTTCTCGCCCGAATTGGCGGTGGCGATCAGCTGTCCCGCGACCTCGCCGACCATCCGACCCAACACCTCGCGGTCGCGGATCAGGCCGAACAGGGCCTCGTCCGCCTGCCACCAGTCGGCCATGTCGATGCCGATCTCGGTGCCGACCGCCTCGACGGCGGCGCTGCCTGCCGCCAGCGTCTCGCCGATCACGACCGTGATCACCTCCATGACGGCGGGGTCGGGAAGCTCGATCAGGCGCAGGAAGACGCCCGCGACACCATGGTCGTCGCCATTGCCGCCGGTGACGGTCGCCTCCTCGGAACCGAAGCCGAGCATGTCGAGCACGGCTCGGCGGCGTTCGTCGAACACCGTCTCGCCGCGCGCCGTCTCGATGCTCTCGCGCACCTCGTCGCTGCGCGTCGTCTGCGGTTCCGGCGACACCCGCCACAGCTGCGAACCGACGATGGCATGGGCGACCATCAGACGCAGTGCCACCTCGGGACGGGTGAGCAGCGCGGCGCGAACGGCGGCGTGACGGTGCAGATCGACATAGGTCTGCAGGGTCGAAGTCAGTTCGAAACGCTGCGGCTTCGGCCCTTCGGGAGCCTCGCCGCTCGCCACGCGGCGGGCTTCCTTGCGGGTCAGATAGCCTTCGTGGAAGGTCACCTCGCCGGTCGCGCGGACATCGACATAGACGCGCCCGCCCTTGCGCTTCGGGGCCTTCTCGAACTCCCACGAATGGAAATGCTCGGACGCTGGAACGATCACGACATCGCTCCAGCCATCCTCCAGATAGGCCGCGCGCCGCGCCTCGATGGCGGCGTCCTGTGCCGTCCAGAAGGCATCGGGGTCCGCGAAATAGCGGTCCTCGCCGAACAGGTCGGCGACGGTCGCACCGGCATAGCCGTCGAGGTCGAACAGCGCGACCTTGGCGGCGATCGACTGCCCGCCGAACAGCCATGCCTTCAACTGATGGCCGCTCGGCGCATAGGCGTCGGGGTCGTCGTGGAGCGCCAGCCACGCCTTCTGCTGGCTCTTGCTGGCGAGGGTCAGGTGGCGGACGGTGGTGCGGTCGATCTTCTCCTGCGCGTAGAGATTGCGTATGCGCGGGAGCAGGTTGCCGAGCGCCAGCACGCGGCGAATGGTGAGGTCGGGAAGCCCGAAGGTCACGGCGATATCGTCCACCTCGCGGCCTTCGTTGACCAGCCGGGTGAAGGTTTCCCATTGGGTCACCTCGTCGGGGTCGAGCCGCGCGATGTTCTCGATCAGCGAGGCTTCGAGCGCGGCGGCATCGTCGCCCGCTTCCATGATCGCGGCGGGCACCCGGCCAAGTTCGGGGTCCGCGCCGTCCTCGGCCCGCGCCAGCCGCGCGGCGTGGACGCGCCTGCGCCCGGCGACCAGTTCGAAGCGGCCTTCGGCGATGCCAGGGCGCAGGATCACGGGCACGATGATGCCGCGCCTGCGGACGGTCGGCAGGATGTCGGACACATCCGGGGCCTTCTTCGCGTGGCGCATGTTCACCGCGCTGTCGTCGATGTTGCCAATGTCGATGAATTCGAGTTTCATGACTTTCACTCCTTGTGAGTGCCGGTCCGTCGTTCTTTGCGGGAGGGCGGATCGGCTTTCTGATCGGCGGCGAACGGCCGCCCGCGTCATCCACCCTTCGATGGAAGCTCGTCGGCTGCGGCGCGGCGCAGCAGCGTCTCGGCCCACAGGATCGACCCGGCGCGGCGCGCGGTGTCGGCCCAGGCCGAGAGCGGGAATGCTGTCTCGAAGCCCGGCTGGCGCTCGATCCACAGACCATAGGGAAGCCGGATCGCCCTGATCTCGGTCAGACTGAAACAGCCGAGTTCCGGGCAGCCGAAGCCGAGGTCGGCGAGGCCGAACAGGGTGTCGCCATCGTCGGCGAGTTCGGTCGCCAGCCATGTCGCCGCGCCCAGCGGATTGAACAGCTTGAGCACCGGCTCGGGGTCGGGTTCCGGCTTGCCGTCACGCTGGCAGGCGCGCCGGGCGATGTCGTTCGCGCGCAGCGCGAAGCGAAGCTCGGGAGTGACGAGGGTCATGCCGCGACCCTCTCGTCCTGCGCCTGCGCGTAGCGGGCGAGCAGCCAGTCGGCGGCCTTGGTCGCGGCGCTGGCGGCGCGGAATATCGCGCGGTTGTCCTCGCGGAGCACCTCCAGCCACGACCCGAGATAGTCGGCGTGGCGGACGGTCGGGACGATGCCGAGCGCGGCGCAGAGGAAGGCCGATCCCATCTCGGCGACCAGTTCCTCGCGCGCATAGTCCTTGCTGCCGAAGGCGTTGCGAAGGTCACGCCCGAGCCGCTTGGCATGGCCGGTGGCGTGGGTCAGTTCGTGCAGGCAGGTCCGGTAATAGTTGATCTGATCGAAGAAGGCGGGCTGCGGCGGCACCTGCACGAAATCGGGGTCCGGGGCATAGAAGGCGCGGTCGCCACCGATGCGGAAATCGACGCCGGACGCGGCGATGACCTCCTCGGCCACGGGCACGATCTCGCGGTCGGGGAGCGGCGCGGGATCGCTGGCGAGGCCGGGGCGCAGGCCTTCGCACTGCGCGACATTGAAGACGGTGAAGCGCTTGAGGAAGGGCACGGCGCGGGCCTCGTCGCCGTCGCGCCGGGCGCGTTCCTTCTCGGCCTCGGGGGTGAAGCGGTCGGCATAGACCACAGTCACCCCATGCTCGCCCTTGCGGACGCAGCCGCCCGCTTCCTGCGCCTGCCGGAAGGTCAGCCACGACTGCGAGGGCCAGCCATGCTCGATGACCGCGCCCCACAGGATCAGGACATTGACTCCCGAATAGCTCCGGGCGGTCAGCGCATTGCGCGGCAGGCCGGGGCCGGTCCCGCCCGTCAGGCTCCACGGCTGGACCCAAGGGAAGCGCCCGGCTTCGAGTTCGGAGACGATCCGCGCCGTCACCTCGTCATAGAGATTGGCGCGCGTGTCGGTCCGACGATCCTCGCCCGCATCCTGTCGGCGGGCACGGCGGTTGGTGGTCTTGCGCATCGCTGTCCTCCATCGCCACCCCAAAAGCAGCAAGCCTCCCCGGAAGGCGGGGGTGGGCGGCGAGACGCGACCGAGAGGCCCGGCTTCGAGCGGGCGAAGACACCGAAGGGCGGAACGGAGTGGAGCACCCCGAAGGGGTTGGCTTCGCCCGCGACGGGCCTAGCCGGGAGCGCCGCCCGCACCCGCCGTACCGGGAGAGGCACAGACAACGCCGCCGCGCGACGGCGCGGCGTCATCGGCCACGCCAGCGATCGTCACCGGATGGCCGAGACCCGGCACGGGGCTCGGCGAAGACCGCCTGCGGCGGTCGAGTAGAGCGCGGTCGCGCCCTGCGCGAGGCGCACCGTCCCTGCCGCTATGCGTGCAGCCAGCCCGGATTGTCGTAGATCTCGGCATAGCTGTCGGCCTCGATGCAGCGGATGCCGATCGACTCCAGGAAGAAGTGCTTGCCCGCCTGCCGTTCGTCGCGCGGGTCGTCGACATAGACGTACCACGCATCGTGACGACGATCCGGAAAGGTGCGGAAATACTTGGCCCGCTCGATCAGCAGCCAGCGCAGGAAGACCTCGTTCTCGGCGAGCGCCAGCCCCACGAACAGCAGCGGCTTGTTGAAGACGAGGTGCATCCAGGACCGCGCGCCCTGCCAGTCGCGGCGGTTCTTGGCACGGAACAGGTTCTCGTCGCTGCGGCCATGGATCCAGGCGCCGGCGCGACGGACGGACCCCATGTAATGGCTGAGGCCGAGGCGGATGCTGGTCTTGTACCGGGCCATGCCGTTGATGTGCCAGATGCCGAAATCGGCGCAGGGATCGTCGATCTCGTGGCGAGCGAAGTGACATCCCCAGGGATAGTAGGCGGTGAACTTCGGATCGCGCGGGAACTGGAAGGTGCAGCCGCCGGCCTCGCTCAGCACCTCGTCGAAATTGGTCGTCAGGACAGGCGCGCGGTGGCGCAGCGCCCAGTCCATGATCCGCCTATGGTGCGCGAACGGCTGCCAGTCGGACATCGACTTGCAGAATTCGGCCTGCAACGCCCCGGTGCGACCATGCGATTTCAGCTCGACGACATCGTAGAATTCGGTGAGCGCGGTGCCCGGCGGGACCGTCTTGATGCCAGGAACGCAGTCGCGCGCGATTCCGATCAGCAACGTGTCCCAGCTGTTGGTCGCGGCAGCGTTGGCGTGGCGGTTGATGCCGTTGCCGATCACGAGCGCCAGGTCCGGCTCGCGCCGCCGCAGCAAGGTCTCCAGCTTCATCCCCGTCCCCCCTGAACATCACCCGCCGGCGTCACGCCGGCGGCAGAACCTCCGCTGCCCGCGAAGGGATCAATAGACCGCGTCCTCGACCGGCAGGCCGAGATCGAAATCGCTGTCGCGGCCGATCGTGCCGAGGTGCCGGTTGCCGTCGAGATGGGTCAGCCGATAGGCGTGGGCGACGCCGCCCTCGGCGCGCGTGCTGGTGAACCGCTCGGTGTGGACCAGGTCGTTGACGGCGAGGATGTTGAGTGCCGGCCGGATGCGATCGTTGGCGACGCCGCAATGCTCGGTGATCTTCTCGTAGCTGATCGGCGCCATGTTCATCGTGTTGTTCCGGCGTGCCGCGAACAGGAAATAGAGCTTCAGGGCGTCCAGCTCGACGCGCGAGCGGAGCTTGAACTCGGCGAAGGCGCGGACGCGGTCGCCGACATAGAGGCCGCGCACCGGCAGCTTCGCCCAGTTGCCGAGCGCGTTGTAGTCGGCCAGTCGATAGCCGCTGCGCTGGCCCGAGACCTTCTCGATCAGGCCGCGGGCCTCGAGGATCGAAAGGCCACCGGCGACCTTCGCCCGGCTGAGGTCGGCCGCCTGGCAGAGCTGGTCGTAGGTCAGCTTCACCGACCCGTCTTCGGGGTCCATGTGATGGGCGAGGACGGCGAGCAGCATCAGCGCCGCCGTCTCGTCCGAGCCGCCCTGCTGCCACTTGAACGCCTTCAGACCGCCCGCGTCGATCCAGCGGACGGGCAGCTTCACGAAGACGGGCCGCTTCACCTTCACTTCGACTGCCCCTTCACGACGTTGTGCACGACGTAGAGGCAGCCCGCGGCGAGGGCGATCGCTGCCAGGGCGATGAGCCCGATCCACTGCTCGGACGGCAGGCCGGAGAAATGGGAGAGAAAATCCAGAATGTCCTTCATCGACGATGCTCCTGTCAGTTCGACATGAGCAATTTTTTTGCCACAGCCAACGTCTCTATATCTAGAAGCACTCGTCGGCAATCGGGCGTCATTCTCCGAAGGAAACTGTTCCATAACAGGGAGATATGGTCAGAAATGTCAGTGTTCGGCTGGAACGGTTTCAGTTCACGAAGCGCCCCGCATGAACTTGCGAGGACGTTCAGCGCCCCAATCGGTCCGAATCATCGTCCGCGCCGCGATGCTGCCGCCGGCGGATCGGAATTGGAAGCCCGTCAGTGACGGTCCGACACGGGACGCGCGGAAAATGCGCCGACCGCTGCCTCCATCCCGTCGCCGATGATCCAGCGCGCGCGTTCGATGTGCGAGCGCCAACATGCTTCTGCATCGGCGCACGCAACTTCCAGCTGCATCAGCGAAGACGCCGCCTCTTGCCAGTTTCGGCCTGCGTCGTCAGCATCGAGAAGGGCAGCGTAGAGTGCCAGGTTGCGACGATCGTAATCGACGACCTGCCTTCCACTCGGCGCGCGCTGCGCGATGCCGCCCATCTAATGTCCTCCAGAATGGGGCATCCTTAGCGAATGGGAACTATCGTTCCTAGCACTTTCGTTCCTGTTCCATGATCCAATCGGGATGGACCTGAAGCAAGTTCTGGCGAAAAATCTGCGACGGATTCGCCATGAACGCGACTTGACGCAAGAGGATGTCGCCGGGCTGACCGGCCTGAGCCTGCGTTACGTCGGATCGATCGAACGTGGAAGAGTGTCGGCCAGCGTCACGGTGCTCGGCAAGCTCGCCACTGCGCTGAAGATCGATCCCTGCGCCTTGATCACGTCCTGACGGCAGGACCACTCGACATTCGGCGGCGCCGGTCGCCACGATCGTTCAGGACGGCGCGCGGCCCGGCGAGGAGCATTTCGTCGCCGCTGGCGATCATGCGTCTGATCATGGATTTCCGATGCTCGCCGTCGCCAGGCCAGTCACCGGAGCCGAGCACCAGGTCGGCGATGTCCTTGAGGCTTGCCCCGGCGTCGCGACCATCGACCGCGTTCAATGACAGCAGCCGACGCGCAAGTTGAAGGCGAACGCCGTGATGCCGTCGATCGCGGAGGCTGCGGATGACGGTGATACGTTGCTCCAGCCAGTCGTCGTCGGGCAGATCGAAATGTAGTCGGAATGGTCCACCGACTGCCACGTGATCGACAAGGTCGACCCTGAGAAGGTCGCCGCGATCTATCAGAAGATGCTCGGTTTGCGAGGACCACATCCTGCGGGCCACCGGCGAAAGCGCGAGCACGCCGTTCGAGCCTTCGCCGGATGCCGGGACCGCGCGCGCCGTGAGCACGCGCGGGTCGACGGCCGCCGACCACATCGGCCGGACGATGGCGCAGCTGTGCGCCGGATCCTCAGCGAAAGTGCAGCCCCCAGCGTGACACGAAGGCGGCGTCTGCCGGCAGACCAGAAGCGACCGCCTGATCGGCGCGATAGGCGGGATCGCGCCGCAGCACTTCCCAGGCGAGCGCCGAGCGACCGCGCTGCAAGATCGCCTCGAAGGCGTCAGGGTCCGGCGCGAACATGACGAGCCTCAGCCGAGTTCGCCCATCTGCGATCGCAGGAACAGGTCGGCGGCCTCGGCTTGGTCGGGTCGCAGGGCGTCGATGGCGGGCAAATGGTCGGGCACGGCGTCGCCGAGCAGGATCGACGGGCATTGCCCTTCGACGTTGCCGAGGTTCGGCCGGTGCTGCGCGTAGCCGACCAGCGCCGCGAGCTCGGGCGTGAAGTGTCGCGCGATCCGCGGCGGGTAGACGAGCCACTGCAGCTCGAAGGGCTTCAGCCAGCCGAGGCAGTAGCTGATGACGAGCCCGCGCCGCGGCGCCGGGCTGGCATTGCCGCCGCCGCCGTGCAGGGTCGAGCCCAAGAAGATTAGGGCGTCGCCGGGCTGCACCGTCGGCACGAGGCTGTCTTGTTCCGGCAGCACCGGAACGTCCCGATCGAAGTGGCTGCCTGTCCAGAGCCGCGTGCCTCCGTTGTCGGCCGTGAACGTGGTCAGCGGCCACATGACGTTCACGAGATATTCGAGGCTGCCGTTCGGTCCCTGCCACATGTCCTGATCGCGGTGCGGTAGCTGCGGTAGGGCACCGGGATGGATTTCGATCGCCTGGGTGAGATTGAGCGCGATCCGCTCGCACCCCGGTAGCAGCATCTGCTCGACGATCTCGAGGATCAGCGGGTGCATGACCAGGCGTTCGACCGCCGGCGAACGGGTCAGCAGCGAACCGAAGCGCTTGGTACGCGCGCCGTAGAAGACGCCCTCGCACAGCGGGGTCGCGGCGAACCGTCCTTCGAGGTCGGCCTCGATGCCGGTGATGATCGCAGGATCGACCGCGCGGCCGAACACGCACCAGCCATCGCGCGCGAGCGTCCCGGCGTGGCATTCCGTCACGGCGCTCATGCCGGCACCCGGGCGTCTGCGGCGGGGTAGACGCCGGTCCAGCGAAGCCGTTCGGGGGTGTCGGGCCGGACATGGATCAGGAAGGCACCGATGGGCCCGCCGGGGATGCGAACCGCCGGCCCGAGCGGCTCGGCCTGCCAGCCCATCGCCAGCACCTCCTTGCGAAACGGATCGGGGATCACGCCGGTGTAGCGCTCGATCCCGCGGTCCAGCGCCACGTCGACCATCGCGGCGAAGAGCGCGTTGCGAAGGTCGCGCCGACGCTCGGCGCCATGGCGCTGCGGCAGGCACAGCCGCGTGCTCTCCCAGGTTCCGTCATCGACCGGGACACCGAGCGGACAGAGATGCGGGAACAGGGTGCCGAGCATATGCGGCTGCGTGCTCGGGAAGAGCCGGATCGAGGCTGCATGGCTGCCATCGTCGTCGGCGGCGATCAGATAGACGGTATGGGCATTGTCGAATTGGTCGATCTCGTACTGCCCGTCGACGACCGGCACGTCCCAGCCGAACAGGTCGACGAACAGACGCTTGCGGTCTGCGAACATGGAATGCAGCAGCGGACGGTTTTCCGGCGCCAAGTGATTGTCGATGACGTGGATCATGAGGGGGCTCCCGGTCGTGGTGTCACGCACGATGGAAGCAGCAGCGGCGCTCTCGAAACAGACCGAGCGATTACTCGGGTTGACGACGGGCGATCTCGTGCAGGCCGACTTCACCGGCGAGCACCGCGCAGACGACCAGCTCCGTGCGATCGTGGGCGTCAAAAACGCGACGCGCTTCGGTGAGGTAGCCGTCCACGGTGCGCGGCGTGAGGGCAAGAGCCCGCGCGATCCGCTTGTTCGAATAGCCGCGACCGGCAAGCACGACGCAATCGCGTGGGCGCGGGTGCAGCCTCGGCATCGTCGCAACTGGGGGTCGTTCGGAGGACTTCAGTTTCAACGCCGCCTGGAACGCGAAGATTCCGATCATCTGCGCTGCGCCAAGGAAGCGGTGCGACTTCTCTGGCTCGGACGTTCCGGCAAACGTGCATGAACCCATGCGGTCGCCGAGACGCACGTACGGAACGGTGATACCCTCGTTCAGCCCTTCTCGGGCGCCGATCTCGAAGCTTGCGCGATCCTGTCGGTCGAGAGGAATGACCTTCGACAGTTCCGACCAGAGGAAGGCCCCGTCAGCAAAAATGCAGCCACGGATCACCGGGTCGCGCCTGTAGCGGCGTTCGCCGATCAGCCGTTCGACGATCGCTGCTGGATAATCGCGGAAATCGACGAGGTCGCTGCGGTCACGGCTCAGATCATCGTGATGGATCAGCGCGTAATGACGGAAGCTCAATGCTCGCGTTATCGCCTCCATCAAACCTGCAAGCGCTGCGGGTGTATCGACCCTGCGCAACGCATCGACGACGGCGCTGGTAAGCGCGAGAGAGGACAGGCATCGGGACAAGGCGAGGTCCGAGACCATGCATTGACGTCCTTCTCCCCCACTCGTGCTCCGATCGCGGTGCCCCCGCGCCCTCATCGCAATTGCGACGAGGGAAGGCTCTGGCTATGTGTCGAACCTCCACCCCACTATTGCGGAGTTCCTTTTTTGGCGGCGAACAAGGGCGATTCTCGCGTCAATCTGCTCGATGCGGCCGAAGCGCTGTTTGCTGAAAAGGGGTTCGATGGGACTTCCACACGGGAAATCGCGGCGCGGTCGGGCGACACACTCGGGACGCTCAGCTACCATTTCGCTTCGAAGCAGAAACTCTTGGAGGAAATTCTCCGGAGGCGTTTCGCCGATGTCGATCAGCTTCGGTGGAACTACTACAGGAGATCCATTGAGGCAGCGGATGGCCGCGTGCCAACCGTGGAGGAAATCCTCAAATCGATTGTGTACCCCTATCTCGACCTTACTTATTCCGGCGAGACCGGATGGAACAATTACATAAACCTTTTGGGAAGGGTGCGCGAATCCGGCAATTCCGATCAGCAAAAGTTCTTTCTCGACTTCGCCTTGCCGTACGCGAAGACCTGCATCAGCTGGCTCCAGGCGGCAGCGCCGGGAGCGTCGCAGGCGGAGGTGGCCCACGCCTACGAATTCTCGAGCATGCTGGCGATCCTGTCGTGCTCGACGATCGCGCGGAACCGTCTCGCGAGGCTTTCCGACAGCAGCAAGCTCGAGCCGGCCGATCACCGGACCCACCTCCTGCAATTTGTCAACGCCGGCGCATCGGCGATCCTGCGCCAGCACTGATAGAATAAACGTCTCATCCTGAGGCCTCGCTTTGTCGTCGCCCCCACTCTGCGATGCTGAAATGAGCGCTCGTTGCCGCACGAACCTCTTCAAGGCCGACGCCGGGGGCCAGCTCGACAAGTTCGAAGCAACTCTCATGGTCGGCTCGACCGAACACGCACAGGTCGGTGACGATCATGTCGACGGCATTCTTGCCGGTGAGCGGCAGGGTGCACGCCGGGATGAACTTCGGCTCCCCGGTCTTGCTGGTGTGCTCCATCACCACGATGATCTTCTTGACGCCGGCAACGAGATCCATCGCACCGCCCATGCCCTTGACCATCTTCCCGGGGATCATCCAGTTGGCGATGTCGCCGTTCTCGGCTACTTCCATCGCGCCGAGGACCGCAAGATCGATATGCCCTCCGCGGATCATTGCGAAACTGTCGGCGGAAGAGAAATAAGCCGTCTGGGGGAGCTCCGACACGGTCTGCTTGCCGGCGTTGATCAAATCCGCGTCTTCTTCACCGTCCCATGGAAATGGGCCGATGCCGAGCATCCCGTTTTCCGACTGGAAGGTGACCGTCACGTCTTCACGCACATGATTGGCGACCAGAGTGGGGATGCCGATACCGAGGTTGACGTAAAAGCCGTCCTCTAGCTCATCCGCGGCACGCGCCGCCATCTCGCTTCGCGTCCAAGGCATCAGACGGCCTCCAGCTTGCGAACGGTGCGCTGTTCGATCTTCTTGTCGTAGGGTGCGCCCACGATCAGGCGGTTGACGTATATGCCCGGCAGGTGGATCGCATCGGGATCAAGGCTCCCTACGGGCACGATCTCCTCGACCTCGGCCACGCAAACCCGGCCCGCGGTCGCCGCCGGATGATTGAAGTTTCGCGCGGTCTTGCGGAAAATGAGGTTACCGCTCTCGTCCGCCTTCCAGCCTTTGATGATGGACAGGTCCGCGAAGATGCCATGCTCAAGTATGAAATCCTCGCCACCGAAGCGCTTCACCTCCTTGCCCTCCGCGACCGCCGTACCGACGCCCGTCTTGGTGTAGAAGCCGGGGATGCCGGCACCGCCCGCGCGCAGCCGCTCCGCCAGCGTGCCTTGAGGACAGAATTCGACGTCCAGCTCTCCGGTAAGGAACTGGCGCTCGAACTCCTTATTCTCGCCGACGTAGGAGGCGATCATCTTGCGGACCTGCCTGCTCCTGAGGAGCTTCCCGATGCCTTCATTGTCGATGCCGGCGTTGTTCGAGGCGAAGGTGAGCTCGCCGACGCCCGACGCCTCGATCGCCTCCAACAGACGCTCGGGAACTCCGCAGAGCCCGAAGCCTCCGCTGGCGATCGTCATGCCTGCGAACAGGACGTCCTTGAGCGCCGATTGGGCATCATCGTAGATCTTATTCAACTGCTGTGCCCCCTTGAGAACAAACGGCATGCGCGTTCCGCATGCTCAATCGAGGCGCGCGACAGCGCGCGTCCAACCGGCGGATGCGCCCTCGATCTTCACCGGGAAGCAGATGACCGTGAAGCCGGCGGCAGGAAGCTGCTCGAGACCATGCAGCTTTTCCATCTGGAAGTAGCCGCACTCCATTCCCGCCTTGTGGCCCTCCCAGATAATCGCTGGGTCCTTGGTTGCCGCAAAGCGCTTGGCAGTATGACTGAAGGGAGCGTCCCAGCTCCATGCGTCCGTTCCGACGACCCGCACACCTCGATCGGTCAGATAGAGGGTCGCTTCACGCCCCATCCCGCAACCGGCGTCGAGGTAGCCCGGTTGCCCGTAGATGGCCCCGGCGCGCGTATTGACGAGCACGATGTCGAGCGGCGCAAGCTGATGCCCGATACGGTCAAGCTCCTGCTCGACCTCGGCCGCTGTGACGACGTGACCATCAGTGAGGTGACGGAAGTCGAGCTTGACGCCGGGCTTCATGCACCACTCCAGCGGCACCTGATCTATGGTGGTCGCCGGCTGACCTCGGTCCATCGTCGGATGATAGTGCCATGGTGCGTCCATATGCGTGCCGTTGTGCGTCGAGATGTGCAGCTTCTCGACGGCCCACGCCTTGCCCTCGGGAAGGTCGGCCACGGAGAGGCCCGGAAAGCGCGCGACCATCCCCTCCGCCGTTTGATCGTGGTCGAGATAAGTAATCTCGACCTGATTCGTGGAAGGGTCGGCGTGCGGATCGTGCCGGAGCGTCACTGAAAGATCGACTAGCCTCATGCTAATTCTCCCTCGGGCACGACACGCCCCGCGCAGGGACCGAAGGCGATGGAGCGATAGGCTGGTCGCCGGCAGAGCGCCGAAAGCACGATCTCATCGCCGTCTTCGAGATAGGTCCGCGTCGGGGCGCTTCTTAGCGTAAGCGGGCTGGCCCCGTTCCTCGTGAGCTCCAGGAGGCTGCCGGATTGCTCCTGATTCGGCCCCGAGATCGTTCCCGATCCGATCAGATCGCCCGGCCGCAGCGTGCAGCCGTTGACGCTGTGATGAGCAAGCATCTGCGCAGGGGTCCAGTAAAGGTGACACGTGTTCGAGCGCGCGATCACCTCCGGAGGCACTGCCGTTCCGCCGCCCTGCGAGGCGCACAATGAGACCAGTAGCTCGATGTCGAGGGCGCCCGACGCCTGATCATCGCCGTCGAGCAGATAGCTTGGCGGATCGCCATGCTGTGGGTCCCGTGGCGATGCGGCGATGCGAAACGGCGCCAACGCATCCCATGTGACGATCCATGGGGATATGGTCGTGGCGAAGCTCTTGCCGAGGAACGGACCCAAGGGCGTCATTTCCCAACGCTGGATGTCCCGCGCGGACCAATCGTTGAGTAGGCACACGCCCGCGATCCGCTGGGCGGCATCGCCGATGCTCATACGCCCGCTGGCTGTCCCACAGACGAAAAGGCCCAACTCGAGCTCGAAGTCGAGAGCGCGCGTCGGCGCGCAAGCCACCTCGCCGGTGTCGACGTCCGGAAAGGGTCCGTGTGGCCTCCGTATCTCCGCGCCGCTGACACGAACGGTCGATGCCCGTCCGTGGTAGCCGATCGGCTGCGTTCCATAATTCGGTGAAAGAGTGGAGCCCGGTCGCGCGATCGACCCGGCGCGACGAGCATGCTCGATGCCCGCGTAGAAGTCCGTGTAGTCGGGAATGCTGGTGGGTAGCAGCAATTCGCACTCGGAACTGGGCACAAGCAGGTCCAAGCGCCTTCGATACAGCTCGTTCTCGATCGACGCCTGGGCAAACCCCGCGCTCAATCGCCGGCGCAACTCGCGCAAGGGATGCCTCCCCAAAGCGAGAAGAGAATCGAGTGTCGCCGTTTCGATGTGGGATCGCTGTATCTCATCCGGCATGAACGCAGCCGGCAGGGCCGCCAAATCTATGATGTAGTCGCCGATCGCCACACCCGCGCGTGGCGAACTAGAGCCGTGTCGGAATATGCCGATCGGCAGATTCTGGATCGGGAAAGCTGTGCCTGGCTCTTCCGCGCCTGCGAGCCAGCTCGTGCGCGCGGGATCATGCGTTTCGTCCAGATCCCTGTCCGCCCAGACCACGCGGGTTATCGAGCCGGTCATGCAGCGCGCAGGAGGTCGCGGGCGACCACCCAACGGTGAATTTCGGTCGGGCCATCGTAGATCCGCATGAGCCGGACGCGGGCCGCCATCATGTGCAGCGGCATTTCCTTGCTCGCGCCCATCGCACCGAACGCCTGCATCGCATGGTCGATGACTTGGGTAGCCAGGTCGGTTGCCTGAACCTTGATCATCGAAACGAGCGTGCTGACGTCCTCACCCCGGTCGAGGCGCCAAGCGATCTCGAAGGCCAATAGACGGCACGATCTGATCCCCGTCGCCGCATCCGCGATCCACCATTGGACGGACTGTCGCTCGGACAGCGGCACGCCGAATGTCACACGCTCCTTCACATGCGACATCATCATCTCGAGCGCGCGCTCGGCTGCGCCGATGCACCAGGTCGCGATCTCCAGGCGTCTGGTCGCCAATCTCGTCTGCATCGGTCCGAAGCCTTGCCCTTCGGCGCCGAGCAGAGCTCCATGCGGGACGATCACGTCGTCATAGACGACCTCGTAGGTGTAGGTCCCGCCGATCATCCGTATCGGACTGCTGACAGCGATTCCGGGAAGATTCTGATCTACCAAGAACGCCGACATTTCCTGCCGCGCGGCATCGGGCAAGCTCGTCAACGCCATCACGATGGTGAAGTCGGCCTTGTCCGCCTTGGATATCCAGATCTTGGTTCCGGAGATGCGCCATCCTTCGGGCGTCTTGACGGCTCGGGTCTTCATCCGTCGCGGGTCGGACCCGGCACCGGGTTCGGATATGCCGATCGCCGAGATGGTCGTGCCGCGCACGTAAGGCGCCAGGTATCGCTCGCGCTGCTCGGCGTCCGCGGCTGCCATTAGCATTCGCAGATTGGGTGAATCCGGAGGGAAATTGTAGGGAACGACCGTCCGGCCGAGGACGAGATTGACGGCGGTCACCGCGACATGGGGAAGGTCCGATCCGCCGAATTCCTCCGGAGCATCCATGCCCCACAGCCCCAGCGCCTGCGCCTTGTGATCGACTTTCTCGAGATCGGATTGTTCGAGGATCGCTTCTCCGCCGGCAGCTTCCCTCGCGAGGAGCTTCGGTTCCAAGGGAGCAAGCTCGTCCGCCACGAAGCGTTCGACCAAGCGCACCAGTTGCTGATGCTCGTCGTCCAGTTCGAAGTTCACGCTTCGTGCTCCTGCAAATTCGAGAATTGTGGGGTTCGCCGCTCCGCGCTGGCGCGGACGCCCTCGTCGAAGTCGGGTGCGGCAAAGAGCGGCCTCTGCAATCCGAGCTCCCTCACGACCGCGGCTGCAAAATGATCGGCATCGTCGCGCCCGAGGAGACGAAGCGTGGCCGATGTCGCAGCCGGCGAGTTGGCGGCGATCTCCGTTGCCAGGGCGAGCGCCGCATCCTGCAGCGTGCCAGCCTCGACGACCCTGTCGAGCAATCCGATGGCGAGAGCCTCGCGCGACGGTACACGCCGTGCGGTCAGCAAAAGGTCGCGAGTGCGCTGCGGGCCTACGACCCGGGGCATGGTGAAGCTGATGCCGAAGCCAGCCGAAATGCCGATCCGCGTGAAATTGGCTTGAAACCAGGATGTATCGTCGCCGATGCGAAGATCGGCGATAAGCGCCAGGCCCAAGCCACCGCCCACGGCGGCTCCGCCGATCGCCGCGACCAGCGGCTTCGTCCGCTTCAGGAGCTTGACGGCAGAAGTATATATCGGCCCGGGATCGGGTCGCCGACCTTCGCCGAAATCGGCTCCGGCACAGAAGTTCTTGTGCTTTGACACGAGCAGAGAGACCCGGACCTCGGGATCGGACTCGCATCGTTCGAGGATTGCGGCAATTTCTTCCAGCATCGCAACGTCGAAGAAGTTGTGCGGCGGACGATCGAGGGCCAGACAAGCAACCGGCCCTATACGGTCGAGGCGAATGACGGTCATGCCTTCACCGCGACTTGCTCGTCTTGGACACGCAAGGAGCGCAGCACCTCGTCCGTATGCTCGCCGAGCCGGGGAGCATGGCGATCTATGCGGAACGGACTCTCGCTGAACGTCACCGGTGACCGTATCGCGCGATAGGTTCCTCCGGCGGGGTGCTCCGCCGGCTCGAACAGCTTCACGGCCTTGACGTGCGGGTCTTCGAAGATGTCGGCCAACCGGATGACCGGCATGCACGGAATGTCAGCGGACTCGCAGAAGGCGATCCATTCGGCCGTCGACCTGCGCACAGCCTCTTCGCGGACGGCCGCGTAGAGCGTCTCGAAATGATCCTGCCGCGTATCGATGGTCGTGAACCGCGCATCGTGGAGAAGATCGTCTCGTCCGGTGAAGATGAAGAAATCGCGCCAGTTTCGGTCCGAGTACGGAAGGATGCAGGCATGGCCATCGGCGGTAGCGAACGGGCGTCGCTCGCTGCTGCGGATCCTGGGATATCCGAGAGGCCCGCGGGGCGGGATGAACGCACCGCCACCGAAATGCTCGACGAGGTTGAAATCGATCGCGACCTCGAACATCGGCACCTCGATCGCCTGCCCTTCACCGGTGCGCAGTCGGTGGAAAAGTGCGCCGAGAATGGCGGTGGCGACCGCCTGTCCAGCGATCTTGTCGCATATGACCGACGGTGCGTAGGACGGCTCACCGGTCAGATCTTCCGAGAGCGCCGCAAATCCCGAAGATGCTTGGATCAAGTCGTCGTAGGCTGGCCGTGCGGCATATGGGCCACCGGCCCCGAAGCCGTAAGACGCACAGTAGACGATGCTTTCATTGATCGCGCGACACTTCGCATAGTCGAAGCCCAGCCTGCTCATCACCGGATGACGAAGATTGTGCATGATCACGTCTGCGGTCGCGATAAGCTGTCTCAGGGCATCACGGCCATCATCGGACTTCAGGTCGAGTACGACGCTGCGTTTGTTGCGGTTGAGGTTGAGGAACATACCGCTCAGATCGTCGACGAGATGCGGCCGATGTGCTCTTACGCTGTCGCCCGTCGGTGGTTCGATCTTGATGACGTCCGCACCCATGTCGGCGAGTATGCGACTGGCGAACGGTCCCATGATGACCGTCGTGAGGTCGAGTATCCGTATGCCGGAAAGTATCTGCATCCGCGTCCTTCTCCTGGCCCACAGCAATGGGAACAGCGACTTCATCGCGGTCGGTGTGCTGGCCTCTTTTCCCGTGCGATCGCAGGCAGTCTGACTGCAGCGCGACGGTCCTAGCTTGGATACGCCACCTCGGTCCGCGCATGAAGATGCCGAGCCAAAAATCCATATTTGGATTTAGTGCATCGAGCGCTTAGGTCGTCTGGCCTGCCTCGAGGCTGTCGACCGATGTCTTGAGCAACGACACCAGCCGGTCTTGTCCGGCATCAACGCGATCGATCCGGCCGGCGAGCGAGATTGCCATCTGCTGCCATCCTCCGGTGACATGCGGCGGCAACGGAACGGCGATGGCTCCGTGCTCTGGGTTCACCAACCCGAGGGAAACATAATGGCCCTCGCGCCGTATCGTCTCGATCCGATGCATCGTGTCCTTGAGCGTGAGAGCTGCCGCATCGGCATCGTCCTGAGCTCGCGTCCGATGGACGATGGATCGGATTTCGGCGTCTTCGAGAGAAGACAGCAGCACGAGGCCTGCGGCACTGCGCGCCGCGTATCGTCGCGCGGTCAAGGTGATGTGCACATCCCCAGGCCCTGGGTGCTGAACGACATTCAGATATTGCACGAAGATGCCGGCCCTCGACGTGAGGCACGCCGCCACGCCGCTGGCAGCCGACAGATCTTCGAGCATCGTGAGCACCGACCCGTCCCGGAAATACCCATTGTCGCGCCACGTTGCGAGGACCGCCGTGCGGAGCGACGGGAGATATGTCTTCCGGGCGACATCGAAATCGAGATACCCCATGCGCGCCATGCTGTTCAGCAAGAGCGATGCGGAGCTTTGTGGAATCCCGAGACGGCTGGCGATTTCATTCGCCCGCGCCGGACGCCTGATCTCGTCGAAGAACTCTATGACCCGGAAGGCGCGCGCGGCAGACCGGACGGCGGTCGGCGCGTCTGTGATGTCCTCCACCATCGGCACGGCCGACCAACTTCCCGGCTTCGCCATCGCGCTCCCGATCTAAATCCAAATATTGATAATTGGTGGTTGATATCGCTTCTCGGTTCAACCGGGAATATTAGGTCGGGAAACTTCGGGAGCCGCTCCAGTACGTCGTGAGGATAGCGAGGTAGCTCCCTTCCAAGAGAAGGCCCTCGCCGTGTCATATCGTCCGCCACTGGAAGCCATCGAGTGCGTCCTGACCCACGTTTCGCAGCTGGATGGACTGCTCGGCTCGAAGCAGTTCGACTCCTGCGGCGCCGACGAGGTTCGGGCTATTCTCGAGGCGGTCGCGAAGTTCGCGGGCTCGGAGATCGCGCCGTTGCGGCGGATCGGCGATCTCGAAGGCGCAAGGCTCGAGCAGGGAAGCGTGCTCATGCCTCGGGGATACAAGGAGGCGTACGCCAGTTTCGTCGATGGGGGCTACGGCGCCACGGCCGTCGGCACGAATTTCGGCGGCCTCGGTCTGCCCCATTGCGTCGAGTTAGCTGCTCTCGAGCTCATTGGCGGTGCCGACATGGCATTCGGGCTTTGCCCGATTCTGACGGCTGGAGCGGTGGACGCGCTGCTTCATCACGGCAGCGAGGGTCAGCGGCAGCGCTATCTGCAGAAGCTGGTGTCTGGCGAATGGACCGGGACGATGAATCTGACCGAGCCGCAGGCAGGGTCCGATGTCGGCGCCGTGAGGACGATGGCGACACCTGGACCCGACGGTCATTGGTCCATCCGCGGCACGAAGATTTTCATATCGTTCGGTGATCATGATCTGGCGTCGAACATCGTTCATCTGATCTTGGCGCGGACGCCCGAGGCGCCGGCGGGCACGAGGGGCTTGTCGCTTTTCGTGGCGCCGAAGTTTCGAGTGGGCGACGATGGCGGGTTGGGGAAGGCGAACGGCATCAAGGTCGCATCGCTCGAGCATAAGCTGGGTCTTCATGCCTCGCCCACCTGCGCCCTCGTATTCGGCGAAGATGATCCGTGCTTGGGTGAACTTGTAGGTCCGCTCCACGGCGGCATGCGCGCGATGTTCACCATGATGAACAATGCTCGTCTCAATATCGGTTTGCAGGGTGTGCAGATAGCGGAGCGCGCACGGCAAGCCGCCATCGGTTACGCGAAGGACCGGATTCAGTCTCGCGCGGTGTCCGGCGCGAGCGCACTGCCGGTTCCGATCATCGAGCATCCGGACGTACGGCGTATGCTGGTTCGCATGACTGCTTTGACGCACGCGGCGCGGGCCCTCATCTATTTCACCGCGCTGCAACGTGATCACATGAGTTTGGGCGCGCGCTCGGCAAACGGAAGACTCGAACTGCTGACGCCGCTCGCGAAAGCCTATGCGACCGACGTCGGAAACGAAGTCGCTTCACTGGCGATCCAGGTTCACGGAGGGGCCGGATATGTCGAGGAGACCGGCGTCGCCCAGTTGCTGAGGGATGTTCGGATAACCTCGATCTATGAAGGCACGAACGGCATTCAGGCCGCCGACCTGGTCTCCCGCAAGATCGGGCTCGATGAAGGTGAACCCTTCGCTGCTTTGATCCTTCAACTGAAGCGAGAGGCGAGGAACACCGAACTTCTGTCGTTGATACGTTGCTGCGCCGACCTCGGAGACGAGTTGGTGAAAGCGCCTGCGATCGCGCGGCTCTCGGCCAGCTACCCGTTTCTGACGATGCTCTCGGTCGCGGTCTGTGGCTGGCTGCTCGAGCGCATGCTTTCGGCGGAACTGACCGATCTGCATCGGACCTCGATCCAATACTATCTGGAGCGGATTGTCCCCGAAGCGTTGGGCCTCGAGGCCAGCGCTTCCCCGGCTGCCGGTTCGATATTCGCGATTGGCGCAAGCGAATTCGCCTGAGGGTCATTATCGCTTTTGAAGGTCAGCCGGAACGGAACCATGCAGGTGCCGCCATGCGGTCACCGAAGAACCGCGTTTCGGCACCTTCGTTCACCCGCTCTGCCTGACTCCTCAACAGGGCATCCGAGATGATGACGGCTTTGCGGCCCGGGAATCCAGACTGCGAGAATATGGCGGATAGCGCCGCCACGACCTCCTGGCTCTGCGCGGGCTGGCGGGATCGGTCGACTAGGTAATGCGCGGTTTGCCCGGCGCGGAGGCTCCGGGTTAGTCGTGCGACAGCGGTTCGCCGAGCCGTTTCGAATTCCATCACCGTCTCCAACGTCCAGAAGCCGATGAATGTAGCGACCAGCAACCCTTGGGGCTCGTCGATGTTCAGATGGAAGCTTGGCTCGAGTTGAACTTTTGCCATTGTCACCTCTCTGCCAATTCCGCTTTCGGCCAGCGACACGTTCGCTATAACGGCTCGGTCGTGCGTACGACCGGCGAACGCCGGCTTATAGTTTGGAGAGAATGTCGATGACCAGCCCGAGGATGAAAACCGACCTTGCTGCCCAATCGCCGGCGGACGTCGTGAACACCGCGCCTCGATCAACGGGGGAACGAGAATTGTCGCTCGCGGGTCAGGCGGCAACTGTCGTTGCTGCCTTCCTCGGCCTGACCGCTGGATACAGCTCGACCTATTTCTACACGTCCGGACTATTCCTCATTCCGGTGTCAGCCGATCTCGAGGTTTCACGGGGCGAAGCATCGCTCGGTCCGCTGGTATGTGCGGTCGGCGCGGCGCTCTTTACGCCGGCCTTCGGCAAAGCGCTCGACCGCTTCGGACCTTTGGTGGTCGCATTGCTGTCGCTTGTCGGCTTGGCTGCGGGATTCCTCGCGATGTCACTCTTCGGGCAAAATTTGCCATCCTATCTACTTTGCTCCTTTCTTATCGCGATGCTGGGAGCGGGATCGACGGCCTTGTCGTTCTCGCGGCTCGTGCTCTTGGCATTTTCCCGTCGAAAAGGCCTCGTTCTCGGCTTCGTAATGACCGGGACAGGCGTCGGGGCATTGTGCCTGCCTCCCTTCCTCATGCCGGTGATCGAGGCGGCCGGTTGGCGAGAAGCCTACCTCGATCTTGCGCTCTTCTCGGGCTTCGCAGCGCTGATCATCGGGTTTCTGATGATGCGCTTTCGTCAGCACTTTACGCCGGAATATAACGCTTCACGGAATACTGCAGACAGCCGAGACCCAGCCCCGGTGTGGCGAGACCCGGCCTTCATCAAGATCGGTGTGATGATCTTCCTTCTAGCGGTCGCGAGCGTCAGCGTCGTCGTGCACTTTGTCCCCATCCAGATCGGGCATGGCTTGACTGCCGGCGATGCTGCGAAGATCGCAGCGGCTATCGGGCTTTCGTCGATCGCCGGCCGGATAGCAGCAGGTTTTGCCTTGGACCATGTCCAAGTACGAACCCTGACGTTCATTGCGATCGGCATCGCGATCGTGGGAACAGCCACGCTGGCCGTGCCTGGCGAGGTAGGTGGCATTACCAGCGCGGTGCTTATTGGCCTCGTCATGGGTGCGGAATCGGACGTGTTGTCCTTTCTTGCTTTGAGATACTTCCCGGCGGCGCAATACGGTCGAGCTTATGGTTATACGTTTTCGCTGTATCTGCTCGGGGGAGCGGCAGGCCCGACTATAGCGGCATTCGGATACGACCTTACCGGTAGCTACGATCTGACGCTCGTTGGGGTCGGCGCGCTCCTCCTGCTGGCGTTCTACAGCGTGTCCCTTCTTCCGGCCCAGTCTAACAGAAGCATCACTATTGCAACTCCGGTCGGACGGTCGTAAGACCGACCGACTCAAAAGCGTCATTCAAGGCGTTGAGGTAAGGAGGGGGGCCATGATGGCTATCAAGAATCTGTGTGTTTCGGTCTCGGTGCTCGCGCTCGCGTTCCCTGCGCTGGCGTCGGCCCAAACGGTGACGACGTCGCCGGAACAGCCTCAGCCGCAATGGTCAGAAAGCGATCGACCGGCAGCAGCAGAGTCCACTCCTCCCACCGACGCTGCCGTCGCCGACATCGTAGTCACCGGCTCGCGCGCCGCGACGAACGGAAATCGGGCGCCCACGCCGGTCACCGTCGTCACGACGCAGGCCCTGCTGCAGTCCACTCCCCGCAGCATCCCCGACGCCCTCACCAAGATACCGCAGTTCTCCCAGTCGACCGGTCCGGGCCGCTTCCAGCCGGGTGTGTCCGGTCTGACCAGCGTCGGGAATTACCTTAACCTTCGCGGCGTCGGTATCAATCGAAGTCTGATCCTGTTCGATGGCCGGCGTGTGCCGGCGAACACGGATTCCGGCTTTGTCGACACGAACACGCTTCCGCAGCTTCTGATCCAGCGGGTCGATGTCGTCACGGCGGGCGCGTCCGCCGCTTATGGCTCGGATGCGGTCTCGGGGGTCGTGAACTTCGTCCTCGACCGCAATTTCACCGGTCTCAAGGGCGTGGCGCAGGGTGGGGTATCCAGCAGGGGGGACGGCGGAAATTATCGGCTTGGTCTCGCCGGCGGCCTCAAGTTCGCTGGTGATCGAGGTCATTTGCTGGGTAGCGTCGAGTATTCTCGCCAGAACGCCATCCAGCATGATGACAGGCCGCTTTCGGGTCGTTTCCTTTCTAAAGGTGGTGCCGGTACAGCGGCGTCACCATACACCATCGCAGAGAACACATCGTTCCAGCTGTTCAATCCGGGCGGTGTTGTCACGTCGGCTGGTCCCCTCGCAGGGTTCTACTTCGTACCCGGCGGAATAGCTTCAATCGACCCGGGCCAATCCATCGGTGGGGGCCTGCGCAGCGGCGGAACGCCTAGCCGGTTTTCAACGGGTGCGGATATCTTCCCGAATGTATCAACCGTTCAAGCCTACGGGCGTGCGAGCTTCGAAGTGTCACCCGCCTTGGTTCCCTACGTGGACATTAGCTTCGCGCGATCGAGAAGCGTCTCCAACAACATCAACACGTTCACTTTCGGCCAGACCATCTTCAGCGGGAACGCATTTCTCCCGGCCGCGGCCCAGAGCCTCCTCACGGCCGGCGGCACCCCAAGCTTTTCCATGGGCCGGCTGAACCTTGAATTCCCGTTTTATGTCGGCGACGTCACCTCCAAGAGCTTCACCGGATCGGTGGGCGCGGATGGCGATCTCGGCGGCGGCTGGAAGTATAATGCCTACTATAGTCACGGCGAAGGCCGTTTGAATGTTCAGGCTGAGAATGTCCTCGACAATCAGAAATATTTTGCCGCATCGGATGCGGTCCGGGACGCCAGCGGCAACATCGTGTGTCGGGTCACGGTCACAAACCCAGGACTTTATCCCGGCTGCGTTCCGATTAATCTCTTTGGCACTGGTTCGCCGTCTCCTCAATCGATTGCCTATGTTCTAGGCACGTCTCGGTTCAATACCCTGAACAAGCTGGACGTCGCCGCAGTGAACGTGTCCGGGACGCCACTCTCTCTGCCAGGCGGTGATGTGTCGCTCGCCGGCGGCATCGAATATCGCCATCAATCCCTCCGCCAGACCACCAACGCGGACCCGGCTTCGCCACCGGCGTTTACTGGAATCCGAGGTGTGCCTGCCGGATCGCTTGCGTATTCCAACACGAACGCAGGTAGCGCCGATGGCGCGTATACGGTCAAGGAGGCCTATCTCGAGGCGATCGTACCGGTATTTGCGGACTTTGCACTCGGCAAGAGCCTCGAACTCAATGCCGCCGGTCGCGTGACGAACTACTCCACCAGCGGCACAGTCGTGACGTGGAAGGCCGGTGGCATCTATGAGCCGATCGACGGCCTTCGCTTTCGGGTCACACGGTCCCGTGACATTCGAGCACCGAGCCTGACCGAGCTGTTCGCCAGCCTCCGCCAGAGCCAGACACCCTTCAATGACATCCACACCGGGGCGAGCGGTTCCATCTTCCTGCAGGTCGTCGGAAACCAGGATTTGAAGCCCGAAAAAGCTGACACGTTCACGGTCGGAGCGGTGCTGCAACCCAGCATTCTCCGTGGCTTCTCGGCGTCGGTCGATTTCTACGATCTAAAGATCGATAACGCGATCACCACGCTCACGCCCGCCAATATCAATCAGCAGTGCGAAACGAGCGGCGGCACCCTCCCGATCTGCTCTCTCGTTGTTCGACCGAACGGCTTTTCGGATCGTTCACCGACCAACTATCCAACCTCGATCCGGCAGGTGCCGTTCAATGCGGCATCGTTGCGGACACGCGGCATCGACATCGACATCAGCCAGAGGTTCGCCTTGGGTGGCGAGACCTCACTGTCGACGCGGGTCTTGGCCAACTATCTGATCGACTACGAGACTAAGATCACCGCGATCGCCGCGCCTATCGACGAATCCGGGATTCTCGGGCGGCCTCACTGGTCGGTGACCGGTTTCGTCGATCTCAAAGCTGGCCCGTTCACCGCTAGTTACCAGGGACGCTACTATAGCCGCGTCGTCCAGGATAATGTGTTTGTCTACACGACGGGTGCTCTGCACATCCCTTCCTACTTCATATCCGATCTGACACTTTCGATGGATTTCGGGAAAGGTGCGCAGACGGGGACCTTCTTCGTCACCGTAAATAACCTGTTCGATAAGCAGCCCCCACTTGCGCCGCAGGAGCAGCTGCCTGGTTATACTTACGGGACGTACTTCCCAGCCTACGATGTCGTCGGACGCACCTTCACTGCTGGCGTCAGATTCAAGTTCTGAGCCCACGCGCCTCTATCAATTTTGAAGGGAATTCGTTGTGCGTCGGCTTCTCAAGAATGCCTTCGTCGTGTCCGTCGATCCGAGGATCGGAAATCTCGAAGGAGCCGACATCCTGATCGAGGGGGAGCGGATCGTTGAGATCCGCCCCAATCTCGCGGTTGATGACGCGGAAGTCATCGATGCGTCCGGATATATCGCGTCGCCGGGGTTCGTCGATACGCATCACCATGTCTGGCAGAGCCTTGTGCGAGGCATCACCGCCGACTGGTCGCTCGGGGATTATCTTGCTGGGATCCGGCTCTTCGTCGCGAGCCACTATACGCCAGCCGACATGTACCTCGGCCAGCTCGGCGGCACGTTGCAAGCTTTGAACGTGGGCGTGACGACGACGGCGGATTATTGTCACAACCTCAACTCTCCCGAGCATGTCGAGGAGGCTATTCGCGCCTCCAAGGATTCGGGCGCGAGAGTTGTATGGTGCTATGGGTTCAACCGCCCACCACTTCCCGAGCAAGCGTTTGCCACCTTGGAGTCTCGCTGCGATTACCTTCGTCGGGTAGCGGCGCAGCATTTCTCATCGCGTGCTACGCTCGTTACGCTCGGAGTGTGTCCGGAGGAAATTCTATTTTGGCCGGATATGGAGACGGGTCGGAAACAGTTCGACCTCGCGCGCGAACTCGGCGTTCGGCAATTCTGGCATGCGAACAGCACACGCGATGCCATCACCGGCGCTTATCGGCGCGACGCCGACAGAGCGCTGGCCGCCGGATTGCTGGGAAGCGACACGGTGCTCGTTCATATGAACCACACCCCCGAGGACGAGTGGGTTCGCGTTGCCGATGCCGGCTGTCACCTATCGGTCACTCCTGAGACCGAGATGCAGATGAACATGGGTTGGCCGGCCTTGAGTGCCGCCGAATCCCACGGTGTGAATATCGGGGTGGGCGTCGATATCATCTCCAACAACAGCGCCGATCTCCGCTTTCAACTTCGACTGCTGCTTCAGAACGAGCGCTGGGCGCGCTCCAAGGATCGGAGCGGCATCGTTTCCTCGCACGTACCCCTCGATGCGGCACGAGCGCTTTACTGGGGAACCATGGGGGGCGCGAAGGCCGTTGGGCTGGACGATCAGATAGGGTCTTTGTCTCCGGGGAAGAAGGCCGACATCCTTCTGCATGATACACGCCATATCATGCTCGCTGGATGGAGCCGCACGGATCCCGAAGGCACTTTGATCCTGCAGTGCGGTTCCGAAACCCTGTCGGACGTCCTGGTGGCCGGACAGTTCGTCAAACGAGACGGGAGGTTGGTCGCGGATACCTCCGCGCTGAGCCGTAGGCTCGAACTCTCTCGCGTTGCCTTGATCGAACGCATGGACGGAGCCGGCGGGTTGCAGAATGCCCTGCGGGAGCAGCTCAAGCGGTTCGTTCACCTTTCGGCGGAAACCGGGCGAACGGTCATCGGTCTGGATCGCAGCGATAAGGAGGAACTAGCACCGACAACGACTATCGTTTGAGGATCGACTGCCGTGCCCGGCTGGAACGGAACCTGCGCGTCGTTCAGTGGAAGTCATGACTGCGCATACGTAGAATTTCCTCCTGCTCGGCCACCTTGCCGAACGGCGGAGAAGCCAGGGTACGCCCTCGCGGAACTGTCGGATCGCGTGGATCGGGACCTCCGCCGTTGCTGGCACCGTCGCCTCGGCCGGGTGCGACCGTGAAGCTTGTTCGGCCGATCGAGCGCAGCATGTCGTCATGGTCCGTGATCCGATCGCAGATGACGTGGATCACCTCGCCTTCCTTCTGAAGCCGCCCACGCATTGCGATCATCGAAGACGACATGACCTGACGGCGGTAGATCTCGAATTTGTTCGGCCAGAGTATGCCGTTCGCGATCCCGGTCTCGTCCTCGATCGTGATGAACAGAACCCCTCGCGCTGAGCCGGGGCGCTGCCGGACAAGGATCACGCCGGCGACCTCTATGTTGCGGCCGTCGCGTATGCCGGCGAGATCGCCACAGCGCACCATGGCCATGGCGTCCAGCTCGCTGCGCAGGAAGCTCACCGGATGCCCCCGCAGCGAAAGCTGCAGCGATCGATAGTCCTCGACGACTTCCCGGCCCGCAGTGAGCGGCAGGAGTGCGACAGGTGGCTCGATGCCCTCGGGTGAGAAGCCCTGCTCGCGTGCGTCGGCGGCGGCGAACAGAGGCAACGGCGCTTCGCCGAGGCCTTTCACTTTCCACAATCCCTGGCGGCGATCCTCCGCGATGCAGTTGAACGCATCGGCTTCGGCAAGGCGTTCGATCGCCGCACGCGGGACGCCGGCGCGCCGCCAGACCTCCTCGATGCTGGCATAGGGACTGTCGCCGCGCGCCACGGCGATCTGCGCCCCATGGATGTTGGCGAGGCTGCGGACCTGGCGGAAGCCGAGCCGGACCGCCATGTATCGGTCGTTGCAGGGCTCAAGCGTGCAGTCCCAGTGACTATGATTGACCGACACGGGACGGACCTCGACGCCATGCTTGCGCGCATCGGCGACGATCTGTGCCGGAGCGTAGAAGCCCATCGGCTGGGCATTGAGCAGGGCCGCGCAGAACACGTCCGGGTGATGATGCTTCATCCAGCACGAGGCATACGCGATCTTCGCGAACGAGGCGGCATGGCTCTCCGGAAAGCCGTAGCTGCCGAAACCCTCGATCTGCTTGAACGTGCGTTCGGCAAAATCCTTCGGATAGCCGCGGGCGATCATGCCGTTCACGAGCTTGTCGTAGAAGTGGCTGACCCCGCCCGTCAGCTTGAACGTCGCCATCGCCCGACGCAGCTGGTCTGCTTCGGCCGGCGTGAACCCGGCTCCGACGATCGCCACCTTCATCGCCTGTTCCTGGAACAGTGGAACGCCAAGCGTCTTCTCCAGCACGGCCCTGAGCTCGGGGCGCGGATATTCCGGCTTCTCCTTGCCCTCGCGGCGTCGAAGATAGGGATGGACCATGTCGCCCTGGATCGGGCCTGGCCGGACAATCGCGACCTCGATCACGAGATCGTAGAAGCGGACCGGCTTCATGCGGGGCAGCATCGACATCTGCGCGCGGGACTCGATCTGGAAGACGCCCAAGGTGTCCGCCTTCTGGATCATCTTGTAGACCTCGGGATCGTCGTCCTGCAGGTCGGCCATCGTGACCTTGATGCCCTTGTCCTGCTCGAGGAGATTGAAGGCGCGGTTCATGCAGCCGAGCATTCCGAGGCCGAGCACGTCGACCTTCATGAACTTCAGGGCGTCGATATCGTCCTTGTCCCACTCTATGATCTGACGATCGACCATCCGCGCCGGTTCGATCGGAACCAGATCGTCGAGCCGGTCCTGCGTGAGCACGAAGCCGCCGGGATGCTGTGAAAGGTGGCGCGGCGTTCCGATGAGCTGGCGGGCAAGCCGAAGGGTGAGCTTGAGCCGGTGATCCTTCGCGTTGAGGTTGAGGCTTTCGATCTGCTCGTCGCTGATCCCGTCCATCGACCACCCCCAGACGAGGCCGGTGAGCATCTTGGTCAGATCGCGGGGGCAGACCCAGCGCCTTGCCGACCTCCGCCACCGCGCCCCGCGTGCGATAGCGCGTGACGACGGCGGTCAGCGCCGAACGCTCCCGTCCGTAGGTTTCATAGATCCACTGGATGATCTCTTCGCGTCGCTCATGCTCGAAATCGACGTCGATGTCGGGCGGCTCCTTGCGCTCGCCGGAGACAAACCTCTCGAAGAGCAGTTCATGCTGGATCGGGTCGATCAAGGTTATGCCGAGCAAATAGCAGACGCAGCTGTTCGCGGCGGAGCCCCGGCCTTGGCAGAGGATGCCGCGACGTCGGCTCTCGGCGACGATCGAATTGACGGTCAGGAAATAGGGCGCGTAGCCCAGCTGGTCTATCAGCCGGAGCTCGTGATCGATCTGATCGGCGTAGGGCTTAGGAACGCCCTCCGGGAATTTCGCAGCCGCGGCCTGTTCGGTCAGGGCGACAAGCGCATCCTGCGCCGTGCGGCCGGCCATCACCTGCTCGTACGGATACTGATACTGGATTTCGCCGAGGTCGAAGCGACACTGGTTCGCGATGTCGGCGCTGGCCTGAATCGCATCCGGAAAGGCCGTGAAGCGGCGTTCCATCTCGGCCGGCGACTTGAGATGCCGGTCCATGAACCGCTCGCGGCGATAGCCGAGCGCCTCGACCGTCGCCTTTTCGCGAATGGCGGAGACGACGTCCTGCAACGGTCGGGCTTCGGGCGTGTGATAGAGGATGTCGCCCGTTGCAACGGCGCGGACACGTTTCGCGCCCGCCATGGCCGCAAGGTTGTGAAGACGGATCGCATCGTCCGGCCGCCGTCTGAACGACAGGGCACAATGGGACAGCGGACCGAAGGCATTGGCGATATCGTCCAGCTGCCTCGCCGTCATCGCGTCCGGAAGGTCGGGCAGGAGGATTCCGACGAGGCCTTCGGCGTGGTTGGCGATGTCCGCCCAGTCCAGGATACAGCAGCCCTTGCCGCCCCGCGCCTTGCCGATCGAAAGCAGTCGTGTGAGGCGGCTCCAGGCGGTGCGATCGGTCGGATAGAGCAGAACGGCATGGCCCTCGCTCGACTGGACGCGCGCGCCCGGTATCATGCGGACACCGGTCGCCTTCTGCCCATCCCAGCCACGAACCACGCCGGCGACCGAACCCCAGTCCGCCAGTCCCACAGCGCCATGGCCGAGAAGACCGGCCGCAGCGAACAGTTCCTCCGGCGAACTTGCCCCGCGTAGGAACGAGAAATGGCTCGTCACCTGAAGCTCGACGTAGGTGCTCATCAGCCGAACACCCCGTGGATATACCAGCTCAGATCGCCGGTCTCGGGCTCCACGCCGTCGCCGCGCCGGAACAGCCAGAAGCGCTGGCCATCCTCGACCTCGACCCGGAAATAATCGCGCACCGCCCACAGTTCGCGATCATTGCGCCACCACTCTCCATGGATGCGTTCGGGACCGTCGCCGGCCACGACGCGATAAGGCTTCCCCCGCCAGGTGAAGCGCCGCGGCGGGTGGTCCGGCAACAGGGCGACGACATGTGTCAGATGCTCCGGGCGCTGAAGGATGCGGACAGGTCGTTTCCAACGGGGCCAGGCCGCCGGATCGACGAGCGGGCCGACCCGCCGTGTTGCCCGTTCGGGGACATCGCTCTCGTTCGGCGCCGCCCGGAAGACGGCTTCCTGGCCAGCACGTCCGACGAGCTGGTCGATCGCCGGCGCGAGGTCAGCGGCCGCATCATCGTGCTCCACGAGCGAACCGGACGTGGTGGCCCCGAGCGGTTCGCTGTGCGGCACGGCAAGGTACATCGCCTCGATGCCGAGGCCTGGTTCGATCCGTTCGAGCTTCAGCCCGAACATGCGCTTGAGGTGCCTTGCGTCCCGTGTCGCGCGTGATGCTCCGATCGCGACGCGCTGCGCCTCGCCGTCCACGCGGTCGGCGGTCAGCACTGCGCTGCGGACGCCAAGACCTCGCCGGCGCAGCAGCGCAACGAGGTCGTCGACGAGATCCGCGATCACCTGGGTGATGCTCTCGGGCGTGCCGATCGGCTCCAGCAGGCGACGCGATACCAGAGGTGCTTCGAACGGGACGACGGGGATGATCGGCTCGCCCGAATGACCGAGCGCCTGGTCGAGACGCGCCACCGTGTTCATGCCGAGCCGCCGGGCGAGCGGGCCGCGTGGCAGGCGGATCAGGTCGGCGACGCGCTCCAGACCGAAGCGTGCGGCCGCGCCGAGCGCACTCGGCTCCAGCCGAAGCGCGGCGACGGGCAGGCCGGCCATTGCAGCGGCCTCTCGGCCGGGGTCGAGACTGATGATGCGATTGCCACCGTAGCGGGCAAGCGCGTGGGCGGCGCCTGGCGTCCCGGCGATCGCGATTTGAGCGGTGAACCCCAGCCGCGCGCAGAATGCCAGGACCCGGCGGCAGAAACGATCCTCGCCGCCGAACAGATGGGTCGTGCCCGTGAGGTCGAGCCACAGGCCGTCGTTGCCAGACACACTGGCTGTCGGCGTCCAGTGCGCGACCGCATGCAGGGCGAGCCGGTCCAGCCACATCCCATCGGCGACGCCATCGGCATCGCGGACCTCGAGATCCGCCACCAGCGCTCGGGCATGCGCTGCCGCCATTCCACGGACAAGCCCGAGTTCCGCTGCCAGCGGACACGCGGCCGTGATGACGTCGCGCTGGCCCACGCGCTCGATCAGCACCACTGGACGCGCGCTGCTCCAGCGCGGTACAGGCACCGGCGCGGTAGATGGCGTGCCCTCGTCGGGCGGCATCGCCTTGAAGGGATGTTCGGCCGATTCGGAGCGGCGTCCCATCTCGCGCATCGGCGGACGCTGGTGCGCCGGCAGTCTCGAAACCTGTTCGGCGACCTGCGCCTTTGTCAATGCGCCATCGCGCGCCCAGCGGGCACCAGGGCGCCAGCCGCCGCCCCGCGGTACAGAACAGGCGCCGGGATCGTCGTCGACAGGCTGGGCGAGGACCGGCGATGCGCCGGCGCGAGGCTCACGCGGCCTGGCTGGCCGCTCTTGCCTCCGCAACCGCTCGATCGGCAGCTGCGGCAGGAAGAGCGAGGCGACCCGTGTCATCGCAAGCCTCGAGCATGATGGTGAAGGGATGGCCATTCCGCTGTCGGACAAGTTCGACAGCCCAGCAGCTGCGTCCCACCCCCGGTGCGGGAAGAGGGACAGAGGGCGCGCAGGCGATCCGCCACCGGGTCATCGCTGCAGACGGCCGATCAAGCGGATCACGACCGGCTTTTACCCATCGCCGCAGCAGCAACATGGGGGTCTTTCCGTCGGCGGCAGCGAGCTGAAGACGTCGTGTCGCCGTCTGATCGGCGACCTTCACCTCGGCGATGACGGCCGCGAAGCAACTCTCCCGCAGGGCGTCCTCGGCAAGGGCCAACGCCTCGATCTCGTTCCGGCCCTGCAGGTACAGGAGCTTTCCTGCAGGAAGCCCGGCCTGCTCGACACCGGGTGCGTAGAGGTCGAAGCGGGTCAGTGCCCAAGCGACGTTGGTGCCCGGCCTGGTCGCAAAACGTGCGGCGATTCCGACGACGAACAACGTGGCTGCTGCGTCGTCACCCAATGTCGGGGATGAGCCGCTGATCTCGTGCAATCCTGCGCCATCGATTCCGCCGATGTTGAGCCGGCAATCAAGCGCCTCGATACCGAAAGGCAGTGGCGGCGCGCCGGTCGCGACCGTGCCCGCGACCGCCGCACGAAGGGTCTCGATCGTGTGCGCACGCGTGGTATCGGTCGGGACGGACTGGTTCGGCATCTGATGGCAATCGACTCATATGTTCCCTTTATGTTCCGACGACTCGCATGGTCTCGTCAAGCCATTGCGATCAATAGCGTGCGGCGGCCCTGCCGAGGGTGCTATCGGACGGTGCGACACAACCACAATGTAGAATCCGACCGTTGAGCGAAGCGACCGCCTCCATACCACCCACGCTCGATGCGTGGTCGACGCCGCCCGAAAAGGCGCCGCCGATCTGGTTCCAGAATCGCGGCCGAGCATTCGAGCGGATCATCAACGCGCTTCTTGCTCGCGAGACGCTCGAGCCACGCACCAGCTTCAGGCCGCCGGGCGAGGAAGTCGACGGCTCGTTCGTTCTGCGAGATCGGGTTTATCTGCTGGAAGCGAAGTGGCGGCGCGAGCCGATGCCGGCATCCGATCTCTACGCCTTCAAGGGCAAGGTGGATGGCAAGCTCGTCGGGACGATCGGCGTGTTCATCTCGATGTCGGGATATTCGAAGGATGCGATCGATGCGTTGAAGGCGGGCAAGGAGATCAACCTCGTCCTCTTCTCGGGCGAGGACTTCCGGATGGTCGAGCGCGGCGACATCAGCTTCTCTGCGGCGATGTTCAAGAAGCTGCGGTACGCGGCCGAAGAAGGTCAGCCCTATCTGCCTCTCGCCCCGGACGAGTTCGCCGAGCCCGAAGATCCGACACATGACACGACGTCGGTCGCGCCGCTGTGGGACGTCGTTGTCGAGGGCGCCAATGACGAGATCGGGCTGCGCAGGCTTGTCGAGAGGATGGCGCCGGACCGCTCGACATCGATCCGGATCTGGGCCGCGGGCGGCTCCTTGAACGTCCCCAGTCTCGTGCGGAACCTCCTCCAGACCGGACACGGAAACGTGGCGGCGATCCTCGACAAGGATGATGCCGCGCGATCGCTCGCCGAGCAGCTTGAGCAGGACCTTCAGGGCCACGGTGCGCACCTGATCTTCGTGTCGCCGAACATGGAAGACTGGCTCGAGAGCTGTTGCTCCAACGACTACATCCTGGCTGCTCCGCCGACATCGATCCGTGCCAAGGCGATGCGCCGCTTCTCCGGCAATTCGAACCTCTGGGAGGTCCTGGATTCCAACGCGGAGTTCGCTCGGTGGTCGAAGGCCGCGTTGGGCGTGACGGCGGACCAGTTTCGCCCTGGAACCGGAAGCTCGGCGACCTAGATCAGCGCGGCCTGTGCCGGCGCCTCCGGCGGGGGCGGATAGACCCGCGTGACCGGCAAGGAGCCCTTGGGCATGTAGCCGAGGACATCCTGCGCAGGCACGGTCGGATCGAGCCAGTCAGCCCACCGGTCGCGTGGGAGCGGGATGATCTGACGATGATGGTACGGTGCGACATCCTCGCCCGCATCCATCGTCAGCATCGTGAATGCTTCACCGATCTCGGGATGCGAGCGCCAGATGCCTGCGATGCAGAACCAGCGATGATCGAGCATTGTGAACAGCCATTTGTCGAGGCGCTTCTGCTTCGGGACCTCCGGGTCGGTAAACTCGTAGAATCCGTCGGCCAGGATCAGGCAGCGATGCGACGTGAAGTCTCGGCCTTCGGAGCGATAATTGTAGACCGGCCGCTTGTTCTGGCCCGGCCAGCTCCATCGTCGGTTTACGAGCTGGCCCGCCCCACGTCGGCCGTCGACGGTGCGGACGATCGGCGCCACGTCGGTCATCTTGATGTCTGCCCGGGGCTCGACGTTCGGAATGCCCTCTGGCGTTTCGATGTTGATCTCGAGGTCGTCGAAGTCCTCCATGATCGAGGCGATCTCTACCTCAAGGCGGTAATCATTGCACATGAGGCGACTGCTCCTGCTTCAACTTGCGACTCACTCGTGTTCACATTATGTTCTAAAATATGAGTGCGACAGCGACACCTTTCGACTCCGACGCCCCCGAGGGCAGTCTTCGCCCGATCATCCGATACAAACCGGACGAACCTGGCAAGAAGGAGATCGTGAACGCGCACTGGGGTTCCAATCCGCGGTTCACCGACGGGGTCGAATTCCGGTTCGTGCGATCGGAGGGAAAGACCTTTCCGGCTCATCGCTGCCTCATTCCGGCGTCGGAATTCCAGATGCGGGTTAGCGACAAGCGCTATCGCGTGACGCTCGAGGACGGGAACTTCTTCTATCTCGCCGGGGTATGGGAGCCGGCAATGGGCGACTGGCCACTCGCATTCCGTATCATCACGGTCTCCGCCAATCCGGAAGTCTCCCAGTATCAGGAGAGGCACGGTGCGATCATCCTCCGTCGGCAGGTCATGGACTGGCTCGACGCGACGGTCCCCGAGATCGATCTTCTGGTGACGCCGCCGGCCCGCCTGTTCCTCGTCGAGGAGATCGGCGCGAAGCGGCCAGCACAGCGCTCGCTGGCGCTCTGAAGGACGCGATGCCTGGTATTCGGACTCTGATCGGCGCGGTTGCGTTGGCTTGCCTGTGGTCGGTGCCGGCCTGGGCCGATCCGTGCGAAGGCCGGCTTCCACCGAAGGGTGCCCGCTTCACAGGGGTCGTTCGCTACATCGGCGACGGCGACAGTCTGTGCGTCGGTCCGGAGCGTCGTCCCGACCAATGGATAGAAGTACGCCTCGGAGACTTCTACGCGCCGGAACTCCACGAGCGCGGCGGTGCAGAAGCGAAGCGTCTTCTCGAGCAGCTCGTCATGGGCCGTGTGCTGGCCTGCCGTGCGGGCCGACGAAGCTATGATCGCGTGATCGGATATTGCACGGTCGACGGACGCCCGCTGGGCGACCTGCTGCGCGCGCGCGGGGACGTAGAGGGTGGCCGCGGCTGGCGCGGATGACCGTCGGGCTGGCGATTGGCAAGCGAGGGGAGATCGAAGCGGTATGGCCGGGCGCTTTGTGATCGACACGAATTGGCTGAGTGACGCCGCACTGACCGAATTCCTCGCTCGGTCCGCGGCGAACCTCGCCGTGATCCCCGAGATGACGCTCGTCGAAGTTCACAAGGATGCCGCAGCGAAGAATGGTCGCAAGCTGCTGCAGACCCTCTGCGGTCATCCCCGGCAAGTCATCATCCTGCGCAGCACGCATGATCTCTATCGCGACAGTGGCGTGAGCAAAGGCCTGTGCAACCGCCTGATCGAACCCGCCCAGACAGCGACTTTCGGCGCCTATTGCCGGACCGTGATCGACGTGGCGGACGACGATCTCACCAATGCCCATTTCTCGCTGATGGAGGAACAGTCCCGGGACCAGATCGCCGATCTGCGGGCCAATGTCGGCAACATCCTCACGCTCTTCGAGCGATGCACGACCATCTTCGAGAAGAGTGACCTTGATCGCCTGCGCAAGCGGATTCCGTACAGCGGAGACCTGCAGCGCAAGCTCATCCATCTGAGCATGGACATGCACAAGATGCTGCTCCGCTCGCTCAACATCCAGCCGCAGTTTCATCCGCGGGACTTGCGCCGGGCGCTCGACACATTCGTGTTCCGCTACGCGCTTTGCGTGGTGATCTTCCTCACCCGCTGGATTCGCCAAGGCGAGACGAAGACCATCAAGGAAGAGCGCCTCGTCAATCACGTCATGGATCTCAAGACCGCGGCCGTGGCGACCTTCTTCGACGGCCTGAAGACCCATGACGAGATGCCGCGAGACGTCCATCTCGAGGTCAAGTTCATCCTCGGCGCCATTGGCGCCTATGTGAACTGCGGCAGCGGGCCGCGCCGATAGGCTAGGCAGCCCTTCGCCGGATCGGGAACCGGAACTCCTCATCCAGAGGCGTCGCGAAGCTCCGGCGCGAACGCCCTCCGATCGCCTTCACCGGCAGTTCGATCAATGTGCCCGGCTCGGGCAGGCCGTCGCTCAGCATGTCCGCCCAGATCGTCGCCAGCTCGCGCCGCCGCGGCATGTAGGCCGCACGATTGTACGCGCCCTCGACCTTTTCCTTCGGGACATGGGCGAGCATCAGATCGATGACCTTCCGATCGTGATCCTTGCCCTCGCGCTCAGCCCACTCGTTCATGATGGTCGAGAAGGCTGCCCGGAAACCGTGAGGCACATGATGGCCATGGTAACCGGCGCGGTTCAGCAGATAGCCGATCGCGTTCTCGCTCATCGGGCGATGGGTGTGGCGGTTGCTCGGAAAGAGCAGAGGCCCTTCGCCCGTGAGCGGCCACAGCGCCTTCAGCACCGCGACCGCCTGCGGTGTCAGCGGCACGAGATGATCGCCGTCCGCCTCCTCCTTGCGGTCAAGGTCTCCCTTCATGCGGGCGGACGGGATGCGCCACAGCGGCTCCTTGCCGTTCAGCTCCTCGAACTCGTCCCATCGCGCGCCGCGAAGCTCGCTCGGTCGAACCGCCGTGAGCGCGAGGAAGCGCAGCGCCAGCCGGGTGATGGGACGGGCATAGTCCTGCTCCGCCGTCGCGACCATCTTGCGCAGCGGGACGAGCGTGGTGATCGCAGGCTGTCGGCCCTTGCGCAGCGGCTTCAGGACCGCGCCGAGCTTCTCGGCCGGGTCCGTCGTCGCGATGCCCTGCGCGATCGCATAGACGAACACGGCGGAGATCCGCTGCCGGATGCGCTTGGCGGTCTCGATCGACCCGCGGGCCTCGACCTCGCGCAGCGCCGCGAGGACCAGAGGCGGCGTCAACTGGGCGATCGGCAGGCCACCGATCGACGGGAAGATGTCGCGCTCGAGGCTGCGGATGATGTCGGCGGCATGGATCTTCGCCCACTGCGCCTTGGCGTTCTCGTGCCACTCGCGCGCGACTTTCTCGAAGGTCTGGCGCGCCGCTTCGAGGTTCGCCTCGATCCTGAGCTTCTTCGCGACGGCGGGGTCAGTGCCTTCGCTCAGGATGGCATAGGCATCGTCGCGCTTGGCGCGCGCGTCGGCCAGCGAGACCATCGGATAGGCGCCGAACGCCATGGTCTTGTTCTTGCCGTCGTAGACATAGTTCCAGCGCCAGAGCTTGCCGCCGCCGGGGGCGACGAGCAGGAAGAGGCGGTTGGTGTCGGTCAGCTTGTAGGATTTCGGCCGCGGCTTGGCATTGCGGACCTTGGTGTCGGTGAGCATGGCTCGGTCTCCTGAGATACCTCGTTTTTCGACCGGCGATACCTCGTTTTCGGCCCTCCGAATCGCTGGATGGGCATGGACGGGCACGGACGGCCGAGGCCGAACCGGTCTGCTAAACGTCGGTAATCAGGAGGAAAAAGTCGATCCCAGTGGTCTTCTGCGGACCCCTGTGGAATGGTCCGTGGCGGAGCGGGAGGGATTCGAACCCTCGATACGGTTTTGCCGTATACTCACTTTCCAGGCGAGCGCCTTCGACCACTCGGCCACCGCTCCGCATGCACTGGAAGCGGGCGATCTAGAGCATCGCGCGGAAAAGTGGCAACGGTTTTCCGCGAACGGCGATGCACGCCTTAATTTCCGAAACCGTCGATCGCCTTCGCGAGGTCGATGTCCTTGCGCGTCAGCCCACCCTTATCGTGCGTGGTCAGCAAGATGGAGACCTTGTTCCACACGTTCGACCATTCGGGATGGTGGTCGGCCTGCTCGGCGGCCAAAGCGACCCGGGTCATGAAGGCGAACGCCTCGCTGAAATCGCCGAACACATAGTTGCGCGTGATCGCATCGCGCTTCGCGTCCCAATCCCATCCGGGTACTTCGCGCAGCGCGCCATCGCGCGCCTGCGGGTCGAGCTTTGCAACCATCATCATCTCCCTTGCTGGCGCAGTGGGCTGCTGCGCTTTATGTCGGCGTGCAATGAGCGATCGTCAAACCCTGGCGCCCGATGCGGCCATGATCGAAAGGCTGGCCGAGGACGCCATCGCGCGCCTGCCTGCACCGTTCAAGGACCTGCTGGAAGATGTCGTGCTGCAGATCGAGGAATTTGCGACCGACGACGTGCTGGCCGAGCTCGGCATCGAGGATCCGTTCGATCTGTCCGGCCTCTACACCGGGCACCCTATCGGCCAGCAATCGTCGCTCCAGTCGGGCGTGCTGCCATCGATGATCCAGCTGTTCCGCCGCTCGTTGCTCGACGAATGGATCGAAACCGGAGTTAGCCTCGAAGCGCTGGTCACCCATGTCATCGTCCACGAAGTCGGCCATCACATGGGCCTCTCCGATGCGGACATGCACGCGATCGAGATGCAGGCCTGAATGGCGGCCGCGACATTGCTTGGCTTCGACGCAGTGACCTGCCTGCGCGGCGGCCGGATCCTGTTCGAGGACCTGCACCTCAAGGTCGGCGCGGGCGATGCACTGATCGTCAGCGGCCCGAACGGCGCCGGCAAGTCGAGCCTGCTCCGCCTCGCCGCCGGATTGCTGCGCCCTCTGCGCGGAACGATAGACCGGCCCGCGCCTGTTGCACTCGCCGATGAAGCGCCGGCACTCGACGACCGGTTGACGCTGCGCGCCGCGCTCGAATTCTGGGCGCGGATCGACGGCGCGGACGCCGGGGCGGGCATCGATGCGATGGGTCTTTCCCCGATTGCGCACGTCCCGGTGCGCTTGCTGTCGACCGGCCAGCGCAAGCGCGCGACGCTGGCGCGGGTGATCGCTGGCGGTGCCGCGCTCTGGCTGTTCGACGAGCCCGCCAACGGCCTCGACGGCGACGGACTCGACCGGCTCGCCGCCGCCATTGCCCGGCATCGCAGCGCAGGCGGTGCGCTGATCGCCGCATCGCACCAGACGCTGCCGGTCGAGGCCGCGGACAGCCTCACGCTGGGCAGCGCATGAAGAGGCTGATCTGGCGCGAACTGCGGCTCGCCGGGGGAAGCGGACAGGCTTTGCTGCCTTTGGTGTTCTTCCTGCTGATCGCCGCGCTTTTCCCGTTTGCGATCGGGCCGGACCGTCCCCTTCTCGAACGCACCGGCGGGGGTATATTATGGGTAGCGGCGCTGCTTGCCGCGCTGCTGCCGGTCGAGCGGCTGGTCGAACCCGATCGCGCGAGCGGAATGCTCGATCAGCTCGCGGTGCGCGGAATCAGCGAGGAGGCTATCGCGCTGGCCAAGCTCATCGCGCACTGGCTGAGCTTTGCGCCGCCGCTGATGATCGCCGCGATCCCGGCCGCCGCTTTGCTCAAGCTTCCGGGAGAATATCTGCAGCGGCTCGAGGTCGGCCTCCTCGTCGGAACCCCCGGCCTCGCCGCGCTGACGATCATCATCGCCGCGCTGACCGCAGGCCTTCGCTCGACCGGCGCGCTTGCCGGTCTGCTGATGGTGCCGCTGGCGGTGCCGATCCTGATCTTCGGGGCGGCTGCCACTGCGTCCTCGGGCCCCGATCCGATGGCGCTCAAGCTGCTTGCGGCAATCTCGCTGTTCCTGGTCGCGCTGGCGCCTTTCGCAGCAGGTGCGGCTATCCGGGTAGCCCGAACCTAATCCCGCGACCAGCGCGCGAAGATCGCGGTCGGCAGCAGCAATCCGCGCGCTTCCTCGCGCACCGCCATGTCGCCGCACTCGACCTTTCCGCCCAGGCCCTCGAACAATTGCTCGAGCAACGCGCCGATCGCCAGCGCCGACATCCGCACCGCATAGACGGTCAGCACGAGGAAGCGGCTGTCGGAATCAAGCAAGGCGCGGCAATCGGCGACCAGCCCGGGAAGGTCCTCCTCCAGCCGCCAGACCTCGCCATTCGGCCCGCGCCCGAACTTGGGCGGGTCGAGGATGATCCCGTCGTAGCGGCGGCCGCGCCGGACCTCGCGCGCGGCGAATTTGGTGGCATCGTCGACCAGCCAGCGGATCGGATGGTCGGCCATGCCCGACAGCGCCGCATTGGCCTTGCCGGCCTCGACCGACTTCTTCGACGCATCGACGTGTACCATGCTGGCGCCGGTCGCCGCCATCGCCAGCGTGCCGACGCCGGTGTAACCGAACAGGTTCAGCGCCTCGCTGTCCCTGCCAAGCCGGGCCTGCATCCATGCCCATTGCGGCGCCATGTCGGGGAAGAAGGCGAGGTGCCGGAACGGCGTGCACGACGCGCGGAAGCGGACATCCTGCCAACCCAATTCCCAGCCGTCTTGCGGCACCGGACGCTCGAAATGCCAGCGGCCGCCGCCCTCCTCGTCGGAACCCGGAATGAACGTCCCGTCGGCATCCCATATTTCCTGCGCCGGCTTCCACAGCGCTTGCGGCTCGGGCCGGATGAAGCGATATTTTCCGTAGCGTTCGAGCTTGCGGCCGCCGCCGCTGTCGATCAGCCCATAGTCGCTCCACGGCTCGGCGATCAGCGTCGAGAGCACCGGATCCCCGGCGCTCATGCTGCGCGGACGGCTGGGAACCCGATCGTGGCGCGGGCGCGTGGGCCGGCAAGCATCTTTCGGCCGGCGTCGCGGACCCGCTCGACGGTGATCGCCTCGAGGTCGTCGACGACCTCCGACGGCTCGACCAGCCTGCCGTAGACCGCCAGCTGCCGCGCGACATAATGCGCCTGGCCCCAGGTGCTCTCCATCGACATCAGCAGGCCGGCCTTGGCCTGCGTGCGCACCCGGTCGAGCTCGCGCTGGGTCGCCGTCTCGGCGCAGTCGGCGAGCACGTCCTCGATCAGCTGGGCGGCGGCGGCCGACTGGTCGCGCGCGGTCGCGGCGTAGATCGAGAACAGGCCGATGTCGGTATAGGGGTAGAGGCTGGCATAGACCGAATAGGCAAGGCCCCGCTCCTCGCGAAGCTGCTGGAACAGCCGCGACGACATTCCGCCACCGACCATGTCCGCGAACAGCCGCGCCGCGAAATAATCGGGATCGCGCTGCGCGGGCCCGCCGAAGCCGAGCGCGATATGCGCCTGGTCCGATCCGCTGCGGCCGACCCGGTCGCCGCCGGTGAAATGCGCGGGCGGCGCTGCATCGATGGTTCCCGATGGAAGCGCGCCGAGATGCTGTTCGGCCAGCGCGACCAGATCGGCATGGCCGACCTTGCCGGCCGCCACCAGCGACAGGCTGCCGCCGCGATACTGGCTGGTCCGCCAGTCATTCAGGTCGTCGATGGTGATCACCGCAAGGCTGGCCTCGTCGCCGAGCACCGAGCGGCCGAGCGGCTGGTCGGCGAATGCCGCCGCCTGCAGGTCGTCGAAGATGATGTCGGACGGCGTGTCGCGCGCTTCGCCCAGCTCCTGCGAGACGACGTCTTTCTCGCGCTCGAGCTCGGCGTCGGTGAAATGCGGCCGCAGGATCATGTCGGCGATGATCTCGATACCGAGCCCGACATGTTCGGCGAGCACCGATGCGTTGAAGCTGGTCCCCTCACGGTCGGTCGCGGCGTTGAGATCGCCGCCGACCTCCTCGATCGCCTCGCTGATCTCGCGCGCCGAACGATCGCCGGCGCCCTTGAACACCATATGCTCGAACAGATGGGCGAGGCCACCGAGCTTCGCGCCCTCATGCCGCGTGCCGGCATCGGCATAGAGTCCGACCGCAGCCGTCTCGATGCCCGGCATTTCGCGACTTGCCACGCGCAGGCCGTTGGGAAGTATCGTCAGCTGCATCATCGGGGGCGGGTTAGCCGGTCGGGCGTGCCGGAGCAACTTACGCCGCACCGGAGCGGCACTCTCAGGACAAGGGCGGCTTGGCGGCCGCGTCGCGCTGGCGGCGGCGCAGGGCAAGAATGTAGATGATCGCTGCGGTCGCGGCGAACAGGAACCATTGCACCGCATAGAGCATGTGATTGTCGGGGATCGATTCCAGCGACGGCGGCGCGCTCGGCCGCAGACCCGCCGGCGCCTCTGCGGCAATCAGCCGCATCCCGAACTTATGGTCGGGTGCCACGATCCCGCTCACCTGTCCGCCCTTCCAGGCCGGAGCATCGCTGGTCTTCGACCAGCCGACGTCGACCTGCATCCCCGGCCCTTCCGCCCCGGTCCGGCAGGCGGCGATGTGGCTCCAGCCGGCCTCGTCGGCGAGGTTGCGTCCGGCGATCGCGCGCCAGCCGACGACCTGGAGGCAGAAGCCGCTGGCACGGCGGAAATAATAAGCCTCGGGCCTGGACGGAACGGTCGGCCAGGCGGTTTCGGGAAGGTGCTGCGCCTGCGCATAACGCACGAGCAGATCCTTCTTCCATGCCGCGCGCTGGATTTGCCAGACGCCGAGCCCGATCATCGCGGCGATCGCCGCCGCCACGACCGCGGTCGCCAGCACCGGGACTTTCATCTTTTGCCGTCCGACAGCTGTCCTTCGTGCGCCTCATGGCGATATTCGAGCGCGAACAGCAAGGCCTTGGTGATGCGCAGCGACGCGACGACGCCGAACAGGGTGAATGGCGGCCAAAGGATCAGATGGACCCAGAAGGGTGGCGAGACCGCTAGTTCGAGCCAGAGCGCGAGGCCGGTCACGAGCCCGCCCAGCGCGAGGATCAGCAGCGCGGCGGGCCCGTCCCCGACATTGAACACGGCGAAGTCGAGCCCGCAGGCGCGGCAGCGCGGCGCTATCTGCAGCAGACCGGCGAACAATGTGCGCGCGCCGCAGCGCGGACACAGCCCGCGCAGCGCCACATCTCGGAGCTTGGGCGCAGGGTCAGCCGTGGTACGTCCCGCCCCAGCCGCCCCAGATGTAGATGGAGATGAACAGGAACAGCCAGACGACATCGACGAAATGCCAGTACCAGGCGGCCGCCTCGAACCCGAAATGCTGCTGCGGCGTGAAATGGCCTTTGTAGGACCGGATCAGGCACACGATCAGGAAGATGGTGCCGACGATGACGTGAAAGCCGTGGAAGCCCGTCGCCATGAAGAAGGTCGAGCCGTAGATGCTGCCTTTGAACGCGAATGGCGCATGCGCATATTCATAGGCCTGGATGGTGGTGAACAGCAGGCCGAGCAGAATCGTGCACCACAGGCCGGTGATCAGCCCCTTGCGGTCGCCATGGATCAGCGCGTGATGCGCCCAGGTGACGGTCGTTCCCGAGCAGAGCAGGATCATCGTGTTGAGCAACGGGAAGTGGAAGGGGTTGAGGACCTCGATGCCCTTTGGCGGCCACACGCCGCCGACCGTCTCGACCGCCGATGGGAACAAGGAGGCGTCGAAGAATGCCCAGAACCAGGCGACGAAGAACATCACTTCCGACGCGATGAACAGGATCATTCCGTAGCGCAGGTGGAGCTGGACGACCGGCGTATGATCGCCGCCATTCGCTTCGCGGATGACGTCGGCCCACCACTGGAACATGGTGGTCGCAACGCCGATCACGCCGATGCCCATGAACAACGGGCCGGGCTTGTAATCATGCATCCACATGACGAGGCCGCCGAACAGGAAGAAGGCGGAGAATGAGCCGATCAGCGGCCAGATGCTCGGGTTGACGAGATGGTAATCGTGGTTCTTCGCTCCGGCCATCGTCACTCAGTCCTTCTTGCTTCGGTTCGCTCTAGCCCCGACTTTTTGAGGGGTCCACCGGGTAAAATGTATAGCTCAAGGTGATCTCGCTGACGTCGGCCGCTTCCGGATCGTCGAGGATCTTAGGATCGACATAGAAGACCACCGGCATGCGCACGTCCTCGCCCGGCTTGAGCGTCTGCTCGGTGAAGCAGAAGCACTGGATCTTGGTGAAATATTGCCCGACCTGCGACGGCGTGACGTTGAAGGTCGCACGCCCGGTGACCGGCTGGTCCGACAGATTCTTGGCTGTGAAAAAGGCCATGTCGCGCGCGCCGATCGCGACCCGTTCGGTGCGCTGCTCGGGCTCGAACTGCCACGGCAGCAATGGCGCGGTATTGGCATCGAAGCGCACCGACACGATCTTGCCGACGACCGCGCCCGGTGCCTCCGCACCCTCGGCGCGCTTGGTCGTTCCGGCAAAGCCGGTCGCGGAGCAGAACATCGCATAAAGCGGCACGCTGGCATAAGCGAGGCCGAACATTCCGATCGCCACCAGCCCGACGATCGCGCCGACGCGCGTATTCTTATCCGGCCGCTTCATGGTTTCAGGCCCATGCGCGCGATCGTGATCGCGAACATCAGCACCGCGAATGCCGCCAGCGCGATTGCCATCACGATCGAGCGGCTGCGCTGGCGCGCCCGGATTTCGTCGCTGCGCGGATCGACGGGTTCGGTCATGCCAGCAGCCAACGGTCGAGCACCAGCGCGGCGAACAAGGCGAACAGGTAGAAGACCGAAAAAGCGAACAGGCGCCTTTCGGGTTGCATACCAGCCGGATCGGTGGCGCGATTGGCGGCAACGGCGGCGGCAAGCCCAAGGAAGCCGAGGCTCAGCACCAGCGCTGTCACGCCATAGACCGGCCCCGCGAGCCCGAGCGCCCATGGCGAGACGGCGGCCGCCCCCATCACCAACGTGTAGACCATTATCTGGCGCCGCGTTGCCGCAGGCCCCGCCACCACGGGAAGCATCGGCACACCGGCAGCCGCATAGTCGGACCGAACGAACAGCGACAGTGCCCAGAAATGCGGCGGCGTCCACAGGAAGATGATCGCGAACAGGAGCAGCGGAAGCGCGGTCACGTCGCCGGTCACCGCGGCCCAGCCGATCAGCGGCGGAAACGCGCCGGCGGCACCGCCGATGACGATGTTCTGCGGCGTGCGCCGCTTGAGCCAGATCGTATAGACGAAGACATAGAAAAGGATCGAAACCGCGAGGATCGCCGCCGCCAGCCAGTTCAGCGCGAGGCCCATCAGCAACACCGACAATGCGGCCAGCCCGACGCCGAAATGAAGCGCCGACTGCGGGTCCATGCGCCCCGCCGGAATCGGCCGGTCGGCGGTACGCTTCATCAGCGCATCGATATCGGCTTCATACCATTGGTTGAGCGCGCCCGCCGCGCCGCCGCCCAGCGCGATGCAGAGCACCGCTGTGAAGCCGAGCACCGGATGGATCCAGCCCGGCGCCGCGAGCAGGCCGCACAGCCCGGTGAACACGACCAGCGCCATCACGCGCGGCTTGGTGAGCGCGACGAAGTCCCGCCAATCAGTGGGCAGATCGGCCTGATGCGGCAGCGTAAGCGTCGTCATAAGCTTGTCACTCCCGCCGCCGTGGTGCGGCGGCGGTCCGTAGCGGGGATCAGTCGATCCGCGGCAGTGTCGAGAATTGGTGATACGGCGGCGGACTCGGCAGGGTCCACTCGAGCGTCCTGGCGCCATCGCCCCATGGATTGTCCGGTGCCTTCTTGCCCGCGAACAGCGACCAGAAGAGATTGATGAAGAAGAACGCCATGCCGGCGAGCACCAGGATGAAGCCGCTCGATGCGAAGTGGTTCCAGTATGAGAACGCGTCGTTATAGTCGGGCACCCTGCGCTGCATGCCGTCCATTCCAAGGAAGTGCATCGGGAAGAACAGGATGTTCACGCCGATGAAGAACAGCCAGAAATGCAGCTGGCCGAGCAACTCGCTCTGCATGCGGCCGGACATCTTGGGGAACCAGTAGGAGAAGCCGGCGAACAAAGAGAAGACCGCGCCGAGCGACAGCACATAATGGAAATGCGCGACGACATAATAAGTGTCGTGGACATTGTTATCGATGCCGCCATTGGCCAGCACGACGCCGGTCACGCCGCCGACCGTGAACATGAAGATGAAGCCGATCGCCCACAGCATCGGCGTCTTGAAGCTGAGCGAACCGCCCCACATGGTCGCGATCCACGAGAAGATCTTGATGCCGGTCGGCACCGCGATGACCATCGTCGCGGCGGTGAAATACATCTTCGTGTTCTTGTCGAGGCCGACCAGGAACATGTGGTGCGCCCAGACGATGAACCCGACCACGCCGATCGCGACCATCGCATAGGCCATGCCGAGATAACCGAACACCGGCTTGCGGCTGAAGGTCGAGACGATCTGGCTGATCATGCCGAAGCCCGGCAGGATCATGATATAAACCTCGGGATGCCCGAAGAACCAGAACAGATGCTGGTAGAGCAACGGGTCGCCGCCATTCGACGCATCGAAGAATGCGGTGCCGAAATTGCGGTCGGTGAGCAGCATCGTGATCGCACCCGCCAGCACCGGCAGCGCGAGCAACAGCAGGAATGCGGTCACCAGGATCGACCATACGAACAACGGCATCTTGTGCAGCGTCATGCCCGGGGCGCGCATGTTGAAGATGGTGGTGATGAAATTGACCGCGCCGAGGATCGATGAGGCACCCGCAAGGTGCAGCGAGAAGATCGCCATGTCGACCGCCGGCCCCGGAGAGCCGCTGGTCGAGAGCGGCGGGTAGACCGTCCAGCCGGTTCCCGCGCCATTGCCGGTGCCGCCCGGCACCATGGTCGAGCCAAGCAAGAGCAGGAACGACGGGACGAGCAGCCAGAAGCTGATGTTGTTCATGCGCGGAAACGCCATGTCCGGCGCGCCGATCATCAGCGGCACGAACCAGTTGCCGAACCCGCCGATCATCGCCGGCATCACCATGAAGAACACCATGATCAGGCCGTGCGAGGTGATCAGCACGTTCCACATGTGCAGCGCTTCGTCGGGCGAACCCGAATCGCCGAACCAGGTCGACCACATCGGCAGATATTGAATTCCCGGCTGCGCGAGCTCGAGCCGCATCATCCCGGAGAATGTCCCGCCGATGATCCCTGCCGTGATCGCGAAGATCAGATAGAGGGTGCCGATATCCTTGTGGTTGGTCGACATGAACCAGCGCACGAAGAAGCCCGGCTTGTGATCGGCGTCGTCATGATGATCATGCGCATGCGCCGTTTCGAAATGGCTGGCATTGGCGGTCGTATCGGTCATGTCAGTGGGTATCGCTTCTGCTGAGATCCATTGCCTTTGGGGCGGAAACCGGCGCCGTCGCCGTCGCGTCGACCACTGCCGGAGGCGCGGGCGATGCTTCGGTCGCCTCATGCGCGGCGACCGTGGCCGGCGGCGGATTGGCGATCGGGCTGTTCACGGTCGCATCGGACGATGTCGGCTTGACCGCGCCGGGCATGGTGCCGCCCTTATACGCCACCCACTCCGCGAATTTTGCCGGCGGCACGACCTCGACGGCAATCGGCATGAAGCCGTGCCGCGCGCCGCACAATTCGAAGCACTGGCCGTAATATAGGCCCGGGCGATCGACCTTGAACCAGGTCTCGTTCAACCTACCCGGGACTGCGTCCATCTTGGTCCAGAAGGCCGGGACGCCCCAACTGTGCACGACGTCGTTGGACGTGACGATCATCTTGACGACCGCTCCGGCCGGAACGACCATCCGTTCATCGACGCCGAGCAGCCGCGGCTCGCCGCGCTTCTTGTCTTCCTCGTCCGAGAGGATGTTCGAAACGATCTCGAAATCGCCATTGTCGGGATATTGGTAGGTCCAATACCATTGGTTGCCGATCGCCTTGATCGTGATGTCCGCCTTGGGGAACGCATATTGGGCGGCGAGCAGCTGGATCGATGGAATGGCGATCGCCGCAAGGATGAGCACCGGGATCAAAGTCCAGAGCACCTCGATCAAAGTGTTGTGGCTGGTCCGCGACGGCACCGGATTGGCAGCGCGGCGGTAGCGGATGATAACCCACAGCAGCAGGCCGAGCACGAAAAGCGAAATGATCGTGATGATCGGCATCAGCATCTTGTCGTGGAACCACAATGCGTCTTCGCCGATCGCGGTATATTGATTCTGGAAGCCCATGCGCCCGTCCGGCATGCCGATCCCGGCCTCGGGCTTGGCATGGTCGATCGGGTCGATCGCCTTTTTGGCGGCCTCGCCCGCCGGCGCAGTCTGGCTCGCGGCCGCTTGCGGCGCGGCATTGCTATCCTGCTGGGCGGTGGCCGCTGCCGGAGTAAGGCCAAGCGCTGCGGCAACGACCAGAAATTTCAGCAAAGTCTTCATCTAAACCCCTTGGACACCATGAGAAGGCGCGGGAACGGAGTCGGTCGCAGGCGACCGTCGCGGCGCCTTATAGGCAGGCTGCCCGCGCGCCTCAAGCGCTGTTCCGCAGCTTGATGCCAAGCCATTGCCGCCCCAGGGTTCAAGCCCAGTCTCCGCAGTGGCCGTGATCGCCCGGAGGGGTGTACCGGCAAGGAGCGGGATGGCCCGCCATGCCCCCGGCATGGCTGCGCAGTCCGGGGGACTGCGCACCACCCGCTCCGCGCCGAGCGGAGTGGTGTCTCCGGTCAAGCGGCCCGACGATGTCCGGTGCAGCCCTCCGGGCGACCCCCGAAGGGGGCGGGCGCCTTTTGGAGCACTGCAGCGTCGCTCGTCGGTCACGATGAATCCTCATCGCTCCCTCCATCGCTCCTTGCCGTGCACCAAAATGCGCTCCGTCCCGGCCATTGCGGAGGCTGGGTTTGAACCCTATCACCCAGCCGCCCGCAAAACTCCGGAAAAAATATGACCGACGATCAGATATTGGCGGAATTCCGCGCCGCAGACGCGCTTCTCGAGGGGCATTTCATCCTGTCGTCGGGACTGCACAGCCCGCGCTATCTGCAATGCGCGCGCGTGCTGATGGATCCGGCCCGTGCCAGCCGGCTCGCCTCGGCGCTGGTGCACAAGCTGCCGCGCGAGATCCGAAGCGCGATCGAGATCGTCGTCTCGCCGGCGATGGGCGGAGTGATCGCGGGCCATGAAGTGGGACGCGCGCTCGGCGTCGAAGCGATCTTCGTCGAGCGTCCGAGCGGAGCCTTCGAACTGCGCCGCGGCTTTCGCCTCAAGCCGGGCCAGAAGGTCCTGCTGATGGAAGACGTGGTCACGACCGGCCTCAGCTCGCGCGAGGCGATTGCTGCGGTCGAAAGCGCAGGCGGAGAGGTCGTTGCAGCGGCGGCACTGGTCGACCGGTCGGCCGGCAAGGCCGGTTTCGATATTCCGTTCTTCCCGCTGATCAGCATCAGCGTCCCGACTTTTGCCGCCGACGCCCTTCCCGAGGACCTCGCCGCTATCCCGGCCGAGAAGCCGGGCAGCCGCGCCCAGGCGTGACCGATACGGTGGGCAACCGGCTGCGCCTCGGCGTGAACATCGATCATGTCGCGACGATCCGCAACGCGCGCGGCGGGACGCACCCCGACCCGGTGCGGGCCGCATTTGCAGCCGCCGACGCGGGCGCCGACGGCATCACCGCGCATTTGCGCGAGGATCGCCGGCACATCACCGACGACGACATCAATCGCCTGATGGAGGCGCTCGCGATACCGCTCAATCTGGAGATGGCGGCGACCGAGGAGATGCTCGCCATCGCGCTCCGTCACCGCCCGCACGCCGCGTGCATCGTCCCCGAGAAGCGCGAGGAGCGAACGACCGAAGGCGGTCTCGATGCCGCCGCCCAGTTCGATCACCTTCTACCGTTCGTTGCGCGGCTTGGCGAAGCGAACGTGCGTGTCAGCCTTTTCATCGAACCCGACCCGCGCCAGATCGACGCCGCGATCCGGCTCGGCGCGCCGGTCGTCGAATTCCACACCGGACGTTATGCCCATCTCGACGAGAACGAACGCAGCCGCGAGCTGGCGCGAATCGCCGACGCCGCGGCGCTCGCGGTCAAGAACGGGATCGAGCCCCACGCCGGCCACGGACTGACCTTCGCCAATGTCGCGCCGGTCGCCGCGATTCCACAGCTCGCCGAGCTCAACATCGGTCACTTCCTGATCGGCGAGGCGATCTTCACCGGGCTGGAGGAAAGCGTCGGAACGATGCGCGCGCTGATGGACGAGGCGCGAGGATGATCATCGGTATTGGATCCGACCTGTGCAACATCGAGCGCATCCAGAAGTCGCTCGACCGGTTCGGCGAGCGCTTCATTACCCGCGTCTTTACCGATACCGAGCGCGCCAAGGCGGAAGGACGCCCCTTCTCCCGCGCCGGGACCTACGCCAAGCGCTTCGCCGCGAAGGAGGCTTTTTCCAAGGCTGTCGGCACCGGCTTCAGGCGCGGCGTGTTCATGAAGGATATAGGTGTGGTGAATAAAGCGTCCGGCGCGCCGACCCTGGCGCTGACCGGTGGCGCCAGAAGGAGGCTTGACGAGATGACTCCCGATGGCCACCTCGCCGAGGTGCATTTGACGATGACCGATGACCACCCGTTCGCGCAGGCGTTCGTGATCGTCACCGCCGTCCCCATTGCAAGGAACAGCAGGTGAGCATGAGCGAAACGGTCACGCCCGAGAGCAAGGAAGAGGCCAAGGCCGGCACCGACTGGTGGGCCGAGGCGAAGGGCATATTCTGGCTGATTCTCGCGGTGCTTGGGTTCCACAGCTTCATCGCCAAGCCCTTTTACATTCCGTCCGAATCGATGATGCCCAACCTGCTCAAGGGCGACCGGCTGGTGGTGAGCAAATTTCCCTATGGCTGGTCGTGGGTGTCGCCGTCCTTCCACGTGCTGCCGCCGATCAAGGGCCGGCTGCTCGGCGGACTTCCCAAGCGCGGCGATGTCGTCATCGTGACGCCGCCCGGGCAGACCAGCGATTATATCAAGCGCGTGATCGGGCTGCCCGGCGATACGATCGAAATGCGCGACGGCCAGCTGATCCTCAACGGCAAGGCGGTGCCGCGCCAGCCGCGCCCGGCGACCTTGATCCCGGTCGACGCCAATGTGCCCTGCCTGACGTTCGGCTTTGGCGATTATCGCACGACCGGCCCCGACGGGCGCGAGTTCTGCCGGCTGCCGGTGTTCCGCGAGACGCTTCCCAACGGCCGCTCCTACGACACGATCGACCTGGGACCGACCGCGAACGACAATTATCCGCGCTACGTCGTTCCGGCCAATCACGTCTTCCTGATGGGCGACAATCGCGACGAATCGGCGGACAGCCGTGTTTCAGCCGCCGAGCAGGGGCTGGGCGGCGCGGTCCCCTATGAGAATATCGGCGGCCGCGCCGAATTCATCACCTTCTCGCTCGATGGTTCGTCGAAATATCTGAACCCGATCAGCTGGTTCACGGCACTGCGCGGCGGACGCGCGGGAACTTCCCTGCATCCGCAGCAAACCAGGCGCCAATAGCCGGAAGCCGATATACCAAACCCGGCGTCATTCCCGCGAAGGCGGGAATCCAGCTTCTTCTAGTCTAGCAGCCTTTCCAGACGGGAGGACGCTTCTCCAGAAAGGCCCTTGCGCCCTCCTGTGCATCCTGCGTGCCAAGCAAGGCGTTCGCGCAATTGTCTTCGATCCGGAACGCTTCGGCCAACGTGCCCGCGGCAAGGCCCATCGCGGCACTTTTCTTCGTAGCCTGCACCGCCAGGGGCGCGTTCATGCAGATTTGTCGAGCCCATTGAAAAGCTATGTCCACCAGCTGCTCGCCGGGGACGACTTCGTTGATCAACCCCAGCCGAAGTGCGCGTTCAGCATCGATTGGCCGGGCCAACAGGAGCATCTCCATGCTCGCGGCCCATCCCATCTGGCGCGGCATCCTGGCCGTGGTGCCACCCGCGGCCATTATTCCTCGCGCAGGTTCGCTCACGCCGAACGTGGCCGAATCACTGGCAATCCGGATATCGGTGCCCATCAGCAGCTCCATGCCGCCGGCTCTGCAAGAGCCGTTCACGGCGGCGATAATCGGCTTGTGGATTTCGAGTCCTTTCAGCGTGAAATATCCCTGACCGTGGTTGTTCAGCCGGTCCAGAGTGTCCGAGTGCCCGAGAGCTGCCTCTTCGCGGACGATATCGGCTATCATTGCCATGTCACCTCCGGCGCAAAATGCGTTTTTTACGCCGGTAACGATCGCGACCCACGCATCGTTGTCATCGC
>Ga0207644_10000042_pt1 | contig 112685 bp, 111 predicted proteins | sample KBSS73metaG_FD_184326 | JGI IMG/M metagenome (GOLD analysis project Ga0207644, IMG submission 184326) | Switchgrass rhizosphere microbial communities from Kellogg Biological Station, Michigan, USA - KBS S7-3 metaG (SPAdes) (version 2) | ecosystem: Host-associated > Plants > Roots >... | reverse complement strand
GTACGAGACGTTGCCCTCCATCGGCTGCAGCACCATGTGCGGCAGGTTGATGCCGACGACGTTGAGGCCGTCGGCGGGAAGCGTGTTGGTCTGGCTCCAGAGCAGCGCGCCGCCGGCGCCGGCCTTGTACTGGATCACGGTGTCGACCGCCGGGCACTTCTTCTTCAGCACGACCTGCTGATGGCGCGCCGAGAGGTCCGACTCGCCGCCGGGCGGGAACGCCTGCCAGTACATCAGGTTGGCGGCCGGGCACGGCAGCGTCTGCGCGACGACGGGCGCGGCGGCGCCGAGGACGAGGGCCACGGCGGCGGCAGCGAACACGATGCGGGTCATGCAGGGTCTCCTTGTCGGGTGGCTGTAATCTACCTGCTCGCCGCCACCGCATGCCCGTGAAGCTCCGCTCGCTCTTCGCCCTCTGCCTCGCCGTCGCCTTCAGCGCGCCGGCGCTCGCGTTCGACCTGCAGGCGCACCGCGGCGGCCGCGGCCTCAGGCCCGAGAACACGCTGGCCGCGTTCGAGAACGCGATCGGCCTCGGCGTGACGACGCTCGAGCTCGACATCGCGATCACCGCCGACGGCGTCGCCGTGATCTCGCACGAGCCGGCGCTCTACCCCGGCACGGCGCGCGACGCGAACGGCCGCTGGCTGAGGGAGCCCGGCCCGCTGATCCGCTCGCTCACGCTCGCCGAGGTGCAGCGCTACGACGTCGGCCGACTCAACCCCGAGCTCGCCTACGGCAAGCCGTTCGCTACGCAGCAGGCGGTCGACGGCGAGCGCATCCCGACGCTGGCGTCGCTGTTCGCGCTGGTCGACAAGCTCGGCGCGAACGACGTGCAGTTCGACATCGAGACGAAGATCTTCCCCCATCGCCCGAACGACACGGTCACGCCGGAGGTGTTCGTCGACACGCTGCTCGCCGCGATCCGCGCCGCCGGGATGACGAAGCGCGTCATGATCCAAAGCTTCGACTGGCGCACGCTCGCGCTGGTGCAGCGCCTCGAGCCCGGCATGCGGACGGTCTACCTGACGATCGAGAGCGGCAACTCGAACAACGTCCAGGACCCGGCCTGGACCGCCGGGCGGATGGCGCGCGACTACCCGTCGGTGCCGGCGATGATCAAGGCGGCGGGCGGAACGATCTGGGCGCCGAACTACAACAACATCGACGCGACCTCGGCGCAGCGTGCGCACGACGCCGGCCTGCAGCTGGTGCCGTGGACGGTCAACGATCCGGCCGACATGCGCCGCCTGATCGACTGGGGCGTCGACGGCATCATCACCGACTACCCCGACCGCCTGCGCGACGTGATGCGCGAGCGCGGCTTGCCGTTGCCGCCGGGTCTCGCGCGCTGAGCCGACGACGATGCATCCGTTCAAGTCGATCTCCTATGTCAGCCCGAAGGCGGGGACGCGACTCGTCGTTCTCGGCGCGGTGCACGGCGACGAAACCTGCGGCACGCGCGCGATCGAGCGCGTCGTCGCCGAGATCGACGCGGCAACGCTGACCCTCGTTTCCGGACGGGTGACGTTCGTTCCGGTGACGAATCCGCTCGCCTACGCGGAGAAGCGCCGCGCCGGCGAGCGCAACCTCAACCGCAAGCTGCAGCCGACCGACGCGCCGCGCGAGTACGAGGACCACGTCGCCAACTGGCTCTGCCCGCTGCTCGCCGAGCACGAGGTCCTGCTCGACGTGCATTCGTTCCGCGCACCCGGCGTGCCGTTCGTCTTCATCGGCCCGCGCGACAACGCCGGGCCGCTCGAGCCGTTCGCCCAGGCCGCCGGCGAGGAAGCGCTGGCGCTGCGCCTCGGCGTCGATCGCGTCGTCGACGGCTGGCTCGCGACCTACGCCGCCGGCACGGCGCGACGCAACGAACTCGCCGCCGCGCATCGCGACGCAATGCTCGACCTCGACCCGGCGTTCGGCATCGGCACGACCGAGTACATGCGCTCGGTCGGCGGCTACGCGGTCACGCTCGAATGCGGCCAGCACGAGGATCCGGGCGCGGTCGACGTCGCCTGTCGCGCGATCGTCAACACGCTCGCGCACCTGCGCCTGATCGACGCCGCCGACCCGGCGCCGGCGGCGCACATCGACGCGCTGAGCCTGTGCGAGGTCGTCGACAAGACCGACGCGGCCGACGCGTTCGCCCGGCCGTGGCAGGGCTTCGACCGCGTCGCCGCGGGCGAGCGCATCGGCACGCGCGCCGACGGCACGGCGATCGACGCGCCGTTCGACGGCGTCATCGTCTTTCCCAACGCGAGCGCGCTCGCCGGCCAGGAGTGGTTCTATCTCGCCCGCGAGAGCATCCGCTTTCGCGGCGCGACGGGCGCGGCGTCGGCCGGGGCGGGCAGCGCCGCAGCGGTGTAGACCGCGAGCGCATCAAACGCCGCCGCCCTGATCCGGTTCGGCGTCGTCGGCGCCCCCTCGCTAGCGCTCGACGAGCACCTCGAAGCCGCCGTAGATCAGCCGCTTGCCGTCGAACGGCATCGGGTTCACGTCGGGCTGCAGGCGCGGGTCGGCCATGACCTTGGCCATGCCGGCATCGCGCGCCGGCCGCGACGGCCAGACGATCCACGAGAAGACGACGGTCTCCTCGGCAGCGCGCTTGACTGCCATCGGAAACGACGTCAGCTTGCCTTCGGGGACGTCGTCGCCCCAGCACTCGACCACCTTGATTGCGCCGTGCTCCTTGAAGACGGCCGCGGCCGATTCGGCGTGCTTGCGGTACGCCTCGCGATTGGCGGTGGGAACGGCGGCGACGAATCCATCGACGTAGCTCATGAAGGTTCTCCTCGTTGAAGTCTCGGCGCGCGCGATCAGACCGGGATCGGCTCGCCGTTGACGATCCAGGGCGTTCCGAACCGGTCGGTCAGCATGCCCCAGCGCTTGGCCCAGAACGCCGACTGCATCGGCATCGACACCTCGCCGCCTTCGGAGAGGGCGGCGAACACGCGCTCGGCGCGCTCGGTGGTGTCGAAGTCGATCGCGATCGACACGCCCTTGATGCCCTGGTAGGGCACGTGGGTCGGGCAGTCGCCGGCGTACAGCGTCCCGCCGCCCGGCAAAACCAGCCGCGCGTGCAGGATGCGGTGCGCGAATTCCTTCGGCATGTGCGCCGCGATCGGCGAGTCGGCGCCGCTCATGAGCACTTCGAGCGTGCCGCCGAGCGCCTGCTCGTAAAAGCGCATGGCTTCGGCGCAGTTGCCGTCGAAGGCGAGATAGGCGATGGCTTGGGTCAAGACGGATCCTCCAGGAGTCTCGGGGGGCGCGACAGCGATGCCGCTTGCCGGCTGGTCGAACGGCGACCGCGCGAATCGACACCGCTTCGCCAAGATTTGCACGATCGCCGGCGCCGTGACGCGCCGCTGCGTCGCGCCGCCCTCAAGAAACACCGTCGCGCGCCGAAACGAAATGTGTCGAAATCCCGCAGCCGCGCGAAAGGCAAGCCGCATGTCCGCCAAACCGCCGTCCCGTCAGGACGCGCCGCGAGCGCCCGCCGACGACGACCGGCGCGCGGCTTCTTCCGCTCCCAGGCGCGGCTCGCTGCGTTGGGTGCGCAACGTGCTCGGCCGCTCGATCAAGCTCGAGCAGCGCAACAACCAGCTCCACGTCGCCCTCGTCGACCCGCGCCGCGAAGCCGGCGCCGACGAGCCGAAGTCGCTGCTCGAGCAGCAACGTGCCGAGCTCGGCGCGCGGTTGCTCGTCCACGATCAGGCGATCCAGATCGTTCGCCACCTCTTCCTCGTCCACGACGAGCTGCGCGGCGCCGGCTGGCCGGCGGTCGAGGCGATGCCGGCCAAGGTGATCGAGCGCAGCCTGACCGAGGCCGAGATCCTGGCGAGCCACGAGCCGTCCGAGGTGCTGACGACGATCGTCGCGGCGCTGCGCGGCATCAAGGCCGGGGCCGACGCGCGCGCGGCACGCGAGCTGGCCGAGGCCGAATGGGAAGTGCCGAAGATGCCCGAGGTCTCCGACACCAACTTCGACGAGTACGAGCTGATGGAGCGAAGCTGGGCCGGGACGATCCCGGCCGGCCTCGAGATCCCGGGCCGCAACAGCCGGATGTGACGGCGTCTAGCCGGGCGACCTGCGCGCCGCGGTCAGCCAGCCGTGCACCGGCTGGCCGGCTTCCGAGCGAAGCACCTCGGCGTCGATGCGGATCTCGTCGAAGCCCGCGCTTTCGAGAACCGCGCGAAGGTAGGTGCGGGCGTGCACATAGCGTCCGTTCAGCTGCAGCCTGAAGCCGGGCTCGCGCGACTCTTCCTCCGAGCGCGCCGCTTCGACCGTGAAGACGATCTGCCCGTCCGACCGCAATGCGCTCCGCGCGGCGTCGACCACGCCTTCGAGCGCGCCGAAGTAGCACAGCGTGTCGGCCGAGACGACGACGTCGAACGCGTCCGGACGGTCGCGCAGGAACTGCACCAGCTCGGCCTTCGCGAGCTCGTCGTAGACGCCGCGCCGCTCGGCCAGGGAAAGCATCGCCGCCGACAGGTCGCAGCCCGAGAGGCGCCGCGCCCACGGCGCGAGCAGCGGCCCGCACAGGCCCGTGCCGCAGCCGAGGTCGGCGACATCGAACTGACGCGCCGGCGCCGGCAGCCGCGCCGCCAGCGCGCCGGCGACGAGGTCGGGCGCGCGATAGCCGAGGCTCGCCAGCTTGGCGTCGAAGCTCGATGCGAAGCCGTCGAAGACCTGCTCGACGTAGGCGTCGCTCGCCCGCTCGGGCGCGCCTTCGCCGAGGCACGCGGCCAAGTGGTGGCGCACGTAGGCGTTGTCGGGCTCCTCGGCGAGCCACTCGCGGTACATGACGATCGCGCGATCGACCTCGCCGACGTCGACCAGCGCGCGCGTGTACGAATCGCGCCGCCGCTTGTGCGGCGGAGCGAGAACGACCGCCCGGCTCGCCGCGACGATCGCTTCCGGGATGTGCCCCTGGGCGACGCGCAAGAGCGCGAGGTGGTGCCAGGCATCGCCGAAGTCGGGCGCGATCGCGATCGCTCGCCGGCACGCCGCTTCGCCCTCGGCGAACTGCTTGCGGTGGCGCAGCAGGCTGGCGAGGTTCGAGAGCGCCTCCGGGCTCTCGGCGAGCTCGAGGCTGCGCCGGAAGGCGCGCTCGGCCTCGTCGCGTTGCTCGAGGCGCTTCAGCACGTTGCCGAGGTTGTTCCAGATGCCGGCGCTGTCGGGCGCGACCTCGACGGCGCGCCGGAGCAGGCCGAGCGCGGCGGCGTGCTCGCCGCGCTGATGCTGCAGGACGCCCATGTGGTTGAGGACGTCGGGATGATCCGGCCAGCTCTCGAGCAGGACCGCGTAGATCGCCTGGGCGTCGTCGAGGCGGTCGAGCTTGTGGCGCTCGATGGCGAGCGCAAGCGCCTGCTCCGGGCTGAGCCTCAGCTCGCCGGGCGCCGTGTCGGCGTCGTCGTCGGCAGGGTCGGAGGGGACATCGGCCATGGCCCTCGAATCATCCTACGGGCGCGCCGCCGCGACAAACCGCCGTGCGAGCGCCCGGCCGGCAGGGACGACGGGCCGCGCCGCTTGCAAGCGAATCAACCCGGGGCCTGCGGCCGCGCCGGCTCGGCAGAATGACGTGATCGACTCCGGATCGCGCGGAGGCCCACCAGGAAGAAACCGCCATGAATCGATTCCGTCGCCTGCTCGCCCTCTCGATCTGCGCCATCGCCGCGGGTGCCGGCGGAGTCGCCCTCGCCGCCGATTACCCGACCCGGCCGGTCAAGTGGGTCGTCCCCTATCCGCCGGCGGGGACGACCGACGTGCTCGCGCGAATCGTCGCGCAGTGGTTGACCGAGAAGCTGGGCCAGCCGTTCGTGATCGAGAACAAGCCGGGCGCCGGCAACAACCTCGGCACCGAGTCGGTCGTGAAGGCGGCGCCGGACGGCTACACGATGCTGCTCGTCAACCCGGCGAACGGGATCAACGCGACGCTCTACAAGGAGCTCAACTTCAACGTCATCCGCGACATTGCGCCGGTCGCCGGCATCGTGCGAACGCCGAACGTGATGGAAGTGACGCCGTCGTTCCCGGCCAAGACCGTCGCCGAGTTCATCGCCTACTGCAAGGCCAACCCGGGCAAGATCAACATGGCGTCGTCGGGCAGCGGCACGTCGGTGCACCTGTCGGGCGAGCTGTTCAAGTCGATGACCGGCTGCCAGATGCTGCACGTGCCGTACAAGGGCGCCGGGCCGGCGCTCACCGACCTGATGGGCGGCCAGGTCGACGTCATCTTCGACAACCTGCCGTCGTCGGTCGGCCACATCAAGAGCGGCAAGATCCGCGCGCTCGCCGTCACGTCGGCCGAGCGCGACGGGTCGCTCCCCGACGTGCCGACCGTCGCCGAGACCGTTCCCGGCTATGAGGCGACCGCGTGGTTCGGCATCGGCATGCCGAAGGGGACGCCGAAGGACATCGTCGAGAAGGTCAACGCCGAGGTGAACCGCGCGCTCGCCGACCCGAAGATGCGCGCGCGCCTCGCCGAGCTCGGCGGCAAGCCGATCGCCGGAACGCCCGAAGACTTCGGCAAGGTCATCGCCGCCGAGACGGCGAAGTGGGAGAAGGTCGTGATCTCGTCGGGCGCGAAAGTCGAGTGATGCGCACCGGCGCCGCCGCCGACGCGAGCTCGCGACGATGAGGGCGGCGAGCAGGCAGCGATGACGCCGAGGCTCGACGACGCGATCGCGTTCGCGCAGGCACACGAGGTCCCATGGCCGCGCGATCCGGCGGCGCCGTTGCGGCCGGGCGAGACGCCCTGGGGCGTCCACCACGACGACCCGGCGCCGTACGACCGCCTGCGCGGACCGGTGCACTCGCGCGGGCCGCAGTCGGGAGTCGTCCTTCGCCACGATGAAGAGATCACGTCGTGGGGCGAGCCCGAGCGCGCCGACATCACGTTCAGCGTCGCCAAGACCTACCTCGCGCTGCTCGCCGGCGTCGCCCAGCTGCACGGCCTCCTTCCCGACGAGGACGAGCGCGTCTCGGCGCGCCTGTCCGGCATCGGCTTCGACGACAGCGAGCACAACCGCGCCATCACCTGGAGCCACCTGCTGACGCAGACGAGCGAATGGGAGGGCACGAGCTTCGGACTTCCCGACACCGTCGATCGCTGGCGCAAGGTCGCGCAGGACCCGCGCCCCCCGGAGGGACCCAAGGGCGCCGCCCGGCCGCTGCGTGCGCCCGGCACGTACTGGGAATACAACGACGTCCGCATCAACCAGCTCGCCCTCGCGCTGCTGCACCTGTTCCGCCGGCCGCTGCCCGAGGTCTTCATCGAGCACGTGCTCGCGCCGCTCGGTGGCGGCGCCGGCTTCGCCTGGCAGGGCTACGACGACGCCTGGATCGACCTGCCCGGCGTCGGCCGCATGCAGTCGGTCCCGGGTGGATCGCACTGGGGCGCCGGCGTCTCGATCAGCGCGCGCGACCAGGCGCGAATCGGCCGGCTCGTGCTCGACGGCGGCGTCGCCGGCGGCCGCCGGCTGATCGCGAGCGACTGGATCGCGCGAATGTTCGCGCCGTGCGCGATCGCGCCGTTCTACGGGAGGCTGCTCTGGCTGAACCGCGACGGCCGCGCCTTTCCCGGGATGTCGACTCGCGCCGCGTTCATGGTCGGCGCCGGCGGCCACTACGTCGGCATGGACCCCGATCTCGACGCCGTGGTCGTCCTGCGCTGGCTCGATCCGGCGCACGTGGGCGCCGCGCTGCGGCAAATCGGCGCCGCGCTGTCGAGCGGCTGACGTCGGCTCGAGCGAGCGCCTCCTATTTCGCCTGATCGCGGGCGATGTCCATGATCATCCGCGCGCCGAGATAGAGCCGCGGCACGATCGTCTCGAGCTGGACGTACTCGGCATCGTTCGAATGCGCGCCGAAGCCGCTCAGCCCGAATCCTTCGATCACCGCGCCGCGCGCCTTCAGCGCGGCGAACGCGGCATCGGTGCCGCCGCCGGTCGCGAGCTCGGCGATCGGCATCGGCAGGCCGATCTCGTCGTAGACGGCTCGCGCGTGCGCGGCGAGCTGGCGCGATGCCGGCGTCGCCTCGAGGGGCGGCCGGCGCACCTCGAACTTGACCTGCACCTTGCTGTCGGCGAGCAACTTTCGCTGCGTCCGCTCCTGCAGCGCGGTCTGCAGCTGGTCGAAGTCCGAGACGCGCAGCGCGCGCGCATCGGCTTGCGCGCTGGCCGACGCCGGAATGACGTTGCGGTTCGTTCCGGCCTGCGAGACGGTCCAGTTGAGCTTCAATCCCTTGTCGTCCTGCGACAGGTCGCGCAGCTGCAGGATCTGGTGCGAGAGCTCGTAGAGCGCGTTGATGCCGCGCTCGGGCGCGGCGCCGGCGTGCGACGACTTGCCCTCGACCGTCAGGTACGCCGAGCCGATCCCGCTCGTGGCGAGGCGGATGCCGCCGTCGCTGCCGCCGCCCTCGAACGAGAGCACCGCGTCCTGGTCGGCGGCGACGCGGGTGATCGTGCTGCGCGAGCCGGGCGAGCTGATCTCCTCGTCGCCGTTGACGAGCACGGTCAGCGTGCCGTAGTCCTTGACGCCGAGCTTGTTCAGCATCGCGACGATGTGCAGAATCAGTGCGACGCCCTGCTTGTCGTCGGCGATGCCGAGGCCGTAGGCGCGGTTGCCGTCGACGCGGAACGGCTGGTCCTTCAGCATGCCGCGCAGGTAGACGGTGTCCATGTGCGCGATCAGCATCACCTTCTTCGTGCCGGTGCCCTGCCATTCGGCCTGCACCATCGCGCCGGTCCTGGCCGGCGTGTCGTCCATCCTGAAGACGTCGGACGGCGGAAGAACGGTGACCTTGCCGCCAAGCTGGCGCAGGCGATCGGCGATCAGCGCGGCGATCTTCTCGAGACCCTCGACATCCTTGCTGCCCGACTCGATCGAGACCAGGTCGCGCAGCGTGTCGAGCAGCGGCTGCTGCTCCTGGCGGGCGGCGTCGTGCACGGCCCCGACCGGCGCGGCCGGCACGGTGGTGGCGACAAGAAGCGCAGCCGCCGCGGCGAGGAGCGCGGTCAGGCGAGGAGCGAGGCGAACGACGGGCGTGGGCATGGCAGGCGATCGTGAGCGGGATCCGTTCGCGGCAACCGGCATGCCGCTCGCCCTACGAATGCTCGAGCGTGTAGAGGCCGACGTCGACGCGGCCGGCGCGAAAGCCCGCCTCGCAATAGCAGAGGTAGTACTCCCACAGGCGCCCGAACGCATCGTCGAAGCCGAGAGCGGCGATCTGCGGCCACCATTGCAGGAAGCGTCGGCGCCACTCGACGAGGGTCGCCGCGTAGCTCGCGCCGAAGAGCTCGGCGGTGCGCAACGTCAGGCCGGCGCGCTCGGCCTGGATCTGCAGCGCGCCCGGCGACGGCAGCATCCCGCCCGGGAAGATGAACCGCTGGATGAAGTCGGCGCCGCGCCGGTACTTGTCGAAGTGCGCATCGGCGATCGTGATGACCTGGAGGACGGCGACGCCGCCCGGGCGAAGCCGTTCGCGCAGCGTCTCGAAGTAGACCGGCCAGTAGCGCTCGCCGACCGCCTCGAGCATCTCGATCGAGACGATCCGGTCGAACTCGCCGCGCACGTCGCGGTAGTCCTGCAGGCGCAGCTCGACGTGGTCGGCGACGCCTGCCGCATCCACGCCGCGTTGCGCGTGCGCGAGCTGCTCGGCCGAGAGCGTCAGGCCGGTCAGGCGCGCCGGATGCCGGCGCGCGATCTCGAGCGCCATCGCGCCCCAGCCGCAGCCGATCTCGAGCACCTGCGCGTCGGGGCGCAGCGACGGCAGGCGGAGCAGCTCGACGACGCGCTCGAGCTTGGCCGCCTGCGCCGCTTCGAGCGACTGCGCCTCGTCGCGATAGAGCGCGCTCGAATAGATCAGCGCCGGGTCGAGCCACTGCGCGTAGAAGTCGTTGCCGAGGTCGTAGTGGAAGGCGATGTTCTGGCGGCTGCCGCACCGCGTGTTGGCGCGCGCCGCGTGGAGGGCGCGCAGGCCCCAGCGCACCGGCCACGACGCGTCGAGCGTGCCGCCCCAGCTCGCCTCGTTGCGGATGCCGAACTCGAGCAGCGCGGTCAGGTCGGGCGTTGTCCAGTCGCCGTCGCGGTACGACTCGGCCAGGCCGATGTCGCCGGCGAGCGCAAGCCGGCCGAGCGGGCGCCAGCGCTGCAGCGCGATCGCGGCGTGCGGCCCGGGCCGCGATCCGCGGCCGACGAGGCGCGCGCCGTCGGGCAGAACGATCTCGATCGAGCCGCAGGCGACGTTCGCGAGCAGCCGCGCCAGGGCGCGGCGCAGCGGCGCGGCGAGGCGCGCGGTCGCCGACGCGCGCCGCGATCGGTGCCGCGTCGGACCGGCTTCGGCGAAGGGGGCGGCGTTCGCCGCGCGGCTGGGAGCGGTCATGGGTCGACAGGCTTGACGAGAGTGACGGATCGCGCCGGCGCGGGCGGCTTCCCTTGCAGGCGAACGCCCCTGGCGAGGAGGCGCAGCGCTTCCCAATGGATCGCGGCGATGACCTTGAGCGTCAGCAGCGGATGGCTGAGGAAGACGCGGGCGAGCGAGGCGTCGTCGAGAGCGCGCCGGCGCGCGTCGTAGCGCGCGTTGACGAGCGCGCCGGTGCGGTCGCTGGCGACCACGCCGATGCTCATCGCCTCGCGATCGGGCCGCGGCGGCTCGACGCGGAAGACATAGTCGAGGTCGAGGGCGAGGAACGGCGAGACGCGGAATTCCTTGGCGCAGCGCTGGACGATCCTCGCCGCGTCGCTCGCGCCGGCGTCGACCGCGATCAGGTAGCTGTGGCGCTCGCCGAAGGTGTTGTTGACCTCGTAGATCAGCGCCTGCAGCGCGCCGTCGGCGCCATGGCAGAAGTAGACGCTGAGCGGATTGAACGCGTAGCCGAGGATGCGCGGCATCGTCAGCAGGAGGACCTTCGCGGCGCCGGGCAGGCCGGCGTCGCGCAGCTGGCGATCGACATAGGCCCGCAGTCCGTCCCTCGGATCGGCCCGACCGGCGGCATCGCCGTAGTCACGCTGGTGCAGGCTGAAGACGTTGAACCGGTCGAGCGAGAACAGGCGCAGCCGCCGCGCCAGGGTCGCCAGCTCGTCGAGATCGACGAGGAGCGAGAACATGCGATAGCGCAGGCGATGCCGGACCGGGCGCAGGCGCTGGTGCATGACGGCGCCGACGTAGAGCGCCGATGCGCTGCTCATGCCGCTGCTCACGTGCGCCGGCACCGATGCGGCGCTCATTCGGCCGCCACCGATGCCGCGCTCGATGCTGCCGCCGCCGACGCCGCGCTCATGCCACCGACGCCGGGACGACGCGCCGGCGTGCCGTGGACGCGGATCCGCGAAGACTCGCGCGCGACCGACCACGGCCGGCGCACGCCGCCGATCGCCTCGGCGACGGCAAGCCCCGCCTGCAGGCCGTCCTCGTGGAAGCCGGCGCCGAAGTAAGCGCCGCAGAACCACGTCCTTCGCCGCCCCTGCAGCGACCACAGATCGTTCTGAGCGCGGATCGCGTTCGCGTCGAAGAGCGGGTGCTCGTACACCTCGGTGCGATGGACGAGCTCGGCGCGCGGCTCGCGGCTCGGGTTGAGCGTCAGGAACAGCTGCCGCCGGTCGTCGATGGCCTGCAGCCGGTTCATCCAGTAGGTGACGCAGAGCGCGTCGGGACGGCGCCGATCGGCGCCGTAGTTCCAGCTCGACCAGACCGCGCGCCGGCGCGGCATCAGCGCGGCATCGCCGTGCAGCACGGCGCGATTGCGGCTGTACGCGAAGGCGCCGAGCAGGCGCCGCTCGTCGCCGTTCGCGTCGGGCAGGAGGCGCAGCGCCTGGTCGGCGTGGGTCGCGATGACGACGTGGTCGTAGCGGTCCTCGCCGCCGCGCGCGGTCGCCACCGAGGCGCCGCGCGCGTCGCGCCGAACCGCCACCGCCGCGCACGCCGTCCGCACCCGCTCGCCGAGCGCGGCGCCGAGCCGGCGCACGTATTCGCGGCTGCCGCCGCTGACGATGCGCCACGCCGGCCGCTCCCCCAGCGTCAGCAGGTGGTGGTTCTCGCAGAAGCGGACGAACGCCTCGGTCGGATAGCGGCCGACCTGCGCCGCCGGCGTCGACCAGATCGCCGCCGCCATCGGGTAGAGGTGGTCGTCGCGAAAGGCGCGGCCGTAGCCGTTGGCGTCGAGGTAGTCGTCGAGCGGCATCAGGCCGGCGCGGGCGACGTCGCGTGGCGCATTGCGATAGAAGCGGACAAGGTCCTTCAGCATCGACCAGAAACGCAGGTCGACGAGGTTGCCTCGCTGCGCGAACAGGCCGCGCAGGCCGCTGCCCGAGTACTCGAGCGCGCCGTCGTCGAGGCTGACCGCGAACGACATCTCGGCCGGCTGGGTCGCCACGCCGAGGTGGCCGAACAGGGCGGTCAGGTTCGGATACGCCGGCTCGTTGTAGACGATGAAGCCGGTGTCGACGGGGATGACGCCTTCCTTCATCGCGACATCGACGGTGTGGCTGTGGCCGCCGAGGCGAGGCTCTGCCTCGTAGAGGGTGACGCGATGGCGCCGCGCGAGCAGCCACGCCGCGGCGAGTCCGGAGATGCCGGCGCCGACGACGGCGATGTCGAGCGACGTCGCTGGATCGTTCTCGGCCGCGCCGGCTGGGGTCATGGTCTTACCTCCGGCGCCGGATGCCGTCTCTCGCGCGGACGGGATTCGAGGTGCCTGCGCCGTATACGCGGCCCCGGCGACTTTGGATCAGGGCCGGAACGCCGCTGTGATCCAATCCGCGCGCACCGTCGTAGAAGCGGGATGGACATCGCGCGCCGCGTCATCGCTCCGGCGCCGGCCGCGGCCGGCGCGCCGCGCCTGACCGTCGTGACGCCGCAGCGAGGCCGGGGAGCGATGCCGACGAGCGAGGAGTTGAACGATCTGGTGCGGGCGGTCGCGACGAACGGCGACCGGCAGGCCTTCGCGGTCCTGTTCAAGCACTTCGCGCCGCGCGTCGCGACGTACCTGGTGCGCGGCGGCACGTCCGCGGCGAGCGCCGAGGAGCTCGCGCAGGAAGCGATGGTCGTTCTCTGGCGCAAGGCGGCGAGCTTCGATCCGGCACGCGCCGGCGTCTCGACCTGGGTGTTCACGATCGCCCGCAACCTTCGCATCGACCGCCATCGGCGCGGCGGCGACGCCGATCTCGCCGGCGACGGCGCCGAGGCCGAGCTCGATTCGCATGCCGACCCGGCGCCCTCGCCCGACGAGGAGCTCGACGCGCGCCAGCGCGAGCAGCGCGTGCGAGCGGCATTGCGCCGGCTCTCGCCGGAGCAGGCGCGCGTCCTCCACCTCTCCTACTTCGCCGAGTCGCCGCATGCCGAGATCGCGCGCGAGCTCTCCCTCCCGCTCGGCACGGTCAAGTCGCGCATCCGGCTTGCCATGATCAACCTGCGTCGGCTCATCGACGCCACCGAACCATGATTCGCCACCATCCCGACGACGCCCTGCTGATGGCGCTCGCCGCCGACCGCCTGGCGCGCGGACCTGCGGTCGTCACCGCCGCGCATGTCGAACGCTGCCCGAACTGCCGCGCCCGCCTGCGCGAGCTCGACGCCGTCGGTGGCGCGCTGCTCGAAGACGCCGAGCCTGCGGTGCTCGCGCCCGAGGCGCTGGCGCGGACGCTGGCACGGATCGATGCGGGCGATGCGGTCGGCGCCCAGGCCGATGCGGCGCGCGCCGGCTCGGCCTCGACGCCCGCACCGGCTTCGGCGCAACGACCGCCGCATGCGTCGAGCCCGACGCCGGTGCCGTCCCGCGCAGAGATGCGCTTTCTCGCCAGCCTGCCCGCCGGCATGGCGTGGCCGCGCAGCCTGCGCGGCAGCACGGCGACGCCGTGGCGCTGGCTCGGCCCGGGGATGCGCTGGAGCCGCGTCACGCTCGCCGACGACCGTGCCGCCAACGTCTTCCTGCTGCGCATCGCCGCCGGCAAGAGCCTGCCCGCGCACACCCACGACGGCATCGAGCTGACGCAGGTCCTGCACGGCGCGTTCCACGACGGCCGCGAGCGCTTCGACGCCGGCGACTTCGACGAGGCCGACGGCAGCATCCACCACCAGCCGGTGGTCGAGGCGGGCGGCGAATGCATCTGCCTGGCGTCGGTCGAGGGTCGGGTCGCGTTCGACGGCCGGATCGCGCAGGTGCTCGGCGCGCTGGTCGGGATGTAGCGCCGGCGCGGCGCGAAGCGCGCGCGGTCGATCTTTCCCTTGCGCGAGCAGGCTCGGCGCGCGCGTCGATCAGGCGGTCGACGCCATGCCGGTCAGCCACGCCGTGATCCGGCAGCCGGCCGCCGCGGCAAGCGCGGTGACGAACGTCCCCCAGCAGAGATCGGCCAGCGTCACGCGCCACGGCCAGCCGCGAAGCGTCGCCTGGTTGGTGAGGTCGTAGGTCGCGTAGGCGACGAAGCCGAGCAGCGCGCCGAGGCCGAGCGCGGTCGTCCGGCGCCGGCTCTCGAGTCCCGGCATCACCGCGAAGACGAGCACGCCGACGATATAGATCGCGTAGAACGCGAGCGCCGGCAGCACCTCGAAGCGATCGAGCATCAGGCGGCCGAGCGCCGGCCGATAGAGCCGGTCGGCCATCGTCGAGAGCCAGACCGCATCGAGCGCGAGGAAGACTACGGCCGTCGACGCGTACGCGATCAGCGCCGGCTTGACGTTCATGACGGGCTCCTGCGCGCATCGGCGGCCGCCTGCGGCATGCGGCGCAGGCGGCTCGTGTCGTAGCCCTGCGACGCGACGAACGCGACTAGCCGGTCGAGGTCGGCAGCGGCGATCGTCGGCGTTCGCGCCATGATCCAGACGTAGTCGCGCTTCTCGCGCGCGACGACGACCTGCGAGTAGTCGGCCGCGAGATAGGCGATCCGGTAGTCGGCACGGATCGGCCAGACGTACTGCTGGCCCCAGACGGCGTTGCCGGTGCCGGCGACGACGAAGCCGCGCGACCCGTACTCCCTGCGCGGACCGTCGAACGCACCGTCGTTGAAGGAGAAAGTGGTCACGACGCTGCCGTCGGCGTCGAGGCGATAGCTGTCGATCGGGTTGTGGGCGTTGCGCTCGAGCACCGTGGGGATCGCCGCGATCACGTGCCAGTCGCCCATGAAGCGGGCGAGGTCGACGTCGGCGACCAGCGCCAAGGGCGCGAGCGTGCTCTCAGGCGTGCTGGCGCAGGCGGTCAGTAGCGCGGCGGCGACTCCGGCGCCGACGGCGAGAGCGAGTCGATTTCGTTGCATGGTCGATGTCCTCGGCAGTGCGATTCGGTTCAGGGCCGCGAGCGCGGCCGGCCGGGAAAAAACGCCGGCGTCCGCTCGACGTACTCGCGATACCCGGGACGTCGCTCGCCGATGTCCTTCTCGAGCAGGCTCACACCGGAGACGCGCAGGAGCAGCACGGTCATCAGCAACGGCGAGACCAGGCACCACGCGCCGGCGCCTCCGGACCCCGCGAGCGCCATCAGCGCGAGGCCCGACCAGACGCACGCCTCGCCGAAATAGTTCGGATGGCGCGTGTAGCGCCAGAGGCCGCGGTCCATGACCGCGCCGCGGCTCGCCGAGTCCGACTGGAAGCGCGCCATCTGGAAATCGCCGATCGCCTCGAAGGCGAGTCCGAACGCGGCGACCGCAACACCGATCGCATCGAGGGCGTTGAACGGCCAGCCGCTCGCCATGCCGACGAGGAAGGGTGCGGCGACGATCCACGCGAGCACCGCCTGCAGCGCGAACACCAGGACCAGGCTCTTGAGCGCGAAGCCGGGCTCGTTGCGGGCGCGGATCGCCTGGTAGCGCCGGTCTTCGCCGTGGCCCCAGTTGCGCTGCGTGATGTAGGCGCAGAGGCGCAGCGCCCACGCGAGAACGAGCGCGAGCATGACGTCGCCGCGAGCCCCTTGCGACGGCAGCCCGCGCCAGCAGACGAGCGCCGCGGCGGCGATGAAGACCGGCCACATTCGGTCGACGAGGCTCGCGTCGCGGCGGACGACGCTGACCGCCCACGTCGCCAGCGACAGCATCGCGATCACGGCGAGCGCGTCGATCGCGACCGCGAGCGTGCCCGTCAATCGCGTCTTTCGAAGAGGTAGTGGCTGACCCACCACTGCTGGCCGCCGGCGTGGCCGAACAGCTCGGCGACCGACATGAAGAAGAGCCGCCAGCGCATCCACCAGACGCCGGCGTCGGCGCCGTAGACCGAGGCGAAGAGCGGCATCAGCTCGGCCTGGCGGCGGTCCATGTTGGCGAGCCACGCCTCGGCGGTGCGCTGGTAGTGGCTGCCGTCCCAGCGCCAGCGCGACAGGAGGCGCAGATCGTCCTGGAAGCGCAGCGCCAGGTCGTCGCTCGGCATCTGGCCGCCCGAGAAGAAGTGCCGGCTCATCCAGTCGCTCGCGTCGCGCTCGACGAACGGGTACGGCGCGCCGCGATGCGCGAACACGTGCAGGAAGAAGCGGCCGCGCGGCGCCAGCCAGCGCGCGACGTTGGCGAACGCCTCGCGCCAGTTGCGCAGGTGCTCGAACATCTCGATCGAGACGATGCGATCGAAGCGATGGAGCGTGTCGAACTCGTTGATGTCGCGCGTCAGCACCTCGACGTTCATCAGGCCGCGACGCGTCGCCTCGGCCTCGATGTGCTCGCGCTGCGAGTGCGAGTTCGAGATCGCGGTGATGCGGCTGCGCCGGTGGCGCTCGGCCAGCCAGAGCGTCAGCGAGCCCCAGCCGCAGCCCAGCTCGAGGACGCGCTGGCCGTCGACGAGGCCGGCGCGCTCGCAGGTCGCCTTCAGAGCGGCCACCTCGGCCTCGCCGAGCGTCGTCTCGCGATCGGGCCAGAAGCAGCTGCTGTACTTGCGATGCGGCCCGAGCACGGCGGCGAAGAACGCGGCCGGGAGCTCGTAGTGCTGCTCGTTGGCCTTTTCCGGGAGCGGTGCGATCGGCGCCGCCGCCATGTCGGCGACGAAGGCCTCGGTCAGCGCCGCGCTTGCGACGGCGTCGCCGTCGCGCAACTCGGCGAGCCGCGCCTTGAGCAGCCGCTGGATGCCGATCCGGACGACTCGATCCGGCACCCGGCCTTGCTCGACCCAGTGGAGAGCGGCAGCGGTGCGGTTCGACATGAGAGGTTGCGGCGGCGCGGGATCGAGTGCTTCTTACGACTGCGACGGCGGTTCGGATCACTCGCGACGAGTTGGCCGAACGTCGCGAAGACATGTCCCGCGCGCCGCGACCAGGGCGGCCCGCGACGCCGTCGCCGCTTCACGCGGACGACGCGGCCGCCTTCATGCAGCGCTCGAGCAGGCGCGGCGCGTTGGCGCGCTCCGCGAAAGCGGCGAAGGCGTCGGTCGGGCCGCGCCAGCGCAGCGCCTCGGCGTGCTCGAACAGCGGCGCGTCGGTCGTGAGGGTCGCGAGCTGCTTGAAGAGGAGCGCGAGCCGCAGCCGGTCGCCGAGCACCGCGGGCGGAAACGCCTCGATCGCGCCGTGGCGATCGAGCAACCGCGCGGCACCGACCGCGCCGATGCCTTCGATCCCGGGATAGCCGTCGGCGGCGTCGCCGACGAGCGCCAGGTAGTCGGGGATCAACGCCGGCGCCACGCCGAACTTGGCGCGAACCCCGGCGGCGTCGCGGATCGCCTTGCCACGCCGGTCGACCTGGACGACGCGGTCGGCGCGGACGCACTGCGCGAGGTCCTTGTCGGGGGTCCAGATGCAGACCTTCTCGACCGTCTCGTCGGCGTCGGCGAGGTGCGCCGCCGAGGCGAGCGCGTCATCGGCCTCGAGCTCGACCATCGGCCAGACGACGACCCCCATCGCCGCGAGCGCGTCCTCGAGCGGATGGAATTGCGCGAGCAGCGCCGGCTCGATGCCGGCCGAGGTCTTGTAGCCGGGCCAGAGGTCGTTGCGGAACGACTCGACGACGTGGTCGGTGGCGACGCCGACGTGCGTCTCGCCGCGCTCGACGATCTCGAGCACCGACTGCAACACGCCGACGACCGCGCCCAGCGGCCGGTCGGTGCCCTTGGTGAAGCGGCGCAGCCCGTAGAAATGGCGGAACAGCTCGTACGTTCCATCGACGAGGTGGACGATCACGCGGGCTCCCGGGTCGCTGCCATGACGGGCGATGATGCATCGATCCCGAGCCTCGACCCGAGCGCGGCGACGCGCTCGCGACGGCCGGCGTAAGCTCGACCTCGTCGCAGAACCGGAGACCGTCCGAATGTCAGTCCGACCCATGATCTCGCCGCGCGCCGACGACGCCGTCGCCGAGGCGCGAGTCCATCTCGCCGCCGCGCTCAGGCTGGCGGTCCTTCACGAGCTCGAGGAAGGCATCGACAACCACTTCACGATGACCGTGCCCGGGCGGCAGGGCCAGTACCTGATCCTCCCGTACGGCCTGCACTGGTCGGAGGCGCGCGCCAGCAACCTGATCGTGTTCGACGACGACGGCCGCGTCGTCGAGGGCGACGGCTCGCTCGAGCTGTCGGCGCACTCGATCCACGCGCCGCTGCACCGGATCACCGGCGCGCGCGTCGTCCTCCACACCCACCAGACGTGGGCGATGGCGCTCAACATGCTGAAGGACAACCGGCTCCTTTCGGCGAGCCAGACGGCGGCGTTCTTCCACGGCCAGGTCGCCTACGACGACGACTACTGCGGCATGGCCGCGAGCCTCGACGAAGGCGCGCGCCTGGCGGCGGCGATGGACGGCAAGCCGGTCGTCTTCATGAAGAACCACGGCGTCCTCGTCACCGGCGCGACGATGGCGCAGGCGTACCGGCGGCTGTACCGGCTCGAGCGCGTCTGCCGCAACCAGGTGCTCGCCCTCAGCACCGGCCGGCCGCTCGAGGTGCTCCCCGACGAGATCGCCGCGCGCGTCCAGACGCCCAACCCCGACGACACCCACCCACGCGCCGATCGCGAGCGCCTGTTCTTCGAGGCGATGATGCGCGTCCTCGATCGCGAGCTGCCGGGCTACCGCGACTGAGTCGAAGGGCCAGGGAGTAGAGCGCAGGCGCGCCGCCGTGGACCGCGTCGATGCCGTCGTCGTCGGCGCCGGCGTCGTCGGCCTCGCCGTCGCACGGGCGCTCGCGCTCGCCGGACGCGAGACGATCGTCGTCGAGGCCGATTCGGGGATCGGCAACGGCATCAGCTCGCGCAACAGCGAGGTCATCCACGCCGGCATCTACGACGCGCCGGGCTCGCTCAAGGCGCGCCTCTGCGTCGCCGGGCGGCGCCTGCTCTACCCGTACTGCGAAGCGCACCGCGTCGGCCATCGCCGCTGCGGCAAGCTCGTCGTCGCTGGCACGCCGGCGCAGGTTGAGACGCTGCGCGCGATCGAGGAGCGCGCCCTCGGCAACGGCGTCGAAGGCCTGCGCTGGCTGAGCGGCGCCGAGGCGCGCGAGCTCGAGCCGGCGCTGCACGGCGAGGCGGTGCTGCTGTCGACGGCGACCGGGATCATCGACAGCCATGCGCTCATGCTCGCGTACCTCGGCGACCTCGAGCGCGCCGGCGGCGCGCTCGTCGTTCGCTCGCCGCTCGAGGGCGCGGTCGTTCGCGGCAACGGCTTCGTGCTTCGCATCGGCGGCGAGTCGCCGCTCGAGATCGAGGCCGGCGTTCTCGTCAACGCCGCTGGGCTGCATGCGCCGGCGCTGGCGCGACGCATCGACGGGCTCGACCCGGCGCACGTGCCGCGCCAATGGTTCGCCAAGGGCAACTACTTCGCGCTGTCGGGCGCGTCGCCGTTCGCACGATTGATCTATCCGGTCCCCGAGCCGGGCGGGCTCGGCGTTCACCTGACGCTCGACCTCGCCGGCCAAGCGCGCTTCGGTCCGGACGTCGAGTGGCTCGACGTCGGCGCGGCGGCGGCGATCGACTACGCCGTCGACCCGGCGCGAAGCGCCTTGTTCTACGCCGCGATCCGGCGCTACTGGCCGGGGCTGAAGGACGGTGCGCTCGTTCCCGCGTACAGCGGGGTGCGGCCGAAGCTGCAGGGTCCGGGCGAGCCGGTGCGCGACTTCATGCTGCAAGGGCCAGAGGCGCACGGCGTCGCCGGGCTGGTCAACCTGTTCGGGATCGAATCGCCGGGGCTCACGGCGAGCCTGGCGATCGCCGACGAGACACTGCGCAGGCTCGTAGTCCCCCGTTGACCTCGGACAGCGCCAGCCCTAACGTTCTTTCATCAAGCGTCGAGGCTCACAGCCTCGCTCTTTTGGAGACTCTCATGAATCGCCGCGCTGCCTTGCTCGCTTCCACCGCCCTCGCCCTCGCCAGCCCGGCGGCGATGGCCGACCCGATCGCGATCCTGTTCGTCGGCAACAGCTACACCTTCGGCCGCGTCGATCCGGTGATGAGCTACAACAATGCCAACGTCCACGACCTCACGGCGGCGTTCAACGCCGTCAGCTCGGCCGGATCGAACCCGTGGGAGCCACACCCGTGGGGCGGCGTGCCGGGGATCTTCAAGAAGTTCACCGACGAGAGCGGCCTCAGCTACGACGTCTCGATCTCGGCGCGCAACGCCGCGACGCTGCGCGGCCAGTTCCTGAACACCGCCAACGCGGCGTGGGACCTGCGCGGCAACGTCGCGCTGCAGGTCTGGAACACGGTCGTCCTGCAGGAGCAGAGCGACGCCGCGCTTCCGGCCGGACGCGGCAAGAACGCCAACCTCGGCCAGTTCAATGCCTACGCCGACCAGTTCGAGCGCTTCATCCACAACGGCGCGGCGCAGACCTACACCGAGACGCAGCTCTACGGCAGCCTGGGGGCGTGCCAGGCGACTGGCGCGTCGACGACGACGTGCAACACGGTGCGGACGATCCCGGCGAATCCGAACGCGAGCGCGGCGACGAAGGTCTATCTCACCGACACCTGGGCGCGGCCCGACATGGTGTTCGCGCACAAGATCACGACGCCCGACACGACGACATCCGACGGCCGGCCGATCGTCGACACCTCGAGCGCGGGCGGCGACGCGACGCTGTACTACGTGAACCTGGCGGGGATGACCGCCGACCTGCACGCGTCGTTCGCCGCCAAGGCGGCGACGAATCCCGGCTTCGCCGGCGTGATCCCGGTCGGCGACGCGTTCCAGCTCGCCGTCGACCAGGGCCTGGTCAAGACGAGCGGCTTCTACGATGCCAACGGCGTCTACGTCCCCGATCCCGCGGGCGGGCTGATGAACCTGTGGTGGAGCGACTACCTGCACGCGAGCAAGTACGGCTCGTACCTTGACGCGCTGGTGCAGTTCGGCACCATCACCGGCTTCAGCCCGCTCTCGCTCGGCGCCGACGAGCAGGCGGCGAAGGATCTCGGCATCAGCAGCGCCGATGCGTTGACGCTGCAGCGGGTCGCCGCCCAGGAGCTCGCGATCGCCGCGGTTCCCGAGCCCCAGACGTGGGCGCTCTTCGCCGCCGGCCTGATCCTCGTCGGCCGCGCGACGGGGCGCCGTTCGCGGTCGAGCGCCGGTCGCTAGCGACAGCCCCCCGCCGACCCGCGGCGACCCCGCGCCGGCGCTCACGCTCGCTCGCGCCGGCATCCGGACGCCCGGACCGCCGCCGAGGGTCCGGGCGCTTGCGCCCCGCACGCCCTAGCATCGCGGCACCCGGCCCCGGTGTTGTCGCACCGGTCATTCCCCTCTCCTGGAGCTCGCCATGTCACGCGTCATCAACTTCAGCGCCGGTCCCGCGGTGTTGCCCGAGCCGGTGATGCGCCAGGCCGCGGCCGAGATGCTCGACTGGCACGGGAGCGGCATGTCGGTGATGGAGATGAGCCACCGCGGCAAGGAGTTCATCGCCATCCACGCCGAGGCCGAGGCGCTGCTGCGCGAGCTGCTCGCGATCCCGGCGAGCTACAAGGTGCTCTTCATGCAGGGCGGCGCGATCGGCGAGAACGCGATCGTGCCGATGAACATGCTGCGCGGCAAGGCGAGCGCCGACTACATCCACACGGGCGAGTGGTCGAAGAAGTCGATCGCCGAGGCGAGGAAGTACGCGAAGGTCAACGTCGCCGCGAGCGGCGAGGCGAGCCGGTTCACGAGCATCCCGCCGCGCGAGAGCTGGCAGCTCGACCCGGACGCGGCCTACGTGCACATCTGCGCCAACGAGACGATCGGAGGCGTCGAGTACCACTTCACTCCCGACACCGGCGCGGTGCCGCTGGTCGCCGACATGTCGAGCAACATCCTGTCGCGGCCGGTCGACGTCGCGAAGTACGGTCTGATCTACGGCGGCGCGCAGAAGAACATCGGGCCGGCGGGGCTGACGATCGTCATCGTCCGCGACGACCTGATCGGCCAGGCGCACCCGTTCACGCCGTCGGCGTTCGACTACAAGCAGCAGGCCGACAACGACTCGATGCTCAACACGCCGCCGACCTACGCGATCTACATCGCCGGGCTGGTCTTTCGCTGGATCAAGGAGCGTGGCGGGTTGACGGCAATGGCCGAGCACAACCGCGTCAAGGCCAAGGTCCTTTACGACTATCTCGACGGCAGCGCCTTCTTCAGCAACCCGGTCGCGCGCGCCGACCGCTCGCTGATGAACGTGCCATTCCGGCTCAAGGACGAATCGCTCGACGACGCCTTCCTGAAAGGCGCACAGGCGCGCGGAATGGTTCAGCTGAAGGGCCATCGATCGGTCGGCGGCATGCGCGCATCGATCTACAACGCGATGCCGATCGAGGGCGTGCAGGTGCTGGTCGACTACATGAAGGAATTCGAGGCGAAAAATGGCTGAGCGCCTCGGCATCCTGGTCGTCAACCAGATCTCCGCGGCCGGCCTGTCGCGCCTGCCGGCCGAGATCTACCGGGTCGGCAAGGACGTCGCCGATCCGGTCGCGATCCTGGTCCGCTCGGCGGACCTGCACGGCGTCGCGATCGCGGCGAGCGTTCGCGCCATCGGCCGCGCCGGCGCCGGCACCAACAACATTCCGGTCGAGGCGATGAGCGCGCGCGGCATCCCGGTCTTCAACGCCCCCGGCGCCAACGCCAACGCCGTGAAAGAGCTCGTCCTCGCCGGGATGCTGATGGCGGCGCGCCAGATCGCGCCGGCGCTGCGCTTCGTCGGCGCCCTCGACACCGGCGCGGCCAACCTCGACAAGGCGGTCGAGGAAGGCAAGAAGGCGTTCGCCGGCTACGAGCTCTGCGGCCAGACGCTCGGCATCGTCGGCCTCGGCAAGATCGGCTGCCTGGTCGCCGACGCCGCGATCAAGCTCGGCATGAACGTTCTCGGCTACGACCCCGACATCACCGTCGATGCGGCGTGGAGCCTGCCGTCGCAGGTGCGGCGCGCGACCAGCGTTGATGACGTCCTAAAGCAGGCGCAGTTCGTGACGCTGCACGTGCCGCTCGTCGCGGCGACGCGTCATCTCGTCAACGAGGCCAACATCGGCCTGATGCGGCCCGGCGCGGTGCTGCTCAACTTCAGCCGCGAGGGCGTCGTCAGCGACGGCGCGGTCCTCGCCGCGCTCGCCGCAAACCGGCTCGGCCAGTACGTCTGCGACTTCCCCGGCAAGACGCTGCACGGCCAGGCCGGCGTGATCGCCCTGCCGCACCTCGGCGCGTCGACGCGCGAGGCCGAGGACAACTGCGCGGCGATGGTCGTCGACCAGTTGCGCGACTATCTCGAGAACGGCAACCTCGTCAACGCGGTCAACTTTCCGCAGGTGACGATGGCGCGCGAGTCGGCCTACCGCGTCGCGATCGCCAACGCCAACGTGCCGAACATGCTCGGCCAGATCTCGACGGCGATGGCGCTGGCCGGGCTCAACATCCACAACATGGTGAACAAGTCGCGCGGCGAGATGGCGTACACGCTGGTCGACGTCGACAGCCCGGTGCTTCCCGACGTGCAGTCGGGTCTCGCCGCGATCAAGGGCGTGCTCGCGGTCCGCTACCTGCCCGCGGCCTGAGACCTCAAGCGCGCAGCAGCCGCGGCAGCGGCCGCGTCGCGGCGACCTGCGGGAACAAGGCGCGCGCGACGCGTTCCGGCTCGATCGCGAAGCACTCGCCAGTGGCCGACGCGATGAGCGAGTCGAGCCCCGTCGTCGGCTGCAGGTCGCGACCCTGGTAGAGCGCCGACGGCGCCAGGCCCGGCCAGTCCGCGACGACCCGGCCGCCGTCGCTCGGCCCGCCGAGCAGCATCGCCGCCGACGCGGTGCCGTGGTCGGTGCCGCCGGTGCCGTTGGCGGCGGCGGTGCGGCCGAACTCGGTCGCGACGAGCACGGTGGTCTCGGCCCATGCGGCGCCGAGGCCGTCGCGCAGCGCGGCGAGCATCGCGTCGAGCGCCTTCAGCCGGTTCGTCATTCGCGGCGCCTGCGCGCTGTGCGTGTCCCAGCCTTCGCTCTCGAGCATGGCGATGCGCGGCCCGTCGGGACGCGCCAGGAAGCTCGCCGCGAGGCGGCCGAGATCGGCCGGGCTCTGGCGCGGCGTCGGCGTCGGCGTCGCGCGCGCGTCCATCGCCGTCGACCAGAGGGCATGCAGCTGGGCGTCGTCGGCGTAGAGCTGCTGGACGCGCTGCAGGAGATCGTCGGGCGCCTGCCGCGATGCCGCCGGCGCGTACGAGAGGACCTCGGCCGGACCGCGCAGCGCCAGCGGCACGGTCGGCGCGATCGCGATCGCCTCGCCGGGGCGGCGCGGCAGCAAGGCGACGAGCCGGTTGAGCCAGCCGTCCTTGACGTCGTGTGGCGCGGCGCCGCCGGTCTCGAGGACGTTCTGGCCGTCGAAGTGCGAGCGCTCGCGATACGGCGACGCGACGGCGTGGACGAAGAGCGCCTGCTTCGCCTCGTAGAGCCTGGCGGTCTCGACCAGCGCCGGGTGGAGCGCGAAGGTGCCGTCGAGGCGCGTCGCCGCGGCGACGTCGATGGCGAGCGCGCCGCGCAGCCGCGCGTAGGCGGGCTCGGCGTACGGCACGACGATGTCGAGCCCGTCGGCAGCGCCGCGCTGGATCACGAAGACGAAGCGGCGCTCGGTCGTCGCGGCGCCCGCCAGCACCAGGCCGGGCGCCGCCAGGACGCTGCCCGCGCCGAAGGCGGCGAGGCGGAGGAAGCGGCGGCGCGAGTGAAGCGGTGACGACATGGCTTGGCTCCTCAGGAAATCGGGCGCGCGAGTGCTGCGTCGATGAAAGGGCATATCTTCAGGAGATCGGCGGGCGCAAATGAAGCGATGACGACACGGCTCATCGCCTCAGGGAATCGAGAGCGCGAGTGAAGCGATGACGGCATGGCTCATCGCCTCAGGAATTCGGGCGACGCGAGCAGCAGCGCGAGCGCGGTCGCCGGGCTGTCGGCGCGAGCGATCGCCGTCGATGTCGCCGGCGACACGCCGCCGGGGAGCAGCTGCGGGCCGAGCGCGCGCGCGTCGACGGTGGCGCCGGCGCGAGCGGCGAAGCGCTGCGCCAGCTCGACGCGACGCATCAGCGCGTCGGGGGCGGCCCAGCTCGCCGCGCTGTCGTCGAAGCCCGCCGGCGAGCCGGGCCGCCACGTCGGCTGGCCGAGCTGGGCGATCACCGGGGCGAGCTCCTGACCGCGCAGATCGCGCCAGCCGAGGCCGCGCAGCGCCGACAGCGTCCATTCCCAAGGCGTCTTGAACTTCGCCGCCTCGGGCTGCCAGGCCTCGGGCGAATCGATCAGGGCGCGATAGACCGTCGGCAGGTCGCCGCCGCTTTTCAGGAACGCCGTCGCGAGCCGGTCGACGAGCGCCGGCGCGGGCGAATCGCCGGAGAAGTGACGCGCCAGCTTGGTCGCGATGTGGCGCGCCGTCGCCGGCAGGACGGCGAGCCGGCTCAGGATGGCGAGCGCCTGCTCTTCGCCGGAAGGCTCGTAGCGCTCGCCGAGGACGTGGCGAACGCCGGGCTCGTGCAGCGCCGCGACGTACGCGAACCGGCCCGGCTCGCTGGTCGAACGGGTGCCGTACGGCGCGGCGGTCGCGCCGACGGTCCAGCCGGTGAGCGCGCGCGCGAGCTCGGTGACGTCGTCCTGGCTGTAGCCGCTGCGGACACCGGTCGTGTGCAGCTCGAGGATCTCGCGCGCGAGGTTCTCGTTGAGGCCGCGCCGGCGCTCGGGGTCGGCGACGGCGGCGCGCCGCGCGGCGACGCTCTCGGGTCCGATCGAGCGCACCTGGTCGAGGTAGATCAGCATCGCCGGATGGCGCTCGACCGCGAACAGCAGCGCCTCGAACGAGCCGAACACGTGGGGCCGGATCGCCTCGGCCTCGAACGCGCCGGCGATCGATCCGATCGACGGCTTCTCGATCGAGACCGCGAAGTGATTGGCCCAGAAATGGACCAGCCGCTCGGCGAACGGCGCCGGCGTGACGAGCGCGGTCGCGATGCGCGCGCCGACCGCGGCGCGGTAGCGGTCGCGGACCTCGGCGGCGAGCTTCTCGCGCGCCGCGACCTCGCTCGTCGCGTCGGCCTGACGCTGGGCGCGAACGAGGTCGCCGTAGGCGACGAGGAGCGCCGCGCTCGACGGCTGCGCCGCCCACGGCGGCGGCTGGGCGACGTAGCTGTCGAACTGGCCGAGCAGCCAGCCGCGCGCATCGCCCGGCAGCGGCTCGTCGGCGCGAACGCCGAGGCCAAAGCGGTTGAGCGCGACGGCGGCGGCGGTGGTGGGATCGGGATGAGTCATCGCCTCTCCTGCGAATGGTGCGCGTGGTGCGGGCTCAGCGCGTGGTGCGAACTGTGCGAACTATGCGAATTGCAAGCTTTGCGAGCGGTGCCAGTCGTGCGAGTCGTGCCGACCGTGCGAGTCGTGCCGACCGTGCGAGTCGTGCCGACCGTGCGAGTCGTGCCGACCGTGCGAGTCGTGCCGACCGTGCGGATCGTGCGGATCGTGCGGATCGTGCGGATCGTGCGAAAGCGTCACCTTCGCGCGGAAGCTCTGCATTGAACGGTGCTCCTCGCCGAATCCGTCGTCACGGCCGCGCCGACGACGCCGGCGCCGAAGTTTGCGCGTTGCGGCGGGCGAGTCCGTCGGCGAGCTTCTCCCGCTCGGCGAGCGACAGCGTGCTCGCGAAATCGACCACCGCCGCCTCGAATCGCTCGCGCGCCGCCATGTCGGCGGCGCGCGTCCGCGCCAGCGTCTGCGCGACCGCATCGGCCTCGAAGCGCGGCTCGCGCAACAAGCGCAGCACTTCGCGTCGGCCCTCGCGTGCGGCCTGAAGCGGCTCGGCGACGGCGCGACGCGCGTTGCGCAGCCCCACCAGGAAGCTGCGCCGCTGCTCGGCCGGGAGGTCGTCGGCGGCGTGGCGCAGGGCGCTCCGCGCCGGCTCGGCGACGCCGACGCTGCGCTCGGCCCACCACCAGCGCGCCGCTCCGCCGGCGACTGCGCCGACGATGAAGACGTTGAGGACGAGCGAGGCGACGAGCCAGCGTCTGAGCGGCACGCCGTTCATTCTTCGCTCCAGTCGACGCCGCGATCGGTGAAGGCGGTGGCCCGCTTCTGCCAGTCGGTCGCCGCGGCCGGGCCGGCGTCGCCGAGGACGACCGAGACGACCACCGCGCCGGCGATCGCACCCGCGAGGCCGGTGAGCGCCCAGCCAGCACGCGGCCAGAGGAACCCGGCACCGCGCCACCACGGCCGCCCTCGTCGGGCCGGCGAGGCGGCGGCCGGAAGCGCGCCGGCGCTCGGCTCGATCGGCCCCCGATCCGATTCGGACGATGGCGTAGCGCTGCCGCTCGGTTCGATCGACGGCGAACTCGACGCGAGCAACGGCACAGCGGCGGCGATCCGCTCGATCAGCGCCGCATCGGGCGCGGCGACCTCGTAGGCGTCGAGGCCGCGGTCGAGCAGGGCCGCTTCGGCGCACGCCGCGCGCAGCGCGCTCGGGCCGGTCGCGAGCAGCTCGCGGGCCGCGTCGCGCTCGGCCTCGGGCCAGCGCCGCAGGTCGGCGCCGCAGGCGTCGAGCAAGGCATGGAATCGTTCAGGCGTCATCGTTTCTCCTTGGCTCGCCGGCGAGCCTCGCGCGCAGGCTCCGGCGCGCGCGAACGAGCAGGCTCTCGAGGGCTTCGATGCCGATCCCCATCAGCTCGGCCGCCTCGCCGTTGGACAGCTCTTGGTAGTACTGCAGCACCAGCGCCTCGCGCTGGCGCTGGGGCAATTCCGCGAGCGCGCGAGCGACACGACGGCCGCGCTGCTTGGCCTGGAGCAGCCCGTCGGGCGACCCGGCGGGATCGGCGGCGAGCTCGTCGGCATCGTCGTCGGCCGGCTCCTCTCGACGCCGGCGCAGGCGGTCGTAGCAGAGGTTGAGGGCGACCCGGTGCAGCCAGGTGTCGAAGCGCGCACGCCCCGGCTGCCAGTGCGGCGCCTGCTTCCAGACGCGGACGAAGACTTCCTGCGCGACTTCCTCGGCCTCGACGCGGCGGCCGAGCATCCGCTCGGCCAGCGACAGCAGGCGGCCGAGCTTGCGCTCGACCATCTCGCGCACGGCGCGAGGCTCGCCTCGGCCGACGCGCGCCAGCAGCTCAGCATCGGGATCATCGTCGTTCAAAGGTCAACACGGCATGCGCGAGGGTCTCCGGGATCCGGCCGGCCGGCCAGGCTTCGTCGGGCCCGCACCTGCTTGAACGCAGCGGAGCGCGAAGTCCGTCGCGCGCCGGCGGCAGATCCGCCGCCGACGCGGAGGTGACGTGCCGCCTCAGCGGTAGAACGCCTCGACCTGGCCCTTCAGCTTGATCAGCAGCGGCCGGCCCGTGCGGTCGAGCGTCTTGCCCGCCGGCACCTTGATCCAGCCTTCGCTGATGCAGTACTCCTCGACGTCGAAGCGCTCCTTGCCGTTCAGGCGGATGCCGACGCCATGCTCGAACACCGCGGCAACATGGTGCGGGCTGCGCGGATCGATCGACAGCCGGTCGGGCAGCTCGGGAGCCGATGCCCGAGCGGCAGCGGGTGCTTGATCCGGGTCGACCGAAGGATCGGAATCGGTCACTTGACGAGATCCGCGCCGGCCTTGCATGCCGCCGCGTCCTGGTCGCCGGTGCCGCCGCTGCAGCCGATCGCGCCGATCAGCTTGCCGCCCTCGACCAGCGGCCAGCCACCCGGCGACGCGATGAGCGTGGGGTCGAGGGTCGACACGTAGGGATGACCGGTCTCGTAGGCGTTGTAGAACGCGCGCGACTCGCGCCGGTAGCGCGCCGCGGTGCGCGCCTTGCCTTGCGAGATCGCGATCGACGCGAGCTGCGCGCCGTCCATGCGCGAGAAGGCGACGAGGTCGCCGTGGGTGTCGACGACGGCGATGTTCAGCTTCCAGCGATGCTTGGTCGCCTCGGCCTCGACGGCGGCGATCATCCTCTTCGCCATCTCGGCGCCGACAGGCGTGCCGTACGGGACGTCGAACGGAATTCCATCGGCGGTGCCGCCCGCCGCCGGCGGTGCCGCCGGCGTCTGAGCGTGGACCGGCATGCCTACCATTGCGGCGGCGCAGACGAGGCACGAGGTCAAGGGCGAAGGACGCATGGATTTCTCCTGGAGTGACAGCGCACTTTAGTGCGCCCGCCCGGGGGCTTTTCGACGCCCCGGGTTTATGCCTACTCTCAAAAACGAACGGCCAGCATTCAATCCATTTTCCCGATTCTGAAACTGCGTTCTGTTCAACAGAACGCGCATGAACTCTCGCACCGGCCAAGGAAACTCAATGAAATTCACTCCCATCGCGTCGGCCGTGTTCGCCGTCGCCGCCATGACGACGCCGACCATGATGTTCGGCGCCGCTGCCGATCTCACGGACTGCTGCACGCCCGCCGACAAGGACCAGCCCAAGGTCGGCGGCAATCTCGGCAACCAGAGCTACTCGTCGCTGAACCAGATCACCAAGGCGAACCTCAACAATCTCGGCGCGGCCTGGGTGACCAGCGTGTCGGCGGCGCCGGCGACGACGCCGGGGCCCTCGGCCGGCACCACCGACACCGGCCAGCAGACGACGCCCGTCGTCGTCGACGGCGTCATCTACGTCGACACGCCGAACGGCTCGGTGATCGCGGTCGACGGCGCGACCGGCGCGACCAAGTGGAAGTGGACGCCGACGACCGCCAACGCCGGCTTCGGCCCCACCGGCACGCGCCGCGGCGTGTCGGTCGGCGAGGGCAAGGTCTTCACGCTCGCGGCTGGCAACCGCGTCGTCGCCCTCAACAAGGACACCGGCGCGCAGATTTGGGCAACGGTGCCCACCGGCCCGGGAGGCGCGAGCCTCGGCAACGTCGCCAAGGTCGCGACGGTCTACCACGACGGGATGCTCTATCTCGGCGGCAACGACGGCAACCGCAACGCCGCGTTCGCGGTGCGCACCAGCGACGGCAGCATCGCCTGGTCGTTCTATACCGCGGCCGAGCCCGGTCGCGTCGTCACCGACGTCAACGGCGTGACGATCGACGCCGGCGCCACCTGGGGGCCGCTGCAGGCCAACGGCCAGAGCTGCGCTCTCACCGCGGGCGTGTCGCCATGGATCCATCCCTCGGTCGACCCGCAGCTCGGAATGGTCTACTACACGTTCGGCAACGTGCGCAGCTGCGGCTCGTCGCAAGACGGCTCCGGGCGTCCGGGCGACAATCTGTGGGGCAACTCGGTCGTCGCGTTCGACCTCAAGACCGGCGCCTACAAGTGGCACTTCCAGATGATCCGCCACGATCATTTCGACATGGACAACGTGCACCCGCCGGTCCTCGCCGACGTGACCATCGGCGGGCAGGCGAAGAAGGCGCTCTACTACGGCAGCAAGTCGGCCATGACGTTCGTGATCGACCGCACCAACGGCAAGTCGCTGCTCGGCGTCGTCGAGAAGGGCCGCCCGGTCGACTCGCGCCAGCAAAGCGCGCTGACCCAGAAGTTCCCGGCGCAGGGGATGTGGTTCCCCGAGTGCGTCATCTGGGAGCCTCTCGGCACGGGCAACATCCCGGGCAGCCCGTGGCGTGGCGTTCCGAACTATGACGGCTACCAGCCGAACGCGTCGGGCCAGCTCGTCTACACCGAGCCGAACTACCTCGACGTCGACAAGCCGTTCGTGACCTACCCGGCCGACTACCTCAACGATCCGGCCACCGGTGTGCGCGCCACCCATCGCCTCGGCTGCATGTACGACGACCATTGGGATCTGCCGGTGCTCTCGACGACGAGCCAGAACGGCGGCCCCGACTGGTCCAACCACGGCTACAGCCCGCGGACGAACCTGTACTACATCCCGTACGGAGTCAACAACGTCGCCCACGACCGCACCGAAGGCGGCAACGGCCTGCGCCCGATCGGCCAGTACCAGACCGGCGGCGTCGTCGCGATCAATGCGTCGACCAACCAGGTCGTCTGGCGCAACCACTTCGGCCTCGACGTGGCGCACGGCCAGCATCCGCTCATCACCGCCAGCGATCTGCTGTTCGTCGGCAAGCCCGACGGCATGCTCGCCGTGCTCGATGCGGTGGACGGCAAGGAGCTGTGGCGCTTCCAGACCGGCGCATCGATCAGCTCGGGTGCCGCCACTTACACGATCGGCGGCGAGCAATACGTCGCGGTCCTCTCGGCAGGAACCGGCATCCCGTACGGGAACTCGATCACCGAAGGCGACCTGCTCTGGGCGTTCAAGCTCGGCGGCACCTTCAAGTCGGCCTCGGGTAGCAGCGAACGGCCGACGCCGGCGCCGCTCGTCATCCGGCGCCCGGTCGGCGGCACGGCGGCGAGCACGCTCGTTCCGGCGAACACGATCCTGCTCGCGCGTTCGAACGGCACGGCAACGTCCACCGCCGACGCCACCGGGACCGGCGCCATGGTGCCGTCGAACCTGACGGTTCCGGTCGGGACGACGGTGACGTTCCTGAACCCCGGTACCGCGACGTTCGCCACCAGCCCCAACACGAAGGTGCATTGCGCGACCCAGTTCTTCGAGGGGCTCTTCAATCCGAAGCTGAACCCGGGTGAGTCGTTCCAGTACACGTTCACCAGGGAGGGCGAGTACTTCTACAACGATTGCGCCGACCCGCGTCCGACCGGCAAGGTGACCGTCACCGCGGTCCCGCAGGACTTGCCGGCGGGAGCCCTCCAGGCGGTGCCGAACGTGCTCAACATGCGGCCGGCCAACGGCGTGTTCACGAGCGTGCAGGGGCTGGTGACGGTCATGCTCAAGGTTCCGGCGGGTTACACGCTCGATGGCAACGTCCAACTCAAGACGCCGCTCTCGACGTCGTTGTTCCCGGCGGTCACGACGAGCATGACCGCGGACGGCGCGACGCTGATCGCCACGTTCGACAAGGCGCTCATCGACAACAACCTTCCCGTCGGCGACGCCGTGTTCCGCTCGTCCTGACCGCGAACTTCATGAACGCTGGCGTGCAGAAGCAGCTGCGGTCGACGGCGAACGTGCGCGTCTTGAAGTAGGACCACGAAGCTGTCAAGCTCCGGGGGCGCGCCCCCCCCGGGGCTCACTTATGAAAATGGAGATCGAAGTGTCCAAGCGAGTGTTAATGGCCTGTCTGGCCGCCTTGGCGTTTTCGTCGAACGCCATCGCGATCACGTTTTCCAATGTCCAGCTCAATGTGGACGCGATCGCCCTCACCAGCGGCGTGCCCGGAGTCGACTCTCAGTCGAGCCCTCCCGACCCGGTGACCGCCTCAGCCTTCTCGATCGGAGGGGCCGACGTCGCCACGGCAGGCGCCATCGCGGGATCGGGCCTGGTCCAGACGTCGGCCGACGTATCCGGCGGCGGCGGAATCACGAGCGCCGTCGCCACCGCTCACTTCGCCGGATCGTTCGCCTTGACGGCCGGCGACCCGTATCTCATCGTCGACTTCTCGCCGCTCAGTTTCGCGGTCGGCTCCGGCCTGGGGACGACGTCGCTCTTCGTCACGTTGACCAGCGGCGCCACGACCCTGTTCCAGGACTATGTCAGCGGCACGTTCAGCCGCTTCCTGGGCCCCAGCTTCGCGGGTCGGCTGGATCTCTTGCTCACCAGCGAGGCCAGCGCCGGGTTCCCGGCAGAGGGGACCGGCAACGGATCCAGCTTCGGCCTGGCGACGGTGACGAGCGCCGTGCCCTTGCCCGCGCCGTTGTTCCTCCTTCTCGCCGGCCTCGCCCCGCTGGCCGCCGTCAAGAGGCGCGTCGGGCGGGCCCTGAACAAGGTGGCCTGAGCGAGGCGTCGGGCGGTCGCCGCGCCTCCGGTCGCAGGCGAGCAGCGCCGAGATGCACTCACGCGGCTGGCGTCTCCGCCATCAGGAGACCCAGCCGCGCGAACTTCTGCAGCGCGTAATCGACGAAGTCGGCGGCGCGCGCCGGTTCGATGGGGATGCCAGCGGATCTGAGGGCCGCCGCGAGCGCGGCGCGGTCGCGCGTCCCGTCGACGAGCGGCAGCAGCTTCAGTGCGTTCGCATCGGCGATGCCGACGGTCGTGTGCAAAAGCGTGCTGACCTGGTCACGCGACCGCGCCTGCCATCGCGCCAGCGGGCTGGCAACAGGCCGCTCGAGCGGCACGGTCGTGAGCGGCAGCGGCTGAAGGTGCAGATCGACGAGCCCGGCGACGTAGGCCTGCATGACGACAGTCTCCAGCGGCGGTGCCCGCGACCCGAGATCGAAGCGGCTGTCGAGCGACTCGACCGGCAGCGTGGCCGGATGCCGGGCGACGAGATCGTCCAGCAGCTTGCGCACCGGCCCGCCGCCCCCCGACGCAGGATCGAGGCTGCGCGCCGATTTGTGGACGCCGCCCTGCGCGCCCGCGTTCGCGAGCTCCCACGTCGCCGACACGTGCATCGAGCGCGGTCGCTCCGCGTCCGTCCTCGTATCGCTCGCCGCGCCGCTGCGAACGAGCAGCGACTGGCGAAAGCGGCGCAGCCGGATGAAGTCGAGATGCTGCTCGCGCGCGATTGGATCGAGCGTCGCCAGATGCTCCTGCGCGGCGTCGGAAATTCCGGCGACCCCCATCGTCGGGTACTCGGCTTCGGCGAGGTAACGCAGGCCGTGGCGCTCGGCGTGCCTTGCGAACGTGTCGAACAGGACCGGCTCGTTCGGCACGGCGAGATCGTCGTGGCAGAGCTCGCTGTCGCTGCGCTGCGCGATCGCGCGGAATTCGGCGCGAAGGGCCTGATCGGATTCGAGCGTCGCCGTGCCGGCGTCGGCGATGAGGCGGGCGAGCTGTCGCGCGGCGTCGAGGCGGGCGCGCGCGTCGTCGATGCGATCGACGTGGTGATGCAGCACGTCCCAGGCGGCCTGGCGCACGCGGCAGCCAGGCAGGACGTTGAAGCTGACGTACAGCACGCCGTCGGCGGCGAGGCGTTCGGCGGCGAGGGCGAACAGCGCGTCGCGCACCGGCGCCGGCACCCACGAGTACACGCCGTGGGCGACGATGAAGTCGAACTCGCCGTGCGCCGGCGCGAGCGTCGCCAGGTCCCCTTCGACCAGAGTGACGTTGGCGAGCGCGAGCGCGGCGATCGTGCGCCGTCCGTCTTCGATCGCCCGCGGCGAGAGATCGCAGCCGACGAAACGCGCGCCCGGCAGCGAGACCGCCATCGACATGAGATTCGCGCCGCTGTTGCAGCCGACCTCGAGCACCCTGCAGCGCTCGACCGAGGGCGCGGCATGGCCGGCGATTGTCGCGACCGTCGCCATCCGGCCCGGATGCGTGGCGCGATGCGGCAGCGCGTCGTACGCGATCTCGTCGTAGCGATCCGCAAGGGCGAGGTTGGAGGTGTCGGTCGAGTGCGGCATGGAATTCGCGGCGGCGGCTCGCCGCGGAAGCGGCCCGGCGTCTTCTATATTTCATCATGAGGCGAGCTGCCGGGCGCTGCCGCGCTGACCATCATCGCCGCTGGGTCGCGGCGACGCTGCTCGTCTTGTCGCTCGCGTGCGCCGCGGCGGACGCACCCCCTACTGCAACCAATGCCTCGAGCTCGGCCACCGACGCGAGCGGCAACACACTGCCATCGGATGTCGAGCTCGTGAAGCCGGGCCTCTATCGCATCGCCGGCGCCGCCGGCCAGGCCCTTGTGCGCGTCGGCGCGAAGGGAGTGGTCGTCGTCGATCCGGGATCCGGCACGCCGCAGGCACTGATGGCGGCGATCGGGCGCATTGCGAAGACCTCCGACCCTTCTGTGCGCGCGGTCGTCGTGACGGCGGCCGGGCCGCAACAGGCCGGCGATGTCCGCGCCTTCGTCGTCGCCGGCGTTCCCGTCGTCGTCCAGCAGCGCGCGCTCGCCGAGCTCGTCCGCCAAGGAAGGGTGCCTGCCGCATCGACCTCGCGGTCCTTCATCAGCTACGAGAACGACTACCAGATCCGTTTCGGCGAGGTCGAGGTCGAGGTCGAGCACGTCGGCAGCGGCCGGACCGGCGCCGACAGCGTCGTCGTCTTTCGCGGCCTGCGCGTCATCGCCGTCGGCGCGCTGTTCACGACCGACGCACCGCAGCCCGACTGCGCCTCGGGCGGCAGCTTCGCGGGGTGGGCCGCGGCGATCGACCACTTGCTGTGGTCCGATTTCGACATCGCCGTGCCGAGTCGCGGCGCGGCGGTCGGCCGGAGCGAGCTCACGGACTTCAAGGCAAGGCTCGAAGCGCTGGCGCGGCGAGCGGCGTCGTCGCCGTCATCGCCTGCGGACTGCCGTCCGGCCCGTTGAATCGCCCGCTGCCCGTGCGCGCCCTCGACTTCAGCTCTTGGCAGGCGATCGTCTCGACGCTGCTCGGCATCATCGTCGTCTCGCTCGTCGCCGTCGGCATTCGCCTCGCGGTCATGAACGGGGTGCAGCAGCGGCACGCGCGGCAGAACCGGCAGATCAACGAGCGACTGAAGACGCTCATCGCCGCCTACAAGACATTGGGCGGATCGTTCACCGGCGACCTCGCGATCGACCCGCGACACCTGCGCGACCTGCGCGCGCACCCAGCGCCGCGGTCGGACGCGGTGACTGATGCCTTCGACGGACCGCGGTCCGATGCGGCGAGCGGTGCCTTCGCGGCACGCGACGCGCCGGCGCGCCCGGACGACGCGGCCCCGTCCGCCGACGCGCCGGGCGCCGAACGCCGGCGCCGCGTGCGCGATGCGGTCGAGGCCGCGCTCTCCGACGTGATCCTCCTCGGCACGGAAGAGCAGGTGCGCCTGGCGACGCACGCGGCCCACGAGATGGTCGCGGGTCGCAGCGTCGAGATCGCCGAGCTCGTCGTCTCGCTGCGCACGTTCATCCGCGAGGTCCTCGACCTCGACCCGATCCCGGCCGAGGTCACGATCCCGCGACAGGGCCCCTTGCGCACCGCCGCCGGGGGCGGCAGCGGCCGCGGCGCCGGCGCCGGACGATCGGACGGCGCACGCGGTGCCGGCGCCGGGATGGGGGGTGGCGGGGGCGCAGTCGGGGCGGGCGGCGGCGCCGCGGCCGGCATGGGCCTGGGGGGCGCGGCGCTGCACCGCGACGACGTCATCGACACCGACGAAGGACAGCCCTCGTCGGCGAGGCGTTGAGAGGGCTTACTCGGGCAGCCGGCCGAGCCCGTACATGGTCTGCAGGATCGGTCCCGGCGGGCCGAGGACACCGAACCAGCGGTTGTAGATCTCGGGCAGCGCGTTGCTGCGATAGATCTGCCCGAGCGCCGCGTCGACGGCCTGCTTCATCGCCCAGTCGCCGCGCGGCAACGCGATCGCGTACGGCTCGAACGACAAGGCGTCGCCGAGCAAGGCCAGCGCCTTCGGGTCCTTGGCTTTCGCGACCAGGCCGAGGAGAAGGACCCGGTCGCTCGCGAACGCGTCGATGGTGCCGGCCTCGAGCTGCTCGAAGCCCTGCTCGCGCGACGTCACCTTGACGACGGTGGCCGACACGACGTTGCTCTTCAACGCCTCGTTCAGCGCGCGCTCGTTGCTCGTTCCGGCGATCACGCCGATCTTCTTGCCCGAGAGGTCGGCGAGCGTGTTGCCCGCGGTCGAAGCGCGCAGCAGCAGGCCGGTGCCGTCGAGGAACGTCAGCGACGAGAACCCGACTTCCTTCATTCGACCGAGCGTCACCGTGCTGGCGCCGCACTCCATGTCGGCCTGGCCACTAGCGATCGCGCTGAAACGCGTCTGCGTCGTCACCGGCACCCACTTGACCTGCAGCGGCGACACGCCGGTCTGCCGCTCGATCACGGCGATGACGCCGCGGCACAGGTCGACGGTGTAGCCGGCCGGCTTCTTGTCGGCATCCTCGAAAGAAAACGGCAGGGCGTCGGTGCGGTAGGCGACCGAGATCGTCTTGGTGTCGACGATCTGCTTGAGGCGGCCCTCGAACGGCGCCGCCGCCATCTGGGCACAGGCGATCGTCGGAATGAGGCCCAGGAGGGCGAGAAGAGGTCGGCGGCTCAGCAGCATGGTGGATTCCGGAGTTGAAAGAAAAGCGGCGTCGGACGACGACCGCGAATGGGCCCGCCGACGACCCCGGTCCCGTCGCAAGGACCGGGCCGGGAACGCCGCCGACGAGAAAAGGATCGTCCGCTCAGGGGATAGGCGCCGACGTCGGTGCCGCGCCGAGCGGCCGGCCGCCCGGGCCGCCTTCGAACGTCGACCAGGGATTGACCGGCACCTGGCCGACGCCGGGCGCGGCCCAGTTGCAGACGCCGTCGGGGAAGACCGCGAAGAGACGCGCCTTCTGACTGTCGGTGAAGGTCGCGTTGCCGTAGCCGGGGTCGCTGAAATTGAGCGGCTTGAGCGAGCACTTGAAGATGTTCTCCGCCACCGGGCCGCCCGCGACCTGGCGCGGCGTCGTCTCGTGCTTGACCGGGCACAGAGGATCGTCGAGCCCGAGCATCGGTGTCAGGTTCGCGTCGGTCGCCCCGGTCGTCGTCAGGCAGAAGTCGACCGCCGCCGCCGGGCGGTTGGCGAGGACCTTGGCCTCGATCGGAGCGGCGCTCGCATCGGCCTCGATCGCCGCCAGCCAGCTGTCCATCGTCAGGAACGCCTTGCGTGTCAATGCCGCTCCCGGCGTCGACGACCCGCTCGTCGAATTGAACTCCCAGATCACCTGGTTTCCGTGGCCGCCTTGATCGCGGTCGAGGCGATCGCGAACGGCGAACGGCCGCCAGTTCGCGTGGATGTCGCCGTTCACGGCTTCGTTGCCGCGCAGGTCGATGATCGGCACCTTCGCGAGCTGCCTGCCGTCGCTGACGAGTCCGCCGGCGTAGTAGATCTTCGCGACCTCGGGAGTCGCGCGCGAGCGCGCCGCCGGATTCCAGACCAGGTCGGCGTCGTAGCCGCCGACGCCTTCGTTGAGGTTCACGAAGTCCTCGGCCGAGATGACGCCGTCGGCGAGCGCGTTCAGCCCGTACTGGATGCCGATGTTGTCGACCGCCGGATTGGCCTTGGTGTTGCCGTCGTTGTCGACGAAGGTGCCGACGATGGCGACGTCGTGATCGGTGCCGTCGCAGCGGATGCCGCGCCCATTGGTCGTCCGGTTGTAGACCAGCGCCGCCGGGAAGCCGGTGCCGCAGTTGGCGGCGCGGGTCGGGTCGCCGGCGGGCAGGAACTGGGAGATCCAGGCCGCGCAGAAGCCGGTGTTCTTGTGGCCGTTGATCGCCGAGCGCTGCGCGGTGGTCAGCGCCGCGCCGTTGGGGGTCAGGTAATAGTGCGCCTGCAGGTCGCCGCAATCGGCGATCTCGATGAACGTCGTGAAGGTGTCGGGGAAGCTGCACTGCGGCTGGATGCCGTCGAGCAGGCCGGGGTACGCCGAGGCGATGCTCTGCTGCATGATCGATCCGCCCGAGCAGCCGTCGCCGATCGTGTAGCGGATCTGGCCGTAGTTTTCGGTGATCCGCTCCTTGAGCATCATCACCGTCTCGGCGGCGAGCGTGTCGTTCGAGTTGGTGCCGTGGTCAGTGAGCGATGCGGTCGCGATCATGAAGCCGAGTGGCAGGCCGACGCTGCCGGAGGCGTCGAACAGGCTGCGCGCGGGCGTCTGCTCGAACCGGCTGACCGCCGCGCTCGGCCCGAACTGCCACGCGAGCTTGCCGTTCCAGCCGCGCGGCGGATCCCACGGCGTGTTCGCGTCGAGCGGATCGAAGAACGTGACCACCTGGTAGATCGTGCGGTTGATCGAGCCGCGCTCGACCCGGATCAGGCTCTTGACGGTGACGCCACGGTCATTGGTAAAGTCGGCGATGGCCGAGTTCGGCGGGCGGCTTGCCGGGTCGTAGGCCGTGAAGCAGGCGTTCGCGCCGGTGGTCGTGAACGTGCAGCTGCTGCCTTGCAGCGCGACCGGCTGATAGAAGTACGTGTAGGTCGGCGGCGTGTTGCACTGTGCGTCGACCGGGTCGTCGTTGAGGCCGCTGGCGCGGGTCGTAGCAGTTGCGGTCGCGGGCGTGCTGCCCGGGTTGCCAACGACGGTGACCGGCGTCGCCACCTTGGTGGCGCAGATCCACGGTTGCAGCTGCGGACCCGCGAACACGGGGCCGCCGATCGAATGATTGGTGATCGTGATCTGCGCGCCGGCGCCCGGGATGCGCGCGGTCAGCACGTTCGGGCCGAGGCTCATGCCGCTGACGACGCCCATGTAGCGGCCGTTGGCGCGCAGCGCGAATGCCGGCTTGACGTTGACGCCGCCGAGCGCGATCTTGGCGACCGCGAGGTTGGTTCCCGGCGGCCACTTGATCTCGACCAGCGCATCGCCGCCCGAGATCAGGTCGGCACGGTTCGAGAGCACGAGGATCTGGGGATCGGCCACCGCGCTCGCTTGCGACGCGAATGCCATACCGACGGCCAGCACGAAAGCACCGTAGACACGCATGTCTGCTCCTCCTGGTTGTCTCCACCGGCGCGTCGAAGCAGCGTTCGTCCGCGCGCCTTGTCGATCTGCGGTGATGCCGACGCGAGCCGATGGCACGCGCAGCGAGAGCCGCGTGCCAAGTGTGCGCCGCGGCGCTCCGGCTGTCACCCCCTTCGCGATGTCCGCGGCGTAAACGTCGCCCATCGTTTGTCCCAGTACCTTTCACGGCCGCGTCGTATTGCGCTGCTAAATTGATGCGTATCGCTGATCGCCTGACGTCAGGTTGCGCGGCTCAGCGCTCACGACGCCAGCGGGCCCTTTGCCGCTAGCGCTTTTTTTCATCGGTGTCTGTCGGACGACGCCGCGTGCCTCCTCCGCAAGCATTGCGGCACGCGCCTTGCTGATGTTCGGCAGCCACAGTTTTCGCCTTCCGAGGAGCCCACCCATGCAACTGGACGAGTTGAACGGCAAGTACCAGCACCTTCGCACCGAGCTCGATGCGGCCTACGCCGCCCCCGTGTGGGACCCTCAGCGGATCAACCAGATCGCAGCCGAGATGATCCCCGTCGAGCTGGCGCTTGCCTCGCTCGAATACGGCCGAGCGCGCGACGAAGGTGCCGGCCATGTCTGACGCCTCGACCACGTACGGCAGCGACGGCTACTCGGCGACGCCGATCGTCGAGCCCTGGGGCGACGCGGGCTGGAAGGCGGGCGTCCTGCTGAGCGGCGACGATGCGCGCGGCGACCGGCCGGCGAAGAGCATTGGCGAGCAGCTGTTCGCGTCGCGCGAGGACGCCTGGGAGTTCGCCGAGTCGCACTACGGTTCGCTCGGCCGCGACTGACTTGCGGCAAAACGCCAGCACGACGTGCCCGCGACAAGACAACACGGCGCGATCGACCCGCGACGAGACGGCTAGCCGGCGCCGCCCCGCCGGGCCGGCAGCTTGACCCAAGTCGATGGCGTCGTCGCGATGCCGTGCGCCTCGCCGAGATGGTGCAGCGCGCGCGCGTTGCGCGCCGGCGTCTGCGCGGCGACGCAATCGCCGGGGACGATCACTTCGTAATCGCGCATCCGCGCCTCGGCGGCGCTCATGACGATGCACTGGTCGCTGGCGACGCCGGTGACGAGGAGCCGGGTCACGCGCAGGTGACGCAGCAGCAGGTCGAGCGGCGTCGCGTAGAAGGCCGAGTGCTTCGGCTTGAGCACCGAATAGTCCTCGTCTCCCGGCAGCAGGCTTGCCGCGATGGCCGCGCCGGCCTCGCTCTCTTCCATGGAGACGCGAACGAGCTCGCGGAACTCCGAGCGCCAGCGACCGCGGTTGTCGTTGACGTAGACGACGGGAACGGCGGCAACGACGCAGCGCTGCTTGAGCCGGCCGATCCGGGGCGCGATCGCTGCGGCGGCGCGCGCGAGCTTGTCGCCGTCCGGGAAGTCCCAGCTGCTGATCATGTCGACGACGAGAAGCGCCATGCCGCCGCGTGCCTTGCGATCGGCGAGCGGCGCGCGTTCGGGCTTGACGGGCATCGCGATCGTTCCGCAGGCGTCGGCTCAGCGCGGCGCGGCGCGCCGGGCCTGCATCGCGCGCCACTGCGGAAATCCGAACCAGAGCACGACGAACATCGCCAGGACGGCCACGCCGAGCGCCGCCGAGAGCCGTGGCGCGTCGGTGATGACGCGAGCGATCAGGTAGACGTCGATCGCGAGGCCGACGGCGAGCGGCAGCATCGCGCCGCTGACCAGGCGCGAGGCGAGAACGAGGAAGCCCGCGGTCGCGCGTCGCGGCTCGACCTGGCGGTGGTACGCCGCCGGCGTCATCACGAGCGCGATCGCGATCGTGACGAGAACGATCGCGGCGAGGTGCATCGACTGCTCGCGTTCACTCAGCACGCGCGCGAAGCGCTCGTTGAAGACGGCGATCAGCTGGAAGCCGAACAGCGCCTGGACGCCGGGCATCACCATGCGCGCTTCCTCGAGCGTCTGCTGCAACGCGTCCTTGATCGACTCGCCCGTGTCGCGGTCGGGCGCTGCGTCGCTCGCCACGGCGGCCTTGCCGCTCATCGCTCCGCCGCGTAGCGGCGCCGGCCGCGCTCGACGAGGCGGATCGCCGCCGCCGCACCGCGCCGCGCGAGCGGCCGGAAGCGCCCGCCCTTGTGCGCGTTGTAGACGACGAAGAAGTGCTCGATCTCCTCGAGGGCTGCCGCGGCCACGTCGCGCAGTTCGCGACACTCGCCATAGCGATGCGACTTCTGCGCGACGGCGATGAGGCGATCGTTGCGTTTCGTGCGCTCGCCTTCGTCCTGCTGCTCGGCCTCGATGACGCCGAGGAGGCGGCACGGCGCCACCGTCCCCGGCGGCATCGCCTCGTCAGCGAGGACGAGGACGTCGAGCGGGTCGCCGTCGTCGCCGAGGGTCGACGGCAGGAAGCCGAAGTCGTACGGGAACGAAAGGCCGAGCGGCAGCACGCCGGAGAGCACGAACGCCTGCCATTCGGCCTTGTACTTGAGCTTGTGCCGCGTCGCCTGGGTCGCCTCGATCACCGCGAGCCAGGCGCCGTGCTCGTCGCGCGTCGGCAGGGCTTCGAGCGTGGTGGGCGAGGTCATCGTTTCGTCACAATCTTCCTTCGCGGGCAAGCCATGTGCCTCGCATCTCTCTCAGGCCCGGGCCTCGCGTCGAACGTCGCGGCCTCGAGTCGGACGCTCCAGGCCTCGTGTCAGACGTCGCGGACTCGAGTCGACGCTGCGGGCCTGGCGTCAGCCGATCGCGTGCCTCGGCCAGCGCCGCGCCGACGCCAGGAAGACGATCGCGCCGAAGACGAGCGCCGTCGCGGCGACGACGAGGGCGAGCGTGAAGGCGGCGCCGACGGTCGGAACGCGGCGCAGCAGCAGCGCGACCATCGGCGGGCCGGCGGTCTGGCCGATGCTCCACATCGCCGTGACGAGCCCGGTCGTGCTCGCGACCTGATCGGGACGCAGGCGCCGGACTTCCTGCAGCGCGAAATAGGTAATCGCCGTGAACGGCACGCCGAGGAGCAGGCTGCCGAGCGCGAAACCGGCGGCGCTCGGGACGGCGACGCCGATCGCGATGCCGACCGCTTGCACGAGGTAGGCGCCGGCGAGCAGCAGGCGCAGGTCGGCGGCGACGCGGGTGCGCGTCGCGAGCAGCGCGCCGACGATGACGCCGGCGCCGAAGATCGGCCAGAACAGGTCGAGCCAGGGCGAATCAGCCGGGAGCGCCGCGCGTGCGATGACCGGCAGGAAGGTCGCCGTGACGATGTAGCCGAAGCCCGAGATGCCGTACGCGAAGGCGAGCGTCGCGACTTCGCCGCGCGGGTGGCGCGACGCCGACGCGGCGCTCCTGGCGCGTGTTCGGGCCGCAGCATCCACCGGGCTCGGCGCGCCCCCCTCGGCCGCGTTGTCATCGGCCGGATCGTGGTCGGCTGCGTCCGCTGCGCCGGATCGATCGCCCGGGGCTGGTACGGACCGAGTCGATCGGGCGCCGGCCTCGGCGCGCTCGGAGGCCGCCGTCCTGAACACGCGCCACACCGACGCGCTGAGGACGCAGGCGAGCGCGCCGAAGACGAGCCAGGCGTCGGCCGCGGTCCAGCCCGCCGCCACCATCGCGCTCGCGAGCAGGCCGCTCACGACGATGCCGGCGCCCGGCCCCGCGAACATCGCGCCACCGAGCGCAGAACGGCCGCGCGCCGCGAGCTGCGCCAGGCACCAGCCCGAGGAGAAGACGAACACCATCGCGCTCGCGACACCGGCGAGGAAGCGCAGCAGCGGCCATGCCGGCGCGACCGGCAGCGCCATCGCGAGGGTGAGCACTGCCGTCGCGGCGAGGCCGAAGCGAACGAGCCTCGGGCCGTCAATCGGCGGCCGCCCCGGCCGGCGCGACCACAGCATCGGAACGAACGTGCACCCGAGCGCGCCGGCGAGGTAGCCGAGATAGTTCGCGCTCGCCAGCCAGCTCGCATCGTGCAGGTCGACGACGCCGTCGTGAAGCATCATCGGCAGGATCGGCGTGAACGCGAAGCGGCCGATTCCCATCGCCACCGCGAGCGCGACGAGCCCGGCGACGGCGACGTCGACCGCGCCCGGTCGCTGTTCGGCGACGACGACGCCGACGGCGCCCGTCCGTGGGTTCGAGTCGCTCAACGCGGCAGCTCGACGAACTCGACCCAGTTGGGGTCGCGCCCGATCGGCTGGTCGCCGAGCTTGGCAAGCGCGCCGCTCGCGCCGTCGATCGCATAGCGGCTCAACCGATGCGACGCCTGGCCGACGGCGACGAGGCAGCGGCCGTCGGGCGAGATCGCGAAGCCGCGCGGCTGGGTTTCGGTCGGCACGGTCTCGATCTTCGTCAGCGCGCCGCTCGCGGCATCGACCGCGAACGAGGCGATCGTGCTCGAGCGCCGCTCGCTCGCGTAGAGGAAGCGGCCGTCGGGCGTGAGATGCAGGTCGGCGGCCCACGGCGCCCCGCCGGTGAACTGCGCCGGCAGTGCGGAGGCGACCGAAATGCCGCGCAGCGTGCCGGTCGCGCGGTCGAGCTCGAGGACGTCGATCGTCGCGTCGAGCTCGTTGAGAAGGTAGACGAAAGGCCCGCTCCGGTGGAAGACGAAGTGCCGCGGCCCGGCGCCGGCACGGGCGCGCCAGGCCGGCACGACGTTGTCGGCGAGGCGGCCTGTCGCCGCATCGAAGCGCATCTGCCGAACGACGCCGCCGCCGAGGCAGGTCGCGAGCGCGAAGCGGTTGCTCGGGTCGACCTGGATGGCGTGCGCGTTCTCGTCGGTGGCAACGACCTGCTGCGCCGCGCCGGCGACGCCGTCGTCGTCGTCGTCGATCGGGCTGACCGAAACCAGGCTCGAGCCGTACGACGCCGAGAGCAGATAGCGGCCGCGCCGGTCGGTCGAGATCCAGCACATGCTCGCGGGCAGCGGCGCGCTGCCGATCTCTTCGAGACGGCCGCTCGCCGGATCGATGGCCAGGCTGAGGACGCGATACGGGTCGCTGCGGATCGAGGCGTAGAGGACGCGCCGGTCGGGGCGGACGGCGAGCGGCATCACGCTGCCGCCGGTCGCGAAACGATCGATCTCGCGCAGGGCGCCGCGGCGAGCGTCGCGATCGCTGTCGCCGCTGCGGTTGCTGCGGTTGCTGCGGTTGTGGCCGTTGCTTTCGTTGTCGTTGTCGTTGTCGTTGTCGTTGTCGTTGTCGTTGTCGTTGTCGAGCGCGAGGATCGCGATGTCGTGGCTTTCGGCGTTGGCGACGTAAACGACGGTTCGCGCCACGCTCGACGCGCCGGCGGCCGGCGCGCTCATCGATCGCTCGGCTCGGCCGGACCCGAGTGCGTCACCGCCCCGAGGTGCGCCGGACCGACCAGCTTCGCGTACTTCTCGAGCACGCCGCTCAGCACCTCGACGGCGCGCGGCCGCCACGCGGCTCGACGCCGCGCGATCTCGGCGTCGTCGACGAGAAGCGACAAGGTGCAGCGCTCGCCGTCGACGCGGATGCGATCGCCGTCGCGAACCAGCGCGATCGGGCCGCCGAGCGCCGCCTCGGGGCCGATGTAGCCGACCATCAGGCCGCGCGTCGCGCCCGAGAAGCGTCCGTCGGTGAGGAGCGCGACCTTCTCGCCCATGCCCTGGCCGTAGACGAGCGCCGTGACGCCGAGCATCTCGCGCATGCCGGGACCGCCGCGCGGGCCTTCGTTGCGGATGACGAGGACGTCGCCTTCGGAATACGCGCGCTCGGTCACAGCCGCGAAGGCGTCTTCCTCGCACTCGAAGACGCGCGCCGGCCCCTCGAACACGCTCGACCTCAAGCCCGCGATCTTGATCAGCGCGCCGTCGGGCGCGAGGTTGCCCTTCAGGACGACGACGCCGCCGGTCGCGTGCAGCGCGTTCGCCGCCGCGCGAACGACTTCGCCGTCGGGCGCAGGCGCGCTCGCGAGCTCGTCGGCGAGCGTCCGGCCCGAGAGCGTGAGCGTGTCGCCGTGCAGATGGCCGGCGTCGAGCAGCGCCTTCAGCACCGGTGCGACGCCGCCGACGCGGTGCAGGTCGAGGGCGAGGAAGCGCCCGCCGGGCTGCAGGTCGGCGATCAGCGGCGTTCGCGCGAACACCGTGGCGACATCGTCGAGCGTGAAGCGGACGCCCGCCTCGTGCGCGATCGCCGGCAGGTGCAGGCCGGCGTTGGTCGAGCCGCCGGTCGCGGCGACCGCCGCGCAGGCGTTCTCGAGCGACTTGCGCGTGACGAGGTCGCGCGGCAGCGGCCCGCCCTGCAAGACGATCTCGGTCGCCCGCGCGCCGGCGCGGCGCGCCAGCGCGAGCCGCTCGGTGTAGACCGCGGGCAGCATCGCCGAGCCGGGCAGCGCAAGGCCGAGCGTCTCGGCGACCATCGCCATCGTGTTGGCGGTGAACTGGCCCGGGCACGAGCCGAGCGTCGGCGCGCACGCGTGGCCGAGCTCGTCGAGCTCGGCTTCGGTCATGAGGCCGGCGAGGACCGAGCCGACGCCTTCGTAGGTGGTAAGGATCGTCACGTCCTGGCCGCGCCAGTGGCCGGGCAGCATCGCACCGCCGTAGACGAAGACGCTCGGCACGTCGAGGCGCGCCATCGCCATCATCACGCCGGGGAGCGTCTTGTCGCAGCCGGCAAACCCGACGAGCGCGTCGTACGCGTGCGCCTTCATCACCGCCTCGATCGAGTCGGCGATCAGCTCGCGCGAGACCAGGCTCATGCGCATGCCGCGGTGGTTCATCGAGACGCCGTCGGAGACCGAGATCGTCGTGAACGGCACGGCGACGCCTTGCGCGGCGGCGACGCCGAGGCGTGCCGCGTCGGCCTGCGGCCCGAGCGACATCGAGCACGGCGTGTTCTCGCCGTGCTGGCTGACGATGCCGACGATCGGCTTGCCCATGTCCTCTTCGGCCATCCCGGTCGCGCGCAGGAAGGCGCGGTGCGGCGCGCGATCGAGGCCGTCCTTGATGACGGCGGAGGCGAGCTTCTTCTTCGCGGGCGTGCTCATGCGGTGGCTTCCAGATGGTCGCGGATCAGCGCGTCGATCGACGCCTCGCCGACCAGGCCGAGCGACTCGGCGCGCGCGAACGAGCAGTCGAGCGGCCAGCGGCCGAACTGCGCTTCGATCGCCGGCCGCGGCGCATAGCGGACACGCGCCGGCGCTGCCGCATCGAAGCGGCCGAGCGCCGCGACGATGTCGGCGATCGAGAGCGCGAGCGCGGGCGCGGTGAGCGCGCGCTGCGCGCCGATCGAGGCGCCGTCGAGCCCGGCGAGGTGGAGCAGGTTGGCGACGGTCGCGCGCCGCGACGTCACCCAGATCGTCGCGTCGGCGCCGACCGGACACTCGACCTTGCGGCCGGCGAGCGGCTCGCGGATGACGTCGCTGTTGAAGGCCGAGAGCGCGCCGTTCGGCAGCGCCGGGCGGACGACGACGCCCGAGAGGCGCAGGGCGCGGCCGTCGAGCTCGCCTCGCCGGGTGGCGTCGTCGATGAGCAGCTCGGCGACTCGCTTGTGCGTGCCGTAGCTGAGGCTCGGCTTCGCTTCGGTGGCGTCGTCGATCCGCGTCGGCAGCGGCGTGCCGAAGACGGCGATCGAGCTGGCGTGGACGATGCGCACGACCGGCCCGCCGCGCCGCGCCTGCGCGCTGCAGCGATCGAGCAGGCCGATCGTCGCGTCGAGGTTGACGCGCCGGCCGGCATCGAAGTCGGCCTCGGCGGCGCCGCTGACGATCGCGGCGAGGTGGAAGACGCGATCGATCGGCTGCGCGAACAGCCGGTCGAGATGCGCCGGGTCGGCGATGTCGCCATCGCCGCGATCGGTCGCGATCACGTCGTCGCCGACGCGCAGCGCCGGGACGAGCGCGCGGCCGATGAAGCCGTCGGCGCCGGTGACGAGGACGCGCATCGCTACGCGCCCGGCGAGCGCACGCCGAGACTGACGAAGCCGAGCGGCGGTGTGCGCGATCTCATGACGTTCAGGGTTTACGAGGAAGACGGCCAGCGCGCGGACCGATCGACGGAGCCGTCGATGCAGGCAAACACTGCACGACCGGCGTGCGGGGACGATACACTTTTTGCCGGCCTCGACCCGCACCGGAGACACCCATGCACGCCCTTCGCCCGTTCGCCCTGCTCGCCGCCGCGCTTGCGCTGATCGCCGGCGCGCCCGCCGCGTCGGCGCAGACCGTGCTCACCATGTCGAGCTGGGTCCCGCCGACGCATTCGCTGACGCGCGACGTGCTCGTCGTCTGGTCGCAGCAGGTCGAGAAGGCGAGCAACGGCCGCATCAAGTTCGAGATGCTGCCCAAGCATCCGTCCGCCGCGCCGGGGACGTTCGACGCGGTGCGCGACGGTCTCGTCGACGTCTCGTTCGTCACCGCCAGCTACACGCCGGCGCGCCATCCGCTGCCGCTGATGGCCGAGCTGCCCGGCGCGGGCGCCACCGCCGAGATCAACTCGATCGCGTTCTCGCGCATTCACTGGAAGTACTTCCAGCCGGCCAACGAATACAAGGGCGTCAAGCTGCTCGGCGTGTTCACGCACGGGCCGGGGCAGATGTTCCTGGTCAAGAAGCCGGTGACCTCGGTCGCCGACCTGGCGGGGCTGAAGATCCGCACCGGCGGCGGCATCGCCGAAGCGTCGGCGAAGGCGCTCGGCGCTTCGCCGTTCGTCAAGCCGGCGCCCGAGTCGTACGAGCTGCTCTCGTCCGGCGTCGCCGACGGCACCTTCTTCCCCTCGGAGTCGATCGTCTCGTTCAAGCTCGACAAGGTGGTGAAGTACGCGACCTTCTTCCCCGGCGGCTTCTATTCCTCGTCGTTCGGCTTCTTCATGAACGAGGACAAGTGGAACAAGCTCTCGAAGCAGGACCAGGACGCGATCATGTCGGTCTCGGGCGAATCGCTGGCGCGCCTGGCCGGCCGCTCGTGGGACGCCGCCGATCGAGGCGGCCTCGAGGCGATGAAGGCGGCGGGCGTGCAGATCATTGACGCGAGCCCGGCGTTCGTCGCCGACGTGCGCCAGCGTACCGCGCCGCTCGTCCAGGACTGGATCAAGTCCGCCAACGCCAAGGGCATCGACGGCGCCAAGGCCTGGGCCGAATACCAGGACGAGCTGAAGAAGGTCGCCGCGTCGATCAAGTAGCGGGCGTGGCGATCACCACGCTGCGCGAAGCGACGCCCGCGCTTCGCAGCGACCCGCGCGCCGCGCTGACGCGCTGCGCCTGGATCCTCGCCGACGAGGGCCACGAGTCCGGCCTCGCCGGCCAGCTGACCGCGCGCGGTCCCGACGAAGGAACCTTCTGGACCCTGCCGCTCGGCCTCGCCTTCGACGAGGCCGACGAAGCGTCGTGGCTGCTTATCGACAACGGCATGAACGTGCTCGCCGGCGCGGGCTCGTTCGGGGAACGCCGGGCGCCGGGCCGCCCCAAGCCCGGCCGCGCCCCCTCGGGGGGCAGCGAACGAAGTGAGCGAGGGGGCATCGTCGCCGAGCCGAATCCGGCGACGCGTTTTCACCTCTGGGTCTACCGCGCCCGCGCCGACGTGCAGGCGATCGTCCACACCCATCCGCCGGCGGCCTCGGTGCTCGCCGCCGCCGGGGAGCCGCTCGTCGTCGCCCACATGGACGCGACGCCGCTGTTCGACGACATCGCGTTCCTGCCCGACTGGCCCGGGCTGCCGACCGCCGACCGCGAAGGCGAGCTGATCGCCGGCGGCCTGGGCGCGAAGCACGCGATGCTGCTCGCGCACCATGGCCTTCTCGCCGCCGGGCGCAGCGTCGCCGAGGCGGCGTTCCTTGCCGTTTTCATCGAGCGCATGGCGCGCCTGCAGGTCGACGCCGCGCCGCTCGGCGGGGTCAAGCCGATCGACGCGGCCGAGGCGAGGCGGGCACGCGATTTCCTGCGCACCGACCGGATCATGGACGCGACCTTCGCCGCCTGGTCGCGCCGTGCGGCGCGCCGGCGCGGCCGCGACGGCGACGCCGCATGAAGGAGCGCCTCGGCCACGCGCTCGAGCTGCTGCTCGGCGCGATCTCGGGCACCGTCCTCTTCGTGATGATGATGATCACGGCCGTCGACGTCGCCGGCCGCTATCTGTTCAGCAGGCCGCTCGCGGGCGGCTTCGAGCTGACCGAAATGATGCTCGCGGCGCTGATCTACTGCGGCCTGCCGCTGGTCTCGAAGCGGCGCGAGCACATCGTCATCGACACCTTCGACACGTTCATGTCGAAGCGCGTCAAGCGCAGCTTCGACATCCTCGCCGACGCCGTCTGCACGATCGCGCTCGCCGGCCTGAGCTGGCTCCTCTTCCGGCGCGCCGTCCGCGTCGCCGAGTACGGCGACACGACCAGCGTGCTGACGCTGCCGCTCGCGCCCGTCGCCTACCTGATGGGAACGATGATCGTCGTCACTGCGGCGATCCACCTCTGGCTGATCTTCGTCCCCCACAAGGACGACGACGGCAAGAGCATCATCTAGAGAGCGCCTCGCCATGACCGAAGCGCTGATCGGCCTGGGCGTGATGCTCCTGATCTCGTTCATGCGCGTGCCGATCGCGATCTCGATGGGCCTGGTCGGCTTCTTCGGCCTGTGGTGGATGCGAGGGCTGAGCCCGTCGATGGCGTCGGCCACCACGGTCGTCTACGAGTCCGGCTTCCAGTACACGCTGTCGGTGGTGCCGCTCTTCATCCTGATGGGCAACTTCGTCACCCGCGCCGGCATGTCGAAGGAGCTCTATCGCGCCGGCCACACGGTCGTCGGCCACCTGCGCGGCGGCCTCGCGATGGCGACCGTACTGGCGTGCGGCGGATTCGGCGCGATCTGCGGCTCGTCGATCGCGACGGCGGCGACGATGACCAAGGTCGCCTACCCGTCGATGAGCGACCACCACTATTCCGACGAGCTCGCCGTCGGCACGATCGCCGCGGGCGGAACGCTCGGCATCCTGATCCCGCCGTCGACGATCATGGTCATCTACGGGATCATGACCAACACCAGCATCGGCAAGCTGTTCGCCGCCGGCATCCTGCCCGGCCTGGTCGCGATCGCCCTTCTCTGCCTGGCGGTGCAATACATCTGCTGGCGCGATCCCGCGAGCGGGCCGAGGGCGGAACGGGCAACGTGGCGCGAGCGCTTCGATGCGCTCAAGGGCGTCTGGGCGGTCGTCGCGCTCTTCGTCATCGTCATGGGCGGCATCTACGGCGGCGTGTTCACGGCGACCGAGGGCGCGGGGATCGGCGCCTTCGGCGCCTTCTGCTTCGCGCTCGCCCGGCGCGCCCTCTCGCCGCGCGCGTTGCTCGACGTCCTGATCGAAAGCTCGCGAACGACGGCGATGCTCTTCATGATCCTGGTCGGCGCGCTGATCTTCGCCAACTTCATCAACTACACGACGATGCCTGCCGACCTCAAGGCGTTCGTCAGCAACTACCAGATCCATCCGATGACGGTGATCGTCGCGATCTGCGTCATCTACGTCGTCCTCGGCACGGCGATGGAAGAGCTGTCGATGATCCTGCTGACGGTGCCGGTGTTCTTCCCGCTCGTCGTCGGCCTCGGCTTCGACCCGGTGTGGTTCGGCATCCTCATCGTCGTCGTCGTCCAGATCGGCCTGATCAGCCCGCCGGTCGGCATGAACATGTTCGTCGTCAAGAGCATGCTGCCTCGCATCGCCACCGCGACGATCTTCCGCGGCGTGACGCCGTTCGTCGTCGCCGAGGTCGTTCTGCTCGCGGTGCTGGTCGCGTTCCCGTCGATCAGCCTGGTGCTGCCGAGGCTGATGAAGCTCTGACCGGTCGCGACGCCGCCCTCTTCGAGCGGGTGGATCCAAGGCGGTGACCGAGCGCACCGCGCCGCCGTCACGCCGGCACCCGGCTCGCGCGCCTCGTCTCCGAGATGACGCCGCGCTGCGCGCGACTGCCTCCGAGTCGCACAGCGTCCACTTCACATTCCTCGAAGAAGCGCTCGGCCTCGACCCGGCGGCCGGCCAGGAGTGCATCGAGCGCGGCAACCCACTTGAGCGCGGCGTGCGCGCCCAGATGGCCGTCCGACGCGAGGCGCTCGAGCCGCTGCGCGCATCGCACGAGTGCCTCGTGATCGCCGGTTGCCGAAGCAATCATGGCCAGATGAATCTCGCCGAACGGGTTCGCGCCATTCGGAAAGTGATCGCGTGCGTGCCGAACCACGAGGTCCCATGGCAGGGCGGCCTTCCCCCTCAATCCCAGCCGCCACAGGATCGATGGGCCATCGGCAAGCCCCATGAAGGGCGCAGACTTGGGTAGATGGGGCATCAGCTGACGGGCGCAGCGCTCCCGAGCCGCGTGCTCGTCGCCGATCTCGAGCTCCGCGATCGTGGCGTGCCATTGCAGGTGCCCCCACATCAATGCGTCCGCGGGATAGTCAGGCAGCCACCCGGACAGGAACGCGAGGTACTCCGCGGGTCGCCCGCCCTCATGGAAGCCGTGGGCGACGATATGCGCGTTGTGAGCGTTTTGCGGCCGCATGCTGATCGCGCGCAGGGCCATGGCCAACCCCTCGTCCACGGCACCGAGCTCGATGCGAGCCCAGCCGCGATAAGCGAGCAGCCATGCAAACTCGCGCGGATACGACGGCTCGAGTTCGTCGAGGAGCGCAAGCCTCAGCTCGTTGTGGTCCGCGCGGCCGCTGAATGCGAACAGCCCATACGCGCCCATGCCCGGGGTCAGGGCGAGCAGGTCGGTGGGGAAGCGACGAAGGTGCGCAAGCAGCCATGCAAGGCCGGCGTGCGTGCGTCCGCGAACGACGTGCTCGAGCAGTTCGAGCAATGAGCTTTCGCGCGAGGAGATGGCACGCGCTGGAGCCCGCGCGCGCGACATGCATGCCGCTGCAGCCGGGCGACGGCCCCACATCGCATGGATCAATCCCTGCAGGGCATGCGCGATTGACAGTTCGGGGTCCTCGCGCGTCGCCGCTTCCGCCGCATCGAGCGCCCCCGGCCACCCACGTGCATGCAGGTCGATGGCCGCGTCGACCTGGCGCAAGGCAGCAGCCGAACCGGTCGTGACCGTGTTGCCGAGGGAATCTTGCATGGCGTCTCTCCAGTCTCCCCGCCCGTACAGACCACCCGAGCGGAATGTAGCGAGGCCGGACTCGAACTCGCGAAGCTCGGGGCATCGGTGCCAAGCGCGTCACGCGTGGATCCACCCGCCACTTCCGCTGGCGTGTCATGACGGCAGTGCGGCGCATCGGGCGGCTACGATGGCGCGCATCGTGCGGCGTCGCCTTGTTCTTGCATCGCTTGCGGCCGGAGTCGCTGCACCCCGGCTCGCGCTCGGTTCATCGGCGACGCTGCCGCGCGCTGCGGTGCCGGGAGGCGTTGCGATCGTCGAGCTCGGCGCCACCGCGCTGCGACCGTCGGCGACGTTCGGTGGCCGTCGCGTGATGGTGCTGCCGGAACCCGAACGGCAGGGGTTCTGGATCGCCGTCATCGGCATCGGGCTCGCGACCGATCCGAAGAAGCGGCAGACACTCACCGTACGCGCTGGCAATGGTGCCGCGCGCGAGATAGCATTCGCGCTGGAGCCCAAGCGCTACCCCGAGCAGCGGCTGACCGTCGCGCGGCGGCATGTCGATTTGTCGCCGCAGGACCTGGCCCGCTACGAACGCGAGCGCCTCCACTTGGCCGAAGTGACCAGCCTCTTCACGGTGTCGCGGGAGCCGGCGACACTGCTGCTCGCGAGCCCCGCCGTGGGTCCGCGCTCGTCGTCGTTCGGCCTGCGCCGGGTCTTCAACGGCGAAAAGCGCAATCCGCACAGCGGGATGGACATCGCCGCGCCGGCGGGCACGCCGGTTCTTGCCGCTGCTGCCGGTGAAGTGGCCGACACGGGCGACTACTTCTTCAATGGCAACACCGTGATCGTCGACCACGGTCAGGGGTTTCTGACGCTCTCCTGCCACCTGTCCGCGATCGAGACCGCGGTGGGGGCCGTCGTCGACGCCGGCGTTCAGATCGGCCGCGTCGGTGCGACAGGTCGCGTGACCGGCGCCCATCTGCATTTCAGCGTCTATCTAAACGCGACGCCCGTCGATCCGGCGCTATTTTTCACGCCGTGAGAGGTGGGGCCGACGAAGCGATGGCCGTCGACGGTCACTGAATGACTTCGTCCGCTTGCAGCAGCAACGGCGGCGGGATCGTCAGTCCGAGCGCCACTGCCGTCTTCAGGTTGATCACCAGCTCGAACTTCGTCGGATACTGAATCGGCAGCTCGCCGGGCCTGGCTCCCTTGAGAATCTTGTGGACGTAGGTCGCGGCTCGGAAGTAGAGATCGGGGTAGCTGGCCGCGTACGAGAGCAGGCCTCCGACCAGGGCGAATGCGCCCTCCTCGTAGCTGCTCGGCAAGCGGCTGCGCAAGGCGAAGTCGGCGATCGTCTGCGCGTTCTTGAAGTTCGCCGGGTTGCCGACGACGTGCATCGCGTCGGCACGGCTCGCCGTCACGGCCGCGAAGGCGGCGGCGTGTTCATCGGGCGTACGGGCATTGACACTCTGTACCTCGAGGCCGAGCGCGGCCGCGGCCGCCTGGGTCTCGCGAAAGGCGAGGACGTCGATCATGCTCTCCGCGTTGCCGAGAACGACGATGCGCAAGGCCTTCGGCGCGAGCTGCTTCAGCAGCTGAAGGCGCTTGCCTGTCACCTCGGGCGCAGCGTGGCTGAGGCCGGTGATGTTGCCGCCGGGATGGGACAGGCTCTGCGCCAGACCCATCTGCTCCGGATAGGCCGCGTTCGTCATCACGATCGGAATCGAGCCGGTCGCCTGCTTCGCAGCCACGGCAGCGGGAGTGCCGGAAGCGACGATCAGGTCGACCTTCGCCTCGACGAGCTCGTTCGCCAACGCGGGATAGCGGTCGACACGTCCGTCGGCCCGGCGCCACTCGATCAGGAGGGTGCGCCCTTCGACGTAACCGAGCTCGCGCAGGCCGCGACGAAAGCCGTCCCACGGCGGGCCTTCGTAGTTGGCGAGAACGCCGATCCTCGGCACCCGGACCGACGATTGCGCAATGGCGGCAAAGGGCGCAGACAGGAGAGATCCGACGACGCTGCCGATGAATTCGCGCCGGTCTGCCACCGATCCTCCTCATCGACGCCGTGAAGGCGGCCGATCGTACGCGATGGGAAAGGCCAGGGCCGCAGTCGAAGCGGGGCCCGGTGCTTGGCCACGCCTTTGCGCAGAGCTTCGGCGACTACCGCTCGAACGGCCCCTGCTTGACGAAGGCGCCGCCCTGGAAGCGGCTCGCCGGATCGCTCGGGTCGAGCACCGGCTGGCGCGCCTCGACGGCGGCACGGAACGGCTCCGAGCTGTCCTCCGCCCGAAACCCGAGGTGCGACGCCGACGTGTTGTCCCACCAGATCGTCGCGTTGGCGGAGACACCGTACACCACGCTGCAGCCGACCGCCGGCGCCGTCAGGCCGGCGACGACGAGGCGCTCGAGGTCGTCGTAGCTGAGCCAGGTCGCGAGCATGCGCCGGTCCTTCGGCGCGGGGAACGACGAGCCGATGCGCAGGCACACCGACTCGATGCCGTAGCGGTCGAAGTAGAAGCGGGCGACGTTCTCGCCGAACGCCTTGCTGAGGCCGTAATGGCCGTCCGGGCGCATCGGATCGAGCGGCGAGACGACCTCGTCTTGGCGGTAGAAGCCCGTGACGTGGTTCGAGCTCGCGAAGACGACCCGCCTGACGCCGTGCCGGCGCGCCGATTCATAGAGGTTCCAGACGCCGACGATGTTGGCGGCAAGGATCGGCGCGAACGGGCCCTCGGTCGAGATGCCGCCGAGGTGGACGATCGCTGCGCAGCCGGCGACGATGGCGTCGACGGCGGCGCTGTCCTCGAGCGCGGCCGTCATCACTTCCTCGCCGGTGTCCGCCGCGGCGAGCGGCGCGACGTCGCTCAGGCGGAGGATCCGCGTCAGCCGGCGCAAGCGCGGGCGGAGCTCGCGGCCGAGGCCGCCGGCGGCGCCGGTGAGGAGGAGGCGATCGAAGACGGGCGCCGCGGCCTCATCGCGCGGCGCCGATGCCGCGGAGGAGGTCGCCGGGGCCGACGATGGAGGCAACGCGGATGGCGACACGCCTCGATCGTCGACGATGTCGAGCCCCGCGCCCATCGGCGCATCTCCTCTTGTCGCGTCGCCTGCACCGGTCGTACAACTCGATCGGTCGTCCCGCTCCGGCGACGCCCCTTCGAGGAACCCGCGATGAGAACGATCGTCAACGCCCTTCTGCTCGCCCTCGCGCTCGCCTTTTCTCCCGTCGCCGTCCAGGCGCAGGCGTGGCCTGGCAAGACGATCAGGATCGTCGTTCCCTACACGCCGGGCGGCTCGTCGGACATCATCGCGCGCGCGATCTCGCAGCCGCTCTCCGACGCTCTCAAGCAGACCGTGATCGTCGAGAACAAGCCCGGCGCCAACGGCAATACCGGCACCGACTTCGTCGCCAAGTCGACCGCCGACGGCTACACGCTGCTGCTCTGCGACGTCGGCGCGCTCGCGATCACGCCGTCGGTGTATTCGAAGCTGCCGTTCGATCCGAAGAAGGACCTGCGCGGCGTGACGATGCTCGCCTACTCGCCGCATCTGCTGGTCGTGCATCCGTCGGTCGCGGCGAACAACCTGAAGGAGCTGGTCGCGCTGTCGCAGACCGCCAAGCTCGACTTCGCCGTCACCGCGATCGGCAGCGCGCCGCACCTCGCCGGTGTCGCCGTCGAGAAGGCGACCAAGGCCCGGTGGCAGTACATCCCGTACAAGGGCGGCTCGCAGGCGATCGGCGACACGGTCGCCGGGCAGACGCAGGTCCTCATGAACGGCATGCTGGCGACGCTGCCGTTCGTGCAATCGGGAAAGCTGAAGGTGATCGGCGTCTCGAAGGCGACTCGCGTGCCGCTCCTGCCCGACGTGCCGACGATCGCCGAGCAAGGCGTCGCCGGATTCGAGTCGGGGACCTGGCAGGGGCTGCTCGTTCCGGCCGGAACGCCGAGCGACGTCGTCGCCCGCCTCTCGACCGAGCTCACCCGGATCATCCGCTCGCCCGACGTCCGCTCGCGGCTGACGGCGCAGGGTGCCGAGGTCTACACGATGTCGCCGGCAGAATTCTCGACCTTCTTCGAGCGCGAGCAGAAGCGCTGGGCCGCGGTGGTCGCGAGCGGCGGCGTCAAGATCGACTGACGACGGCGCCGAAGGCACGCATCGATCGCTGGCGCCGCCGGCACGCGGCGCCGGTCGTCTTCAGGCGCGCGACGCAGCCTCTCTGCGGTCGCTCTGCGCAAACCGGTTCAGCCAGCCCAGCATCTCGTCGAGCTCGTTCGACTTGTCGAATACCTTGGTCGCGCCGAGCTGCAGGCACTTGACGCGGATCTCTGGCGTCGCGTGGTTGCTGAGGACGATCCGTATCGGCGCGTCGGGCATGTCCTGCATCGCCTTCAGGACGCCGAGCCCCGAGCCGCTCTTCAGGAAGATGTCGACGATGACGAGCTCGCTGGCGTGGCTGCGGTCGCGCAGCCAGGCGACCGCGGAGCGTTCGTCCTCGGCCGTGCCGACGACCTCGACCGGCGCGTTCTCCTGCAGCGCCTCGATCAGGTTCTCGCGAATGATCGAGCTGTCTTCGACGATGTAGATCCTGGTGTTGTCCATTCGCATCCCCGAAGCGAGGCCCTTTTTCGTATTGTCCGGGGACCGCCATGGGCGCAGCGTCGGTCCGCACGTGCGGGGCTCGTCGGGAAGCACTCAGTGGACGGGTCGGACAGGTCCGACGCCGCGCGGGTCAGCCGGCGCGGCCTTCGTACAGGTCGCGGCCTTGCGCGAGAGCGCGGATCTTGGCGTCGGCGATGGGGCGCTTCAGCATCCAGAAGCCGCAGTCGGGATGGATGTAGCGGACCCGGCCGCGCCCGAGCGTCTGCTCGGCGCGCTCGATCGCCCGCGCCACCGCGTCGGCCGATTCGACCTCGGTCGCCTTGATGTCGACGACGCCGAGGCCGAAGCCGATCTCGGGCCTGAGGTCCTTGAACACTGCGAGTTCCTCGGGCGGGCGATGCGCGCACTCCAGGACGACGTGGTCGGCGTGGAGCGCGTTCAGGTAGCGCATCAGCTGCTCCCAGGTGCCGTGCTGGACGCTCTGGCCGCCGTAGTTGCCGAAGCACAGGTGCACCGCCGGCGTCGTCTTCACCGCGTCGAGGACGCGGTTGAGCGCCGACGCCGCCCACTCCCATTCCTCCGGATGGCCGGGCAGGTTCGCCTCGTCGAGCTGGACGACGTCGGCATCGAGGTGCGCGACCTGCTCGGCGAGGACGTCGGCGATCGCGTGGGCGAGCTCGGGCGTGTCGGCGTAGTGACGGTCGAGCAGCGTCTTGGCGAGCATGTGCGGGCCGGTGACGGTGAACTTGAACGGCTTCGTCGCCAGCGCCTGCGCGCGCTGGCAGGCGAGCGGCAGGTCGAGCGTTCCGCTCGACAGCGCGCCGTCGACGACTCCGGGCGGGCGAGTGCGAAAGCGCATTCCCGGCAGCGACCGATACGCGAGCACCTCGTCGAAGGTCATCTCGTAGCGGACGCCCTGCATCGGCCGGACGAAGTACTCGATCATCCCGTTCGTCTCGGGATGGTTGATGTCAAAGCGGTAGAGCTCGCCGTCGCAGACGACGTCGACGCCGGCGGCCTCCTGCGTGGCGATGACGACCCGCGTCGCGTCGATCAGCGCCTGGTCGGACGGCGCGGCGACCAGCCATTCCGGCACCGGATACGAGCCGACGACCGTAGTCCTGATGCGGGGCGCTGCGCTCAAGCGTCGCTCCTCACTTCGGCATCTTGATCGAGCGGTCGAGGAACTCGTTGGTGTACGCGGCCTTGACGTCGTACGGCTTCTCCAGACCGATGTAGGTCTTGACGAGCTCGTAGTCGGCGGCCATTCGCGCGTCGTCGAGGATGCCGAGCGCGACTCCCTCCGAGTACTTGTCGCGCATCAGGACGGTGACGAGCTTCCAGTTGGTCGCCTCGTTGTCGAACTGGAGTGCGCCATTGTCATCGATCAGCGCCTGTATGCACGGATTGGGGTTGGCGACACAGGCGGCGAACGCCTTCTGCGTGACCTTGACGAACGCGGCGACGGTCGCCTTGTTCTTCTTCAGCCAGTCGCCGTTGACGATCACCGTGTTGCCGTAGGTGTTGAGGCCGGCGTCCTTCCAGGCGACGAAGCCCATATCGTCGCCGAGCTCCTTCTGAAAGGTGTGGTGAATGTTGTAGAACGAGGTCGTCGCGTCGATCGACTTCGACTTCAGCGCCGCGAGCTTGGAGTTGGCGTCGATGTTGACCCAGGTCACCGAGTTCGGGTCCATCCCATTGGCCTTGGCGAGCGCCGGCCAGATCGTGCGCGCGCCGTCGCCCGCGGGGTTTCCGATCTTCTTGCCGGCGAGGTCCTTCACCGACTTGATTCCGGAGCTCTTGAGCCAGTACAGGCCCTGCGGCGAGTTGGCGTAGACGTTGAACACGCCCACCGTGTCGGCGCCCTTGCCGCGCAACGTCAGCGCGTTCGGCATGTCGGCCAGGCCGATCGGATTCGCGCCGGCCGCGACCTTCTGCACCGCGAGCGCCGAGCCCTTGCCGGGTTCGAGGTTGAGGTCGATGCCGGCGTCCTTGTACCAGCCCATCTTCCGGGCGTAGTAGTAGGGCGCGTGATCGCCGGCCGGCACCCAGTTGAGGATGAAGTCGACCTTCTGCTGGGCGAAGGCCGGCGCCGAGGCGAGGCTCGCGACGGCCAAGCAGGCGGCGAGGAGGAGGCGGTGAAAGAGCGGCATGTCGTCTCCAGGAGGTCCGGGTTTGCAGATCGCGGGGAAGTCTAGCAACCGCCTTTTTGGCCGCGGGAGAGCAATGACCCCGAGGCACGGCCCTCTATGATCCGGCGGCCGCAGGAAGCACGCCCCCTCCGACCTCATGCCCACGCTCGACGACCGCTGGACGCGAACGCTCATGGCCGTGCTGTCGCACCTGGCCCTGCTGCTCGTCTGGTACCTGTTCGTCAGGTTCGGCGACGTGCCGAAGTTCGTCATGCCGTCGCCCGTCGACACCGCCGCGACGCTGTTCGGCCCGCGTGCCGGCGGCTACAACTGGTGGACGAACACGGCGGTCACAGCGACCGAGATCTTCGGCGGCTACGCCTTCGCGCTCGTCGTCGGCGTTCTGCTCGCGCTCGCCTTCACCTGGTCGAAGCCGCTCGAGGCGCTGATGATGCCGGTGCTCGTCAGCCTGAACATGATTCCGAAGGTGGCGCTCGGCCCGCTCATCATCGTCTGGTTCAAGTACGGTGTCGTGCCGAACATGATGATCGCGTTCTCGATCTGCGTCTTTCCGATCCTGCTGACGACGGTGCGCGGCCTGCGCGAGGTCGAGCCCGACCTGCTCGACCTGGTGCGAACGCTGCGCGGGTCGCGCTGGCAGGTGTTCACGAAGATCCAGCTGCCCGGCGCGCTGCCGTACATCTTCTCGGGGATGAAGGTGGCGGCGATCCTCGCCGTCGCCGGCGCGATCGTCGGCGAGTTCCTCGGCTCGGACAAGGGATTGGGCTACCTGATGCTGCAGGTGCAGGTGACGCTCGACACCGCGGCGATGTTCATGGCGGTGCTGCTGATCACCTTCATCGGCATGCTTCTCTACGGGACCGTGCTGGCGCTTGAGCGCGCGTTCGTCGTTCCCGATGCGCGAGTGAGCTAGATGACGGACCGCCCTTCATGAGCAGCGAGCCCTTCATCCATCTCGCCGGCGTCGCCAAGACCTATGGCAAGGGCGCGAAGGCGCACCTGGCGATCTCCGACGCGACCTTCGACGTCATGCCCGGCGAGCTCGCGTGCCTGGTCGGCCCCTCCGGCTGCGGCAAGAGCACTCTGCTGAAGATCCTCGCCGGCCTGCATCCGCACGACGCCGGCACGGTGAAGATCGGCTCCGACGCGGTGCCGTTCGATCCGGGCCGCGACATCGGCATGGTGTTCCAGCAGCCACTCCTGCTCAAGTGGCGGACGATCATCGACAACGTCCTCCTGCCGGCCGAGATCCTCGGCCTGCCGGCGCGGGAAAGCCGCGAGCGAGCGAGCGACCTGCTCGCGCTCGTCGGCCTGAAGGGCGCCGAGGACAAGCGGCCCTACGAGCTCTCGGGCGGAATGCAGCAGCGCGCGGCGATCGCGCGCGCGCTCGTCCACGACCCCAAGCTCGTCCTCATGGACGAGCCGTTCGGCGCCCTCGACGCATTGACGCGCGAGAAGATGAACCTCGAGCTGCTGCGGATCTGGAAGGAAGCCGGCAAGACGATCCTGTTCGTGACGCACGGCATCTCGGAAGCGGTCTTCCTCGGCACGCGCGTGGTCGTCTTCACCGCCGGTCCGGCGCGGATGGCCGACGACTTCGCGATCGACCTGCCGCATCCGCGCACGCTCGACATGAAGACGCACGAGGCGTTCGGCGTCTACACGCGCCGCATATACAAATTGCTTGGCATGGAGTGAGCCTTCGGCTCACTCCATTCCTCGCAGCGACAGGATTGCTCCCTCCCTGCTTCGCTCCCCTCCCTTGCTCCGCAAGGGAGCTTCCAGGATTGCTCCCGCCCCAGCTTCGCTCCCCTCCCTCCGAGAGGGAGGGGCCGGCCCCGCTGGGGCCGCTTCAGGTGATTCGCAGCTTCAGGGTGTGGTCGTAGGGCAGCGCCGGCGTCGCGAACTCGACGCCGTTCCTGACGTAGTGCAGCGCGCACGCGCGACGCCATCGGCTGCTGTTGTTCGGCCCCGACTGATGAAACGTGTTGCCGTGATGGAGGCTCACGCCACCCTTTCGCACCGGGGCGGGGGCCATCGGCTGCTTGTCCAGCACCGATGAAGGCAGCTGCAGATTGAACGGCGCGTCGGGCGGCGCGATGTGGTCGTACACCGGCCCCTGATTCGTGCCTTCGCCGAAGTAGAGGCAGCCGTTCTCGAGCGTCGCGTCGTCGAGTGCGATCCACGCGGTGACGATGCCGTCGATGTCGGTCGGGCCGAAGTAGAAGTTGTCCTGGTGCGCCGGCTTCGGGCCGCCGCCTTCGGGCGCCTTGAAGAAGACCTGGCTGAAGTAGACCGAGACGCCGGCGCCGAGGATCTGCTCGACCAGCGCGACCAGCCGCGGATCGCGGGCGATCTGCTGCACTGCCGGCCGGTGCGCGTGCGGGTTGTCGAGCTTGCGCAGGACGGTTCGCGCCTTGACGCCGCCGTCGACGTACCAGGCGCGCTGCTCGGGCGGCAGCCCGGCGAGGAAGCTCTCGCCCCACGATTCAATGTCGGCGATCAGCGCGTCGGTCTCGGCGGCGGCGAAGACGCCGTTGACGGTCAGATGACCCTGATGCCGATAGAAGGCGAGGTCGATCGCGTCCATCGCGAAACTCTGTCGATCTCGATTCAGTCCTGGGGCGGCGGCCAGGCCGCTGGCGGCATCGGCGCGGTCGTCGACAGGTCGGGGACGACGGCGCTGCCGAAACCCGGGCACTCGAGCGAGCCGAGCGCGATCCGGCCCGCCTCGATCGTCAGGCGGACGCGCCGATCGGACTCGTGATAGAGGTCGGGATGCGCGGCGAGGAATGACAGGCTCTCGCCCTGCGGCCGGCCGGCGAAGCCGTCGATGAAGTGGTGGCCGTTGCGCTCGACGTCGGCGAGGCCGAGCAGCGAGACGAGCGCCAGGTCCTGCTGCACGGCGAGGCCGGCCTGTGTCGTCAGGTCCTCGCCCGACAGGAAGAACGCGCCTCCGCCGTCCTCGGCGTTCCAGATCCGGCAGCGCGCCAGGTTGACGAGCGACTTGTAGAAGCCCTTGCAGTCCTTCGACGAGACGCCGCCGTAGCCGAGCGCGCGGGCGCGAACGAACGCATCGAGCTCGCCGTCGGACTCGTCGATGATGACCGGCCGCGAGCGCGCCAGCGGCGCGATGCTGCGCGACAGCGCGACCGCTCGCTTGATCGGCTGCTCGATGAAGAGCGTCGCCGCGCAGAGCTTCTGGAGCGCCGGCTCGGCCTCGATCGCGCTCCACAGCTCGACCACCGACTCGACGTCCTCGTACTGCTCGTTGCCGTCGAGGGTGACGTGGAGCGGCCCTTCGACGCGGTCGAGGACGCTGGCGATGCGGACGAGCCGGTCGAGGTCGGCCTTGCGGTCGCCGCCGACCTTGAGCTTGAAGCAGCGCTGGCCGTACGTGGCGACGACCTCCTCGAGCGTCTCCGGCAGGCCGTCGTCGACGCGCGTCCCCGGCGCCTGGTCGCTCGCGACGATCGGATCGACGAGGCCGACGGTGTGGCGCGCCTCGATGCTCGGCACCGGCTGCAGTCCGGCGAGGAATGAAGTGAAGTCGAACGCGCCGAGGTCGGGGATGACGAGGTGCGGCACCATGCCGACGAGGTTGCTGCGGATCGCGGTCCAGAAGCTGACACCCGAGAGGCGGCAGATCGCGTCGAGGACGCCGCGGTCAACGAGCGCGTTGCCGAAGCCGGCGGCGAGCGGCGGCAGCACGAGCTCGCGGCCGGCGCGCATCTGGTAGCGATAGTTGTCGGCGTAGAGATCGAACGCGGTCGAGAACGGCGCCTCGCGATACGCGCCGGCGGCGAGCTCGATCGACTTGCGCAGCTGGTCCTGGTTCTGCGCGTCGCTCAGCGCCGGGCTCTTGTCGAACCACTTGGCGGCGAGCATCTCGGCGGCGTAGCCGAACCCTTCGCGGCCGTCGTCGAGGCGGACGTGGACGCGCACGAACGCCTGCACGCCTTCGGTGACCGTGATGACGCCGAAGCGGAACGGCATGCGCAGGCGAAACGGCTGCTCGAACGCCTCGACGCTGAGCACCTTGAGCTTCGGGGCGAACGGCGGCGCGGCGGTCATCGGCACATTGTCGGTGGGCGTGCGGTCAATCGAGCCAGCGTGGCAGGTGCTCGGCGACGAAGTCGTCGTCGGCGAGGTCGCCGTGCTCGCGGCAGACGCGGTCGATCGCCTCGCGCTGCCCGGGGCTCAGGCCCTCGCCCGGATCGAGGCACCACGTGCCTTCGAGCAGGCCCTGCCGGCGCAGCACCTCGTGGCAGCCGGCGATGCAGCCGTGGAACGCGTGGGCGACGTCGAAGAAGGCGCTGTTGCAGTCGGTGACGCGGCTGTCGAGGGCGAGCAGCTCGGCGTCGACCGCGGCGCCGGACTCCTGCGCCGCGACGCTCGCCTTGCAGCGCTCGAGCAGATCGACCGCGCCCTTCGTCCACACCGACCAGTGGCCGAGCAGGCCGCCGCGAAAGCGCACGGTCACCGGCGCGCCGTCGCGCTCGGCCTGGAACGGCGTGACCAGGTCGAGGACGATGTGGTCGTCGTTGCCGGTGTAGAGCGCGACGCGATCCTCGGCGCGCGCCGCGATCACGCCCTGGACGACGTCGAGCGTGCGATAGCGGTTGAACGGCGCGACCTTGATCGCGACGACGTTGTCGAGCACCGCCAGGCGCGCCCAGAACGACGCAGGCAGGTCGACGCCGCCGACCGCCGGCTGGAGATAGAAGCCGATCAGCGGCATCTCGCCGGCGACGGCGGCGCAGTGCGCGACCAGCTCGTCCTCGCTCGCGCCCTTGAGCGCGGCCAGGCTGAGCAGGACGGCGTCGTAGCCGAGCCCCTTGGCGAGCCGCGCCTCGGCGCGCGCCTGGTTCGTCGGGCCGACCGCGCCGGCGACGAGGAGCGGCCGAGCCGAGTCGGCGCCGCCGAGGCGCGGCCAGTCGCGCGCCGTCTCGGCGGCGATCGTCAGCACCTCCTCGAAGAGGCCGCCCTCGCGGATCGCGAACTGGGTCGTGTGGACGCCGACGGCGAGGCCGCCGGCGCCGGCGTCGAGGTAGTAGCGCGTCAGGGCGCGCTGGCGGCGCCGGTCGAGCCGGCGCGAGGCGTCGAGCGCGAGCGGGTGCGCCGGGATCGCGAGGCCTTCGAAGAGACGCTCGCGCAGCACGGCGATGCCGAGCGGTGCCGCGGTCGTGGCCATGTCAGCCGAACTCCGGGCCGGCGAGTGCGAATACCCGCTCGCGCGCCGCCGCCGCGCCCGCGTCGCCGAGCGCCATCCGAACGAACGGCCGCTGGCGAACGAAGCCGCGCCGCGTCAGGGCGGCGGCGATCGACGTGCGATGGAGCGGGACGTCGATGAAGGCGCGGCCGGCGATGCTGTCGAGCGCGAGCTGCAGCAGCTCGAGCGCGGCGGCCTCCTCCGCGGCGACGATCGGACCGACCTGCGCGGCACGGCGGCCGGCGCGTCGGAGCGCGAAGCCGGCGCCCCGCGCAGCGAGCCAGACGCGCGTCGCGGGTCGGGAAAGGAACGATCGCAGCAGCAGCGCGCGATCGACGCCGCCAGCGTCGCGGTCGAGGGCGATCAGCGTCTCGGCCTGCGACGATGGACGCGCGTTGCCACTCTCCGAGTTTGGCGGCGGGCTCTCCGGGTGCGGCGACGGCGGCGTGCTATCGCTGCCTGAATCTGGTGCCGCGAACGTCGCCGCACCAACGCCCTCCCAGCGCTCGAACGCGAACCCGGCGACGAAGCCGATCTTCGCGTACACCGCGGCACCGGCGGGCGTCGCGTCGAGCACGGCGATGCGTCCGTCGTCGCGCAACGACGCGACACACGCATCGACGAGCTGGCTGGCGATGCCGCGGTGGCGGTGCGCCGCGTCGACGAGCACCATCGAGATCCAGCCGGTGACGGCGTCGTAAGGGAGCGCGGCGGCGGTCGCGATCAGCGTTCCCGCCTCGTCGCGGACGCCGAACGCGGCGCCGGCGGCGATGAAGACCGCCCAGTCGTCAGCGGTCTGGTTCCAGCCCGCGGCGTCGGACAGGGCGAGTCCGCCGGCGACGTCGCCGGGACCGAGCCGCTCGATCGCGAGTGCTTCAGAAGCCGCCATCGCGGACCTCGAACTTGGTCGGCTTGCCGAAGCTCGCGCCGCCTGCGCGCACCCACGCGGCGACCCAGTCGAGCATTCGCCCGAGCGGAACCCGCGGGTAGCCGAACAGCGCCGCGCTCGCCGTCGTGTCGGAAAGGAGCGCCGTCGTCGCTTCCTGGCCGACGACCTTCGCTTCGGTGCCGAGGCGGGCGGCGAGCTCGCGCGCCAGCCAGCGGATCGAGATCTCTTCCGCGCCGGTGACGTTGATCGGCGTCGTCGGCGTCGTGCAGTGGGCGAGGCAGCGCAGCACCTGCGCGTTCGCGTCGCCCTGCCAGATGACGTTGACGTGACCCATCGTCACGTCGACCGGATCGCCGCGATGCACTTTCGACGCGACGTCGAAGATCACGCCGTAGCGCATGTCGATCGCGTAGTTGAGGCGGACGATGCGGCCCGGCGTGCCGTGGCGCTGCGAGAAGAACTCGAACATCCGCTCGCGGCCGAGGCACGACTGCGCGTACTCGCCGACCGGCGCCGGCGGCGTCGATTCGCTCGCGCCGGCGCCGCCGACGGGAGCGAGGCCGTAGACGTTGCCGGTCGAGAAGGCGACGATTCGCGCCTCGCGATAGCGCTCGGCGACGAGCGCCGGCACGTGCGTGTTCATCGCCCACGTGAGCGCAGGCGCGCCGCTGGCGCCGAACTTGTGCCCGGCGGCGAAGACCACGTTCGGCGCGTCGGGAAGCGAAGCGACGGCGGCGCGATCGAGGAGGTCGCAGGCGATCGTCTCGATGCCGTCGGCACCGAGCCGGTCGCGCACCGCCGGGTCGCTGAAGCGGGCGACGCCGATGACGCGCCGCGCCGGCCCGGCGCGCTTGGCCACGCGTGCCAGCGTCGGCCCCATCTTGCCGGCGACGCCGAGGATCACGAGGTCGCCCTCGACCGTCGCCAGGTCGTCGACGAGGGCGCGCGTCGGCCGCGTCATGAACTCGTCGAGGGCCTCGACGGACTCGAAATGATCGGGCAGCGCTGAAGGGTCGAGCAGGTCCCCGGGCATGTCGCGTGAGGTCTCGCCTCGGTGCAGGTCTCGCGCCAGTTTAGCGGCGCGTTGGTCGCGCACACGGGCGACGAGGTTGCTAACCTTGGCCGCGGGCAAACCGGGAGAACGCGATGGCGCTCGAGAAGGTCGTTCGCATCGGCGGCGCGTCGGGCTTCTGGGGCGACAGCCGCGTCGCCGCGCCGCAGCTGGTGGCGTCGGGCGAGGTCGACTACCTCGTCTTCGACTACCTCGCCGAGACGACGATGGCGATCCTCGCCGCGGCGCGACTGAAGCGCCCCGAGCTCGGCTACGCGACCGACTTTGTCGAGGTCGCGATGCGCTCGGTGCTCGGCGAGATCGCGGCGCGCGGCATCAAGGTCGTCAGCAACGCCGGCGGGATCCATCCGCGCGCCTGTGTCGCCGCGCTCGAGGCGATGATCGCCGAGGCGGGCCTGGCGCTGAAGGTCGCCGTCGTCGAGGGCGACGACGTCAGCGCGCAGATCGCCGCGCTCGCCGCGGCCGGCACGCGCGACATCGACAGCGGCGCGCCCCTGCCCGAGCGTGTGCTCAGCGCCAACGCCTATCTCGGCGCGCTGCCGATCGCGCGGGCGCTGGCCGCCGGCGCCGACATCATCGTCACCGGTCGGGTCGTCGACAGCGCGCTCGCGCTCGGCCCGCTGATGCACGAGTTCGGCTGGCGCGAGAGCGAGTACGACCTGCTCGCCGCCGGCAGCCTCGCCGGCCACATCATCGAGTGCGGCTGCCAGGCGACCGGCGGCCTCTTCACCGACTGGGAATCGGTTCCCGACTGGGCGGCGATCGGCTATCCGATCGCCGAATGCCGCGCCGACGGAACGTTTCGCATCACCAAGCCGGCCGGCACCGGCGGCCTGGTCGCGCGCGGCGCCGTCTGCGAGCAGCTGCTCTACGAGATCGGCGACCCCGGCGCGTACGTGCTGCCCGACGTGATCTGCGATTTCCGCCAGGTGACGATCGAGCAGGACGGATCGCAGCGGGTTCGCGTCGCCGGCGCGCGCGGCATCGCGCCCACCGACACCTACAAGGTCTCGGCCACCGCGCAGCACGGATTTCGCGCCGCCGGCACGCTCGTCGTCGTCGGCATCGACGCGGTGAGGAAGGCCGAGCGCACCGGCGCGGCGATCGTCGAGCGGACGACGCGGCTGCTGCGCGAAGCGGGCCTCGCGGCATTCACGGCCACGCACGTCGAGGTGATCGGCGCCGAGAGCTCGTACGGGCCGCATTCGCGCGCGCGCGGCAGCAGGGAGGTGATGCTTCGCGTCGTCGCCGATCACGCCGACAAGCGCGCCCTCGAGCTGTTCGCGCGCGAGATCGCGCCCGCTGGCACGTCGTGGTCCCCGGGAACGACCGGGCCCGGCGGCGGCAGACCGGCGGTGTCGCCGCTTGTCAAGCCGTTGTCGTTCCTGCTCGACAAGAGCGCGGCGCCAGCCTCGTTCTCGATCGGCGGGCGGCGCGAAGAGGTCACCGTGGCGTGCGTCGGCGGCACGCTGCCGCGAGCGGTGCCGATGTCGATTCCGTCCGGCACGGGCGACCACAGCGGCCTCGAGGCGATCGAGTCGCTGCCGCTGATTCGACTCGCGTGGGCGCGCAGCGGCGACAAGGGCAACCTGTCCAATGTCGGCGTCGCCGCCCGCCGCCCCGAGTGGCTCCCCCTGCTCTGGGAGCGGCTCACGCCGCTGCGCGTGAAGGCGTGGCTCGCCCACCTCGTCGAGGGCGAGGTCGAGCGCTTCCCGCTGCCCGGGATCCATGCCATCAACTTCGTCCTGCACGAGGCGCTCGACGGCGGCGGGCCATCGTCGCGCCGACTCGATCCGCTCGGCAAGGGAATGGCGCAGATCCTTCTCGACATGCCGATCGACGTGCCGCGCTCGGTCGCGCGCGATGCGCGTGAAGAAGTGTGAAGCCGGAGGAGAAGCCGCTCGTCTCCTTCTAGTGAGTACCCTGATGGTTTGTTGCTGCCCGCCTTCTAAGCTGCGGCACGCTCGACGCTTCGTCGACGCGATTCCTCACCAAGGCGACTCGCCGGCATCGACCGGCGTGCCCACCGGAGACAAATCTTGAAATACTCGCGCTTCCTGGCGGCGTTCGCTGCCGCTTTTGCCTCGTCCGTGCTTTTCGGGTGCGGCGGCAACGATGCACCCGACGCTCCGCCCGTGAGCGGCACGACGATCAAGACCTTGTCGAACCGGGCCGACCTCATCAGCGGCGGCAACGCGCTGGTCGAGGTGACGGTGCCCGGATTCGTGCGCCCCGCCAGCCTCAAGATCGATCGCGACGGCACCGACATCACCGCGGCGTTCCCGACCTCGGCGAGCGGCCGGATCATCGGCCTCGTCACGGGGCTGGCGAACGGAGCCAACACGATCCACGTGACCTATTCCGACGGCGCGTACGCCGGGGCCCAGCTTGTCATCAACAACCACCCGCGCGGGGGGCCGGTCTTCCTCGGCACGCAGACCACGCCGTGGATCTGCGCCACGCCGACTCCCGTCGCCCAGGTCGGCAACACGCCGGGATCCAATGCGAGCGGCATGTCGACCGTCGCGACCGACGCGCAGTGCAACATCGCCACCGAATTCAAGCTGTGGTACCGCACGACGACGGCCGGTTGCTCGACGGCCCTGCCGGACCCGAGCCCGCCGGCAGCGCCGCCCACGAACAACTGCTTCAAGCCCTACACCGTCGGCGTGACGCCGACGGACCTCGCCACGACCACGACGACGACCGGCCTCACGGTGCCGTACATCGTTCGCGTCGAGCGCGGCACGATCAATCGCGGCATCTACGACATCGCCGTCCTGTTCGACCCGACCGCGCCGACCTGGACGGCGCTCGCGCCGCAGGCGCAGTGGAACGGCAAGGTCGTCTACAGCTACGGCGCATCGACCGGCCAGCCACGCCTGCAGTTCCGCACCGAGCAGAACTGGGCCGATGACAGCGCGCTTTCGCGCGGCTTCATGACGGTCGACCACAGCCTGACCGACTCGCTGTACAGCTCGAACCGGACGCTCGCCGCCGAGACGACGATGATGATGAAGGAGCACATCGTCGACACCTACGGCGAGATCAAGTACACGATGGGCAACGGCTGCTCGGGCGGATCGATCGGCCAGAACACGGTCTCGTCGATCTACCCGGGGCTTCTAGACGGCATCCAGCCGAGCTGCGATTTCCCCGACTCGATCACGACGGGCATTGAAGTCTTCGACTGCGTCCTGCTCGTCAACGTCTACAACAACCCGGCCTGGGCGGCACTGATGACCGGCCTGACGCAGGCGCAGATCGACGCCAAGAAGGCGGCGATCGAGGGCCATCGCGACCAGACCGGCTGCCAGGGCTGGAACAACGCCTTCGGCTTCAACGGCAAGCCCGGCAACTACACCTGGAACTACGTCACCAACGTGAACGGCGCGATGGGGCCGTTGGCCGGTCCGACCAACCGCTGCAACCTGCCCGCGGCGCTGGTCTACGACCCCGTCACCAACCCGACCGGAACGCGTTGCGGCGACGCCGATCTGTCCGCGTCCGTCTGGGGCACGACGACCGGAATCCCCGGCGGAGCGAGTCGACGCGCGTTGACGACCAACGACAACGTCGGCGTGCAGTACGGCCTGAAGGCGCTCGTCGCCGGAACGATCACCGCGGAGGAGTTCGTCACGCTGAACGAGAAGATCGGCGGAAGCGACGCCGACTCCAACCTGACACCGGCCCGGTCGGTCGCCGACGCCGCTGCACTGCCGATCGCGTATCAGTCCGGCATCGTCGCGAGCGGCAAGAACCTCGGCAAGGTCGCGATCATTGATTCGCGCGGCTACGACGAGGGCCCGGGGAACATTCCGATCGGTGCGCCGATTCACTACAACTGGCGCAGCTTCGAGGAACGCTCGCGTCTCGACGTCGAGGCCGGCGGCCACGCCAACCAGGTGATCTGGCGTTACGGCACGGCCCTCTTGCCGGCAACGGCGGCGCAGATCGCAGCGGTGACGACCAAGTCGTTCCTGACCATGGACACCTGGCTGTCGACCCTGAACAGCCAGGCGCCGAAGGCGACGTTGAACTCGTCGCGCACGCAGGCGCAGGTCATCGCCGCCAAGCCGGCGGCCGCGGTCGACCTGTGCTTTCTCACGGGTGACGTCAACTTCGCAACTCCGGTCACCGACCAGGCTGCGTGCGATGCTGACGTGCGGCTCAAGTTCTTCTCCTCGCCGCATCAGGTGGCCGGTGGTCCTCTCGCCGAGAACATCCTGAAGTGCCAGCTGAAGCCGATTGCCGCGGCCGACTACGCCCCGGCGGTCCTCTCGGCCGCGCAGCTGACGCGATTGCAGGCGGCGTTCCCGGGCGGAGTTTGCGACTGGAGCAAGCCCGGGGTCGGCCAGCAGGATCCGAAGGGTCCGTTCGACTACACGGCCGGCCCGGGCGGCGTCGCGCTGCCCGCGGCGCCGACCTCGACGCCGATCTGATCCGAAGTCGCGCGCCGGCGCTGCCGGCCGCGCGGATCAGCGAAGCGCCGCAGCGCTGCCCTTTGGGCGCTGCGGCGTTTTTTCGTCTGGGATCGGGACACGGCCGCGAATGCGCGGCGTCGAAGAAACCGGTGGTGCGCCCGGCAGGTATCGAACCTGCAACCCCTGCCTTCGGAGGGCAGTACTCTATCCATTGAGCTACGGGCGCAGCGGCTTTCCAGTCTACCAGCGAGCTCGCGCGCGAGCCCGGTGGCGCGGGTCGCGCCCCCTATAATTTCAGGTTCGACGCGAATCGATTCTTGCGACGGCCGATGCCGCCTTCTTCGCGCCACGAACCCCGAGGACCGGATGACCGCAGCGCACGAACCCAACGACATCGACGGCCCGCACGAAGGCCCGATCAAGACTCCCAAGCAGCTCGTCCTCGCGGTTCTCTACGCCTTCGTGGTGCCGATCTTCGGCATCATCCTGCTCGTCATGTTCGTCACGTCGGCCAAGCGTCCGGCCGCCGGCAGCGACGCCATGACGCCCCAGGCAGTCGCCGAGCGGATCCGGCCGGTCGGCGTCGTCGAGGTCAAGGATGCCAGCGACATCGCCTCGCTGAAGAGCGGTGATCAGGTCTTCGCCGCGCAATGCTCGGCGTGCCACGCGGCGGGAGCGCTCGGCGCGCCCAAGCTCGGCGATATCGACGCCTGGGCGCCGCGGCTGAAGGCCGGATTCGACACTCTGGTCCACTCGGCGCTCGCCGGCAAGGGCCAGATGCCGCCGCAAGGCGGCGGTGATTTCAGCGACTACGAGATCGCCCGCGCCGTCGTCTTCATGACCGGCAAGGCCGGCGGCAAGTTCGCCGAGCCGGCGCCGCCGGCAGCGACCGCGCCGGCGACGACGACCACCGCCGCCGCCACCGGTGCGGCGCCGACCGCGGCGACGCCCACCGCGGGCGGTGCGCCGATGGCCGACGCGAACGCCGGCAAGCCCGCCGCGACGCCTGCCGCTGCGCTCAACGCCCAGGTGCGCGACGCGCCTGCGAACCTCGACCCCGGCAAGGCCCAGACGATGGTCGCGGCCAACAACGCCGCCGCCGCGGCAACGACCGCGCCCGTCGCCGCCGCGGGCACCGCGCCTCCGCTCTACGCCCAGCTCTGCTCGACCTGCCATGCCGCAGGCATCGCCGGCGCGCCCAAGGTCGGCGACAAGGCGTCTTGGGCGCCGCGTGTCGCGCAGGGAATCGACGCGCTGACGACGAGCGCGATCAAGGGCAAGGGCGCGATGCCGCCGCGCGGCGGCTCGAGCGCGAGCGACGCCGAGATCAAGGCGGTCGTCAGCTACATGGCCAACGCCTCGAAGTAGATCGCTCGCCAGCCGACAAGCCGGCCCGAGGCCGGCTTTTTCAATTCGTCGCTCGCGGCCCGGCGGCAGGGCTCAGGCGATAGGCGAAGCGGCTGACCAGCGAGTCGAAGGCCGCCTCTTGCGGATGCCAGGCGCCGCGCTCGACCGCATCGCTCGCCACGCCCATGTCGAGGCTGTGGACGAGACCGAGCCCGATGTCGCTGGACAGGAAGAGCCGCCCGGCTTCGTCGACGAAGGTGGCGTCGACCATGGCGGGAAGGCCGGTGTGACTGGTCACGACCACGCTCGAAGACGAATCGATCTGCAATCGCCAGACCCAGGGGGCGGCCTCGAGCTCGACGTAGACGCGCTGCGGGCCGTTCTGGAAGAACCACGCGCCGCTCGCATCGGCCGCGTAGTTGCGGGCGATGAACTCGCGCAGCTTCTCGTGGTCGATGCGGCTGCCCTTGACGCGCGGGAACGGGCCGGCGGCCTGGATGCGGTCGTCGCGCATGTACCAGTCGCCGCGCGCATCGAGCGCGAGCCAGTCGTAGCAGTGCGGCACGTGAGGCCACTTCTTGAGGGCAGCGGCGACGATCGCGTCCATGCGCCGATTTTGCGCCGGCGACGCCAGGTGCGGCGTGAGCGGGATCGGTCGTCGCGGCGCCGACGCGCTAGAGGTGACCGGCGAGCCAGCCGGCGACGCTCACGGGCAGCGTTCCCAGGTGCCCCGGCCACGCGCCGTCGGCGAAGCCGACATGGCCGCCGTGCTCGGGCTGCCAGAGCGTCACGCACGGGCCCACTTCGTCCGCACGCGGCAGCGCGGTCGCCGGCAGGAACGGATCGTTGCGCGCATTGAGGACGAGCGCCGGGATCCGGATCCGGTCGAGCCCGCCTTTGGCCGAGCAGCGCGCGTAGTAGTCGTCGGCGCCGGCGAAGCCGTGCAGCGGTCCGGTGAAGACCTCGTCGAAATCGCGCAGGTCTCGCGCCGCGCGCATGGCCTTCTCGTCGAAGAGGCCGGGATGCTGGCCGAGCTTGACGAGCGCCTTCTTCTTCATCGAGCGCATGAACATGCGCGTGTAGACCTGACGGCCGAAGCCGCGGCCGATCGCGCGACCGCCGGCGGCGAGATCGAGCGGTGCCGAGACGGCGGCGACGGCGCGGACACGTTCGGCCGCGCTCGCTCCCGCCTCCTCGGCGAAGCGCAGCAAGGCGTTGCCGCCGAGCGAGACGCCGACCGCGACGATCGGCCCGGCGTGGAGCGCGCGAAAGCGCCCGAGCATCCAGCCGACCTCCTCATGGTCGCCCGAGTGGTAGGCGCGCGGCGCGAGGTTGATCTCGCCCGAGCAGCCGCGAAAGTGCGGCACGGCGAAGCGCCAGCCGCGACGCTTCGCCTCGCTCGCGAACGATTGCGCGTAGTGGCTCGACGACGAGCCCTCGAGTCCGTGGAAGAGGACGAGCAACGGCGCTGCCGCGTCTTCGTCCTGCCAGTCGACGTCGATGAAGTCGGCGTCGGGCGTGGCCCAGCGATCGCGCCGGAAGACCGGCTTCGCGCCGTCGAAGCGTCGGCTGAAGAAGACCGGCCAGATCGTCTGCGCATGGCCGCCGGGCAGCCAGCGCGGCGCGCGGAACCCCTTCATCGCCGGGTCGGCGAAGCGACTGCCATCGCAACCGGGTGACCGCGACGCGCTCGGTGCTCGTTGGCGCGCGTCATCAATGCAGCGTCGACGTCGCCTCGGGACTCTCCTGCGCCTCGCCTGCGGTGCCCGGGCTCGCATGGTGGGCGACAAGGCGCCAGCCCTGCGAAGACTTGAGGTAGACATTGGTCGCGACGACCCACGCGAAGCGCTCGCCTTCCGGCGTCGCGACGCGGATCCGCTCGAGGACGCTGTGCACCGCGCTCGAATGCGATTCGAGCCGGCGCACGCGGTGCGGCTCGGCGTCGATCGTGCCGTTGCCGAACATCGCCTCGAACGACGCCCTGATCGCCGCCGCGCCGACGAGGCGCTCGCCGCCGGGATGGATGCAGCAGATCTCGTCGTCGTCGGACCAGAGCGCCATGAGCCGCTCGACGTCGCCGCGTCGCATCGCCTCGTAGAGCTCGATCTCGATGTCGTCGGCCGAGACGAGGGTCGGGGCGGGCGGCTTGGGGCGGGCCATGAATTTTCTTCGGTTAACCTTCCGGGCGCTGGAATTGTAGGAAGGCAGGGCGCCGCGCCCGCACCCATGGTCAGACCCCCCGCCGACTGGACCGAGCGCAGCCACGATCTGTCACGGCTCCTCGCCCGCGCCGGCGTCGGCGATCGTGCGGCTTTTGCCACGCTCTACGAGCGGACGAGCCCGCATCTGCTCGCCGTCGTGCTGCGTATCAACCGCGATCGGGCCCAGGCCGAAGACATCCTCCAGGAGGTGTACGTCAACGTCTGGCGGGCGGCGAGCAGCTTCGACGCCGCGCAGAGCCAGCCCCTCACGTGGCTGACGAGCATCGCGCGCAACCGCGCGATCGACAGCCTGCGCCGGATGCGGACCCAGCCCCGGATGCGCGCCGGCGCTCCTTCGGGCGACAGCCGCGACAGCGAGGACGACGACGTGTACGACACCGTGGCAGACGAATCGCCCGGCCCGCTCGAGCTCCTGAGCCAGGCCGCCGAGGCGCGCTCGCTCGCCGCCTGCATGGAGCAGCTCTCGGCGACGCACCGGCAAAGCGTCGCGCTCGCGTTCTTCCAGGGCCTCAGCCACGCCGAGGTCGCGGCGCAGATGCGCCAGCCGCTCGGCACCGTCAAGTCGTGGGTGCGCCGCTCGCTCGCGACGTTGAAGAGCTGCCTCGACGTCGCCCTGCACGGGGACGTCGCCAGGCGCGGCCAATGACATGGATTACGGCCGCCGCGATCGCGCCGACGCCCTCGCCGCCGAGTACGTGATCGGCACGATGCGCGGCGGCGCGCGACGCCGCTTCGAGTCGCTCCTTCCGGCGCATGCCGTCTTGCGCGCCGCGGCGGCCGCGTGGCAAGAGCGGCTGATGCCGCTCACGGCAGTCCTCGAGCCGGTTCCGCCCTCTGGCGAGGTCTGGCGCCGCATCTCCGACCGCCTCGACCGCCGGAAGAGCGTGGTCGCGAGCACCTGGCGGCGGCTTTCGTTCTGGCGCGGCGTGAGCGCCCTCGCGACCGTCGCGACGATCGGTCTCGCGGTGCTGCTCGCGGTCCCGCGCGCGGTCGCGCCGCCCGTCGTCGTCGTCCTCGCCGCGACCGGCGCGGCAGCGAGCGGCGCGGCGACGCCGCCGCTCGTCGCCAGCATCAGCGGCGACGGCACGACGCTGGTGACGCGGCCGATCAGGCCGGTCGCGCTGCGCCCCGATCGATCGCTCGAGCTGTGGGCGGTGCCGACACAGGGCGCGCCGCGATCGCTCGGCGTGCTGCCGGGCGGCGGCGGCGTCATCGCGTTGCGCGGCAAGGTGCTGGCGGGCGCGGACACGCTCGCGGTGACTGTCGAGCCGGCGGGTGGATCGCCGACGGGCAAGCCGACGGGACCGATCGTCTACGCAGGGAAATTCGCGCTGTAGGCGCGAATTCCCCTGCTTTGCGGGGTCAGGGCTGCTCCCTCCCTCTCCGCAAGGGAGCTGTCAGGATTGCTCCCTCCCCAGCCCCTCCCTCCGAGAGGGAGGGGTGGGCGCCGGTGGCGCCCCGCTGGCGCTGGCGGCTTGCAGGAGCGCTTGCTGGACGCGGTCGGGGGCGACGCTGGTCAGGCAACGGTAGTGGCCGAAGCGGCAGGTGCGGTCGAAGCAGGGCATGCAGTCGAGCCCGAGCTCGTCCTTGAGCCAGAGGACGCGTGCGCAGTCGCTGAGGGGCGGGGTGTGGAGCGGGCTGGTCGAGCCGAAGACAGCGACCTGCGCGACGCCGAACGCGGCGGCGACGTGCATCAGGCCGGAGTCGTTGCTCGCCAGACCGCGTGACGCGGCGATCAGCGCGATCGCATCGAGCAGCGAGGTGCGACCGGCGAGGACGCGGCATGCGGCGCCGGCCTGCGTCGCGATCTCGGCGCAGAGCTCGGCCTCGCCGGGCGAGCCGAGCAGCGCGGTCGGCGTGCCGTCGGCGTCGTGGAGCGAGCGCGCGAGCGCGGCGTAGTGCGCGGCCGGCCAGCGCTTGGCGGGGCCGTATTCGGCGCCCGGCGCGAAGGCCCAGTAACGATCGCGCTGCAGGCCGTGCCTCGCCACCGTCTCGTCGAGCAGGCGCGGCTCCAGGTCGAGGCGCGGTCGACGCGTCTTGTCGAACGACGCGCCCGCCAGCGCGCCGTAGAAGGCGACCATCGGCGGCCGTCCGCCCGGATTGGCGAGTCGCTCGTTGATGAGCACGAAGCGGCCTTCGCCGGCATAGCCGACACGTCGCGGGATCCGCGCCAGCCAGGGCACGAGCGCCGACTTGAGCGAGTTGGGCAGCACGTAGGCGACGTCGAAGCCGCCGCGCAGCGTCGCCGCCAGCCCGCGTCGCGCCGCCCAGTCGAGGCGGCCGTGCGCGAACGGCAGCTCGATCGTCTCGGCGATCTCCGGCATCGCCCGGAACACCGGCGCGACCCAAGGCAGGGCTGCGACGGTCAGCCGTTCGCCGCGCTCGGCGAGGGTCGCGAGCAGCGGCTCCGCCATGACCGCATCGCCGATCCATTGCGGGGCGACAACGAGCGCGCGCGTCACGGCCCGCTCGTGTCGATCAATGCGCGTGGACTTTCTCGCCCGGCTTGAGGCGGTACTCGGTGCCGCAGTACGGGCACTTGCCGACACCCGCGGTGGCGACGTCGATGAAGACGCGCGGGTGATTGCTCCAGAGCGGCATCAACGGGTTCGGGCAGAAGATGACGCCGGGCCCTTGCAGCTCGGCGGCGGTCAGCTCGACCGAGGCTTTCGATCCATCGTGGGCCATTCGCGTCAGACCTTGGTCAGCCACTCGGCGTACTTCGGATTTCGGCCGTTGACGATGTCGAAGAACGCGCTCTGGATCTTCTCGGTGATGGGACCGCGCGATCCGGCACCGAGCTCGACGCGGTCGAGCTCGCGGATCGGCGTCACCTCGGCAGCGGTGCCGGTGAAGAACGCCTCGTCGCAGATGTAGACCTCGTCGCGGGTGATTCGCTTCTCGACCAGCTTCAGGCCGAGGTCGCTGCAGATCGCGAGGATGGTGTTCCTCGTGATGCCGTCGAGTGCGCCGGCCGAGAGGTCGGGCGTGTAGACGACGCCCTTCTTGATCATGAACAGGTTCTCGCCCGCGCCTTCGCTGACGAAGCCGCTCGCGTCGAGGAGCAGCGCCTCATCGTAGCCGTCGTCGAGCGCCTCCATGTTGGCGAGGATCGAGTTGGTGTAGTTCGAGACCGCCTTGGCCTGCGTCATCGTGATGTTGACGTGATGCCGCGTGTAGCTCGAGGTCTTGACGCGGATGCCGCGCTTCATTCCTTCCTCGCCGAGGTAGGCGCCCCAGGGCCACGCGGCGACCATCAGGTGGACGGTGTTGCCCTTGGGCGAGACGCCGAGCTTCTCGGAGCCGATCCAGGTCAGCGGCCGCAGGTAGCACGACTCGAGCTTGTTCTCGCGAACCACCGTTCGCTGCGCCTGGACGACCTCGTCGAACGAGAACGGGATCTTCATGCGCAGGATCTTGGCGCTGTTGAAGAGGCGCTGGGTGTGCTCGTAGAGGCGGAAGATCGCCGTGCCGTTGACGGTGTTGTAGGCGCGCACGCCCTCGAACGCGCCGCAGCCGTAGTGCAGGGTGTGCGTGAGGACGTGGATCTTCGCGTCGCGCCAGTCGACGAGCGTTCCATCCATCCAGATCTTGCCGTCGCGGTCGGCCATCGACATGACGCGCTCCATCGCTGTGATGCTGTGATCGGGGCGCTGATTCTAGGCGGCCGGGTCGGCGGGGCCGGCCAAATCGGCGTGCACCGCCGGCGCAGCGGCCGTCTCCTCGCCGAAACGATCGATCTGCCAGCGAACCAGGCGGCCGCGCTCGAAATGGAGGGTGACGCTCGCGCCGCCGTCGTCGCTCCAGCGCCAGTCGTCGTCGCTGCCTTCGACCTTGCGGCCGAGGCTTCGGGTCTTGGTGACGATCTGAAGCATCGTCATGCCGCGAGCAAGACCGGCATGGAACATCACGGCGCTGGGGATGTGGCCGACGGGCGAGTCGGCGGCGTTCTTCATGACCCGCACGGCGCGGTTGAACTGCAGCAGCAGCCAGAAGACGATCGCGCTCGCCGCGAAGGCGAGGCCGGCAAGATCGTAGGCGCGCCACGCGGCGAACGCGAACACCGCCGCCAGCAGCCAGCCCAGGCGCGAATTCACCGCGATCTCACAGCGTGCGGACGAGGTCGATCGCTTCTTCGATGCGCTCGACCGGATGGATCGTCAGCCCCTCGAACGCCTTCGCGGCGACGCCCCGCGACGCGCCCTTCGGCGCATTGGCCTTGGGGACGATCGCGATCGAGAAGCCCAGCTTGGCCGCCTCGCGCAGCCGCTCCTGCCCGCGCGGCGCCGGCCGCACCTCGCCGGCGAGGCCGACCTCGCCGAAGGCGATGAAGCCGCGCGGCAGCGCCTTGCCGCGCAGGCTCGACTGGATCGCGAGCATCACGGCGAGATCGGCGGCCGGCTCGCTGATGCGGACGCCGCCGACCGCGTTGACGAAGACGTCCTGGTCGAGCGCGGCGATGCCGGCATGGCGATGCAGCACCGCGAGCATCATCGCCAGGCGGTCGCGCTCGAGGCCGACGGACAGGCGCCGTGGGCTCGGTCCGCCGGCGTCGACGAGCGCCTGCACCTCGACCAGCATCGGCCGCGTCCCCTCAAGCGTCACCAGCACGCACGATCCCGGCACCGGCTCGCCGTGTGTCGAAAGAAAGATCGCGCTCGGATTGCTGACGCCCTTCAGCCCCTTCTCGGTCATCGCGAAGACGCCGATCTCGTTGACCGCGCCGAAGCGGTTCTTGATCGCGCGGACGAGGCGAAAGCTCGAGTGCGTGTCGCCTTCGAAATAGAGCACGGTGTCGACGATGTGCTCCATCACGCGCGGCCCGGCGAGCGCGCCGTCCTTAGTGACGTGGCCGACCAGGATGATCGTGATGCCGGTTGCCTTGGCCATTCGCGTCAGCTGTGCGGCGCATTCGCGCACCTGCGCGACGGACCCGGGCGCCGACGTCAGCGCCTCGCTGTAGACGGTCTGGATCGAGTCGATCACCGCGACCGCCGGCTGCTCGACCTCGAGCGTCGCCAGGATCTTCTCGAGCTGGATCTCGGCGAGCACGCGCACGGGGCTCGCGCCGAGGCCGAGCCGGCGCGAGCGCAAGGCGACCTGCGCGCCGCTTTCCTCGCCGGTGACGTAGAGCACCTTCATCGATTGCGCGAGCGAATCGAGCGCCTGCAGCAGCAAGGTCGACTTGCCGATCCCCGGGTCACCGCCGATCAGGACGACGCCGCCGGCGACGATGCCGCCGCCGAGCGCGCGGTCGAATTCCTCGATGCCGGTCGGATGGCGCTCGGCGTCGGTGGCGTCGATCTCGGCGATCGTCGCCACCGCCTCGGCGGGAAGCAGACCACGGCCGGGCGCATAGCGCGGCCTCGCGCCGCTTTCGGCAACCGACTCGACGAGCGTGTTCCAAGCGCCGCAGCCTGGGCACTTGCCGAGCCACTTCGGGCTCGTCGCACCGCATTCGGTGCAGCTGTAGATCGATCTCTCCTTGGCCATCGCCGATTGTCGGCGGACGCGAGCCGGGACCCCCGCCTCGGCATGGGAGCGCCCTCGAACGGGCGAAAATCGGCCGATGTCGCCGTCGCTCTGGCTCGCCTTCTTCATCGCCTCGTGGGCGATCAGCCTCTCGCCGGGCCCGGGTGCGATCGCGGTGATGAGCGCGTCGCTGAACCACGGCTTCGCGCGCGGATGCTTCGCGACGTTCGGGCTGATCCTCGGCTTCTGGACGCAGCTCGCGGTGGTCGCGGTCGGACTCGGCGCCGTGATCGCCACGTCGGCGCTCGCCTTCGCCGTCGTCAAGTGGCTCGGCGTGGCTTACCTTGTCTACCTCGGCATTCGTCAATGGCGGGCCGCACCGCTTGCGCTGCCGAACGGGCAGCCTCCGGCGCAGCCGATGGCGCGGCGTCGCATCGTCGGCGAGGCCTGGCTTCTCAACGCCGTCAATCCGAAGGGAACCGTGTTCATGCTCGCCATCGTGCCGCAGTTCCTGACCGCGGGCGAGCCGCTCCTGCCGCAATACCTCGTCATCGGCGCGACGCTCGGCTTCACCGATCTTGTCGTCAACATGCTTTATGCGGCGCTCGCCGCCCGCCTGCTCGGCGTGCTCAGGGCGCCGGCGCGGCGGCGCGCGATCAATCGCGTGTTCGGCAGCCTGTTCGTCGCGCTCGCCGTCCTGCTGGCGACCTTCAAGCGCGCCTGATCGAGCCGCAGCGGGGGTGCGCCACCCGCATCGGAGTCACTCGACGACCTTCGCGCGCCCCACCTTGATTCCGGCGCGAACGCTCTTGCCTTCGAGCCGGCGCTCGCGCGAGGCGCGCGTCGGCCGCGTCGGCTTGCGAACGATCGGCACTTCGGCGGCCCGGGCGACGAGCTCGTTGAGGCGCGCCAGCGCGTCGCGGCGGTTCAGCTCCTGGCTGCGATGGCGCTGCGCCTTGATGACGACGACGCCGTCATCGTTCATGCGCCGGTCGGCGCGAGCGAGCAGGCGCGCCTTCACTTCGTCGGGCAACGACGATGCGACGACGTCGAAGCGCAGATGGATCGCGCTCGAGACCTTGTTGACGTTCTGGCCGCCCGCGCCCTGCGCACGCACCGCGGTGATCTCGACTTCGGCCTCGTCGACGGCAACGACGGGCGACGTCATCGGCGCCGCTCAGCCAAGGGCGGTGACCGGCACGCGCGGCGCGCGCGCGCACATCAGCTCGTAGCCGACCGTCCCGGCGGCAGCAGCGACGTCGTCGATCGACAGCACCGCGCCGCTGTCGGCGCGGCCCCAGAGGACGACCTCGCTGCCGATCGTCGCCGTCGGCACCGCGCCGAGGTCGACGGCGATCATGTCCATCGAGACGCGGCCGACGGTGCGGGTGCGGACGCCGTCGACGAGGACCGGCGTGCCGCGGTCGTTGCCGCCCGGCGCGAGGCGCGGATAGCCGTCCGCGTAGCCGCACGCGGCGACGCCGATCCGCATCGGCGCCGGCGCGGTGAAGCTCGCGCCGTAGCCGACGCTGGCGCCGGCGGCGACGTCCTGGAGCGCGATCAGGCGGGTGCGCAAGGTCATCGCCGGCGCCAGGCCCCAGTGATCGGCGCTGTGCATCGTCGCGTCGGGCGACGATCCGTACAACAGGATTCCCGGCCGGATCCAGGCGGCGCCGCCGGCCGCGAGTCGCGCGCCGAAGCGAAGCGTCGCCGCGCTGTTGCAGATCGAGCGCTCGCCCGGAAGGTCGCGCGTCGCCGCCTCGAACGCGGCGAGCGCGGGCTCGACGCTGGCGACGTCGTCGGCATCGGCGTTGGCCAAGTGCGTCATCAGCACGATGTCCTCGACCTGCGTCAGCGCATCGAGACGCAGCCACGCGGCGCGATAGCGCTCCGGCGCGAAGCCGAGGCGATTCATGCCGCTGTTCATCTTCAGGAAGACGCGCTGCGGGCGATCGGTCTTGAGCGCGGCCAGGCGGTCGATCTGGCGCGATTCGTGGACGACGTGCCACAAATGAAGCCGCGCGCAGGCTTCGAGGTCGCGCCCGTCGAAGCAGCCTTCGAGAAGGAGGATCGGGCCGCGCCAGCCGAGGCCGCGCAGCAGCTCGGCCTCGGCGATGTCGAGCAGGGCGAAGCCGTCGGCGCGCTGCAGCGCGGCAAAGACGTTGGCGATGCCGTGCCCGTACGCATCGGCCTTGACGACGGCCCAGACGCGCGCGCCGGCGCCGGCACGGCGAGCGACCTCGAGATTCGCGGCGAGCGCATCGCGATGAACGATCGCTTCGATCGGCCGAGGCATGGCGGAATTCTGCCAGCCGTCTGTCGCGACACCTCCATCGAGAAGGCGAAGCGCGAAAAACCGCATGCTATAAACCCCGCCGCAGGGAGACAAGTCGGACGTCAGTTCCGACATGCGGTCGCGCCGGGAAGCGAATGAAAAAAGGCTTCTACACAATCATGTCGGCGCAGTTCTTCAGCTCGCTGGCCGACAACGCGCTGCTGGTCGCGGCGATCGAGCTGCTCCGAACCAGCGGCGCCCCTTCGTGGCACGTGCCGGCGTTGACGCCGATGTTCGCGCTCTTCTACGTCATCCTCGCGCCAGGGGTCGGCGCCTTCGCCGACGCGGTGCCGAAGGGCAAGGTGATGCTGATCTCGAACAGCATCAAGATCGTCGGCTGCCTGCTGATGCTGTTCGGCGCCAATCCGCTTCTCTCGTACGCGATCGTTGGCCTGGGCGCCGCGGCGTACTCGCCGGCGAAGTACGGCATCCTCACCGAGCTGCTGCCGAACTCGCAGCTCGTCAAGGCCAACGGCTGGATCGAGGGTCTGACGATCCTGTCGATCATCTTCGGCGTCCTGCTCGGCGGTCAGCTGCTCGGGCGCGTCGTCTCGAATCACCTCCTCGCCTTCGACGTGCCGGTGTTCGACACCGGCATCAGCACCGCGCCGGAGGCGGCGGTCGCGGTGATCGTCACGCTCTACATCGTCGCCGCGCTCTTCAACCTGCGAATCCCGCGCACCGAAGCGCCGCTGCAGCCGCTCTCGCACAGCGTCGCCGCGCTCGTGCGCGACTTCTCGAACTGCAACGCGCGCCTGTGGAACGACAAGCTCGGCCAGATCTCGCTGGCGACGACGACGCTCTTCTGGGGCGTCTCGAGCAACCTGCGCGTGATCGTCTTCGCCTGGGCGGCGGCAGCGCTCGGCTACACGACGACGCAGGCATCGGCGCTGGTCGGCGTGGTCGCGATCGGCACCGCCGCCGGCGCGATCGTCGCCTCGCTGTCGATGCGCCTCGACCAGGCGACCAAGGTGATCCCGTACGGCATCGCCATGGGCGTCCTCGTCATCGGCCTCAACGTCATCACCAACGTCTGGGTCGCGGCGCCGTTCCTGGTCCTGCTCGGCGCGATCGGCGGCTACCTCGTCGTGCCGATGAACGCGCTGCTGCAGCACCGCGGCGCCAACCTGATGGGCGCCGGCCGCTCGATCGCCGTCCAGAACTTCAACGAGCAGGCGTGCATCCTCGGCCTCGGCGCGTTCTACACCGGCATGACGCGCTTCGGCCTGACCGCGTTCACGTCGATCGCGCTGTTCGGCGTCCTGGTCGCCGGGACGATGGCGCTGATCCGCCGCTGGCACCAGTCGAACTGCGTGCACCATCGCGGCGAAGTCGAGCACCTGCTCGCAATCGCCCGCCGCGACAAGCATTGAGCCCGGAGTCGACGCGGCGCGCGGCCTTCGCGCTCGTCTTCAACGCCTTCGTCTGGGGAACGTCGTGGTGGCCGCTGCGCCATCTGCACGACGCCGGGCTGCATCCGCTCTGGGCGACTGCGATCGTCTTCACGCTCGCCTCGATCGCGATCGCGGCCGCGCGGCCGCGCGCCTGCGCGCAGGTGCTGCGAACGCCGCCGCTCTGGCTGCTCGTCGCCGCCGCCGGGATGACCAACGCCGCATTCAATTGGGCGATCGTCATCGGCGACGTCGTCCGCGTCGTCCTCCTCTTCTATCTGATGCCGCTCTGGACCGTGCTCCTGGCGCGCATCGTCCTCGACGAGCGGCTGACGAAGGCGGCGGCGCTGCGCATCGCGCTCGGCGCCGTCGGCGCGGCGATCGTCCTCTGGCCGGCGCAGGACGTGACGCCCGGGGCCGGCATCGCCGCGATGCTGCCGCTGCCGCGTTCGCTCGCCGACTGGCTCGGCGTCGTCGGCGGCTTCTCGTTCGCGTTCAACAACGTGATGCTGCGGCGCGAGGCGGGCGCCCCCGAGGAGGGCCGCGCGCTGGCGATGTTCGCCGGCGGCGCGCTCGTCGCCGGCGCCCTCGCCTCGATCCTGACGGCGAACGGCACGGTGCCGACGCCGCCGCCGCTGGCGCTGCCCTGGGTCGCCCTCGCCGGCGCGCTCACGCTTGTCTTCCTCGCCGGCAACCTGGCGCTGCAATACGGCGCGGCGCGGCTGCCCGCGAACCGGACGGCGGTGATCATGCTCACCGAAGTCGTCTTCGCGTCGCTGTCGGCGCTGGCGCTCGGCGGCGGCGTGCTGACGCCGCGCCTCGCGATCGGCGGCGCGTTCATCGTCGCCGGCGCGTTGCTGGCCGCGCGCGAGCCCGGCCGCTGATCGCGCAGCGCGGCGCGCCGGCGAGCGCGGCGCTACCATCGTCGCGAACGCTCGATCGCGAGCAATCCGCCGAGGACGTCATGGCCCGCACCGCATCGGACATCTATCAATTCGAAGCCGAGTCGATCGCCGGCAGGCCGGCGCACTTCGCGAGCCAGCGCGGCAAGGTGCTGCTGGTCGTCAACACCGCGAGCAAGTGCGGCTTCACGCCGCAGTTCGCCGGCCTCGAGGAGCTCTGGAAGACGTACCGCGACCGGGGCTTCGTCGTGATCGGCTTCCCGAGCAACCAGTTCGGCGCGCAGGACCCGGGACCGAACGACGAGATCGCGTCGTTCTGCGAGATGAACTACGGCGTGACGTTTCCCATGATGAGCAAGGTCGACGTCAACGGCGACTCGGCAGCGCCGGTCTGGAAGTGGCTCGCCGCCGAAGCGCCCGGGATCCTCGGCACGCGCTCGATCAAGTGGAACTTCACCAAGTTCCTGGTCGGCAAGGACGGCAGGGTGATCAAGCGGTTCGCGCCGAACGATTCGCCGGAATCGCTGAAGGGCGACATCGAAGCCGCCCTCGCGGCGTGACCATGTTCGAGCACGTCGAGCCCTTCGGAGGCGACCCGATCCTCAGCCTCAACGAGGATTTCCAGAAGGATCCGCGTCCGGGCAAGATCAACCTGTCGATCGGCATCTACTTCGACGACGCCGGCCGGATCCCGGTCCTTCGCTCGGTGCGCCGCGCCGAGCAGCAGGTGGTCGCCCGCGACGCGCCCAAGCCCTACCTGCCGATCGAAGGCGCGGCCAATTTCCGCGCCGCGGTGCAGGCGCTTCTCTTCGGCGCCGGCCATGAGGCGATCGGCGCCGGCCGAGTCGCGACGATCCAGTCGGTCGGCTCGAGCGGCGGCCTCAAGGTCGGCGCCGACTTCATCGCCCGCTGGCTGCCGGGAAGCGCCGTCTGGGTCAGCGATCCGAGCTGGGAGAACCACCGCTCGATGTTCGAAGGCGCCGGCCTCGCCGTCCGCGACTACCCGTACTACGACGCCAGCACCGGCGGGCTCGCCTTCGACGCGATGTGCGAGGCGTTGCGCCGCCTGCCGCCGAAGAGCGTCGTCCTCCTGCACGCGTGCTGCCACAACCCGACCGGCGTCGACCTGACCCGGACCCAGTGGGACGCGCTCGTGCCGATCCTCGTCGCCGGCGATCTCGTCCCCTACCTCGACCTCGCCTATCAAGGCTTCGGCGACGGCATCGTCGACGATGCCTATGCGCTGCGCGCGCTCGCCGCTGCGCGCGACGGTACCGGCCGGCCGCTCGCGTTCTTCGTCGCCAACTCGTTCTCGAAGAGCATGAGCCTGTACGGCGAGCGCTGCGGCGCGCTCAGCGTCGTCTGCGCCGACGCGGCCGAGGCGGGCAACGTCCTCGGCCAGCTCAAGTTCACGGTTCGCCGCAACTACTCGAGCCCGCCGATCCACGGCGGCCAGATCGTCGCCGCCGTCCTCACCGAGCCGTCGCTGCGAAGCGAATGGGAAGGCGAGCTCGCGGCGATGCGCGAGCGCATCCAGGCGATGCGCCGCGCGCTGCACGGCGTCCTCGCGGCAAAGGTGCCGGGCCGCGACTTCGGCTACTTCCTCAGCCAGCGCGGCATGTTCAGCTACACCGGCCTCACGCCGCGCCAGGTCGATCGCCTGCGCGAGGAGTTCGCGGTCTACCTGGTCCGCTCGGGGCGGATGTGCGTCGCCGGACTCAATCGCGGCAACGTCGAGGCGACTGCGCGGGCGATGGCGGCGGTGCTCGACGGCTGACGACGCGTGCGCCGGGGTGCGCCTGAAAGCCGGTGGGTCCGGCAGACAAGGCGCGCACGGGCGCGGGGGGATGGGCCGACACGCGTGGCCGCGCATTGCGAGCTAGATCCCTTCAGGACCGCCGACTCGCGGCAAAGCGCCGCTGCGCGAACAGCGCCAGTCCGGTCGCGACGCTCGCGAACCGGTCGCCCCGAACGAGTCGCGCGCCGGCGAAGGCGCGGCGAAGACGATCGCTCAGGATGTCGAGGCCGGTCGAGCCGCCGGTGAGGTAGAGCGTGTCGATGGCGCTCGCGGCGAGGCCGGCCTGCGCCACCGTCGTCAGCGCCGCCGCGACGATGTGGTCGAGGTCGGCGCCGATCGCGCGCAACGCCTCGGCCTCGTCGATCTCGCATTCGAGCCCTGCTTCGACGTGGCCGAGATCGATCGTCGAGCGTCCGCCCGCGGCGACAGCGATCTTGGCGCTCTCCGCGCGCGCGACGAGGTCGTGCCCGAAGTGCTCGGTCACGACGGTCATCAGTCGGCGATGTTGCGCCGGGTCGGCGTAGAACGTCCGCATGCCGCGCAGCTCGACGACTCGCTGCGGGTTGTAGACGGTGTTGACGAGGTGCCAGGTCGCGAGGTCGAAGTAGACCGCGCTCGGCACCTCGCGCGGCGCCGCGCCGTCGATGCCCGGCCCGTACGCGCCGTAGCCGAAAAGCGGCAGCATGCTGGCGAGCTCGATGCGCCGGTCGAAGTCGGTGCCGGCGATGTGGACGCCGTGGTTGGCGAGGATGTCGTCCTTGCGGTCGACCTTCGACTTGCGCTCGGGGCCGACGCGGACGACCGAGAAGTCGGACGTGCCGCCGCCGATGTCGGCGACGAGCACCTTTTCCTCGCGTGTCACCGACTGCTCGTGGTCGAAGGCGGCGGCGATCGGCTCGTACTGGAAGACGATCTCGCGAAATCCGGCGCTCGCCGCCGCGCTGCGCAGCGCCGCTTCGGCCTGCGCGTCGCGCTCGGCGTCGTCGTCGACGAAGAAGACCGGGCGGCCGAGCACGACGCGATCGACCGGCGCGCTGGTCGCTGCCTCGGCGCTCTTGCGCAGATGGCGCAGGTAGGTCGCGACGATGTCGATGAAGCGAACGCCGCGGCCGCCGCCGACATCGGTGGTCTGCAGGACGAGCGAGCTGCCGAGGATGCTTTTCATCGAGCGCATCAGCCGACCTTCGATGCCGTCGACGTAGGCGGCGATCGCGGCGCGGCCGAACTCGCAGGGGCCCGGCGCGGCGCGGCCGCGGGCCTCGCTTTCGCCCGGGTAGAAGACCGCCGTCGGCATCGTGCGAAAGCCGGGCTCGAGCTCGATCAGGCGCATCGCCGCGCCGTCGGCGACGGCGACGGCCGAGTTCGAGGTGCCGAAGTCGATGGCGCAGAACGTGGCTCGGGTCATGTCGGTGCTGGTCGCGGTGCGGTGCGCGTCGGCCGAAGGGGCGCCGGCCGCAGGGGGCGCGATTCTAGGTTGCAGCGGATATGCTCTTGCGTGCTCGGAACGCCCGGAGGAACGCCATGAATCTCGCCGCCCTGCGCCTCGCTGCCCTCTCGCTTCTGATCGCTGCCGGCGCCAGCTTCGCCGCCGACGTCGCCCCGCCGGCGAACGACAAGCTCGCCGCCGCGCGCAGCCGGATCGCCGAGAAGAACTGGCCGGCGGCGATCGACGAGCTGAAGAAGGTCGAAGACCCGGCCAGCGCCGACTGGAACAACCTCATGGGCTACAGCCTGCGCAAGGCCGATCCGGTGGCCAACGCCGAGGCGGCGGAGAAGTTCTACGACGCGGCGCTGCGGATCGAGCCGCGCCATCGCGGCGCCCTCGAATACTCGGGCGAGCTCTACCTCATGACGGGCAACCTGGCGAAGGCCGAAGAGCGGCTGGCGACGCTAGACAAGGCGTGCTTCCTGCCGTGCGAGGAGTACAACGACCTCAAGCGTGCGGTCGCTCGCTACAAGGCGGCGGGCAACCGGTACGTCGCGCCCTGAGCGTGGCAGTGTTACCACGCGTTGCGCATGCAACGCCAATTGCGACCGCTCCAACCCGCGTTCGCGGGATGCTTGTTCCGGCGCCGGCACGGATACTGGGATCGCGAACCGTCGCCCCGGAGAAGCCGATGAACCTGATCGCCCGCGCCCGCCGCTACCTGTCGACCTCCCGGCGCGCGCCGCGGCAACTCGACGACGATCCGGCCGACATGGGCACCGCGTTCGGGCTCGACGCGATCACGACGATCCAGCCCGAGTCCGCCGCCGAGATCGCCGCGCGCGAGCGGGCCGCGCCCGCGAGCCGGATCGACTACCGGCTGCACCGCCGCTCGACGTTCTGAGAGCCGGGCGCGGCTCGCGCCGCGCGTTGCACGTCCGGCCGCAGGGCTCGCCGATCGCCGGCCTTGCCAGTCGCGGGCGACTCCCACCCCAGCGCCCTTGACGGCGGTCAGACCTCGACGACGAGCCGCGGCCGATGCGCTTCGGCCTCGCCGCGGCGCTCGTGGCCCCGCGAGTTGCAGACCACCCGCGTCGGCACGCCGGCGCGCTCCACGGCGTAGTCGTGGACGCAATGAAGATGGCCGTGCAGCCAGACGTCGGCGAACGGCAGCAGGTCGTCGTCGGCGTTGCAGAAGCTCGCCGTGCCGCTGCGCGCGCCGTAGCGCGGGTCGGCGCTCCTCACGCTCGGCGCGAAGTGAGTGACGACGACGGTGCGGTCCCAGCCGTCGCGCGGGCGCTTCAGCTCGGCTTCGAGCCAAGCGCGGCAATCGAGCGACTCGGCGCGCATCGCCTCGACATCGAACGGCCGGCCGTCCCGCGTCGCCTGCATGAGCGCCATGAAGTAGCTGCCCGCGCGCATCGCCTTGGCGCGGCCAACGGCGCCGAACAGGTCGAAGTCGCTCCAGCGCGTCGAGCCGACGATGCGGACCCGCGTGCCGTCGCCGGCGCCGACGACGATGGCTTCTCGCTCGAGCATGGTGATGCCGAGCCGCGCGCACAGCTCGCGCAGCCCCGCGGTCGCCGCGTCGATGTCGCGCCCGTCGTACTCGTGGTTGCCGGCGACGAAGACGACCGGCTGCGGCCAGCCGCGAAAGCGCGCCAGTGACTGCCAGCCGGCATCGATGTCGCCGGCGAGGACGAGCAGATCGGCGCCCGGCGCTGGCTCGGGGTCGTACGACTCGGTCTCGAGGTGCAGATCCGAAAGGAGCTGCAGCCGCATCAGGGTGGCGGCGCGGCGCCGTGGCACTGCTTGAACTTCCTGCCGCTGCCGCACGGGCACGGGTCGTTGCGGCCGACCTTCGGCGCCGAGCGACGCACCGCGTCGACCTTGTAGCGCAGCGGCAGCGTCAACTCGTACAGCTCGGCGACGCAGGCGACGACCTCGCCGATCGCGTCCTCGAGCGACTCGAGCGGCAGCTCGCGCGCGACCAGCGCCGCCGTGCCCTGCTCATCGTCGGGGAGGAAGCGGAACAGGCGCGCGAGGACGAGCGCGACCCGGGGATCGTCGAGCTCGTCGAGCGCCGGCAGAAGGTGGACCGCCTGCTCGAAGCCGGCGACCCAGGGCAGGATCGCGCTGCCGATGGGATCGTGCGGCGCCGGGACTGCGTCGGCGTCGGGTTCGTCGGCGAGCGCATCTGCGCCGGCATCGACATCGGCGGGCGCGCCGACGTGGTCGGCGGTCTCATCGGCATCCTCGGCGGTCTCGTCGCTCGCCTCGAGGATGAACGGATCGAAGCTGCCGTACTCGGCGATCGACCGATTGAGCGCGGCGTGGCGGCGCAGGATCAGCGCCCGCGCGCGCTGCTGCTCGGCCGACGGCGCGGCCTCGCCCCAGCGATGCCCGCCGGCGTCGAACACGTACGGCAGCCACCCGTCGGCATCGAGCAGCGTCGGCTGGACGATGACGCCGCACAGGAAGCCATCGAGCATGACGACGTCGAGCGGCTCGAGCGGCTCGGGAATGGCGGCGAGGAGCTCGTCGAGCTCGGCGAACTCGGCGTCGCTCAGGTCCTGCTCGCTGGCAGCGACCGCGCCGCGCGACGGCGGCGCGGATTCCGGCAGGCTCATCGCGGCGGCGGCGCCGGATTCGTCAGCCGGCCAGCCGCTCGGCGAGGCGCTTGCGCACCGCGGGCAGCTCGGCCGGGAGGTGATACGTGAGCTGGCGGAAGAGGTCGTCGTGGAGGGCGAGCTCGCCGGCCCACGCCGTGGCGTCGACGCTGCTCACCATCTCGTAGCGGGCGGCGTCGAAGTCGAGCCCGGACCAGTCGAGGTCGCCGTAACGCGGCGACAGCCCGAAGGCGTTGAGCTCACCGGCGGCGACGCCGTCGATGCGCTCGACGATCCAGCGCAGCACGCGCATGTTCTCGCCGTAGCCCGGCCAGACGAACTTGCCGTCGAGCCCTTTTCGGAACCAGTTGACGCAGAAGATCTTCGGCAGCGTCGCTCCCGAGCGCGCCAGCACGGCGCCGAGATCGAGCCAGTGCTGGAAGTACTCACTCATGTTGTAGCCGATGAACGGCAACATCGCGAACGGATCGCGCCTGACGACTCCCTGCTCGCCGCCGGCGGCGGCGGTGGTCTCGGAGCCCATCGTCGCGGCCATGTAGACGCCTTCGGTCCAGTCGCGCGCTTCGGTCACGAGCGGCACCGTCGTCGAGCGGCGCCCGCCGAAGATGAAGGCGTCGATCGGCACGCCGGCGGGCGAATCCCACGCCGGGTCGAGCGCCGGGTTGTTGGTCGCCGCCACCGTGAAGCGCGCGTTGGGGTGCGCCGCCTTGGCGCCGGTTTCCCTGGCGATCTGCGGTGTCCAGTCGCGGCCCTGCCAATCGATCAGGTGCGCCGGCGGCTTGTCGGTCATCCCTTCCCACCACACGTCGCCGTCGTCGGTCAGGGCGACGTTGGTGAAGATCGTGTCGTGGCCGAGGCTGGCCATGCAGTTCGGGTTGGTCTTCTCGTTGGTCCCCGGGGCGACGCCGAAATAGCCCGCCTCGGGGTTGATCGCGAACAGGCGCCCGTCCTTGCCGGGCTTGATCCAGGCGATGTCGTCGCCGATGGTCGTCACCTGCCAGCCCGAGAAAGACGGCGGCGGGATCAGCATCGCGAAGTTGGTCTTGCCGCAGGCGCTCGGGAACGCCGCGGCGATGTGGCGCTTCTTGCCGCTCGGCGAGGTCACGCCGAGGATGAGCATGTGCTCGGCCAGCCAGCCCGGGCGGCCGGCGGCGCGATCGGCCTCGGCCCGCCCCATGTTCGAGGCGATTCGCAGGGCGAAGCATTTCTTGCCGAGCAGCGCGTTGCCGCCGTAGCCCGACCCGTAGCTCCAGATCTCGCGCGTCTCGGGATAGTGGACGATGTACTTGACCGGGTTGCACGGCCAGGCGACGTCCTTCTGCCCGGGCGCGAGCGGCGCGCCGACCGAATGCATGCAGGGAACGAAGTGACCGTCGCGGCCGAGCACCTCGAGCACCGGACGGCCCATCCGCGTCATCAGCTTCATGTTGACGGCGACGTAGGCGCTGTCGGAAAGCTCGACGCCGATGTGGCTGATGTCCGAGCCGAGCGGGCCCATCGAGAACGGAACGACGTACATCGTCCGGCCGCGCATGCAGCCGCGAAAGAGCGGCGGCGTGCCGTCGGCGAGGCCGGTCTGGAGGAGCGCGCGCATCTCGGCGGGAGCGCGCCAGTTGTTGGTCGGACCGGCGTCCTCCTCGCGCTCGCTGCAGATGAAGGTGCGGTCCTCGACCCGGGCGACGTCGCTCGGACTGCTGCGCGCGAGGTAGCTGCGCGGCCGGCGCACCGGATCGAGCCGGGTGAACGTCCCGGCGTCGCAGAGCTGCGCCGCGAGCCGCTCGTACTCGGCGTCGCTGCCGTCGCACCAGTACACCGCGCTGGCCTCCGTGAGAGCGGCCATCTCGGCCACCCAGGCGATCAGTTTGGCGTGGCGGACATAGGCGGGGGCCCGCGCGGCCACGTCGGGCGCGTCAGATCGTGTTGTCGGCAATGCAGTCATGAAAGGGCTCGAAGCAAATGAAACCGGAGCGACGGGCGCGCAGCCGGGCGATCGAGACAGAGCGAACGGGGTGCCTGACCGGGCGCCGCGATCGGCGGCGGGGGTCGATTTTCGACGCGGGGTGGGCGTCGCCGGGGTCGGTGTCTCAGTGCGCGACGGCGCGCTTCTTCTAGGGGGTCGTCAGTGTAGCCGCCGGCTGCCGACCCTCCCGACCGCGTATCTCCCGCCGACCCCCCGAAGCAGGGGCCCGCAATAATGAACGGATGTTGAGCCGACGCGTCTTCGTCGCAGCGCTCGCGGTCACCGGCGCGGCGGCCGCGGCGCCAGCGCAGAAACCCTCCGAGCGCGGTGGTCCGTTGCGGGTCGGCATCGATCGCGCCCTTGCCGAGTCGGGCCTCGCGAAGAGTCTCCAGCATGCCTTCGGCGCAGACACCGGAATCGGCGTGCTGCTCTTTCCGGGACCGGCGCTCGCCGTCCTCGAGGCGGTGCGCAACGGCGAGGTCGACATCGCGCTGGCCAATGCCCCCAGCGCCGAGGAGGCGCTCGAGAAGCAAGGGCTGGTGCACGACCGGCGCCGAATCGCGGCGAGCGAGTTCATCCTGGTCGGGCCGCCACCGCCGGCCGTGCGCAAGCGCGTGCCGCCGCCGGGACGAAGCGGAACTGAGGTGCTCGAGCGCCTTCGCCTGCAGGCCGCGACCGACCCGGCCAGCCTCGTCTTTCTCTCCGCCAACGACGGCTCGGGCGTCCACGTCGCCGAGCAGGAGCTCTGGCGCGCGGCGCGGATCGAGCCGGTCGCGCCTTGGTACGTCGGCGCAGAGCCGGGGCGGCCATTCGTGGCGCAGGTGCGTGCGCGCGGCGCCTATGCCCTCGTCGAGCGCGGCGCGTGGACCGCCGCGGGCGGCGCGCCGCTCGTCGTCCTCGCCGAGGGCGACCCGCTGCTCGCCGAATCGATTCACGCGATGCGATCGTTCAGCGTCAGCCATCCGGCGGGGAAGATCTTCATCGCCTGGATCGGCGGCGGTCGCGGGCGCGCGGTCGTCGGCCGGCACGCCGGCTACCAGGCGCGCTGAAGCCGCCCGCCGATGGCGCAATCAGGACGGCTCGCCAGCCTCAACGTCGCCCGCGCCAGCGCGGTCACGATCAACGGCCGGCGCGTGATGACGGGGATCGGCAAGCGGCCGGTCCAGGGACCGCGCGCCGTCCTGCCGCTCGGCATCGAAGGCGACGAGCAGGCCGACCTGACGGTGCACGGCGGGCTCAGCAAGGCGGTCTACGCGTATCCGGGCGAGCACTACGCCTTCTGGCAGACGGTGCGCGCGCAGTCCGGCGTCGCCTTGTGGGACGAGCCGATTCCGCCCGGCTCGCTCGGCGAGAACCTCACCCTCTCGGGCGTCGTCGAGCGCGACGTCTTCATCGGCGACGTGCTGCGCTTTCCCGGCTGCGCGCTCGCCGTCAGCGAGCCGCGCTATCCGTGCTTCAAGTTCAACGCCGCGATGGGCTTCAAGCACGCCGGCAAGCTGATGGTCCAAAGCGGCTGGTGCGGCTGGTACCTCTCGGTGCGCGAGCCGGGGACGATCGCCGCCGGCGAGACCTTCGCGATCGAGCCGGGCCCGAGGCAGGTCGGCATCGTCGAGATCTTTCGCGCCCGCACCGGGCGGACCTGATGCTCGCCTATCGGCACGCCTTTCACGCCGGCAACCACGCCGACGTTCTCAAGCACCTCGTGCTCATGCTCGTCCTGCGCCATCTCGGCAGCAAGGACAAGGGCTATCGCTTCGTCGACACCCATGGCGGCGCCGGCGGCTACTCGCTGCTCGGCCGCTACGCGACGAAGAACGGCGAATACGAGCGCGGCATCGGCCTGCTCTGGACCCGCGACGACCTGCCGGCGCCGCTCGCCGACTACGTCGCGCTGGTGCGCGCGTTCAACCCCGACGGGGTCCTTTCGCAATACCCCGGCTCGCCGGCGCTCGCGCAGATGCTGCTGCGTCCGCAGGACGAGCTGCGCGTGTTCGAGCTGCACCCGACCGAGCAGAAGATCCTGCGCGCGACGCTCGCCGGCAACCCGCGAGCGACGGTGTACGACGGCGACGGCTTCGTCGGCCTGCGCGCGCAGCTGCCGCCACCGTCGCGCCGCGGCGCCGTGCTGATCGATCCGAGCTACGAGGGAAACGGCGACTACGGCAAGGTCGTCACGACCCTGCGCGAGGCGGTCGAGCGGTTCGCCGACGGCATCTACCTCGTCTGGCATCCGCAGGTGACCAAGCTCGAGGCGGCACAGCTGCCGCGCCGGCTCGCGGCGCTGGCGCCGAAGGGCTGGCTGCACGCGCGGCTCACGGTCCAGGAGCCCGACGCGCAGGGGTTCGGGCTGGCGGGCAGCGGCGTCTTCGTCCTCAACCCGCCGCACACGCTGCATGCGACGCTGGCGAAGATCCTGCCGTATCTGGTGGACGTCCTCGGCCGATACGCCGGCGCCAATTTCGCCATCGACCGCGTCGAGGCCTGACGAGCGTCGCGCGTCGCGCGTTCCTCGGTTTTTGCGACGGCCTCGACCGGGCCGCCACCGTCACGCCGGCGGCGGCTCGCGCTTGAGGTCGCGAAACGCCGCGAACAGCCACGTTCGCATGCCGACGAGCAGCGTGTACGGCGTGCGCTGTTCCTCGGGAAGCCTCTGGTCGGCGAGATGCGCCTGCGCGAAGTCCTGGCCGACGCGGCGCAGCCGCTCGACCAGCGACGCCGCCAGGCTCGGCGTGATCTCGCCGTGCACGAGCATGATCAGCTCGCCGACGCCGTCGAAGCCGCCGCTCAGGTAGTCGGCCGCGACGTGCTCGCGGAAGTACTTCATCACCGGGCCGTGCGGCAGCCAGCGGAATCCTTTCGCGACCTTGAGGCGATAGCGGTTGAGCGGCCGCAGCTCGATGATGCCGAGGCGGTCGAGCTGGATCAGGTACTTGACGCATTCGGCGTCGCTGAACTTGTACTCGCGCGTCATCGCCTCGAACGTCCACTGGCTGAGGCAGCAGATCGCGAGCAGCAGCAGGCGCCGATCGGCGACGACCGCAGCCTCCTGCTCGACGGTCAGCTGGCGCGACAGCGGCTGAGCGTCGGCGACCTTCCTCGCCAGCTCGGCGAAATCCATCTTCAGGACGCGCAGCATCTCGTCGATCCGCGAGAGCGGCATGTCGGCCTTGGCGAAGACGCGCTTGACGCTCGACTCCGACATGCCGAGCGCCTGGGCCAAGTCGGCGTACGTGACCCCTGCGGTGCGCAGCTCGGACTTGAGGACGTTGATGAGGTCTTGGGTCGTGCTCATCGGCGGTTTCGTTCCTCTCGCGTCGCGGCTGGTGCGGAGTATCGACGAGCGCGCCTCGGCGCAGACGGCGCCGCGACTCGGCGCGATTGCCTTGCCCGCGTCGACGGCCGAGCCGACAGTGGCGCATCACCGACCGCCGGAGTGCCGTCATGCTTCCCGTCATCTTCGCTGCCTTCGCGTTCTGCTTCCTGCTCGAGCGCGCCCGCCCGGGTTGGCGCCTGCCGGCGGTGCGCGGGTGGTGGTGGCGCGTCCTCGCGATCAACGGCGCGCAGCTGGCGATCGTCGTCGTCGCCGGCATCACGTGGGAACGCTGGGCCTCGCACGCCTCGCTCCTGCACCTCTCGGATCACGTCGGCCCGGCGGCGGGCGGTCTGATCGCGTACTTCATCGCCACCTTCGTCTTCTACTGGTGGCACCGCGCGCGCCACGAATCGGACCTGCTCTGGCGGCTCTTCCATCAGATCCATCACAGCCCGCAGCGGCTCGAGGTGATCACCTCGTTCTACAAGCATCCGGTCGAGATGACGGTCAACTCGGTCATCGGCAGCCTGCTCGTCTACGCGCTGCTCGGGCTGACGCCCGAGGCGGGCGCGGTCTACACGCTCTGCACCGCCCTCGGCGAATTCTTCTATCACACCAACGTGACGACGCCGCGCTGGGTCGGCTGGTTCTTCCAGCGTCCCGAGATGCATCGAATCCACCACGAGCACGGCCGGCACCGCAACAACTACGGCGACATCCCCTGGTGGGACATGCTGTTTGGCACCTACGAGAACCCACCCCGCTTCGGCGCCACCTGCGGCTTCGACGCTGCGCGCGAGCAGCGCCTCGCCGACATGCTGCGCTGGCGCGACGTCCATCGCGGCTGAGCCGGCACGCGGCGCGGATTCGCGCGCGCTACTTCGCGATCGAGAACAGCACCGCGTTGTTGACCGCGTAGACCGCGCCGTCGGCACCGATCACCGTCGCCGTGTAGGCCTCGCCGATGCCGCTGGTGAGCTGGATCCGCTGCGTCAGCCGGTTGGTCGAGACATCCCAGCGATACAGGTAGCCGTCTTCGCTGTTGACGAGGACCGACTTCGTCAGCGGGTCGACGGCCGCCGTGTTGACGCACCACTCCTTTACCGCGCCGGCGGTTCCCGACTCGAAGGTCGGGCCGAGGATCGTCAGCACTTCCCGCATGACCGGGAGGCCCGAGATCGGATCGGTCTGGCTCGCCTGCGGGTCGAGCAGCGCCAGCCGGTTCGCGCCGTCGCCGCTGCCGATGCCGGCGTAGTTGTTGTACTTGGTCATCAGCAGGTAGCTCGAGCTGCCCTGGTACGAGGGCACCATCGACGCCGGAACCACCGACGCCGTGTCGTCCCAGCCGAAGCTGCCGGGGACGCGGCTGGTCGCGAGGGTGGCGTCGAAATGGAGCAGCCAGCCCCGCCCGTTGTGCGTGCCGAAGGCCGTTTCGAGAACGCCGAAATAGACGTCGCCGTTCGGCCCGACGGTCGGCGACGCGGTCGAGTCGTCGCTCACGCGCGCGTTCGTTGCGAACTTCGGATCGACGAGAAGCGCCCTGTTCCTGACGGCAAGGGTCGCGCTGTCGAGCGCCACGAGATAGCCCCCTTGGATCTGGCCGGCAACCCGGGCCGCGTTGACGGCGACGTACAGCGTCTTGGCATCGGCCGACAGCGCCGGAGCGCTGTTCATCGCGACCTTCTCGATCGTCGGATCTCCTGCCACTCCCGCCGCCGACGTCCAGATGCCGTTGCCATTCGCATCGACTCGGGCGATGCCGCTGACGAGGCCCGCGGGGTTCGCAACGGTCACCATGAAACCGAAGAAGGCGTTGCCTTGCCCATCGATGGTGATCGGCGTGTTGATGAAGACGCCGCCGTCGAACGCCGCCGGTGCGGCGTTGTAGGCCGCGGCACCGTAGAAGACGACGGCGCGCAGCGAGCCGCCGCTCGCGTCGGCGTCGTCCTTGACGAGCAGCTTGCCTCCGGCGCCGGGCGCGTAGAGACGGTTGCCGGAAGTCAGCGCGAGGTTGTAGCTCGGCACCCAGTTGTGCGGCGGCAAGACGTAGTCGCTCGATGCCGACCAGATGATTCCGCCGTTGCCGCCCGACCGCGCCTCGATGCGAAAGTCGCCCGCTGCCGTCGTCTTGACCGGAACGACGATGGTGTTGTGCGAGGTCACGACCGGCGAGCCGTAGTGGATCAGTAGCGCGCCGTTGACGCGCGGCGGCGCCAGGTCGAGCGGCGTCGTCCAGGCGATGCGATTGAGGTCCGGCGTCGCAACGGCGCCGGTCGCGGCGTGCTGGGCGTCGCGGGCGAAGCTCCACCAGGCCGGGCCGTTGACCGCTGCGGCAGGCGGAACGTCCGGGCCGGCGGCGACGCCGCTGCCGCTGCCGCCGCCACAGCCGGAAAGCGCGAGCACGCCCAGCGTCGAAAGGACGAGACGCCGCGTGCGACGAGCGAGCGCGGCTTCGAATGAGAAGAAACGAACGGTCATGCAGGCATCGTCAAGCGAGTCGAAGCGGGCGATGCTGCCACAGCGATCGTCTCGGGCGTCGGCGGTAGCCGCGCGCGCGCCTCGCGGTGCCGGACCTCGCCACGCTCCTGCGAGCGATGGACGCAGCGTGTCGACGGCCGGCAAGATGCGCCCGCCTTTCACTTCGACCTCGCTGGAGGACAGCATGCAGACGATCTCGATCCGTCACGACACCCGAGCCTGGAAGACGCAGGTCTGGGCCTCGTTCTTCGCCGCATCGTCGCTGTGCGCGATCGGTCTCGCCTGGCTGCCGGGGCGCGACTTCGATCGCGCGTTCATGATCATGGGCTACCTGTTCTGCCTGTCGGCGGCGTTCGCGCTCGCGAAGTTCGTCCGCGACAACGCGACGCGACAGGTCGACACGCCGCTCTGGCGCCTCGTCGTCTGGGGCGGCTTCTTCCTGGCGATGACGCTCACCGCGTGGGGACTCGTGCAGATGGAGATCAACCCGGCGTACCGCGCCTTCCTCGGCGTCAGCTGGCTGTTCCTGATCTCGACCTGCTTCACGCTCGCCAAGACGCTGCGCGACGCGCACGAGAACGGCATCGCCGAGGCAGCGCAGATGCGGACGTCGGTGTGCGCTTCGTGCGAGCGCGGCTGAACCCCTTGCCACTTTCACGGAGTTGCTCATGAACCCTTGCATCCGCTTTCGCCCGACGCGAACCGGCGCGTGGCGTCGCCTGACGGTCGCCCTGGCCGCCGCGGCGCTTCTCGGCGCCAACGCCGCTGCGCAGTCGACGGTCTCCGAGGCCAGCGCGCTGTCGATGCTGCCGATCGCGATTTCGGTCGCGGCACCGGTGGCGATCCTGTCGACCGGCGCGGCGCTCAGCGTCGTCGCCGTCGAAGCGACGAGCACCGGCGCGGTCTGGGTCCTCGAGCGCGCATCCGACGGCGCGCAGGCGAGCGTCCACCTCGTCGGTCGCGGCGTCGCCGGTGCATCGGTCGCGGCCGGCACCGTCGTCGTCGCCACCGCGCTCAGCACCGGCTGGGTGCTTTCGGCCGCAGGCGAAGCGATCGCCTTCATTCCGAACGAGCTCGGCCGCGCCCTTCTCTACAACGAGAGGATCACGCGATGAGATCGATCGCGGCCCGCGCCGTCGTCGCCGGCGCCGCCCTTGCGCTCGCGCCGCTGGCGAACGCCGGCCGCAGCTGCGAGCAGCGTCCGGCGACGGCGCTCGCGGTGACGCGCGCGATGCAGCTCGCCGAGCACACGGCAGCGCGGCTGGCACAGAGCGGCGCCGACGTTGTCGTCATCGCGCGCGCCGGCCAGAACCTGAGCGAGTACGGCATCCGCTATTCGCATCTCGGCTTCGCCTACCGTGACGGCGCCGGCATCGGCGCGCCGTGGCGCGTCGTCCACAAGCTGAACCAGTGCGGCACGGCGCGCGCATCGCTCTATCGCCAGGGCCTGGCCGAGTTCTTTCTCGACGACCTCTGGCAGTACGAAGCGGCGATCGTCGTCCTCGCGCCGGCGGTGCAGGAGCGGTTGCGGCCCGTGCTCGCCGACAACGGCGTCGTCGCTCGCCTCGACGCGCCCGCCTACAGCATGGTCGCGTATCCGTGGTCGCAGCGCTACCAGCAGTCGAATCAATGGGCGATCGAGACGCTCGCCTTCGCGGTCGAGCCGGGCGCGACGACGCGCGAGCGCGCGCAGGGCTGGCTGCGCCTGCACGGCTACGAGCCGACGACGCTGCACCTGTCGGCGTTCAAGCGCCTCGGCGCGCGGATCACCAGCGCCAACGTCGCCTTCGACGACCATCCCGACGAGAAGCGGTTCAGCGATCGCATCGAAACGGTCACGGTCGACTCGGTGTTCCGTTGGCTCGAGCGCGACGGCCTCGGCGCCCCGGCCCAGGTCGTGCGTTAGATTGCGAGCGATCGCGCCGCGTGCGCCGAACCCCCGGGAGCCCCGCTTGAGCCTCGACGCCGACGTTGCCGCACCGCTGGCCGAAGCCGGCGGTCACGAGCATCCGAACCAGTTCGCCCTGCTCGCGCAGCGCCGCTTCGCGCCTTTCTTCTGGACCCAGTTTCTCGGCGCCGGCAACGACAACCTGTTCAAGTTCGCGTTCACGGTGATGGTGACGTACCAGCTGACGCTCGGCGACGCCTTCCTGCAGCCGCAGCTCGCCGGGCTGACGATCGGCGCTCTCTTCATCCTACCGTTCCTGCTCTTCTCGGCGACGAGCGGGCAGCTGACCGACAAGTACGACAAGACGCGCGTCATCCGCTTCGTCAAGAATCTCGAGATCGCGATCATGCTGCTCGCGGCGTGGGGCTTCTGGGTCGCCGATCCCTACATCCTGCTCGCCTGCGTCTTCCTGATGGGGCTGCACTCGACGCTGTTCGGCCCGGTCAAGTTCGCGTACCTGCCGCAGCACCTCGGCGAGCGCGAGCTCACGGGCGGCAACGGCATGGTCGAGATGGGGACGTTCGTCGCCATCCTCCTCGGCCAGGTCGCCGGCGGCCTGCTGGTCGGCATCCCGGGCGTCGGCCGCCATTACGTCGCCTTCGCGTGCGTCGGCGTCGCCCTGCTCGGCCGCGTCGTCGCCCAGTACGTGCCGGCGTCGCCGTCGACCGACCCGGGATTGCGGATCAACTGGAACCCGGTCAGCGAGACCTGGCGCAACCTCAAGCTCGCGCACGGCAACCTGGTCGTCTTCCGCTCGCTCCTCGGCATCTCCTGGATGTGGTTCTTCGGCGCCGCCTTCCTCGCCGAGTTCCCGTCGTTCGCGAAGGACGTCCTGCACGGCGACGAGCGCGTCGCGTCGCTGCTGCTCGTCGTCTTCTCGGTCGGCATCGGCATCGGCTCGCTGCTCTGCGAGGTGCTGTCGCGCCGCCACGTCGAGATCGGTCTGGTTCCGCTCGGCGCGATCGGCATGAGCGTTTTCGCGATCGACCTCTACTTCGCGTCGCGCGGGCTGGCGCCGTCGGCGGGCTACACGCTGACCTCGTTCATGGCCGAGCCGGCGCACTGGCGCGTGATGGTCGACCTCGGCCTGCTCTCGCTCTTCGCCGGCCTCTACAGCGTGCCGATGTACGCGCTGATCCAGATGCGATCGCAGCCGAGCCACCGGGCCCGGATCATCGCCGCCAACAACATCCTCAACGCGCTGTTCCTGATCGCCAGCTCGGTCATCGTCGGCATCCTGATCAAGCTCGGGCTGACGGTGCCGCAGGTCTTCCTCGCGGTCGGCATTCTCAACGCGGTCGTCGCGTTCTACATCTTCATGCTCGTGCCCGAGTACCTGCTGCGCTTCGTCGCCTTCGTGACGGCGCGCCTGGTCTACCGATTCAAGGTACGCGGCGACGAGCACATTCCGACCGAGGGCGCCGCGATCCTGGTCTGCAACCACGTCAGCTTCATCGATCCGGTGCTGCTGATGGCGGCGAGTCCGCGGCCGATCCACTTCATCATGGATTACGAGATCTTCAAGCTGCCGGTGCTCGGCGCGTTCTTCCGCCTCGCCAAGGCGATCCCGATCGCGCCGCAGAAGGTCGATGCGCAGACCTACGAGCAGGCGTTCGCGCGCGCCCGACAGGTCCTCGACGACGGCGACCTGCTCTGCATCTTCCCGGAAGGCGCGATCACTCGCGATGGGCAGATGGCCGAGTTCAAGGGCGGCGTGATGCGCCTGCTCGAGTCGAACCCGGTGCCGGTCGTTCCGCTCGCGCTGCAGAACCTGTGGGGATCGTTCTTCTCGCGCGCCGGCGGCAAGGCGATGACGAAGCCGTTTCGGCGCGGCGTCTTCAGCAGCGTCGGCCTCGTCGCCGGCGACCCGATTCCGGCGAGCGCCGTCACGCCCGCGTCATTGCGCGAGCGGGTCTCGCGCCTCCTCGCCGCCTAGAGCGCCGCCAGCCTAGACAGCCGCCGTGGTGAATCCCGGCTCGGCGCCCATCACCCGCGTGTGGCCGAGGCGCTCGTACTCGGAGATGACCTGCGCGCCGAAGAGGAGCAGCGTCGCCGCGATCTCGAGGCTGAGCAGGACGACGATCGCCGTCGTCAGCGAGCCGTAGACGATCGTCACCTGCGAGAGCGTCGCGAAATACCAGACGAGCACGTGGCGAGTGATCTCCCAGAGGATCGCCGCCGTGATGCCGCCGATCAGCGCGTGCCGCCACGCCAGCCGGCCCGCGGGCATGACCAGATAGACCGAGGTCAGCACGAACACCTCGCCGGCGAAGCCGAGCAGGTAGAGCAGCAGCCCGGAAACGCCGTTCAGCGACCACTCGCGGCCGAACAGCTCGACGCTTTCCTTGCCGACCGCCTGCAGGCTGCCGGCGACGAGCGTGACGAGCAGCAGCCCCGCGCCGAGGCAGAGGATGTAGGCGTAAGGGATCAGCACCGAGAAGATGAAGCGGCGCTTCCGCTCGACGACGCGGTGCAGGAAGATCACCGACATCGCGTTCTCGAGCACCGTGAAGGCGAGCGAGCTGAAGAAGATCATCGTGGCGAGCAGGAGCCAGCCGACGCCGTCGCGCTTGTCGAGGAAGTTGGCGAGCTCGCCGACGATCGCGTGCGACTGCCCGGGCATCAGCCATTCGAGATAGCGGCCGAGCGTCGCGAGCAGGTCGCCCTGGTCGATCACGTGCGAGAGCGCGATCACCGTGAGGATCAGCAGCGGCACGATCGAGAGCAGCGCGTAGTACGCGACCGCGCCGGCCAGCAGAAGGCCCTGGTTGGCCTTGAAGCCCTTCAGCGTCTGCCAGGCGAACGACCACGGATGGCGCAGGACGTGCTGCGCCGCCGGGCCGATCAGGCGCTCGCCGAGGTAGCGCTGCAGTGCGTTGGGTGAACGTGAATTCAACGACCGGGCGTCGAGATCTCGCGCAGAGTTTCGTCGGTGTGCGTCGATTGTCGCGTGGCGATGTCGGCCAGGGCAACGATGCCGACGATCTCATTGTCGGCGTCGAGGACGGGCAGCCGGCGCACCTGCAGGTCGCCCATCTCGGCCATCACCTGCTCGACGCTGTCGTCTGCGCGGCAGCAACGGACTTCCTCGGTCATGACGTCGGCGACGAGCGACTCCTGCGGGATCATCCCCGCCGCGACGCCCCGAATCGTGATGTCGCGGTCGGTGACCATGCCGGCGACGGCCTTGCCGTCGAGGACGGGCAGCGCGCCGACGTCCATCTCGCTCATGCGCCGGGCCGCCGCCTGCAGCGTCTCGTCGCGCTGCACCGTGGCGAGGCTGCGCGTCATGATGTCGGCGATCTTGGTCATGGGTTCATTCCGGTAAGAGTGCGACGAGAAAAACGAGAGACGATGGCGCGATGAGCATGAAGAGCAGGGTCGAGGCCGTTGCGGGATGTTCGGGTCGAAGCACGAGAACGATCAAGGTCGCCTCCCAGGCTGCCGGTGCCGAGCCGCGTCGGGCTGCTCTGCCAGGCTGCGCCTAGGCTAGGCCGTCGGCGCCCTGGCCGACAGGTCGCGAGGGCGCGGCGCGCTGTCGGCGGCACTCGCCGTCCGCGGTAAGGCTCGTCCGACGCCGCGGGCGGTCCGTATCGGGTGCGCACGAGCGTCGATGACGGCGTCATCGACGCGTCACACGCCGCGTGCGATCGCTGCGTCAGACGCCCGAGCGCGATCGCCGCGGAACGCGCTCGCGAACTCCGCGAATGCGCCGGCTTCGAGCGCGGTGCGGATGTCCTTCATGAGCGTCACGTAGAAGTGCAGGTTGTGCACGCTCGCAAGCATCGGCGCGAGCATCTCGCCGCAGCGGTCGAGGTGATGAAGGTAGGCACGCGAGAAGCGAGCGCAGGTCGGGCACGCGCAGGTCGGGTCGAGCGGCTGCTCGTCGGTCTTGTAGCGGGCGTTTCGGATGCGCAGGTCGCCGAAGCGGGTGAAGAGGTGGCCGTTCCTCGCGTTACGGGTCGGCATGACGCAGTCGAACATGTCGACGCCGGCGGCGACGCCGTCGAGGAGGTCCTCGGGCGTGCCGACGCCCATCAGATAGCGCGGCTTGCCGTCCGGAAGCCGATGCGGCGTGTGGGCGACGATTCGCTGCATCTCCTCCTTCGGCTCGCCGACGCTGACGCCGCCGATCGCGTAGCCGGGCAGGTCGAGATCGGCGAGGCCTGCGACCGACGCCTCGCGCAGGCCCTCGAACATTCCGCCCTGGACGATGCCGAAGAGGGCATTCGGATTCTCGAGGCGCGCGAACTCTTCGCGCGACCGCACCGCCCAGCGCAGGCTCATCTCCATCGACTTCCTCGCCTCCGCCTCGCCGGTGATGCGGCCGTCGACCTCGTACGCCGTGCACTCGTCGAACTGCATGACGATGTCGCTGTCGAGGACGCGCTGGATCTGCATGCTGACCTCGGGCGTGAGCAGCAGCTTGTCGCCGTTGACCGGCGACTGGAAGGCGACGCCGAGCTCGCTGACCTTGGCGTTGGCGCCGAGCGACCAGACCTGGAAGCCGCCGCTGTCGGTGAGGATCGGCCGCGGCCAGCCTTCGAAGCGATGCAGCCCGGCGAAGCGCGCGATGACGTCGAGACCCGGGCGCAGCCAGAGGTGGAACGTGTTGCCGAGGATGATCTCGGCGCCCATCGCCTCGAGCGACGAGGGCAGCACGCCCTTGACGCTGCCGTACGTGCCGACCGGCATGAAGACCGGCGTCTCGACCGTGCCGTGGGCGAGGCCGAGGCGGCCGCGCCGCGCCTGTCCCTCGCGGGCGAGAACCTCGAACGTCAGCATCAGCGGATTGTCGTCGCGCCGGTCGCCGCGCCTTCGCGGACGAGCATCAGGAGCGTCCGGTTGCGGTCCTCGACGACGAGGAGGCGGCCGGCCGAATCGACCAGGATCCCTGCGGGCGTTCCGAGTGGCCTGACGTTGCGAAGCGAGCTCCAGCCGTCGATCCATGACCGCGCCGGCCCGCGCGGGCGGCCGCTGGCGTCGAGCGCGAAGCTGACGACGCGATGGCCGCCGGCGCGGTAGCCGTGCCAGGCGACAACGAGCTGGCCCGCGAAGTCGTTCTTCGCCTCGGCGGGGACGGCGATCATCTGCAGCGGCGCCGCGTGCGCCGGCCAGAGCAGCGCCGGCGCCTCGCTGGTCTTGCAATCGAAGCGCTTCTCGTAGCCGCGCGCCGGCTGGCGAGCGCCGATGCAGTACGGCCAGCCGTAGTCGGCGCCGCGACGAAGCGAATTGAGCTCTTCGGGCGGCGAATCGGCGTCGCGATAGTCGATCGAGTTCTCGCCTTGCAGCAGCACGCCGGGCGCCGCCCAGGCGAGCGCCAGCGAGTTGCGCAGACCGGTCGCGTACGGCTTGAACGACTGCAACGTGAAGGCGGGGCCGCCGAGCGTCGCTTCGTAGACCGCGGCGCGCGGCGTCGCGCCAGCGCGGTCGGGGCATGGCAGAGGCATCGCAGCGACATCGCCGCCGCACGCATCGCTGCTCGAGCCGACGTTGACGAAGAGCTGGCCGCGCGCGCCGAAGACGATTTCCTTGAGCGAGTGAGCTCCGTCCGACGGCATTCCGGTGACGACGGGCTCCGCGACGACGGGCAGCGTCGGCGCGGTGCGCCAGATTCGCGCCACTTCGCCGACGTAGACGCGTCCGTCGGGACCGAGGGCGAGGCCGTGCGGGCGATCGAGCTTGTCGGCGGCACCTTCATCGCCGGCGGCGACGCTGCGCCGCTTCGGGCTGGCAACTCGAACTCGAGCAGCCGGCCTCGCCCCGGCTCCCAGCCGCCCATGTCGACCAGCCAGAAGCGGCCCGGCGACACCTCGACGACGCGACGCGGGAAGACCAGGCCGCTGCTGGCGTCGGCGACGAGCGCCAGGCACCATCCGGCCGGCACCACGAGAGCGATCTTCGGATAGCCGGCGCAGGTGCCCTCGATCGCGTACGAAGCCGCGCCAGCCGCGGACGGCACGAGGCCGAGGACGGCCGGAAGAACCGCGGCGACGCAGGCGCGGACACGCGCCATCGCATCACCGCGAATCACGCCGGTCGCGGTCCGCAGGCTCATCGCTGCCGCACGCCTGCCCTGGTGCGCATGCTCGGCGTCGCTCACCGCGTCACCGTCGCTCGCGACGCAGGGCGCGGTCGCGCCATCACGGCGCCATCGCGCCAGAGCGCGCAAGCAGCATGGCGTCACCGTAGCTGAAGAAGCGGTAGCGCTCGGCGATCGCGTGCGCGTAGAGGTCGCGGATCCGCTCGTGGCCCGCGAACGCGGCGACAAGCATCAGCAGCGTGCTGCGCGGCAAGTGAAAGTTGGTGAGCAGGAGATCGACGACGCGAAACGGGAAGCCCGGCGCAATGAAGAGATCGGTCTCGCCCGACGCCGGCCGCAGCGCTTCACCCTCCGCGCCGCGCAGCGCCGCCGCCTCGAGCGCGCGCAGGCTCGTCGTGCCGACGGCGACGATGCGGCCGCCGCGCGCTCGCGCCATGTTGATCGCCGTGGCAGCGGCCGCGCCGACCTGGAAGCGCTCGCTGTGCATGACGTGCTCGTCGAGGCGCTCGCTGCGCACCGGCTGGAACGTCCCGGCGCCGACGTGCAGCGTGATCGCGGTGCGCTCGACGCCGCGTGCGGCGAGCGCGGCGACGAGCCCGGCGTCGAAGTGAAGCGCGGCGGTCGGCGCGGCGACCGCGCCGGGTTGCGCCGCAAACACGGTCTGGTAGCGAGCGACATCGTCGCCCTCGTCGGCACGCTCGATGTAGGGCGGCAGCGGCACGTGGCCATGGCGCTCGAGCAGCGCGAGCGGATCGTCGGGAAAGCGTAGGCGGAAGAGCGACGCGTCGCTGCCGGCGCGGCCGAGCACCTCGGCATCGAACGCGTCGGCGAAGCGAACGCGCGACCCCGGCTTCGGCGACTTGCTCGCGCGCACCTGGGCGACGACGACGCGCTCCGCCTCGACGCGCTCGACCAGCGCCTCGACCGCGCCGCCGCTGGTCTTGACGCCGAAGAGCCGCGCCTTGATCACCGCCGTGTCGTTGACGACGAGCAAGTCGCCGGCGCGCAGCAGGTCGGGCAGGTCGCGGACGTGGCGGTCGCGCGCCGGCTCGGTGCGCGCGTCGAGCAGGCGCGCGGCGCTTCGCTCTGCCGCCGGATGCTGGGCGATCAGCTCGCGCGGCAACGCGAAGTCGAAATCGCTCAGGGCCAGAGGTGTCGTCATCGGAGGGCAAAATTCTCCCATGGCCCCTCCCGCGCGGCGCGAATCCAAGGCGAGCGGCAGCGGCGCCGCAGCGACGGCGCCCGAGCAGGCGCTTGCGCGGCTCGGCCTCGTCCGCGACATCGACCTGGCGCTGCACCTGCCGCTGCGCTATGAAGACGAAACGACGCTCGTGCCGATCGCTTCGCTGCACGACGGCACGACCGCGCAGGTCGAAGGCATCGTCACCGAGTCGCGGATCCAGTTCAGGCCGCGCCGGCAGCTCGTCGTCAGGATCGCCGACGACAGCGGCGACCTGGTCATGCGCTTCCTGCACTTCTATCCGTCGCAGCAGAAGTCGTTCGCGGTCGGCCGCCGCGTTCGCGCGCGCGGCGAAGCGCGCGGCGGCTTCTTCGGCCTCGAGATGGTCCATCCGGTCGCGCGCGTCGTGACCGTCGACACGCCGTTGCCGAGCGCGTTGACTCCCGTCTATCCGAGCACGGTGCAGCTGTCGCAGGCGGTGCTGCGGAGAGCGGTCGGCGCTGGCCGTGCCCGTGCGGACCTCGACGAGCACCTGCCGCCGGGCCTCGTCCCCGCGGGCCTGCCGACCTTGCGCCAGGCGCTCGATCACCTGCACGAGCCGGCGCCCGGGCTCGATGCGGCGGCGCTCGAGGATCGCTCGCACCCCGCGTGGCAGCGGCTCAAGTTCGAGGAGCTGCTCGCCCAGCAGCTCTCGCAGCTGCTCGCGCAGCGCGAGCGCCAGCGACAGCGCGCGCCGGCGCTGGCGACCGCGCACGGCGCGCTGCACGCGGCGTTCCTTGCGGCGCTGCCGTTCGCGCTGACGCGAGCGCAGCGCCGCGTCGCCGCCGAGATCGACGCGGACCTCGCGCGCAACGTGCCGACGCACCGGCTGCTACAGGGCGACGTCGGCTCCGGGAAGACCGTCGTCGCCGCGCTCGCGGCGGCGCGCGCGATCGACGCCGGCTGGCAGTGCGCGCTGATGGCGCCGACCGAGATCCTCGCCGAGCAGCACCTGAAGAAGCTCGTCGGCTGGCTCGCGCCGCTCGGCGTCACCGTCGCCTGGCTCACCGGCAGCAGGAAGGGCAGGAAGCGCGACGAGATGCTGGCCCAGGTCGCGTCGGGCGAGGCCGGCCTCGTCGTCGGCACCCACGCGGTGATCGAGGAGCAGGTCCGCTTCGCGCGCCTCGGCCTCGCGATCATCGACGAGCAGCACCGCTTCGGCGTCGCCCAGAGGCTGGCCCTGCGCGAGAAGCTGCACGCCGGTGTTCCTCCCTCTCCCGTGACGGAGAGGGCCGGGGAGAGGGCGGGCCCATCCTGTCACGGAGGGGATGGGGATCGAGCTCCGCTCGAGCCCCATCTCCTCATGATGAGCGCGACGCCGATTCCTCGCACGTTGGCGATGACGCTCTTCGCCGACCTCGACGTCAGCACGATCGACGAGCTGCCGCCCGGCCGCACGCCCGTCGTCACCAAGCTCTTCGCCGACACCCGGCGCGACGAGGTGATCGCGAGGATCCGCGACGAGGCCGGGCACGGCCGGCAGACGTACTGGGTCTGCCCGCTCGTCGACGAGTCGGCGGCGCTCGACCTCAAAAACGCGACCGCGACGCACGCCGAGCTTTGCGAAGCGCTGCCCGGGAAGATGATCGGCCTGCTGCACGGCCGGATGCCCGCGGCAGAGAAGGCGGCGGCGATGTCGCTCTTCGCCGGCGGCCAGATCTCGGTGCTCGTCGCGACGACGGTGATCGAGGTCGGCGTCGACGTCCCGAATGCGTCGCTGATGGTGGTCGAGCACGCCGAGCGGTTCGGCCTCTCGCAGCTGCATCAGCTGCGCGGCCGCGTCGGCCGCGGCACGGCCGCGAGCGTCTGCGTCCTGCTCTACAGCGCGCCGCTCTCGGACACCGCCAAGGAGCGCCTGAAGGCGATGCTCGAGACCGACGACGGCTTCGAGATCTCGCGCCGCGACCTCGCGATCCGCGGACCGGGAGAGTTTCTCGGGGCGCGGCAATCCGGAGCGGCGCTGCTCCGCTTCGCCGACCCGGTGCTCGACGAGGCTCTGGTGGTCGAGGCGCACCGCGCCGCCGAGCGGCTCCTCGTCGACGATCCCGGCGCCGCCGAGCGCCACATCGATCGCTGGCTCGGCGGTCGCGCGCACTACCTGAACGCATAGCATCGGGCCTTGCCGCCCCGCGAGCGGCATGCCACGACCGGCGACGGAGGTTTCGATGTCCCTGCTCGAACGAGTGCAGTCCATCCTGCTCAGGCCCAGGCAGACGTGGCCCGTGATCGCGGCCGAGCCCGCCGACGCGGCGTCGATCTACAGCCGCTACGTCGTCATCCTTGCCGCGATCCCCGCGATCTGCGCCTTCATCGGCTGGACGCTCGTCGGCGCCGGCGCGTTCGGCGTCACCTATCGCCTGCCGATCGCGACCGGATTGGCGCAGCTGGTCGTCGGCTACCTGCTCTCGCTCGCCATGATCTACGTGCTCGCCGTGATCGTCGACGCGCTGGCGCCGACCTTCGGCGGCGGCAAGGACCGGATCGCCGCGCTCAAGGTCGTCGCCTACGGCAGCACCGCCGGCTTCCTCGGCGGCGTGTTCAGCCTGCTGCCGTCGCTAAGCATGCTGGGCCTGCTCGCCGCGATCTACTCGATCTACCTCATCTACACCGGCCTGCCGGTGCTGATGCGCTGCCCGCCCGAGAAGGCCGGCGCCTACACCGCGGTCGTCATCGTGTGCGCGCTGATCTCGATGATCGTTCTCGGCGCGGTCTCGTCGCTCTTCATCAATCGCGGCCCGATCGGATTCGGCACGTCGACGGTCGGCGCGCCCGCGCTTCCCGGCGCGGCCGGCGGCGACGTGCAGATCAAGACGCCCGACGGCGCGACGATGACGATCAACCCCGCCGGCATGGCCGAGATGGCCAAGCGAATGGAAGAGGCGAGCAAGCGGATGGAAGCGGCGCAGAAGTCGGGCGACAGCGCCGCCACGGGCAAGGCGATGGGCGACGTTCTCGGCGCCGTCACCGGAAGCGGCAACGCCGCGCCGATCGCCGCCGCCGATCTCAAGTCGATGCTGCCGGAAGCCGTCGGCGACATGAAGCGCAGCGCGATCGAGGCCGGCAGCGGCGCAGCGATGGGAATCGCCGGCTCGAGCGCCAAGGCGTCGTACGTCGCCGGCGAGCGCCGCGCCGAGCTGTCGATCACCGACACCGGCGGCCTCGCCGGCCTGGCGACGATGGCGGCATGGGCGAACCTGACGATGGACAAGGAAACCGCAGACAAGGTCGAGAAGGTCTACAAGGAAGGCGCACGCAGCGTCCACGAGGAATACCGCAAGGACGGCAGCCGGGGCGAGGTGACCGTCATCCTTGCCAACGGCGTCATCGTCTCCGCCGAAGGAACGCGGGTCGACATGACGACGCTGAAGGCGATGGTTCGCGCCGTCGACCTCGCCCGGATCGAGGCCACCAAGCGGGTCGCGGGGCGCTAGCGAGCCGGGTCCGCGCAGGCGCGCCTCTTGCGAGGGGAAGTCCCGACGAAATTCGGCGGCGACGCGCGCGGCGCGCCGATATGCTCGCGTCTCGTTTTCATCCGCCATCACTCGAGGTTCTGCCATGCCCCACGCCCTTGTCCGACCCCTCTGCCTGCTCGCGCTGGCGGTGCCGGCCCTCGCCTTCGCGCAAGCGTCGACGCTCGACAAGATCAAGCAGAGCGGCAGCATGACACTCGCCTACCGCGAATCGTCGATCCCGTTCTCGTACCTCGGCGGCGACGCCCAGCCGACCGGCTTCGGCTTCGAGATCTGCGAGAAGATCGCCGACCGCGTCAAGGCGGCGACGGGCCGCAGCGACCTCAAGAAGCAGTACCAGGCGGTGACGTCGGCCAACCGGATCCCGCTGCTGCAGAACGGCACGATCGACATCGAGTGCGGCTCGACCACCAACAACAGCGAGCGCGGCAAGCAGGTCGCCTTCGCGATCAACTACTTCTACACCGGCACGCGCTTCCTGGTGAAGACCGGGACCAACGTCAGCAAGCTGAGCGATCTCGCCGGCAAGCCGGTCGTCTCGACCACCGGAACGACGAACTTCCAGATCATCCGCAGGCTCAACGAGGACGGCAAGCTCGGCATCGACCTGCTCGGCGCGAAGGACCACGCCGAGTCAGCGCTGATGGTGCAGACCGGCCGCGCCGTCGCCTTCGCGATGGACGACATCCTCCTCTACGGCCTGCGCGCGGCGGCGCAGAACCCGAGCGAGCTCGCGGTCGTCGGCGAGCCGATCCAGGTCGAGCCGTACGCGATCATGGTGAGGAAGGACGACCCGGCGTTCAAGAAGCTCGTCGACGACACGCTCGCGGCGATGATGAAGAGCGGCGAGTTCGAGGCGCTCTACAAGAAGTGGTTCCAGTCGCCGATCCCGCCGAAGGGAATCAACCTGAACGCGCCGATGAGCAAGGAGCTGATCGACAACATGAAGGCCCTCAGCGACAAGCCCGCGACGTGACGCAAGAGGCTCGCGGCGGCGGCCGACCGGGCGCCGGGCCGCCCCAAGGCCGGTCGCGCCCCCTCGGGGGGCAGCGACCGCAGGGAGCGTGGGGGCCCCGTGACGCTGACTGAGCTCAGGTACGTCGTCGCGGTCGCCCGCGAGAAGCATTTCGGGCGCGCCGCCGAGGCGTGCTTCGTCTCGCAGCCGACGCTGTCGGTGTCGATCAAGAAGCTCGAGGAAGAGCTCGACGTCCGCATCTTCGAGCGCGGCGCCAACGAGGTCAGCGTGACGCCGATCGGCGAGGAGATCGTGCGCCAGGCGCAGGCGGTGATCGAGCAGGCGGCGCAGATCAAGGAGACCGCCAAGCGCAGGAAGGATCCGCTCAGCGGCCCGCTCTCGCTCGGCGTGATCTACACGATCGGGCCGTACCTGCTGCCCGACCTCGTTCGCCAGGCGATCGAGCGCGTGCCGCAGATGCCGCTCCTTTTGCAGGAGAACTTCACCGTCAAGCTGCTCGAGCTGCTGCGCTCGGGCGAGCTCGATTCGGCGATCATGGCCGAGCCGTTTCCCGACACCGGCCTGGCGATCGCGCCGCTCTACGACGAGCCGTTCATGGTCGCGGTGCCGAAGAGCCACCCGCTCGCCAAGCGCAAGGCGATCAGCGCCGACGAGCTGAAGCAGGAGAAGATGCTCCTGCTCGGCACCGGCCAC